>ERZ839767.4620-NODE-4620-length-13706-cov-2.622738_pt1 | contig 13706 bp, 13 predicted proteins | sample MGYA00519879_ERZ839767 | MGnify/ENA primary metagenome ERZ839767 (study PRJEB31850, sample SAMEA3708852) | human gut metagenome | biome: human gut; feature: human-associated habitat; material: faeces | place: China | collected 2014 ...
CGATAGAAAGTAATGGGGTGTATTATGAGTGATCGAATATGTAAAAATTGTCGTCTTAGGATTGCGGATAATGCAAAAACCTGTTTGTTTTGTGGTCGGGTGTTGACCAAAGAATCTGACAATGTATTGGTTAATATGTATCCGGCAATATTCCACAAAACGCGTATGGCAAAGCGTATCGTATGGTCCTTTACGTTTGCTTTGATCTTAATACAGGTGTTACTTTTTGTGTTGAATTATTATTTGGATGCGGGACATCGCTGGTCTTTTGTGACAGCAGTGGTTTTTGCGTATGGAATTTTTTCGATGCACTATCTTACAGCATGGAATAAAAGCCATATTCGCAAGCTGTTTATTCAGACATTTGCAACGATTTTATTTTTGCTCTCATTAGATGCAGGGCTTGGTTTTCATGGCTGGTCAGTACAGTATGGTATGTCATGCAGCATATTAGTGCTGGATCTGTTTTTGGGTGGAGGAATGCTGATTAATCGTACTAATTGGACGAGTTATCTGACGACACAGGTGTATGCTATTGCGTTAGCAGTGATCAATCTTTGCATTGGGATTTTTGCCAAAGAAGGAAATCCGCTGTTTGCTTGGATCGTACTGTTAGTTACCCTTGTGTTATTTGGTGCTGCGGTACTTGCCGGTTCACGCAAGGCAAAGAGTGAGCTGCGAAGGCGATTTTATATATAAAGGATGCGAAACGATCTGCGTATGGGTGGTGTTAGGATAAAGCAGTGACAATTTACGGTTAAAGTGGAAAGATTATGATTCCCGGATGGGGATAAAGTATATGGAGGTAGCGTGTGCAAGAGCAGAGTTTTCAGGCAAAGTTAGTAAAAGAATGTATTCGTCTGGCGGCAGGAAACCGTTTGATTGGACCGAAGATCAAGATGGGAGAGTTGCAGCGGCATCTGGTTGATAAGGAACCGTTGTGGCGTAAGCCGGAGGATGTGCTTTGGGAACGGAAAAAGCTTGCAAATTGCACGGTTGAGGTGGTGCAGCCTCCGATTCCCGGCAAATATGCATTGCTCCAATTGCACGGCGGGGGATATGTGAATCCACTGCGCAATATTTATCGAAGTTTTGCTTATAAATATGCAATGATGTGCGGTGGAATGAAGGTATTTAGTACGGATTACCGGGTGGCACCGGAACATACTCATCCATCGGCGCTGCTAGATGCCATTGCATCTTATGAAATGATTTTGGATATGGGTTATACGGGAGATCAAATCTTTGTAGCGGGTGATTCTGCGGGAGGTGGTCTTGCGGTAGCACTCTGCATGTGGCTGCGTGAACATGACAGACCAATGCCGGCCAAGCTTGTATTGATGTCTCCATGGTTGGACATGACAGCGTCCGGGGGTTCCTACACGGACAATTATGACAAAGATCCGATGTTTGGCGGGACGAAAGAAAGTATGATCTATCGAGGAGATTATCGAGATGATCATGATCCGAAAGATCCATATCTGTCGCCGTTGTTTGGGGATTTTTCCGGTCTGCCGCCTATGTTGATACAGGTAGGTGAGATTGAAATGCTGCGAAGTGATGGCGAGTGCGCTGCACAGAAAGTACAGCAATGCGGTGGTCGGGCAACGGCACAGTGCTATGCCGGAATGTTTCATGTATTTCAGATGGGATTGTCACAAATACCGGAATCGGCAACGGCGTGGGAGGAAGTACAAAAGTTTTTAGAGGGAATGCGTGCAGAAAGTGATGAATAGACTGTAAAAAAAGCATGGCAGTTCAGAAACTGCAGCCGGCATTATTTTAGTTAGAAAATGAATCGGCTATGTGCGAAAGCAGGTTATCAGTGAAGCATGGAACAGTTAGAGTGGTACATTACGACGAAATATCAGCAGGAGGGTCCGTATCGGGAAGAGAGACGGATCCTTCTGCTTTATCGTGTCCGTATACAGGGACAGATGATGGGCATGAACGAGAGATTTTATGGCAGAGCCGCATCACCGAAAGACAACAGGAAATTTGGAGATGTGCCCTTTACCTAAGACTATCCAGAGAAGATGAGGGAACCGCCATTGAGAGTAACAGCATCAGAAATCAGCGTGTACTGTTGATGGACTATATTGCGGCAAGACCGGAGCTTTGTTTTACAGGCGAATGGGTTGACGATGGGTATAGCGGAAGCAGTTTTGAAAGGCCGGCGTTGCAGCGAATGCTGCAGGCTGCGAGAGATGGAAAGGTAGATTGCATTCTTGTCAAGGATCTATCTCGTTTCGGACGAGAGTATATACAGACCGGATGGTATTTGAAAAAGTGGTTCCCACAGTGGGGGATACGTTTTATTGCGGTGGCAGACCATTACGATAGTGCTAGTGCTTTGTTTGGTGAAAAGGCGTTGTTGCTTCCAATCCTCAATTTGATGAATGATGCTTATTGCAGAGATATTTCCAGAAAGGTCAAAAACAGTCAGGATGCCAGACGCAGGCAGGGAGATTACGTAGGTGCTTTTGCACCGTACGGTTATAAAAAAGCGATGATCAATAAGCACAAATTAGTTGTCGATAGGCAGACGGCAGATGTTGTACAAAAGATATTTCATTGGAAAAATGCAGGGCATTCCGCGGAAAAGATTTGTGCGTTTTTGAATGTTTTATTGATCCCATCGCCGTACGTATATAAGAAGATAAGCGGGCAGTCTTATAAGTCCGGTTTTGTGGACAGAAGAAAACAAAATAGTTTATCGAATATGACTAACAATAAGGACGTAAATGAAACAAGTGGTCAATTTTACCTGTCCGACAATACGGACACACAAAAAGTGCTCCTATGGTCGCCGGTCGCAGTTCGACGTATTTTGAAAAATCAATTATATATTGGGATCCTTCAACAGGGCAAAACGAGAAAGATCAACTATAAACTGGCACAGAGATGTAAAGTGCCACCTGAAGAATGGATCAGTACGGATAAGGCGGTGCCGCCGATCGTTGAAGAATCTTTATTTTGGAAGTGTCAGAGCAGATGAATAATATATTGTGTCAGCGTATAGGAATTTATGCAAGGCTTTCCGTTCGAAATACGGAGAGAGAGGAAATGTCAATCGAGAATCAATTGTTACTGGTTGGTCAATATTTGGATCAACATACCGAATGTCAACAACGAAAGGTTTATGTGGACTATGGGTATAGTGGAACAAACTTTCAAAGACCGGAATTTCAGCAGATGATAGAGGATTGTCGTTTGGGATTATTAGATGCAGTTATTGTGAAGGATCTGTCCAGACTGGGGAGAGAACATCTGCAATTGGGATGGTATCTGGAATACTTCTTTCCGGCAAATAATGTGCGGGTGATTACTGTGACGGATCATTATGACAGTGCAAGACTTACGGAGCAGATGCTGATCGTTGGATTGAAAAATTTATTAAATGAATGGTATGCAGTAGATACCGGATACAAGGTACGGCTGGCGAAACGTCAGCAAAGGGAACAAGGAAATTTTATCGGTGCCAAGGCTCCATATGGATATCGGATCTGTTACCGGAATGGCAAGAGAGTATTAGAACATGATCAGACGTTTTCTGTTTTAACAAACATACAAAATATGAGAAGAGCGGGACAATCTTCCGTGCAGATCGCAAATAAACTCAATGAGGATCACATAGCGACACCGGAGATATATCGTCGCACCGGAATTTTAAGAATACCGCAGGATCAGATAACAGATAAATGGTCAGGAGCGATGGTACGAGGTGTTTGGAACCATAAGAATATTGCATGTTGTTCGAACACCAGCGGGGATAACGACACGGCTTAGTACAATTTCACCGGTTTCTTCTATTGTTTTGATTTCCTCTTCGGGAATTTTTGGCGGGTATTTTTCGTATAACGTATGAGGTGGTATTACAAACAGTTCTTCGTTGGCTTCCAGTGTGTTGGGCTTTGGGATCAGAGTTGTATTTTGTAATGCGGTCTGCCCGGATAAGATTTCAGCACCGCTGATTTCTACCGGTTCAAAATTTGGAGCAGTTATTTGGATCGAATACGTAGAATATGGGCGATCAGTACCCGGCATCATGCTATACTCCAATGGCGGTGCGGGCAGAGTGATCAGATCACTTTTGCCGGCACTGTTTGTTTCGGTTTCTTCAATTATATCGTTTGCATCATTGATATTACGGATCTGTATCTTGGCTCCGGCAATCGGTCTGGAGGTTCGGCGAGATGTGATATTTGCCTGAAAAAAACCTCTATCCGGCATATCTTTTGCTGCATATAGATCGTGAGACATAGAACCTCATTTCTGTGATTCTTTAAAAATCACACATAGTTTTGGATTATTGTATGCCTCTTGTCAGTCAGGAGTGAAAGATTGAAATAATATTTTCAGTATGATATAGTTGGTAGAAATGCTGCAATTGCGGCACAAACAGTATTAAAAACTACGGAATTGCAGATAACCTGCGAATTTGGCAAAATGGTCTGCGCGGACATCTGTAAACAGAAAAGAGGATTAACATGGAACAGATCAAGATTAAATATTTTACGGACAAGATCGATAAACTTGCTTATATCGATGGGAAAAGTGATTGGATCGATTTGCGAGCTTCCGAAGAAGTTACATTAAAACAGGGTGAGTTTGCTTTGGTGCCACTTGGTGTGGCAATGGAACTTCCCAAAGGATATGAGGCACATATCGTACCGCGCAGCAGCACCTATAAAAATTTTGGCGTGATACAGGCAAATCATTGTGGTGTGGTAGACGGATCTTACTGCGGAGATAACGATATGTGGCGTATGCCGGTTATTGCAATGCGCGATACACAGATTCATGTAAACGACAGGATCTGCCAGTTTCGTATAATGAAAAATCAGCCGGAAATCTTATTCGAGGAAGTAGAACATTTGGAGGGCAAAGACAGAGGCGGCTTTGGAACTACCGGAAAACAATAACGAGTAGGGAGGACATTATGGATAAGAAAAAGATATTGCAGCATTTAGATCATACATTATTAAAACAGGATGCTACATGGGAGCAGATCAAGACACTTTGCGATGAGGGAATGCAGTATCATGTGGCAAGTGTGTGTATTCCACCTTGTTATGTCAAAGAGGCACGTGATTATGTCGAAGACCGCTTGAAGATCTGTACGGTGATCGGTTTTCCAAATGGCTATCAGACAACAGCTGCGAAAGTGGCAGAGACGAAAGAGGCAGTGGAAGATGGTGCGGATGAAATTGATATGGTGATCAATATCAATCGTGTTAAGGATGACCGCTTTGAAGAGGTACTGCAGGAAGTGAAAGAAATACGGGCAGCCTGCGAGGGGAAAGTCTTAAAAGTCATCATTGAGACTTGTCTTTTGACCAAAGAGGAAAAGCTCAAAATGTGTGAGATCGTTACAAAGGCAGGGGCGGATTATATTAAGACTTCAACCGGATTTTCGACCGGAGGGGCTACGTTTGAAGATGTGGCACTGCTGCAAAAATATGTAGGAGATTCAGTGAAAGTCAAGGCTGCAGGAGGAATCTCATCGTTAGAAGATGCAGAGCGTTTCTTAAGGCTGGGGGCTGACCGCCTTGGAACAAGCAGATTGATCGCACTATGCAAATCGACGGATTAACTATTGCATGAGGAGCATAACGAAATAAGTTTGCATCACCCAACACTTGACACAAAAAGTGATTCTGTATAAACTATAATGTGATGCGTTTTAAGATTCTTTATAAAATGCAAATTTTGATGGTAATGCGTTCTTTATGGCGTACAGAGAAAAGACCGCAGAATGGAGGTTCCAATGAATTATAAGGTAGCCGTGATACCTGGTGATGGTATCGGTCCGGAAATTGTCAGAGAGGCAAGAAAGGTATTAGACAAGGTTGGACAGAAATATGGTCATGAGTTTACATATCAGGAGCTGTTAATGGGTGGATGTTCCATTGATGCTTATGGAGAGCCGTTGACCGAGGAGACACTGGAAGCTGCGAAAGCAAGCGATTCCGTGTTGTTAGGTGCCGTGGGCGGCAACGTCGGACAGTCTAATTGGTATCAGCTTCCACCGGATAAACGACCGGAGGCAGGATTACTGAAGATTCGTAAGGGACTGGAATTATATGCTAATATTCGTCCGGCTGTGTTGTTTGATGAACTTAGCGGTGCATGTCCGTTGAAACCGGAACTGACAGAGGGTGGATTTGATTTTGTGGTAATGCGTGAGCTTACCGGCGGTCTGTATTTTGGGGATCGTAAGACGGTTGAAGAGAATGGTGTTAAGAAAGCGATCGACACGTTGACGTATCGCCAAATGGGGATTTGATGTCGCAATGAAGCGTGGTAAAAAGGTTTGCAGCGTGGATAAAGCGAATGTTTTGGATTCTTCCCGTTTGTGGAGAAGTGTTGTCGAGGAAGTGGCAAAGGATTATCCGGAAGTGGAACTTACTCATATGTTAGTAGATAACTGTGCGATGCAGCTTGTGCGTGATCCAAAGCAGTTTGATGTGATCCTTACAGAGAATATGTTTGGTGATATTTTATCAGATGAGGCAAGTATGGTGACCGGATCGATCGGTATGTTGTCTTCTGCAAGCCTTGGTGCAACGAAATTAGGTCTATACGAGCCGAGTCATGGATCTGCACCGGATATTGCAGGACAAGATAAGGCGAATCCAATCGCAACTATTTTATCTGCAGCGATGATGCTTCGTTATTCCTTTGATCTGGAAAAAGAAGCCGATGCGATCGAGAATGCCGTGAAGCAGGTACTTAAAGACGGATATCGTACGATCGATATCATGGACGAGGGAAAGACGCAGGTCGGAACAATACAGATGGGTGATCTGATCGCAGAACGTATTTAATAGAACATAAATACACAAGGTAGATATTGGTGCCTGCAGATTCAAATGGCAGGTCTGGAAAGGAATAAGTGATTATTATGAGAAGTGATGCAGTAAAGAAGGGAATGCAGACAGCACCTCAGAGATCGTTGTTTAATGCATTAGGAATTACAGAAGAAGAATTGGAAAAGCCGTTGATCGGTATTGTGAGTTCTTACAATGAGATCGTGCCGGGACATATGAATATTGATAAGATCGTTGATGCTGTTAAAATGGGTGTTGCTATGGCTGGTGGAACTCCAATTGTTTTTCCGGCGATTGCAGTGTGTGATGGTATTGCGATGGGACATACCGGTATGAAATACTCTCTTGTAACGAGAGATCTGATCTGTGATTCCACAGAGTGTATGGCATTGGCGCATCAGTTTGATGCATTGGTCATGGTGCCAAACTGTGATAAAAATGTTCCGGGTCTGTTGATGGCAGCTGCTAGATTGAATATACCAACAATTTTTGTCAGCGGTGGCCCGATGTTAGCCGGTCATGTTCAGGGCAACAAGACATCTTTATCTTCTATGTTTGAGGCAGTTGGTGCTCATGCGGCAGGTAAGATGACAGAGGAACAGGTAAATGATTATGTATGCAATGCTTGTCCGACATGTGGTTCTTGCTCCGGTATGTATACTGCTAACAGTATGAATTGCCTGACAGAGGCGATCGGTATGGGATTGCAGGGCAATGGTACGATCCCGGCTGTATATTCTCAGAGAATCAAGCTTGCAAAGCATGCGGGAATGAAGATCATGGAACTTTTGGAGAAAAATATCCGTCCAAGAGATATTTTGACAGAGCAGGCATTTATGAATGCATTGACTGTAGATATGGCACTTGGATGTTCTACAAATACAATGCTTCATCTTCCGGCAATCGCACATGAAGCAGGCGTAGAACTTAACTTAGATATCGCAAATCATATCAGTGCAAAGACTCCGAACTTGTGTCATTTAGCGCCGGCAGGACATACCTATATGGAAGAGTTGAACGAGGCAGGCGGTGTCTATGCTGTTATGAATGAGCTGAGCAAGAAGGGCTTATTAAATACAGAACTTATTACTGCTACCGGTAAGACGGTAGGAGAGAATATTAAAGATTGTGTCAACCGCAATCCGGAAGTTATCCGTCCGATTGACAATCCATATAGCGAGACTGGCGGAATTGCAGTACTGCGAGGTAATATCGCACCGGATTCCGGCGTGGTAAAACGTTCTGCAGTAGTTCCGGAGATGATGGTACATGAAGGCCCGGCACGTGTGTTCGACTGCGAGGAAGACGCTATTGCGGCTATCAAGGGTGGCAAGATCGTTGCCGGAGACGTAGTAGTTATCCGCTATGAGGGACCTAAGGGTGGTCCCGGAATGCGTGAGATGTTGAATCCGACTTCTGCAATTGCTGGTATGGGACTTGGCTCTAGTGTAGCATTGATCACAGACGGAAGATTTTCCGGTGCATCGCGTGGAGCAAGTATTGGACATATTTCTCCAGAGGCAGCCGTTGGCGGTCCGATCGCTTTAGTCGAAGAAGGCGATATTATTGCAATTGATATCCCGGCAAATACGATCAATGTCAAAGTCTCTGATGAAGTTTTGGCAGAGCGCCGTGCAAAATGGCAGCCAAGAGAGCCGAAGGTCAAGAGTGGTTATTTGGCACGCTATGCGTCGATGGTTACATCAGCAGATAAGGGAGCAATTTTACAGATTCAGTAGAAGAGTGGAGGAAAGTCATGCAATTAACAGGTTCACAGATTGTGATAGAATGTTTGAAAGAACAAGGGGTAGACACAGTATTCGGTTATCCGGGTGGTGCTATTCTGAACATATATGACGAATTATATCGTCATCAGGATGAAATTAGACATGTCCTTACATCTCATGAGCAGGGAGCATCTCATGCAGCAGATGGATATGCCAGAGCAACAGGTAAAGTCGGTGTATGTATGGCAACAAGCGGACCAGGAGCAACTAATTTAGTTACCGGAATTGCGACAGCTTATATGGATTCTGTTCCATTGGTTGCTATTACATGTAACGTTGGCAAGGCGTTACTGGGTAAAGATTCTTTTCAGGAAATTGATATTGCCGGAGTGGCAATGCCGATTACGAAATACAGCTTTCTGGTAAAGGAAGTTGATAAATTGGCTGATACGATCCGTCGTGCCTTTACGATCGCAAAATCCGGCAGACCGGGTCCGGTCTTGATCGATATTGCGAAAAATGCAACGAGTGACAAAGCTGAATATGAGCCGAAAGTTCCGGAAGAGATCGAACGCAGCACAGAAAATATTGACGATGCTGTTATTGATGAGGCAATCAAGGTACTGCGCAATGCCAAGAAACCGATGGTATTCGTTGGTGGCGGCGCTGTGATCTCAGGTGCGGATAAAGAACTTAAGGAATTTGTGGAAAAAGTAGACGCACCGGTAACGGATACGTTAATGGGTAAAGGTGCATTTCCGGGTACCGATGACCGATATGTGGGAATGCTTGGAATGCATGGAACGAAGACTGCCAATTTAAGTGTTTCAGAGTGCGATGCACTGGTAGTTGTTGGTTCCCGCTTCTCTGATCGTGTGACAGGCAATACGGCAAACTATGCGAAGAATGCAACGATCATTCAGATTGACATTGATGAAGCGGAGATCAACAAGAATGTATCGGTTGATATGAGCATTATTGGTGATGTGAAAGCTGTTTTGGAGCGTATGAATGAGCGCATGGAACAGATGTATCATAAAGAGTGGATGGATAAGGTGATGGCAAGAAAGGATGCACTGCCAATGACTTATTCTGAGGAGGGATTGACTTGTCCATATGTTATGGAGAAGTTGGACGAGTTGACAAACAGTGATAAGACGATCATTTGTACGGAAGTCGGTCAGCATCAGATGTGGGCGGCGCAGTATTACCACTATACACATCCACGCACACTGATTACTTCCGGTGGCCTTGGAACAATGGGATATGGATTGGGTGCATCACTGGGTGCACAGGTCGGCTGTCCGGATAAACGTGTTATTAACATTGCCGGAGATGGATGCTTCCGCATGAACATGAATGAGTTAGCAACTGCAAGCCGTTATAACATTCCGATTATTGAGGTTATTATTAACAATCAGGTGCTTGGAATGGTTCGCCAGTGGCAGACGTTATTCTATGGAAAACGTTATTCGCAGACGGTACTGAATGACAAAGTTGATTATATTAAACTGTCTGAGGCACTTGGGGTGAAAGCGATCCGAGTTACAAAGAAGGAAGAGGTTGAGGGAGCAATCAAAGAAGCACTTTCTACAAAAGGTCCGGTTGTGATCGAGGTTGTGATCGAGAGTGATGATAAGGTATTCCCGATGGTTGCACCGGGTAAGAACTTAGAAGACTGTTTTGATGAGAAGGATTTGCAAAAACAGCAGTAAGCGTGTTAATCCTGGTATAGTCTGACACGAAGTTCGAGTAGACTTTAGTGGAAGAGTTGAATGTTTTGATATTCATGATACATAGCAGGGTTTCATATATTTACAAAGTGACAAAAGGAAAGGGGATTCCCGGACCGTTTTGGTTTTTGCGTAGTATGCGCCGCAAAAATTCAATAAAAATATGCGTATACAGAAATGAGGAGAAAAATGAGCAGAGTTTATAATTTTTCAGCAGGACCGGCAGTATTACCGGAGGAAGTATTAAAAGAAGTGGCAGCAGAGATGATGGATTATAACGGAAGCGGCATGTCCGTTATGGAAATGAGTCATCGCTCAAAAGTGTATGATAATATTATCAAGACCGCAGAGCAGGATCTGCGTGATCTGATGAATATTCCGGATAACTACAAGGTACTCTTCCTTCAGGGAGGTGCTTCACAGCAGTTTGCAATGATTCCGATGAATCTGATGAAGAACAAGGTTGCTGATTACATTGTAACCGGACAATGGGCAAAGAAGGCATGGCAGGAAGCTTCCAAATATGGTAAAGCGAATAAGATCGCTTCCTCCGAGGATAAAACATTCTCGTACATCCCAGACTGTTCGGATCTGCCGATCTCCGAAGATGCCGACTATGTATACATTTGTGAAAATAACACAATTTATGGTACGAAATACAAAGAGCTGCCAAACACAAAGGGCAAGACATTAGTTGCAGATGTATCTTCCTGCTTTTTGTCAGAACCGGTAGATGTCACAAAGTATGGCGTGATTTATGGCGGTGTACAGAAAAATATCGGACCGGCAGGGGTTGTCATTGTGATCATCCGCGAGGATCTTATTACAGAAGATGTTTTGGAAGGTACACCAACAATGTTACAGTACAAAATACATGCAGATGCACAGTCTCTGTATAACACACCACCGGCATATGGTATTTACATTTGCGGTAAGGTATTTAAGTGGCTCAAGAAAATGGGCGGCTTAGAGGCTATGAAGAAGCACAACGAAGAGAAAGCAAAGATCCTGTATGACTTCTTGGATCAGAGTAAACTGTTCAAGGGTACGGTAGTGCCAAAAGATCGTTCTTTGATGAATGTTCCGTTTGTAACAGGTGATGCAGATATGGATGCTAAGTTTGTCAAAGAGGCAACAGAAGCAGGTTTTGTTAACTTGAAAGGTCATCGTACCGTAGGTGGAATGAGAGCCAGCATTTACAATGCAATGCCAAAAGAGGGCGTAGAGAAGTTGGTTGAGTTTATGAAGAAGTTCGAGGAGGAAAATGCGTAATGTTTCAGTATAGTTGCTTAAATCCGATCGCACAGATTGGCTTAGATGGTTTTGATGGACAATATGAAAAGACAGATGATGTGAATGCGGCTGATGTGGTGCTTGTTAGAAGTGCAGCGATGCACGATATGGAGCTTTCTGATAAGCTCTGTGCTATCGCACGTGCCGGTGCCGGTGTCAACAATATTCCATTGGATAAATGTGCGGATCAGGGTATCGTTGTATTTAACACACCTGGTGCAAATGCAAACGGTGTAAAAGAGATGGTGGTATCCGGTATGCTTTTGGCTGCCAGAGATATTGCAGGTGGAATGCAGTGGGTTAAGGACAACGCTGATGATGAAAATATTTCCAAATCCATGGAAAAGGCAAAGAAGAATTTTGCCGGTACAGAGTTAAAAGGCAAAAAACTTGGTGTTATCGGACTTGGAGCTATCGGTGTGTTAGTTGCTAATGTGGCAAGACATTTCGGAATGGAGATCTATGGTGTAGATCCATTCTTATCCGTTAATAATGCGTTATCTCTTTCCAGAGATGTTACCGTTGTAAAATCTTACGATGAGTTGTATCAGGTATGTGATTATATTACAATTCATGTTCCTTATATTCCTGAGACAAAAGGAATGCTCAACAAGGAAGCTTTCGATCAGATGAAGGATGGCGTTGTTATCTTGAACTTTGCACGTGATCTTTTGGTAAATGATGATGACATGAAAGCTGCTTTGGAGTCTGGAAAGGTGCGTCGTTATGTAACAGATTTCCCAAATCCAGCCGTTGTTAAGATGCCGAATGTAATCGCAACACCGCATCTCGGTGCCTCTACAGCAGAGTCAGAGGATAACTGTGCCGTTATGGCAGTACATGAACTTCGTGAATTTTTAGAGAATGGTAATATCATCAATTCTGTAAACTATCCAAATTGTGATGCAGGTGTCTGCAATACAGAAGGACGCATTACAGTTGCACATAAAAACATCCCAACGATGTTGACACAGTTTACCAATGTATTTGCTGAAGAAGGAATTAATATCGCACATATGACAAATAAGAGCCGTGGTGATTATTCATATTGTGTATTCGATATTGATGCTGCTTCTTCAAAGGCATTGGAAGATAAGCTGAATGCAATTGATGGTGTATTAAAGGTACGTATCATCAAATAATGTAGTACGATACACAATTTGCCGGATCGTTACTCTGAAAATTTTGGGGTAACGATCCTTTTTTTGAGGAGTTTTGATTTCGTATAGCAGTTGGAGGAAATGGACATGAATTATGAGGAAGCACGTAACTATATTGCACATATTCAGGGAAATCTCGGAAGTGACTATTCGTTGAAGGAAGTCACAAGATTAGCGGAATATATGGATAGGCCGGATAAAAAATTGCAGATTGTGCATATTGCAGGAACCAATGGAAAAGGGTCTGCAGGAAATTATCTGGCTGGTATTTTGGCGGCATCGGGATATCGTGTGGGACGTTACGTGTCACCGACAACGCATTATTTGGAGCGTGTTCAGAAATGGGAGCCATATACAGAGCAAGCAGTTACGATCTCAGCACAGGAAGCAGCAAGGCTGCTGACTAAATTGCGCGTCTTTTGCGAGCAGATGGTCAAAGAGGGATATCATCATCCTACTGCATTCGAGATTGAGACGATATTGGCAATGCAGCAGGGTGTGGACTGGAATGTGGATGTCATGTTAGTCGAATGTGGTCTTGGGGGAAGAATGGATGCCACGAATTTTATTACCGATCCGCTGCTTTGTATGATTACTTCGATCAGCAGAGATCATATGGCGGTTTTAGGAGAAACGGTCACGGAGATTGCTGAAGAAAAATATGGGATCATTAAGAAGGGAGCACAGGTCGTATCTGCACCGCCTAAAGAATTACAGCCATTATTAGAGCGTGTATGTCGTGAAACCGGTGCACATTTGCATCTGGTGCAATCGGTGGGACAAGTACAGATCCATTCCTGCGAAGAGACGCAGTTTTATTACCGTGACCGGTCCTATGTGTTATCTACGCCGGGATTGTATCAGATCGATAATGCAGCACTTGCACTGGAAACCGCACAGTGCATGCAGTCGATTGGCTTTGCAAAGATCAACGAAGAGAGTATGAAATGGGGAATATAT
>ERZ839767.4621-NODE-4621-length-13704-cov-3.329108_pt1 | contig 13704 bp, 6 predicted proteins | sample MGYA00519879_ERZ839767 | MGnify/ENA primary metagenome ERZ839767 (study PRJEB31850, sample SAMEA3708852) | human gut metagenome | biome: human gut; feature: human-associated habitat; material: faeces | place: China | collected 2014 ...
AAACGAAGAATGAAATTCAACGTTTTCGTTAAGCCAAATGAGCAGAGCCGCGCTTGCGCGAGCTATGCCGAGGCGGGAAAACGACTGTTGAAAACGAACGCAAAAAACTCGACCGTTATGAAAAGACCTTACGACGCTATGAAACCGCTCGGCCGCCTCCTGGGAGTCTTCGCATTGCTCCTGTCGACCGGCACGATCTGCCTCTGTTGCAGCTCCGATCCCGCTACGCCCGACGCTCCTGCCGAGGAGGGGGGGGGAAATTTAGATCCCGACGAACCTGACAAGCTCCCCGATGTCGCCGCCTACAAGGTTCCGGATGTCGTGGAGATGGGCTTCGCCGACACTTTCTTGCTTCCGTGCAGCGGCGCCGGCACCGACGATTACCTGCTGCTGACCGCACGCAGCGATGCCTCCGAAATCCACCGGATGCCGGTGACGGAGGTCGACCAAACGCAGGGGGCCTCCCTGCAAACGCCCGCCGGTTTCATCGGGGGCATGTACGACTTCACCTTCTATAAAAACGGGAAAGCCCTCGACCTGGGCACGGCCTTCGTCGACGTGGTCGACCGCACCGACGTGCCGCAGGTACCCGGCAGCACCGTCTACGGCCGCGTGATCGACCATACGGGCAAACCGATCGCGGGCGTTTCGATTTCGGACGGCGTCTTCGTGACCGCCACCGACGACGAGGGGCGTTACTACCTCTCTTCGCTCAAACAGCGAGGCTACGTCTTCATCACCGTCCCCGCCGGATACCGCGCAGCGGTCAACCGCACCATTCCCCAGTTCTTCCGGCGGCTGAGCGGTTCGCCCCAGACCTACGAACAGCGCAGTTTCGTACTGGCGCCCGAAGCCAACGAACGGCACCGCATGATCGTCTTCACGGACACGCATCTGGCCAACCGCACCAACGACATCCACCAGTTCGAAAACGGCTTCAAGGCCGACCTCCGCAAACAGATCGCACAGGCGAAAGCCGAGGGCGTGAGCCTCTACGCCATGGCGCTCGGCGATCTGACGTGGGACGAATACTGGTACAAGAACAGCTACCAGCCGTCGCACTACGTGCGCCAAATGGCCGATCTCGACATTCCGATCTACAACATTCCGGGCAACCACGACAACGATCCCTACGTGGCCGACGATTTCGAATCCGAAAATCCGTGGCGCGAAAATCTGGGCCCTACCTACTACTCCTTCGACATCGGCGACATCCACTACATCCAGCTCGACAACACCCTCTTCACCAACACGGGCGGCGCACAGGGAACCGTCGGGAAACTCGACTATACGGAGGGACTGACGGCCGACCAGCTCCGGTGGCTCGAAGCCGACCTGCAACGGGTTCCGGCAGGGAAAACAGTCTTCGTGGGGATGCACATCCAGTTCACGAACCGCTACCGCATCGCCGACGGCAAACTCTCGTGGAGCTATGCCATGCCGGCCGACTGCCGCGCGAAGATGCTCGACCTGCTCGCTCCCTACACCGTCCATTTCGTGACGGGCCATACCCATATCAACTACGCCAACCGCATCACCGAGCGCATGACCGAACACAATATCGCCGCCGTATGCGCCACATGGTGGTGGACGGGCAACTACACCAACGGCCGCACCCAGATGTGCCGCGACGGCGCACCGGCCGGCTACGGACTCTTCGAGATCGGAACCGCCGGAGCGGACGACGTGCAATGGCATTATCAGGGCATCGGCAAGGCAGCCGACTATCAGTTCCGCGCCTACGACCTCAACCGCTGCCTCATCACGCGCGACAAATATTGCCCCGACATCAAGAACAATTTCGGGACGGTCAGCGCCGAATTCTTCGCGCAGTACGCCAACGGCTACGACCGTCCGCGCTCGGACAACACCGTGCTGATCAACGTCTTCAACTGGAACGAGAAATGGAAGGTGGAGGTGCGCGAAGTCGAGACCGGCAACCGACTCCCCGTCGAACAGGTCGACACCTACGACCCGCTGCATACGATCCATTTCAACATGAACCGCATGAACACCAATTCGACGGCCATGACCTTCCCGACGCTGCTCACGTCGCACATGTTCGAGGCGGTCTGCTCCTCGCCCACGACCACGCTCGAAATCACCGTGACCGACGAATTCGGCCGCAGCTATACCGAAACGATGTCGCGCCCGCGCGAACTCTACGATATGTCCGTCTCCCCGCAGTGGTAACGGCCGCCGTCCGGACGGAAGCGGAGCGAGGGGGAAGGCTCCGCTCCGACCGGCGGCCCTGCGCGGCGGCAGAGGGCGTCCGCATCCCGATTCATCTCTTCATCTAACCTAATAATTTATCTCACTATGAAAAAACTACTGACCATGTTCGCAATCGTATGCGCGTTCCTCGCGTCGTGCGATTCGGAAGGGGGCGACCTGAACCGCACGCCCCTGCTCAAAGTCGTCGGTCCCGACGGCTCCGATCCGTCGCAGCCGATCTCGATCGACGGCAAGAGCCAGGAGGTGGCCTTCACCGTCCTAGCCACGGCCGACTGGACGGCCGACATCGCGGGCGACGAGGGCTTCGCCCTCTCCGACCGCAGCGGCGCGACGGGCAACACCAAGGTGACCGTCGTAGCGGCCCGCAACCTCAGCGGCGCGACCCGCTCGGCTACCGTGTCGTTCCGTCTCGGCGGCGAGGAGCGTTACGCCTACACGATCTCGCAGACCGAGGAGCAGCCCTATCTCGACGTCGATCCCGCGACGATCTCGATCGTCGGCGGCCATACGGAGTTCACCGTCGCCGTCTCGACCAACCAGAGCCCGTGGAAGGTCGAGATCGACAGCCCCGACGGCGACGGCTGGCTCACCCAGCAGTCCAAAGAGAGCGCCTCGATCACCTTCCTGGCCGAAGAGAACACGACGGGCAGGAACCGCACGGCGACGCTCAAATTCGTTTCGGAGCTTCACCCCGAAGTCTTCAACTACGTCACCGTCACGCAGGGGTACGTGGTTCCGGCCCCGACGGCCGACCTGCTCGACGTGGTCTTCGCCGAAGACGGCACCGCGAAGGATGTCTCGGCCATGGGCATGACCGTCGAACTGCTTCCCGACCCGACCCTGTCGACCGTCTTCCTCGAAAAATACGACCGGTACGCCGCACGCTTCACGCGCGAACCGAGCGGTCCTTCGGCCGTGCTGGAAAGCGGATTCTACAAGGTGGAGTACAACGACAACGCCGCCTTCAAGAGCAAACTCGAAGACGGCTACGCGATGGAGGTGCTCCTGCGCCGTTACGACGATCCCAAAAAATTGCAGATCAAACCTTTCGCTTCGAGCGAAGGCGGCGGCGTCAGCATCTGTTTCTGGGCCGACGACTCGAACCAGATCGTCATGGAGACGGGCACGAAGAATGCCACGGGCGGCAACGTGTGGAAAACCGCCAAGAGCGGCGTCACCCCATTGAAGGATGTCTATTACCACATCGTCGCCGTATGGGACAAGGCCGCCGGCACGCAGAAAATCTATGTCGACGGCGAGTTGAAGGCCACCAACAATTCAGCCGGCGGCGAATTCCGCCACATGAACACCAACGTCGACAAACGCTGGTTCGGAATCGGCGCCGACCCCAATCCCAACGACAAGGGGCAGATATCATTCAACGGAGAGGTGGTCATCGCACGCATCTACGACGATCCGATCAACGCCGATCAGGTTCACGCCCTCTGGAAACTCGTGAAGTAACTAACCCAAATACGAACGCGATATGAAAAATCGAAAACAGATATTCGCAATCATGGCCGCAGGACTGCTCGCGCTTCCCTTCGGCACGGCTCACGCCGCAGAAACGCCGGTGCACGACACCTCGCAGGCCGCACTCGCCCAATCGCAGCTGCGCGACGTCACGGGGCGCGTCACCGACCGTGCGACCGGCGATCCGATCGTCGGCGTCACGGTGGCCAACAACTCGACCGGTTCCGGAACGGTGACCGATGCCGCCGGAGCCTTCACCGTAAAGGCAGCCACGGGACAGCTGCTGACGATCTCCTGCGTGGGCTATACCTCGTGGACGGTCAAGGTGCCCGCCTCCGGCGCGATCGACGTGGAGCTGAGCGAAGACGCGCAGCAGCTCGACGACGTAGTGGTCGTGGGCTACGCCACGCAGAAGAAGATCAACGTCACGGGCGCCGTCTCGTCGATCTCGGGCGAGGAGCTGGCCCAGCGGCCCGTGGTCTCAACCATGCAGGCGTTGCAGGGCATCGACCCCTCGCTCAACATCAGCATCGACTCGGGCAACCCCACGGCAGGCAACAGCCTCAACATCCGCGGCGTGCCCTCCATCAACGGCGGTTCGCCGCTGATACTGGTCGACGGCGTGCCGGGCGTCTCGCTGCGGCTGGTCAACGCCGCCGACATCGAGTCGATCTCGGTGCTCAAAGACGCTTCGGCCAGCGCCATCTACGGCGCCAAGGCTTCGGCCGGCGTGATCCTCGTCACCACCAAGAAGGGTGCGGCGGGCAAAGCCACGGTGAGCTACTCCAACAACATCGGCTGGACGCAGCCCACGACGCCCACCGACTTCATCACCAACGGCTACGACTACGCCACGATCGTCAACGACCTCTACTTCTCGCGTTACGCCTACAACGCCTTCAACTACACCGACGCCGACTGGGCGGCGCTCGAAGCGCGTCGTTACGACACCACCGAACACCCCGACCGGCCGTGGGTCGTGATCGGCGACGACGGCAAGTACCACTACTACGGCAACTTCGACTGGTACCACAGCATCTACAACACCAACCGCTTCCATCAGGAGCACAACCTCTCGCTCTCGGGCGGCGGCAAGGACGTCAACTACTACGTCAGCGGCCGCTACTACCAGCAGGACGGCGTGCTGGGCGGCAACATGATCCGGAACAAGGAGAACTACAAGAACTACTCGTTCCGCGCCAAGTTCGACGCACAGCTCTTCAAATGGGCCAAGTGGTCGACCAACGCCTCGCTCAACGCCGTGAACCAGAAGTATCCGGGGCCGCTCAACGAGGCGCAGACCATCGCCGCGCTCGAAGAGAACGTCGCGCCGATGTTCGTTCCCTACAACCCCGACGGTTCGATCGTGATGTATCCCGCCGACCTGCGCAACGTGGCGCTGGGCAAGGGACGCACGGCGGCACTGGCCGACCCCACGAACAAGCACACGATCGAGAACCTCTCGCTGACGCTCTCGAACAGCCTGCAACTCAAACTCCACAAGGATCTGACCTTCGATGCCAGCTACAACATCAACAACTACCGCCGCCTCTACAAGGATCGCACGGCGGCGAACATCTACTCCGACGCCGTGGGCGTGACCAAGACCACGACCCACTACCAGAAGGACACCTACCGCGAACGCCCCTACGAGTACACCTACCACAACGTCGACGCCTACTTCACCTACGAACACAGCTGGAACAAGGAGCACAACTTCAAGGCGGTCGCGGGTATGAACTACGAAAAATACCGACTCGTGGACAACATCGTCGAGCAGTTCGGACTGGGCAGCGACCAGATCGATTCGTTCAACTCGGTCAACGACGACACCTACTGGCTCGTACAGCAGGATATCTCGGCCTACAAGACGCTCGGTTTCTTCGCCCGCATCAACTACGACTACAAGGGCAAGTATCTCTTCGAAGCCTCGATGCGCGCCGACGGCACGTCGCGCTTCGCCAAAAAGGATCGCTGGGGCTACTTCCCCTCGGTGTCGGCCGGCTGGCGCTTCACCGAAGAGCGGTTCATGGAGGGCGTCCGCCACTGGTGGGACAACGGTAAGATCCGCCTGTCATACGGTGCGCTGGGCAACCAGCAGGTGAGCAACTACCTCTACCTGCAAACGATCGGCACCGGCACGCTCAACTACCTCTTCGACGACAGCGGCAAAGCCAGCTATGCATCGGTATCCGATCCCATGTCGTCGAACCTCACGTGGGAGACGGTCTATACCTACAACCTCGGCCTCGACCTGAGCTTCCTGCAAAACCGCCTTTCGTTCACGGGCGATTTCTTCATCCGCGACACGAAGGACATGCTCACGCAGTCGCTGACGCTGCCTTCGGTCTACGGCGCGGCGACGCCGACCGAGAACTGCGCCGACCTGCGCACCAAAGGGTGGGAGCTCTCGATCACGTGGCGCGACCAGTTCAAGCTGGGCGGCAAACCCTTCCACTACGCCCTGACGGGTCAGATCGGCGACTACCAGACCGAAATCACGAAGTACAACAACCCCACGAAGCTCTTCGACAGCTACTACGAAGGCAAAAAGCTGGGCGAAATCTGGGGCTACCACGTGCCGAAACTCTTCGACACCGACGAGGAGGCCGCCGCCTACCAGGTGGCGATCAACAACAGTTCGAACGTCTACCAGCGCGTCTACAACATGCAGAACAACCTGGGCAGGCTGATGGCCGGCGACGTGATGTTCGAGGACCGCGACGGCAGCGGCTCGATCGGCACGGGCGCGGGGACGGTCGACGATCCGGGCGACATGATGATCATCGGCAACACCACGCCGCGTTACAGCTACTCGTTCCGCATCGAAGCGAGCTGGAACGGATTCGACATCTCGGCCTTCTTCCAGGGCGTCGGCAAGCGCGACTGGTATCCGACGGCCAACAAGGACGATATCTACGGCGCCAACCAGTTCTGGCAGCTCTACGGCTACACCATTCCGTCGTTCATCACCTACGACTTCATGGACGACGTGTGGAGCGAACAGAATCTGGGCGGCTACTTCCCCCGCCTGCGGCCGATCCAGAGCTACAACGGCGGCCCGCTGGGACAGAACAACGACCGCTACCTGCAAAGCGTGGCCTACCTGCGCTTCAAGAACCTTACGATCGGCTACACGCTGCCGGTGCTGAAAAAGTACCTCTCGAAGCTGCGCATCTACGTCTCGGGCGAGAACCTCTGCTACTGGTCGCCGCTCAAAAAGCACTGCAAGCTCATCGATCCCGAGCTGGCGATTTCCAGCGGCACCTACAAGGGCGGAACGGGAACGGGCTACACCATGCCCCGCACCTTCTCGTTCGGCGTCGACATCACCTTCTAACAACTTCAAGCCGGAAAGAATATGAAAATCATCTGTAAAATCTTAGCTTTCGGAACCATCGCACTGAGCGTCGGCGGCTGCGACCTGACGATGCTCCCCGAACACGAGCTTTCGCCCGAACAATATTTCCAGAACGAGTCCGATCTCACCCTGTGGAGCAACCAGTTCTACAACGACAACCTCGAATCGGCCGACATCGGCATCAACGACGCCGACGACAAGATCGACAACGGACTGAGCGACTACATCACCGGCAGCCGCAACGCCGCCTCGCAGACCTGGTCGTTCAGCGCACTGCGCAAGATCAACTACCTGCTCGAACACCTCGACCAGTGTCCCGACCGAGCGCTGGCCACCAAATACGAGGCCGTGGCCCGGTTCTTCCGCGCCTACTTCTACTTCCTCAAAGTGCGCACCTACGGCGACGTGCCCTATTACGACCACGTGCTCGGCTCGACCGACGCCGACGTCTACAAGGCGCGCGACGACCGCGGCTACGTGATGGACCGCGTGCTGGAAGATTTCGACTTCGCGGCCCGAAACCTTCCGGGCACGTGGGAGAGCGGCAACACCCGCGTGACGAAATGGGCCGCGCTGGCCTACGCCAGCCGCGCAGCGCTCTACGAGGGGACGTTCCGCAAATATCACGGCATGGCCGACGCCGACAAATACCTCCGGCAGGCGGCCGCCACGGCCAAGGAGTTCATCACCGACTCGCCCTTCTATCTCTACGAGGAGGGAGCGGAACCCTACCGCGAACTTTTCTACTCGGAGAACGCCAAGACCTGCGAGGTGGTGCTCTGCCGCCGCTACGACAAAGCCTTCGGCATCTCGCACTCGGTGCCCTACAACATCAAGTTCGGCCGCACGAGCCTCACGCGCCGCTTCATGAACCACTACCTCATGGCCGACGGCTCGCGCTTCACCGACAAGGAGGGCTGGGAGACGATGCCGTACAGCGAGGAGACGCAGGGCCGCGATCCGCGCATGGCGCAGACCGTCCTCTGTCCGGGCTACAAGCAGGTGGAGGCCACGACCGTCACGCGCAACACCCTCTCGTCGCACACCGGCTACGAACCGATCAAGTTCGTCGGCACGGCCGCCAACTCGACCACGTCGGGTGCCGCGAGCAGCGACTGGATCCTGATGCGTGCCGCCGAAGTCTACCTCAACTACGCCGAGGCGGTGGCCGAATTGGGAACGATCACGCAGAACGACCTCGAAATCTCGGTCAACCTGATCCGCAAACGCGCGAAGATGACCGGCATCGATCTCACGAAGGCCGACGCTTCGCCCGATCCCTACCTGCTCGAATGTTATCCCAACGTGACGAAGAGCGCCCACACGGGCGTCATCCTCGAAATCCGCCGCGAGCGCACCGTCGAACTGGTCATGGAGCCCCCCTACCGTTCGTGGGATCTCTTCCGCTGGAACGAGTGCAAGCAGGCGCTCAACCACTACCGGCCCTACTACGGCTGTTACATCGCCGGTGCGGGAACCTACGACATGGATAACGACGGCACGCCCGATCTGGAACTCTACATCGACGAGGCGACCTCCTCCTGCCCGACGAAATTGCAGATCGGCAAGGAGGTGATTCTCAGCGAGGAGACCAAAGGCTACATCGTCGGCTACCCGGGCGTCGTCCACGGCCGGAATTGGGACGACGCGCGCGACTACCTCTGGCCCATTCCCGCCGCACAGCGCACGCTGAATCCTGCGCTGACGCAGAACCCCGGCTGGGACGACGGCCTGAACTTCTGACGCAACGACCGTCGGGAGACGATTCACCCGAAGGAGGAAACCGCGACGGTTTCCTCCTTTTTCGTCGCGGCGATCTCCCTCCGGGAACCGGCGGCGGAGCAACAAAAACGGTCGAAACCGCCGTCAACTCGCTTTTTTTTACTATTTTCGCACGACAGCCCTCCCGACCCGTGCGGGGTACGCCGGGGCGAAAAACGACTGTCGAATACAAACGCATGAAACCGCTCCCTCTCCTTCTCGCCGTCCTGCTCTTCGGCATCGGTACGAGTTGTACCGACCGTACCGATCGCCATCAGAAGGCGCTCGAAGAGCTCGACCGTATCATCGAACGGCGCGACGCATACGGCCGCACGAAGAATCTCCGCATCGCAGCGCGGCGCGACGAACTCGCCGCAGCGAAAGACCCGCGCAAACGGATCGCCCTGGCGGAGGAGATCTACAAGGAGTACTACAACTACGACATCGACTCGGCCTACCACTACGCCCGCAGAATGCTCGCCCTGGCCCAAAGCTACGGCGACGGCACGCGGATCAACTGTGCACGGGTCTATCTGGCCAAAACCGTTCTCAACGGCGGCATGTACGGCGAAGCCTTCCGCATCCTGCATCAGGTCGACACGACCCGTCTGGCGCCGGAAAACAAGAGCGAATACTACAACGTCTACCGCTCCTACCTCTCCAAACAGCTCTCCGGCGCCGATCCCGCGCTCAAAGCCCGTTACCGCGATTCGCTGCAATTCTACAACGTGCTGCGCATCCGCAATCTGCCGGAAGGCTCCGTCCCGCGCAAGGAGCTCGAAGCCATGATGTACTGCAAGGCGGGGGAAGCCCGCAAGGCGCTGGATCTGCTCCTGCCCGAATACGAAGCCGGCATCGAAGACACGCACCTGCGGGCGATGGTCGCCTACCGGCTGGCGCTCATCTACGAACAGCTGGGCGACGCCGACCGCCGCAAGGAGTACCTGATCCGTGCGACGGCCGACGACCTGCGCACCCCCGTGCGCGAGGGCATGGCACTCTACACGCTGGCAGGGCTGCTGCTCGAAGAGGGCGACGTGGAGCGCGCCAACCGCTATATCAACTGCTCGATGGAGGATGCCCTCTACTGCAACTACCGTTCGCGGATGCAGCAGTCGTCCGAGATGGTGCAGCAGATCGCAGGCGCCTACATCGACTCGCTCGACGCCAAACGCCGCGCGATGGGCTATGTCACGATCGTCGTCAGCCTGCTGGTCGTCGTGCTGCTGGGAAGTTTCTTCACGATCCTGGTCTACTACCGCAAAATCCGGCAGATCAGCGCCGCACGGCTCGAAATGAACCACCAGCTCCGGGAGCTGAACGAACATATCCGCAGCATCAACGGCGAACTGCGCGACGCCAACAACATCAAGGACGAATACGTCGGCCACTACCTCTCCCTCTGCTCCCGCTACATCGTCCGCATCAACGACTACCGCAAACTGTTGTTGAAGGTCTACAAGGACGGCGACTGCGACGCCCTGATACGGGAGTTGCGCACCAAGAACCCCGCCGACGCCGAATACAAAGAGTTTCTGGCGATCTTCGACGAGACCTTCCTGCACCTCTTCCCCGATTTCGTGGCGCACGTCAACCGGCTGATGACCGACGCGGAGCGCTTCTCGCCGCGTCAGCCCCGGACGCTGAATACCGAGCTGCGCATCCTGGCGTTGATCCGGCTGGGAGTGACCCACAGCGCCAAGATCGCCGCGATCCTCAACTGTTCGGTCGCCACGATCCACACCTACCGCGCGCAGCTGCGCAACGCCGCGATCGGCGACCGCAACGCCTTCGACGACGCGATCCGCCGCATCGACATCGCCGGTGCGGAACCGTCGCAGACGGCCTGACGGCGGCACGATGCCCCCTCTGCTCGGCACACTCGTGCGGCACGCCCCTTCCCCGTTCGGCTCCCTGCGCGGCACACGGCGGAAAATCGCGCGACGATTTTTCGTCGCGCAACCGGCTGCGGATCAGGATTCGTTACCCGAAGGTAAGTTGCTTACCCGAAGGTAAGTACTTGTTTTTTACGATTCCCCGCCCTATCTTTACATCATGCGGGCCCGTCGGGGCCCGTGCAGTCAACGTTTTCGTTAAGCCGAGCGCAGAGCCGAACGCAGTTCGGGCTATGCCGAGGCGAGAAATGGAGCATGAAAATGAACGTTTTCGCCAAGCCGAGGGCAGAGCCGAACTTATTCAGGCTATGCCGAGGCGGGAAAACGACTGTTGAAAACAAACGAACCTTTAAAATCGCACAATCATGGCAAAGAAAGCAGCTGTTCTGGTCGTCGATCCGGTCAACGGAGCGGGACTGTTCCACTATCTGGAAGCATTTTTCGAGAACGGGATTCCGTTCCGCACGTTCGCGGTGGCCGAGACGCCGCAGGTGACGACCAACTCGGGCGTCGCCCTCCGCCTCGACGACACGGTGTCCCGTCTCGCGGGCCGCGAGGAGGAGTACGATGCGCTGGTCTTCGCCTGCGGCGACGCCATGCCCAAATTCGCCGAGAACGCCGACAAGCCCTTCAACCGGGAGATGCTCCGCATCATGAAGCGCTTCGCCGAGCAGGGTAAACCGATGATCGGCCACTGCGCCGCAGCGCTTCTCTACGACAACCTGGGCATCGCCCGGGGACGACGCGTAGCACTGCATCCCTTCCTCAAAACGGTGGTGCGGGAGTGCATCCCCACCGACGACAAGGCGGTCGTCGACGGGAATTTCTACACCGCTCAGACCGAGAACGCCCTCTCCGAGCTGATGCCCCAGGTGTTGCAGGCGCTCAAATAGTCCTGCCCCTCAAACCGTTCCGCCCCTGTCGCAACGATCTGCGGCAGGGGCGGAGCCTATTCGGGGCGGCCGGCGTCACTCGGCCATCGCGTGCGAGAAGCCCTCGACCTTGCGCCATGCGCCGCGCGTGAAGTCGGGCATCGCGACAGGCATCGAGCCGTTGCGCACCGACGCTTCGGTCAGCTCCGCCAGCGACGACCACTCGGCCGCGTCGTAGACGTCCTGATCGAGCGGCAGGCCGTGGCGCAGGCAGTAGACCAGCCGGTAGTCCATGATGAAATCCATGCCGCCGTGGCCGCCCACCTCGCGCGCCTTCTCGCCGATTTCGCGCGTAATGGGATGCTCGTAGCGGCGCAGCATCTGGTCGAGCTGCTCGTCCGAGAGCCGGTGGTGGGCGTCGGGATCGAACGCCAGACTGCGGATCGGGTATTTCTGTGCGAAGCCCTTCGTTCCCGAGATCGTATGGAGCCGGTTGTAGGGCCGCGGAGAGGTGATGTCGTGCTGGATGAGGATGCTCTTGCCCCTGGCCGTGCGGATCAGCGTCGTATTCATGTCGCCCAACGCATAGGGCCTCTCGGCCTCCGCCGACTCCGCGCCGTACTTCGCCGTGGCGTAGGCGCTCATGCCGAACTGGTCGGACGAGAGCGAGACGAGCCGCTCCATGCGGTCGCCGCGGTGGATGTCGAGCAGCTGGCACAACGGACCCAGGCCGTGCGTAGGATAGGGATTGCCCGTATGCAGCGCATTATGTTCGAGCCGCCACATGTCGACGTAGCCGTGCCGGCGGTCGAACTGCAATTCGCGCAGGTCGTGGATATAGGCCCCCTCGACATGGACGATCTCGCCGAACAGCCCCTCGCGCGCCATGTTGAGCGTCGTCATCTCGAAGAAGTCGTAACAGCAGTTCTCGAGCATCATGCACGGAACCTTCGTGCGCTCATAGGTGCGGACGAGCTCCCAGCACTGCTCAATCGAGTAAGCGCCGCCGACCTCGGTCGCGACGTACTTGCCCGCGAGCATCGAGTCGATACAGATGTCGACATGGGACTCCCACGCGGAGGGGGTGATTATCGCGTCGATTTCCTTCATCTCGAGGAGTCTGTGGTAATCTGTGACGGCGATTGGCGACTTGCCGCGCTTGTCCTCTACGAGCTTTCTTCCGTTTTCAGTCCTGTCCTCGTATTCGTCGCATACTCCGACGATCTCGACGTCGGGCATGGTGTCGAGCACCATCCCGAGAAGTCCGTATCCGCGTCCGCCGAGTCCCACCCAGCCTACATTTATCTTTTCCATGACAGTATACCTTTCTGTTAATCCGTATTTCACGCCGCGCCGCGAAGGCACCGGCGGCAGAGATGTATTACATATCTATGATAACACATCCCGCCGCTTTTGTCGAGGGCTTTTTGTAAAAAAACGAAAAAATCCAAAAAGACGCGAATTTAATCCACCGACGTGTCAGCTTTTTCAAGACGATACGTGCCGGTATTGTAGTCGGTCACCATGACGCTCCCGTCCTCGTAATATGTCCTTGCGACGCCGTCCGAGAACTCGTGACGCTCGATTGTCTGTGCCTGCAAACAGGCGTATGGCGCGAACTCACGGTACATCTCGCCGAGAAGCTCCGCCGTGTGTGCGGTGTCTTTCTCATCATTGCAGGTGAGGTCATCGTTGCCCATCCAGTTCGAGCCGGACGACTGGAACTTCGAGTAGATATAAGCGGTAGGTCTTCCGCCGCGCTCTATGACCTCGAGCTGGTGGCGGCGCGACTTGATCGGCGAGTTGACGGTCGACGTGTAGGGGTTCGACAGGGTTATGCCGTGATAGACGATCTGCCAGATCGGCACCGGACGAGTGAAGAGCGGCGGCAATTTTCCGCTGTCAGTGTCATAGAAGCTGATATACAGCCCGTAATCGAGATACGGCTGGGTGTGATCATACCCGCCCTCCGACGCGAAGCCGCCGAACAGCTCGTGAGTATATTCCGCCGTCTCGCGGAACACGTCGGCACAGCGGCGTCTGGTCTCCGGATGATCCTTGTCATAGCACGGCTGAGCCGCGATTGTGCTTATGACGTCGATATAGT
>ERZ839767.4629-NODE-4629-length-13666-cov-2.669385_pt1 | contig 13666 bp, 12 predicted proteins | sample MGYA00519879_ERZ839767 | MGnify/ENA primary metagenome ERZ839767 (study PRJEB31850, sample SAMEA3708852) | human gut metagenome | biome: human gut; feature: human-associated habitat; material: faeces | place: China | collected 2014 ...
AATTATGGGACATGTTGACCATGGAAAAACAACATTATTAGATTCAATTAGAAAATCTAAAGTTGTTGATGGTGAATTTGGTGGAATCACGCAGCATATTGGTGCATATCAAGTAGATGTGAATGGGAAAAAAGTAACTTTCTTGGATACACCAGGGCATGAGGCATTTACAGCTATGCGTGCACGTGGGGCACAGGTTACTGATATTGTTATCATTGTTGTAGCAGCTGATGATGGTGTTATGCCACAAACAAAGGAAGCTGTTGATCATGCTTTGGCCGCAAGAGTACCAATCGTTGTCGCTGTCAATAAAATTGATAAAGAAGGTGCTGATCCTGAACGTATCAAGGGTGAAATGAGTGAAATTGGATTAATGCCAGAAGAGTGGGGTGGAGAGACAATTTATTGTAATATCTCTGCTAAGCAAGGAACTGGTATTGATGAATTATTAGAAACATTAACTGTTGTTGCAGAATTGGCAGATTTGAAAGCAAATCCAAAACGTTATGCATATGGGACAGTTGTTGAGGGTAGACTTGATAAGGGACGTGGACCAGTTGCAACTTTATTAGTTGAAAATGGGACATTAAGATCAGGTGATCCTATTGTTGTAGGAACAGCATTTGGGCGTGTTCGTCAAATGTTAAGTGACAATGGAAGAGAGATCAAACATGCTGGTCCATCTACACCTGTTGAAATTACTGGGTTAAATGAAGTTCCTGTTGCAGGTGATAAGTTTATGGCTTTTGAAACTGAAAAAATGGCACGCCATGTTGGGGAAGAAAGACAAAAAGTAAAACAGGTTAAAGATCGTGGTATGAATTCAGCGATGAGTTTAGATGATTTATTTAATCAAATTAAAGAAGGACAAGTTGCTGATTTGAATATTATTGTTAAAGCTGATGTGAATGGAACTGCTGAAGCAGTCAAAGGATCATTGGAGAAGATTGATATTGATGGAGCAAGAGTCAATGTTATTCGATCTACAGTTGGTGCTATCAGTGAATCTGATGTTTTATTAGCAAGTGCTTCAAAAGCTATTATTTATGGTTTCAATGTCCGTCCAGATGCAAATGTAAGACGTAAGGCTGATGAAGAGGGCGTTCAAATTAGGTTGCATAACATTATTTATAAAATGGTTGAAGAAATTGAAGCAGCTATGAAAGGAATGTTAGCTCCTGAGTTTGAAGAAGTTGTAACTGGACAAGCAGAAATCAGACAAGTTATCAAGGTATCAAAAGTTGGGAATATTGCTGGATGTTATGTAACTGATGGTTATATTCGTAAAGACTGCGGTATTCGTTTAATTCGTGATGGTGTGGTTATTTATGAAGGTAAATTAGCTTCTCTTAAACGTTTTAAAGATGATGCAAAAGAAGTTGCAACTGGATATGAATGTGGTATGACAATTGAAAATTACAATGATATTAAAGAAGGCGATATTATTGAAGGTTATATCATGGAAGAAGTTGAAAGAAAATAGGAGTTGATTTCTAGTGGTATTAAAAAAAGAGAAAATGAATAATATTATTCAAAGGGAACTTTCTACTATTTTACAAACTGAAGTAAAAGATCCATCAATTGGCTTTTGTACAATTACTGGTGTTGATACAACAGCTGATTTATCAATTTCTAAAATCTATGTTTCATTCTTAAATAAAAATACTAAGAAAAGCATGGAGGCTTTAGAAAGATCTAAAGGGTTTATTCGTTCGTTATTAGCTAAGCGTTTGACAATTCGCAAATGCCCTGAACTTCATTTTGTTTTAGATACATCTTTGGAGTATGGAAATAAAATTGATAATATTATTGAGGAATTGAATGAGAAAGGTGAGTCGTAGGCTTGCCTTTTTTTATAATATACTATGTGAAATAATTGACATAGTATAATAATGAGTATAAAATATAAAAGACAATACAGAAAGAAGGAAAAAGAAAATATGTTATTAGAAGGAAAAATTGCAGTTGTCACTGGAGGAACAAGAGGAATTGGCTATGCAACAGTAAAAGCTTTTTTAGAGCAAGGAGCAAAGGTAGCGCTTTTTGGGTCAAGAGAAGAAACTGTCAAAATAGCTTTAGAAAAATTGAATGAAGAGAATGCTGATTATCCTGTCATAGGGCTGCACCCTAATTTGATGGATCCCCAAGAAGTGAAATCAGCGTTTCAAACAGTTGTTGATGAATTTGGGCGTATTGATATTCTTGTCAATAATGCTGGTATTTCACAAAGAGATAAAATATTTGATTATAATATTGAAGATTTTGAGATGATTATGAATTTGAATGTTAATGCTGTTTTTATATGTTCAAAAGAAGCAGCTTCTTTGATGAAGAATCAAGGTGGCGGAGTTATCTTGAATACAAGTTCTATGGTCTCTTTATATGGACAACCAGCTGGCGCAGGTTACCCAACATCAAAATTCGCAGTTAATGGGATGACAAAATCATTAGCACGAGAATTGGGAAAAGATCATATTCGAGTGAATGCTGTGGCTCCTGGTGTTATCAAAACAGATATGGTTGCTGCTTTACCAGATGAGGTTATCCAACCAATTATTAATACAATTCCACTAAGAAGAGTTGGAGAACCAGAAGATGTTGCGAATGCTTTTGTGTTTTTAGCGAGTGATATGGCTAGTTATATTACAGGTGTTATTTTGTCAGTTGATGGTGCAACAATGTCGTAAGAATTGGGTATACTTTTGTATACCTTTTTCTGTGTATTTTATTTGAAGATATGAAGAGAAGTGGTATAATATAACAAGGAGGACAAAATTATGAAAAAATGTATTGTGAACGGGAAAGTTATTCTACATGATGAAATTGTAGAAAAAAATATTTTTATTGAAAATGATAAAATAGTGGAAATAAGTCAGCGTCAGCCTTGCGATGAAGAAGTGATTGATGCTCATGGATTATATGTTGCGCCTGGATTTATTGATGTCCATACACATGGTCGTGCTGGAAGTGATACAATGTATCCAACTTTTGAGGATTTAAATACGATTTCAAAGGCTGCTTTAAAAACTGGTGTTACAACATTGTTGCCAACAACTATGACTATGCCTGCTGTAGATATTGCAAAAGCAGTAGAAAATCTTGCTATAAATAAAAATAAAGTTGAAGGTGCTCAGATATTAGGGACTCATCTTGAGGGACCTTTCTTCAATAAAATTTATAAAGGTGCTCAACCAGAAGAATGTATGATTCTTCCAACTGTTGAAAATTATTTATCTTTTGTAAAAGAACATCAAGATATAGTTAGAAAAATTTCAATTGCACCAGAATTAGAACATTCAATAGAATTAATTACTTATTTAAATGATAAGAACACAGTTGTATCTTTGGGACATACAAATGCAACATATGAAGAGGCTCAGGTGGCTATTGATGCAGGAGCAACTTCTGGAACACATACTTTTAATGCTATGACACCATTGACACATAGAGCACCTGGCGTTGTTGGTGCTATTATGGTGAATGATAGTGTTTATGCAGAACTTATCTTGGATGGTATTCATGTTAATTTTGCTGCAGCACAAGCTTTATTGCGTGCAAAAGGTAAAGATAAAGTGATTTTAATCACAGATTCAATAGAAGCTGCTGGATTACCTGATGGAGAAGGATATCGAGCGTTACCGCGCCCTGATCGCCAAGCTGGGTATCAGAAAGTAAGTTTGCCATCATAGGGCAGCGCGTATTCCGTGCTGCCCTATGTTCGCATATAAAACCAAACAAAAATCCGGGCCTCCGCCGCTTTTTTAGCAGTTGAAAGCAGGTTTGAGCGCACTTCAAACCCGGTTTCAAGTGCTAAAGAGTTGGCCTCCGGCTCCGGAACCCGATCAACACATTAAGAAAAGGAGTAAGGTTATGTCAACTATTATCAAGCACAAGCAGTTCCCCAACTACAAGACCTGGACCATGGACCTGTGCGGCCGTCCCCTGACCATCGAGGTGGGCAAGGTGGCCGAGCTGGCCAACGCCGCCGCCATGGTCACCTATGGCGAGACCACCGTGATGGTGGCCGTCACCGTGGCCCCCCGTCCCCGTGACGGCGTGGACTTCTTCCCCCTGTCCGTGGACTTCGAGGAGAAGCTGTACGCCGTGGGCCGCATCCCCGGCTCCTTCATGCGCCGCGAGGGCCGTCCGTCCGAGAAGGCGATCCTGTCCTCTCGTCAGATCGACCGTCCGATGCGTCCGCTGTTCCCGAAGGACCTGCGCAACGACGTTTCCATCGTCTGCACCGTTCTGGAGAACGACTACGACAACTCTCCGGAGGTAGTTGCTCTGCTGGGCGCTTCCATCGCAGTTTCTATCTCTGATATTCCGTTCGACTACGTTGTAGCCGGCTGCCAGGTTGGCATCGTTGACGGCAAGACCGTTATCAACCCGACCTCCGAGCAGCGCGCTGCTTCCGAGATGGACGTTACCCTGTGCGCTACCAAGGACAAGATCGTTATGATCGAGGCCGGTGCAAAGGAAGTTCCGGAGGACGATATGTTTAACGCCCTCATGGAGGCTCATGAGGAGCTGAAGAAGGTTTGCGCGTTCATCCAGTCCATCAAGGACGAGATCGGCAAGCCGAAGTTCGAGTACGAGCATCATGACATCGACCACGACCTGTTCGACAAGCTCGAGGCAGCCTGCAACGACAAGTTCGAGGTTGCTATGGATACCGACGACAAGACCGTCCGTGACGCCGGCGTGCGCGCCATCGTTGACGAGTTTGAAGCAACTCTGGACGAGGAGTACAAGGAAGAGCACGGCGCTAACCTTGGCGAGTGCGTAGACAAGCTGCAGAAGAAGATCGTTCGCCGCTGGCTGGCAAACGGCAAGCGCGTAGACGGCCGCGGCATGGAAGAGGTTCGTCCGCTGGCTGCCGAGGTGCACGTTCTGCCGCGCGTACACGGTTCCGGTATGTTCACCCGCGGTCAGACTCAGGTTCTGACGCTCTGCACCCTGGGTACTCTGGGCGATGCGCAGGAGCTGGACACCATCTTCGAGGAGAAGGAGAAGCGTTATATCCATCACTACAACTTCCCGTCCTTCTCTGTTGGCGAGACCCGTCCGTCCCGCGGTCCCGGCCGTCGTGAGATTGGTCACGGCGCACTGGCTGAGCGCGCTCTGCTGCCGGTTATCCCGCCGGTAAGCGAGTTCCCGTACGCTCTGCGTCTGGTTTCCGAGGTTATTTCCTCCAACGGCTCCACCTCTCAGGGCTCTGTCTGCGGTTCCACGCTGGCTCTGATGGATGCCGGTGTTCCGATCAAGGCACCGGTTGCCGGTATTTCCTGCGGTCTGATCACCGATGGCGGTCAGGAGACCACCTTCACCGATATCCAGGGCGTTGAGGACTTCTACGGCGATATGGACTTTAAGGTAGCAGGTACCAAGAAGGGCATCACCGCTATTCAGGTTGACATCAAGGTTGACGGCCTGACCCCGAACATCATCAAGCAGGCGTTCGAGAAGTGCCGCGTAGCCCGCTACGGCATTCTGGACGAGATCATGCTCAAGGCTATCCCGCAGCCGCGTGAGGACGTTTCCGACTGGGCACCGAAGATGACCACCATGCACATCAATCCGGACAAGATCCGCGAGGTTATCGGCAAGGGCGGTTCTGTAATCCAGAACATCGTTGCTGAGTCCGGTGCAAAGGTTGACATCGAGGATGACGGTACCGTTACCATCGCTGCCGTTAAGGCTACCGATGCAGACAAGGCGAAGAAGATGATCGAAGCGATCGTCAAGGAGCCGGAACCGGGCGAGATCTACTACGGCAAGGTCGTTCGTCTGATGAACTTCGGCGCATTCGTAAACCTGCTGCCGGGCAAGGACGGCATGGTTCACATCTCCAAGATGGCTGACCACCGCATCGAGAAGGTTGAGGACGCTGTCAAGGAAGGCGACATGGTTTGGGTTAAGGTCATGGAGATCGACGACAAGGGCCGTGTAAACCTGTCCATGAAGGACGTTAAGCCGGAAGAGAAGATTCTGTAAGGCTTTATTTGAGATAAAAAGAACTCCCAATCCTATGATTGGGAGTTCTTTTTTAGCTTTCTGCAATTTCAATCATATTATATAAAATTTGCGCAACTTCCGCACGAGTAATCGTTTTCTTAGGATGAAAATAACCATAACGGCCTACGCCATCACCATTGATAATGCCGTTATGACGCAGTTTCATAATGGTGTCTCTATATTGAGGATTGATCTGCTGATAATCGTTAAAACCAGGACCGCCCTCGTCCTCTAAATCATACAACACACAACCTAAACCGTACGCAAAATCTTCACGAGTGCAGGCTTTTTTCGGGTAAAACCAAGCATAATATCCTACCGGACTTTTGTTAGTATAGGTAACCTTTACACCGCCTAATAATTGACCGCCGCCCTTAGTAGCCATATAATACCAATCCATTTGCGATACATCTTGATAGCCGATCTCTGAACCAAGTGGTTCATCTGGATCTACCATACGGACCAGCAATGCTGCACATTCTGCACGGGTAATCGTTGCATTCGGACGAGAAGTTCCATTTTGATAACCATTCAGCAAACCGTAATCCGAACACTCTGTAACAGCGTCATAATACCACGCATTAGGTGATACATCTGTAAAATACGATGCACCTGCACTGCTCAGGCACATTCCGACCGCCAACGCGGCTGCCGCCAGCCGCATAAGCAATTTCTTTTTCATTTTTGCCCCTCCTGTATTTAAGTTGGCAGAATATTCTTACTCTGCTTTACTGTAAGTTTACCGCAACCAAATGATATAGTCAAGTAAATACTCATCTTTAAGGTAAAACTACAAGCATGAAAATTTATGACTATCACGGCAGAGCCAACATTTGCGGTGCTAAAATTAAGCAATTACGTCAAAAAAAGAAAATATCACAAGAAGAACTGGCTGCAAGAATGCAAGTTGCGGGTATAGATATTGACCAACGCACTATCAGCCGTATCGAACTTGAAAAACGCTTTCTCGCTGATTTTGAAATGCGCGAAATCGCTCGTATCCTGCAGATTTCCCTCGACGAACTCGCTGAACGCTGATTCATAAGGCGTTGACTTTCCCCTTAAAACTGCTATAATGAAGATAGAACAAGAGCGCAGCCGGTTGACGGTTACTCTCTCACGTTTTAGTCAAAAGAAATTGACCGCATACTTGTGAGGTAGGGCGGTCATTTCTTTTGGCTTACTTGAAGCAAAAAGGACGCAAAAGCGACAAAAAGGCAAGTAACTGGAACAATTCTCCATACGTTACAACATCGCACTCACCTCCGTCGCAGATACTCTGCTAAGGTATGGTGAGAGAATAACCGCGGGCCGTTGTACTGGCTGCGCCGAAAACTGATGTTTCCCTCGATTTTACCTATAGCCGTACAATTCTTCCCTCTTCAAATGAAGAGGGATTTATGCTATAATGAGGGATACACCAAAATCCACCGGAAAGAAGGACAAGCCCATGACCTCTGTGCTGCTGCCCGAGGGCGAACTGCGCGTAGCACGCTGCGACATGCTCGACAAGCTGATCGCGGTCGGCGACGGCGATGCGGCGCTGCTGTATCTTTATATCCTGCGGCACGGCGGCACGGACGGCTCCGCTGCAGCGCGCGCCCTGCGTCTGAGCGCCGACCGCTACGAACGTGCGGCATTCACGCTCAACAACCTGATCGCGCCGACGGAAAAAACCAAAGCGGCAACTGACAAATCCGCCGAAGCACCGCGCTACACCGGCGATGAGCTGCGCCGTGCCCGTCTGGACGACCAGACCTTCTCCGGCCTTTGTGACGCAGCAGAGGGCATTACAGGCCGTGCGCTGACCGAGGGTCAGCTGCGCTGTCTGCTGACAATTTACGACTATCTCGGTCTGGACGCAGGCGCAACGATTGAGCTGCTCAGCTATCTGAAAAGCGAAAAGGGCACGGTCCGCACGACCGATCTGCGCCGCGAAGCCAATCAGTGGGCCGATATGGGCATTGTCACCGCGCAGGCGGCCCAGCAGTACCTGACACGCCGCGCGGATGAAAAACCGCTCAGCGAGGCGATCTACCGCGCACTCGGTGCAGATACCGAGCAGCCCGCGCCCAAGGAGCAGCGCGTCTGCCGCTTTGCACTGGCGCACGGCTTCCCTGCCGACGCGGTGGAGCTGGCGGTGCACCGCACCGGTCAAAAGCAGGGACACAAAAGTCTGGATTACACGCTCGGCATTCTGCGCCGATGGGACAATGCGGGCGTACATACGGTCAGCGAAATCACCGCTCTCGAGCCGGAAACCCGCACGTCTGCCGTGTCTGCTGTGCCTGCCGCCGTCGGTCAGACACCCGCACAGCCGACCGACAGCGCCACGCTCGCCGCTTGGGAGCAGGACTGGGCTGCACGCGTGCGCAGTCATCGCCGCAACACGGAGGAATAACCTATGGCATACGATAAAAAACTGCTCGCCGCCGCACGGCGCGAGCTGGAACGCGAGCGCACGGCTCACACCGAGGAGCTGGAAGCGCGCCGGCGTGATATTTACACACGCGAGCCGCGTATCCGCGCAATCGACCGCGAGCTGAGCACCACAGCAGCGTCCGTTCTGCGGGCCGCAATGGAGTCCGGCGGAGACCCGACTGCTGCAATCGAGAAGCTGCGCGACCGCAATCTCGGTCTGCAGGAGGAACGCGGCGACCTGCTCCGGCAGCTGGGACTTCCCGCCGATTATCTGACCGACAAGCCGCTGTGCCCAAAATGCGGCGACACCGGCTATGCCGGCAGTGCGACCTGCGAGTGCGTCAAGGCGCGCTACGCCAAGCTGCTCAAGGAGCAGCTTTCCTCGGTGCTGCCGATTGCCGACCAGAACTTTTCCAAGTTCGACATGAGCTTTTACTCCACCCGCCCGGATGGCCGCAGCGGTATTTCGCCGCGCGAAAATATGGAATATAATCTGGGCGAATGCAAGGCTTATGCCGCAAAATTCGGCAAGGATTCCCCCAATCTGCTACTGTTCGGCTCGACCGGTCTGGGCAAGACCTTTCTCTCTACCTGCATTGCCGAGGCGGTCTCTGCACGCGGATTTTCCGTGGCCTACGACACCGCCATCAACATTGTTGCCGCGTATGAAACCATCAAATTCGGCTCCGGTGACGGTGAAGCCGCCGCAGAACGCGCTGCACGCTACGAGCGCGCCGACCTGCTCATTATCGACGATATGGGCACCGAAATGGGCACCGCCTTCACGGTTTCCGCGCTGTACAACCTGATCAACAACCGCCTGATGGCTAAGCGCCCCATGATCATCAACACCAACCTGCTGCCGGAAACGCTCAGCGAGAAATATTCGCCTGCCGTGGCCTCCCGCCTGCTCGGCGAGTTCCTGCCGCTGCGGTTCTTCGGTGATGACATCCGGCTGCTGAAAATGCGCAGAACATAAACAAATCCCTCTCTTTTTGCGAGAAAGAGAGGGATTTTTAGGTAACACCGCATAATTGAACAAGAGCGATTTGCGAGGAATTTTACGTGCTGATTAGGCGCGGCTTTGCAGCAATACTTTGTGTATTGCAAAAAGATGCGGCAGCGCGACCGGAGCCTGCGCAAGGAACCGAGGCCGACATCAGCGCACAAAATTACCGCAAAGCGCCGCGGCAGCGCGACCGGAGCCTGCGCAAGGAGCCGCAGTTTAATTGTGCGGTGTTGCCTCAGATTTCGGATTGTTTGCCGAGCAGCTTATCGCGCCAGCGACCGAACCGATGCGTAATCATGCGCAGCTCGATACCGACAAGCAACGCCGCGATAACCGTACCGATGCCGACGCTGCCCAGTCCGTGCAGGAAGATCAGGCAGGTGATGAGCGAAATGATGACCATGGACACGTCAAACGCGATTTTGACGGTCGGGAACGGCTTGCCTGTCAGCGTGGAGATGGCCAGCATAGCGCCTTCACCGGCCAGCGGCATAATGTCCGCCGGAACGTAGAAAAAGATGCCGATTGCAACGAAAACAGTGGCAATCCAGCACATCAGCAAACGGATAATCAAGTTGTCCGTCGATGGAAGCATCGCCGCGAGCGTGTTGCAGGTGGTCGTGAATGCGCCGAACACCATGCCGACCGGAATCTGCAGCAGATTTTTGCATTCAAAGCGGCGGCGCATCAGCAGCATTTGCAGGATGACCAGAATGACGTGGAAAATGACGGTCGCAACACCCATCTCAATGCCCCAGACACAGGTCATGGTGTATGGGATGGAGCTGACCGGCGACACGCCGAGATGGGACTTGACCGACAGTGCAATGCCGATAGTCATGACGAAGAAGCCACCGAAGTAATACAGCAGCCGAATACCGAGTTTAGAGCCTTTCATGCCTATTTTATCCCCTTTTAGTCGTTTAGATTGCGATAAATACGCTCGAGCAGGGTCTGTACCTGCTGCATCTCCTGCGGTGAGAAGCCGCGCAGCGCCTCCTCTTCTGCGGCTGCAAAGATAGCATTCAAGCGGCGGCACTGCTCCCGGCCGAGGTCGGTCAGACGGACATACACCGTACGGCGGTTTTCATCGCGTGTGCTGCGTTCGAGCAGTCCGGCGCGTTCCATTCCCCCGAGGATAGTAGAAAGCGAGGACGGCTCGATATGGCAGCCCTTGGCGATATCCTTTTGCATGGCGCCGTCGTGGTCCTGCAGGAAATCCAGCACTTTTGGCTGTCCAGTGGTCAGACCGAGCGGTTTGATGCGCGACATGACAAGTTTCTGCAGCATGGCATGGTCAGCCATGAGCAGGTAATGGGTGGAAAATTCCATTGCGTTCTCCTTTGTTCTAATTCAAACAGTTAGCTTTCTAATTATATGCCTATGAGTTTGGATTGTCAAATTGCATTCTTATACTCTTTGTTATATTTTCTTTCTATATTATAGATTACTTATTGTTATATTATTATTAGTTATAACTTTACGCTGTCTCTTTAACGATTCTGCGCCTGCGCGGCGCAGGCGTACAAGAGGGTAGCTGCCAAGGTTTCTTACTCCGAATTTTGAAGCATTTTCGGTTTCAGCAATCCTGCAGATTCTGCAAAATACCGTAGTTTTCCCGAAACAAGTGTATACTAAAAATGTTCGTTTATTATTGATAAAATAAAACAGGAGCGTATAGCTTGAAATTGCTATACGCTCTTTTTATGGTCTTGCAATCTATTTGAAAAAAGCATGAATTTTTACACATTTCCGCGGAATTTAATCGTAATATCCGTCATATTCATGCGCTCTCTGGGGAACTGGTGGCGCTCGAGGTAGTCGTAGAGCAGGCGGATCGGGAGCGTGCCCTGTGTTTTGACGTCCTGCCCGATGATGAAATCGACCGTACCGTTTTTGACCATTTTGATGTTGCCCTCGGTGATGTCGTGAACGACGATGTGCAGCTTTTCGCTGCGGTGTGCAGCGTGCACGGCGCGGTAAACGCCTTCCCGTCCCGCGGAGGTCAGATAGATGCCGCGCAGCTCGCTGTCCGACTGAATGGCGCGCATAGCGATGCGCTCGGAAAGGCTTTCATCGAGAAACGAGCATTCCGGGTGCAGAACCCGGATATCCGGAAAACTCTCCGCCATTTCGGTGCTGAAGCCGGTAAAACGCTGCGAGTCGGCATAGTGACCGCTGCGCTGCCCCAGAATCGGCAGTACGCTGCCGTGCCCCTGCATGACCATGCCGAGCAGTGCGGCGGCGGCGCGGCCGCTCGCGATGTTGTCCGCGCCGACATAGGCGATGCGGTTCGCGTCGGTGATGTCCGTGTTGAAGGTCACGACAGGGATGCCCTGCTGCTCGCTGAGCGTGTTGATCTTGTCGCGCACGAGCGTGTTCGCGAGCGGCATGAGCGCAAGGCCGTCGATGTGCTCGGTCGTTACCAGCTCATCGATCAGCGTCAGCTGATGCTGCACATCCATGTCCTGCATCGCGCGCACGATGACCGTGATATTTGGGAGAAGCTCACGCTCGGAAAAGCTCTCGAACAGCTCGCACAGCATCTGCACGAAGGGCGGAGTGGAGCACCACGCCGATCTTCCACTGCTGCGTCTGCTGCATGACGAGGCGGTTGGAGATATAACCCATTTCACGCGCCGTCGCGCGGATGCGCTCCGCAACTTCCTCGCGCACGCCCTCCTTGTGGTGCAGGGCGCGGTCCACCGTTCCGCGCGACACCCCGCAGCGGTCAGCAATCTGCTGCATCGTTACCATAAAATCACTCTCCTGCGTTATCTGTACTTATACTATATCATAAAATACAGCCGTGCGCCAGATGTTACATCTGCACGAAAATGTTGTACTGCACATCGCCTATGATACAATGATAGCGCTATTTTTATGCATAGTATCATAAATACTTGTGGCTTTAATATGCACAATCACGATATAATGCACGGATAAATGATAGTGCGCCCAAGCTATTGCAACCGGAAATCCGCTGTGATATTCTGTGATTGTCAAGTGAACAAGGCCGTTCACGAAACCGAAAAATTCCCCAAAAGAGAGTGAGAGAAACAAAATGTCATTTTTCAGTTCCATGATCTGGATCGCGCTGAGCTTCCTGTTTTTCACCGTCATGGTGGCAGTCATTTCAGCGTGGAAGACCAGAGATGACAAGCTCGACACCGCCGAGGGATACTTCCTCGCGGGGCGCGGACTGCCGGGTATTGTCATTGCAGGCTCGCTGTTGCTGACCAACCTGTCCGCAGAACAGCTGGTCGGCACAAACGGTCAGGGCTGGGCTTCCAATATGAGTCCGATCGGCTGGGAGGTCGGTGCACTGTTCACGCTGTTTGCACTGGCATTGTGGTTCCTGCCGACCTACCTCAAAATGGGCACGACCACCATCCCGCAGCTGATGGAAGCACGCTTTGGCCGCGGCACCAAGCTGATGTTCTCGTTCGTCATCGTTGTGATGTACTCCATCCTCAATCTGCCGGTCATCCTTTACTCCGGTGCAGTTGTATTTGAGAATATCTTCGATATTTCCGGTATCTTCGGCATCAGCAAGTTCCAGGCTGTTGCAATTCTGTGTGTCGTTATCGGCATTATCGGCGGCTGCTACGCCATCTTCGGCGGTTTGAAGGCGGTTGCCGTATCCGACACCATCAACGGCATCGGCCTTATCATCGGCGGTCTGATGATCCCGTTCCTCGCGCTGACGTTGCTGGGTCACGAGACCACCGGCGGCGGTCTCGTAGAAGGTGTCAAGTACCTCGTACAAACCGAACCCGAAAAGCTCAACGCATGGGCTTCGTGGGATGCTGCTGAACCGGCTCTGCCGTGGCCGCTCATCTTCACGGGAATGTTCTTCAACAATCTGTACTGGTGGTGCACGAATCAGTCCTTTGTACAGCGCGCACTTGCTGCAAAGAGCCTGAAGGAAGGTCAGAAGGGCGCGATCTACTGCGGTTTCCTCAAGACCATCGGCTTCTTCTATCTGGTACTGCCGGGCGTTATCGCTTACCACCTGCCGTCCATTCAGGACAAGCTGGCGGCGGCCGGTTCCTCCGCGATCGACTTTGCTTATCCGGCACTGGTTTCCGCCGTTGTTCCCAAGCCGGTCATGGGCTTCTTCGCTGCTGTTCTGTTCGGCGCGATCCTGTCCTCGTTCAACTCGGTGCTCAACTCCGCATCGACCATGTTTACCCTCGACCTGTACCGCACCGCCAT
>ERZ839767.4633-NODE-4633-length-13659-cov-7.378345_pt1 | contig 13659 bp, 10 predicted proteins | sample MGYA00519879_ERZ839767 | MGnify/ENA primary metagenome ERZ839767 (study PRJEB31850, sample SAMEA3708852) | human gut metagenome | biome: human gut; feature: human-associated habitat; material: faeces | place: China | collected 2014 ...
ACATTTTGTGTATGAATTAGTTGGCTAATTTTATACTATTTACTGAATGTCCCTAATTATGCACCAGATTGTGGATTCTGCTGGGAAAATTAGCCGGAGTAAAAGCGAATAAAATCTCTTTATTGGTTTTGGGATTATCGTACAAGTCTTTTAACTCCTCCCCTTGCAGCACCTCTACGACATCATTTTTCATACTGAAGGTCGAATCGGCATAACGGACGGCCCGACAGTCATATATTGAGAGAGCAACGAATCCTGCTCATTTTCAGTACTCATCAGCTTGCCGAACCGGACAGGAGTATACCATTTGTATCGCATTTTCAATTCATTCTGGATGGCCCAATGAATCGAACTTGCAAGGTATACACTGCTATATTTTTCCAATTCTTCGGCAGTTTTTTTTCCTGTTAAAACTTGCACAGCGATTATTCCGACCGACAACAATTCTTCGTAATCGATAAAATTCTGTTTACGGTCGATAAGATTTTTTTGCTCGGCCTGTGCAATAATCCGAACGATATCGAGATATTTTTTAGGAGGCTCTGAAAAAAGCATACTGGAAGAATCAGAAAAATCCGGATCAAAAGTGATGTTCTTATTATATTCTATTTTCTGTCCAACTATACTGATTGCCTGGCACAAAAAATTTACAACAGGCATAATATCTCTGTAACATGCTTCAAATGTTTTTCCCTGTTCTTTGGCTATTTCACTCACAAACTTCTGTTCATAAATGAGTTGTCGGGCAAGATCGCGGTGAGAAACAGGGATACTATCGATTGCCTGCAATAAAATACGGCTTGCATTCTCAATTTCAGACCGAAGATTATTCTCTTGAAACAAACCGATATGGTTATATAGTAAAACGATGGTCCGGTATATAGAAAGAAAAAGCATTTGATTTTGATTTAACCACTTATTTTCTTTTTTAATCTCCATTCTTTGATGAGGAATAACCTGTCCATACCATTTGTATCTTATCTGCAATTCATTTTGAATAGCCCATTGGATTGCAGTAGCCAAATAGAAAGCATTGTATTTTTCCAATTGTTCGGGGGTTTTATTCTTTATCATCACCTGAACGGCAATTATTCCGATAGCCAGTAGTTCTTCATATTCAGGCATTTCACAAGCATTAAAGAAACGGGCATGTTCTGTCCGGGCCACTGCCCGAACAATATCGATATAATTATTCAGTCTCTTACTGGAATCCGACAATTGGGTTTCCGGTATTCCATACAGCTTTTTATATAAATCAGACCGGCTCCGGTCAAACGCCGGGTCCATTTTAACCACCTTATTCCAGGCTTCGGCAGCTTTATCCCGCTGTCCCATCATCAGGTAGATTTCCCCTTTGGAATCGATGTAATTCGGATCGGCAGAATCCCGGGCAATCGCTTTGTCGATATAAACCATAGCTTTTGTAAAATCCTGTTTTACATACTGACCTTTTGCATACATATAAGCCAGCTGGTTATCAGCCTCCAAAATTTCCGCATCGGCAGCCCGAACATAAAAATCATAAGCATTCCGATAATCCCCGGCCCAATAATACAGTAAACCGAGCCGATAAGCTGCAACAGCACCCCCCTTTTCAAGCGCTTGTCTGAAACAAGCTGCCGCTTCTGCTAAATTACACTCGGCGTATACACTATCAGCTAAAATATGTCCTTTCAGATACCAATAAAAAGCTTTATGATCATCAGGTGTCACTTTATCTTTCAACAGGTCGTCGGCCAAATGATAAATGGCATATCCGGCAAGTCCGATGTTCTTCGAATCCTGAAGCATAAATTCGAAACGTTTATAAATGAAATCATAAAGCCATCCCTGTAATTTCCGGGTATTATCGGGAAGTATCAATAAAGTAGATTCAGGTACAGCCCCCTCAGCTACCATTTCCACATTTTCTCCCACCCGGATAGATTCCAAAGAAAAACAGCCGTAAAAAGCATTTTCACCGATCCCGGTGACACTCTTAGGTAGCGTAACCGACAATAACCGCTTATTATTTTTAAATGCATTAGCTCCGATCGATACGAGACGGTATTTCTCCTCTTTGTATTTTACAAACTCAGGTAAAACCAATTCTCCCTCAGGATCATTATAACTAATTATACTTTTAGGCCAAATAGCGACTGTTTTTTCCTGAGCCGACAATATTTTATAATAAATAGGATGTCCGGTCGTCGAGTCTGTAAAATCATAAAAAGAATTCAATCTTTTCTCTGCGTAGCGGCTACTATCATCAGCAGAGATCAGCGATAAAGCTTGTTCGTAACAGCTTCGCGCTTTCTCAAGATACTGAATCTCCTTGACCGAACGGTATTCATACAGATTTCCTAACATAATCAGTCCGGCATAGGATGGAAGTCGGGCAGCCTCGGTAACTTTAGCAAACAAGGTATCCGGATCATTCGAGTTATCCCCTTCCAGACAAAGCCATTGCCCTAATTGGGGTGCAAATTCGCCGGGAAAGGCTTTATTCAGCAGCCGGTAAACTTCTACCAGCTTATGAGTAGTTTCGATACGCTGATCGTTATAGTCCCAACCACCCATTTCATAAAGACCGACTTGCTGACGAAGTTTACCGGCCATCAATAATAAATCCTGCTGAGCCTCGTTTTTCATAGTCTGTCCGGCCTGAATCACCCTTTCACCGGTATTCCATTTATTCAACTGCTCGTTCGTCTGACCGATCAGTTCCAATTCCTCATATAAACGTATTCCCTCATCGATCTTGCCTTCTTCCACCAATTGCAAGGCCCGGCTTATTTTATCGTCCATTTCGTTCCGGTCGATACGGGCAAAGATTTCAACATAGGTATTTATATTACTGAGTTTTTCCTGATAAGATTTTTCCAGTTGTTTCAATTTTTCGGTTAGTTCCAATTCATTGGCAATACTGGTTTCAGCCAGCTCCTTCTGACGCAGATAATCGTCGCGGTACGATTTTTCAATAATCCCGTAAAACTTTTTCTTCAAAGCCCGGAACTCACCTTCCCGGCACATCACCACCACAAAGGGAGTCTTATTATCGGAAATCCTCCATATCTCCAACGCTTCTTTATTAAAAAGGATGTATCCCGGTTTATAAATCTCATTGTACTTTACGGCCTGTCCTGGCTTTAACACGGCAAAATGAAGTTCGAAACGTCCTTGCTCGTCACTGACAGCCGAAGGAGAACCGACCACCTGAAGTTCTACTCCTGGCAAAGGTGTCTTTTCCTCAACCCCATTATATTCTTTGACATATCCGGTCTCTATACATTGCGATTGTGCTATCCGGAATAAAAAAAGCAGAACAAACAGTATGGTTATTGACTGATACTTCATCATAATCGTTCTTTTCATTTAATTTTAACCCGATCAGTACGCTGGAACAATTCTTTTAACTCAAGCCCACCAGCCGGTCCTATGTATTTTTCCGCATGGGATAAGGAGTAAGGTTTTTGGCATCAGGACACTCGTCGACCCGTAAACGGGGAAGATAGCCTTCTTTCTCTATTCGGACAGACTTGGACAAAGTCTGTTCCTGTAAGGGAAAAACTATTTTAAAAATCCCACGGACATCGGTCCTGGTTGTCCGATTATCGACAGTAACAACGGCATCCTGGACAGGCACCCCCTCTTGTTCATCGTAAACTATTCCCTGATAGACACCGAACGTACTGTCACGTTTCAACTCCAATGTCACATAGGTCGTCATTCCCCAGGAAAAATGTCCCTGAAAACGTAAAGTATCGTAATAACCGGCATTAAATTCCAACATATACGGCCGTCCTTTATAATACGGCCGGATATTATCCAGGATTAAAACCGTATCCAAAGAACCGATATTCTGTTCTGTACCGTTGAAAATAATTTTTGCACAGGAAGGCAACGGCAATCGGTGAGATAAATCTTTCACGGTGAGCTCTACCCTTGAAGGAATAGCAAAAAAATAAAAGATAATCAGCAAAAAAGCCAGCATCGTAGCGACATAACTACGACGTAACCTTTTCTCCCGCTGCCATCTCTGCCACAAACTATCGAAGCGAAGCGACAACATCCGGGCTATAACTTTAATAAAAGCCCGTTCTTTACCGATCTCCTGTACATCGATCCCCAGCAACTCCTTATCCTTGGGTATATTCTTCAACGCCTGGGGGAAACATTCCTCTACAGCAGAACCGGCATGAGGAAGTCCTTCAACAATAAACGGGATGATATTTCCCAAACGTCCTTCGTCGATAAATACCTGAATTTCTTTGTTCACCCATTCCGATCGTGAGGCATGAGGCGAACAGATAACAATAAGGAATTCAGAATTTTGTAATTGTTTTTCAAGTTCATCGCTTAATATACCACCCCCCAAATCTGTCTTGTCCCGGAAGATTGGACGTAAATGCCTGGGCAATGACGGATTTGTCTTCTTTAGTATTGTAGGTAATTTATACCCTTCCAGTTTACGTTGAAGCCATTCCGCCCATTTTTCATCTTCACGCTTATAGCTTATAAAAGCATAATTATCGTAAATTCGTTTATTATCCATCGGTCCTCTTTATTATCCCAGGAAGAAAAAAAGAAATAACCGGGGATCCAATTTTTCCCGTAAAATTTCGAGCGCTTTGGCTTTCGCCTTTTTAACCGTACTATCCGAAACGCCCAATTGTTCGGCAATTTCAATATTTTTCAAACCTTCAATAAAACTTAATTCAAAAATCTGACGTTCCCTATCCGGCAAGCTGTGAATAGCATTGAACAACAACAACTGTGTCTCCTGGTCGATAACCGTATTGGCAAAAAATGCTTCATTTTCCAGCTGGGAAGAATATCGTTCCTGTGCTTTTCCTTTCCGGTAAAGGCTGATGATCTCATTTTTTACAGAAGTGTATAAAAAAGATTTCAATGTATAGATAGAATCAAAAGAGTCTCTTCTTTTCCAGGCATTAAAAATAGCATTTTGTACGCAATCTTCTGCCAGAAAATCATGCCGGTCACCTGCATTTTTTACAGCATACAACAATAATCCCGGATAAATTCTACGGTAAAACAATTCCAATTGTCCTTTTTTAAAAGCCTGCAACACTTGTAAATCAGTAACTCCCATCCTACTTAATTACAATCTTCATTTTTCACACTTCACGACATATACCTGTCCTGCCTGATACTTTTTTATCATCACCCGATTTCCTTTTTCGATATAATCTCCCAACAAAGAGACGGCATCATACACTTCTCCGCCTACTTCCACTTTCCCGGCAGGCCGCAAATCTGTCACCGCGATCCCCTGTTTGCCGATTTCTTCCCGTACCGACAAATCTACTCCTACATAACCGTCTTCCGGTTTTTGTTCAGCATGCAAGGCAAAAGCCCAACGACGGCTCCCGAATAATTTAGCCCCCAACCACATGCTCATCAACAAGGATACCAAAGAAGCACTCACCACCAGAAACAGGGAACGCACCAACGGACGTACAAAATCACCCAGGAAACGGAAAGAGAAATGATCTATCCCTGCAAAAACCAAGGCCACTATAATCAATACAATTCCGGAAATACCTGCTACACCGAAGCCCGGAATCACAAAAATTTCCAGAAGCAACAAGACGACTCCCACGACAAAAGCAATGATCTCCCAGTACCCGGCAAACCCTTCGAGATACAAGGGAGCGAAATAGAGCAGGCAAGCCGTCAGGGCGGCAGCCAAAGGAAAACCGATCCCCGGGGTCTGCAATTCGAAATAGATACCACCGACAATGACCATAATCAACAATCCCTGTATCACGGGATTGATCAGAAAACCGATAATCCGATCGGTGACGGTAGGATGATAGCTCCGTATCGTATAGTTTTCAACCTGTTCTTTTTTCAATACTTCCTCCACACTTTCTGCCATTCCGTCACAAAAACCGTATTTCATGGCTTCCCGGGCAGTGAAAGTCACTACCCGTCCGCTATCGGTAATACCCTGGATATAAATAGACTGATCCACCATGGCTTCGGCGATATGCGGATTCCGCTTCCAACGATAAACCGTATCCCTGCCCTGAACCAACGTATCCCTGCCCTGAGCTTCTGCCGTAGAACGAATCATCGAGCGCATATAGGACTGATATTTATCGGGCATCGCCTCACCCGTTTGATTCACGACCGTAGCCGCCCCGATATTCGCCCCCTCGCGCATATAGATTTTGTCGCAGGCAATAGAAATCAATGCCCCGGCAGAGGCAGCATTATTATCGATAAATACCCATACCGGTTTCCGTGAGTTCAGAATCATACTACGCAAAGAATCGGCATACACGACCATCCCACCGTAAGTATTCATATGAATTAAAATATAATCCGCCTTTTCCTGCCCGGCCAGGTCGAAAGATTTTCGGGCCAGACGCCACACTTCCGGACCGATCTCGTCTTTAATATCCACTTTATAAACGACTTTTTCGGGTTCGGCAGCCCCAAGCGTGTTCAACCAGCAAATCCCCAGCACGAGCAAAACAAGCTTCCTGAACGTATATATCCCTGACATAAGCATCATCGGTATTTTGTAATAGGTAAACAAATATAAGCTTTTTTATCTTATCCAACTCCTTCCATCAAATTTTCTTTTATAAATATAAGATGCAGCCCGGCAAAATCAATCAAACAAATTTGTTGTTTTTGCTCCCGCCTTTGCATATATTTGTAACGTTTCATTATTTCAATCCCGGTTATGAGCAAATTTGTAATCACCTTAGTCGTTTTTTCACTCTATTCGATGAGTTTTGCCTCTACCCCTCCCATACGGCAAGAGCTAGGAAATAACTGGCAATTCAGGCAATACCATATCGGTAAATGGTTACCGGCCGAAGTACCCGGGACAGTACATACCGATCTGATAAACAATGGGATCATCGAAGATCCGTTCTATCGCGACAATGAAAAACACATCCAATGGATCGATAAAGCCGACTGGGAATACGAACTTCGTTTTCAGGTGGACGAACAATTGGCCGGGCAAAAACACAAACAACTCGTATTTCAGGGATTAGACACCTGGTGCGACATCACCCTGAACGGTCAGCCTCTTCTATCTACCAACAATATGTTCAGGACCTGGAAAGCAGATGTCTCCGGCCTGCTTTCCGATAAAGAAAATATACTGCATCTTCGCTTTCGTTCTCCCATCCGGCAAGGTATGAAAGAAATGGAAAAATACGGATTACCCTTGCCGGCTTCCAACGACCAAAGCGAAAACGGAGGAATGGGCCCTAACCGGGTGAGCGTTTTCAGCCGGAAAGCCCCTTATCATTTCGGTTGGGACTGGGGCCCGCGGTTAGTCACTTCGGGTATCTGGCGGCCGATTTTCCTGGAAGGCTGGGATGACCTGAATATCGAACAGGTTTTTATCGAACAGCCGCAAGTCACTCCCGTACAAGCCGATTTGAAAGCATCTGTCCGTTTGACGACAGAACATCACGAAAAACTGATCGCAGAAGTAAAATGTGATTCCCGGATATTGGCGAAAAGCGAGGTTGAAACCCAACCGGGAGAAAACCGGTTAACCCTCCCGTTTACCATTAAAAAACCCAGGTTATGGTGGAGTAACGGTTTAGGAAAAGCCAACCTTTATACATTCCGGATCGATTTGAAAAAAGACGGAAAAGTAGTTGCCAGCCGCGAAGTAACCACCGGTCTGCGTTCTCTGAAATTAGTACGCCGGCAAGATACCCAGGGAGAAACTTTCTACTTTGAATTGAACGGAATCCCTGTTTTTGCCAAAGGAGTCAATGCCATTCCCAACGATGTTTTTCTCCCCAGAATCAGTCGTTCGGATTACGAAAAAATGGTGACGGATGCCGCGAATGCCAATATGAATATGATCCGGATCTGGGGTGGAGGTATTTATGAAGACGATTATTTCTATGAACTCTGTGATCGCCACGGCATCATGGTCTGGCAGGATTTTATGTTTGCCTGTGCCATGTATCCCGGCAATCCTGAATTTCTGGAAAATGTAAAACAAGAAGCCGTCGATAACGTTATCCGGCTAAGAAATCATCCCTGTATAGCCCTGTGGTGTGGTAACAACGAAATAGATGCAGCCTGGAGAGGTTGGGGATGGAAAAGAGAGTATACCCAGCAACAACAAGAACGGATTTTCAAGGCCTACACCGATGTCTTCCATCGGCTCCTGCCCGAAGTAATTGAAAAATATACCGATGGAGACGATTACTGGCCTTCTTCACCGATGTCGGGACCGGAAATCGGAGACCATGAAATCCGCCCTGCCAACCGGGGGGATAACCACTACTGGGGGGTATGGCACGAAAAGCACAAGTTTGAAGAATACGAAAAAAATATCGGCCGTTTCATCAGTGAACACGGTTTCCAATCCTTCCCTGAATTTGAAACCGTCCGGCAATACACTTTACCGGAAGATTACGACATCGAATCGGAGATCATGTCGGCTCATCAACGCAGTGGAATCGGCAACCTGCGCATCCGGGAATACATGGGCTGGTATTATCAGGTACCGGAAGATTTCGGGCAAATGCTATACATGAGCCAGGTATTGCAAGCCCGGGCCATGCGAATAGCCATGGAAACACATCGGCGGCATATGCCCTATTGTATGGGATCGCTGGTTTGGCAGCTGAACGATTGCTGGCCGGTAGCCAGCTGGTCGACAACCGATTATTACCACAACTGGAAAGCGGCCCAGTATGCGCTACGGGAAGCCTGCAAGCCGGTGATATTAGCTCCCCAGTTAACGGCAGACAGTCTGAAACTCTGGGTGGTAAACGATCTGCCAACTCCTCTCGCAGGAACCTATACCTTAGAGATAAAAGGATTCGACGGAAAACTGCATCAAACCCGGCAAGGCAAATATAAAATCAAAGCCAACGAAGCCGCCCCAATCGCAGCATCGTCAATCGCCGGTTTGCTGCAAGACAATTCACACCGGGAAACCATGGCCGTCATCACCATCCGGCAAGGCAAAAAAATCGTAGACCGCCAAAATGTATATTTTGCTCTACCGAAAGAGTTACTGCTCAGACAACCCGATATTCAGATTCAAATATCCGAAGAGCAAGGCAAAAAATACCTGACAGCCACCACCGACCGTCTGGCCTGTGATGTCATGTTTTACCTCCCCGGAGTAAAAGCGGTTTTTACAGACAACTATAAAGATCTGCTCCCGGGTCACCCCTTCCGTACAGAAATCCGCACACCCCTCTCCAAAGAAGAAATCGAACAGCAAATCCGATGCAGATGGGTTGGAAAATAGCGATTGCTTTATTTAACAGATTTATCGTTCATCCTTTCTACTGCAATAGTACCGGCAATTACCGACAATAATGACACAAAACAACAAGCGGCCAGGCTTAGGGCCGGAATCATAAGAGCCAAAGCGAATACAGTACCTATTCCTGTCACCAAACCGATATTTTTATTCACATAACGGACGCTCTGTCTGACATTAAAACGCTTTCTCTCGATAGCATAATCGATAAAGGCAAAACCGTAAAAATAAGCCGAGGTAAAGAAGATGGCAAAAGGAGCGATTACCCCCACAAGCGGAATAAATGAGCAAAGAAATAATACAAAAGAAATACCTAACTGAAAAATCATATTTCTCAGGGCGATCAGAATTCCCCGAAAAATCTCCCAGGCAAACTGCCTGAAACTAAAGGGAAATTCCCTTCCGGTAAGATGAGCCTCTGTCCGTTCGGACAGCCAGGAATATACCGGCGACATAACGACAAGCACAATATATCCGCCGAAAGCAACGAAAAGGAAGAAATACAGGATCCGCAATACAATCTTAATCAGCACGCTTGTCGTGGTCGTCACCCATTGCAGCCAGGAGATGCCCCCCACCCAGGCAGTAAGCTTAGCCTCGATCAAGCCGTACAGGCTATCCCCCGCTAAAGAAATCAGGATATTTCCACCAATGAACAATAGCAATAAAATAATAACCGGAAAAAGTAAAAACCACCAGAATTTCCGGCTGAACAAAATTCCGAATGCTTTTCCATAAAGCTGTATCCCTGTAAAGAATCCCATTTTATCAAACTCAATTTAAATTGAAGACAAATGTAAGGAGGAAAAAGCAGATTTTCCGGCTATTTTTTCTATTTTTGTGAGCAAAAATAGTGCAGATTGTCTGATTGAACCAAATTCGTAGAACATAAATCTAATATTCACTTGTTATATACTATGCAACCATTAACAGCAATATCCCCGATCGACGGGAGATACAGAGATAAAGTCGAAAATTTGTCCAATTATTTTTCTGAAAGTGCTTTAATCCGTTACCGGGTAACGGTGGAGGTGGAATATTTTATTGCCTTATGCGAAATACCTCTTCCCCAATTGGCCGGTTTCAATCACCAGACTTTCGAGCAATTACGGGAAATATACCTCAATTTCACCGTCGAAGATGCCCAGCGGATCAAAGACATCGAGAAAGTCACCAATCACGACGTGAAAGCTGTCGAATACTTTATCAAAGAAAAATTCGATGCTTTAAATCTGCAACCATACAAAGAATTCATCCATTTCGGCCTGACTTCACAGGATATCAACAATACAGCGGTTCCCTGTTCGTTCCGGGATGCCGTTCACGATGTCTATTATCCTGTCATCGACGAACTGATCGCCAAACTCGAAGAGCTGGCCGAAGAATGGAAAGAAGTGCCGATGCTGGCCAAAACTCATGGACAACCGGCTTCTCCTACCCGTTTAGGGAAAGAGCTCAAAGTATTCACTTACCGGTTGAGCCGTCAGTTGGAGTTATTGAAAAAAGTAGCCATTTCCGGAAAATTCGGTGGAGCTACCGGTAACTTCAATGCACACAACATTGCTTTCCCGGAAATCGACTGGGCTGAATTCGGAAACCGCTTTTTAACTCAAAAATTAAAAATCGAACGGGAAACATACACTACCCAGATTTCCAATTACGATAATTTTGCAGCTCTGTTCGATAACCTTCGAAGGATCAATAATATTATTATCGACCTCGACCGGGATTTCTGGACTTACATCTCGATGACTTATTTCAAACAGAAAATCAAAGCCGGTGAAGTCGGTTCGTCCGCTATGCCCCATAAAGTAAATCCGATCGATTTCGAAAATTCAGAAGGTAACCTGGGCATCGCCAATGCCATATTCGATCACCTGAGTAATAAGTTGCCGATTTCACGTCTTCAACGAGATCTCACCGACTCAACCGTACTGCGGAACATCGGTGTCCCTTTAGCCCATACGATTATTGCTGTCAAATCGACTTTGAAAGGGTTGAACAAGCTTATTATCAATAAAGAAGCGATCGAAAAAGATCTCGAAAAAAACTGGGCGGTCGTGGCCGAAGCCATTCAAACCGTTCTGCGCCGTGAAGGATATCCCAACCCCTACGAAGCACTGAAAGCCTTGACACGTACCAACAATAAAATTACACAGGAATCTATCGCAGAATTTATCGACACACTCGATATTTCAGCTGAACTGAAAAAAACTCTGAAACAGATTACTCCCTCGAATTATACAGGAATTTAGTTAAAGAGTTGCTGAGTTATAGAGTTACTAAGTTATAGAGTTATAGAGTTATAGAGTTAAAGAGTTAAAGAGTTAAAGAGTTATGAAGTTTTGGAGTTTAAGAGTGCAACAACTCAGCAACTTAGCAACTTAGCAACTCAGCAACTCAGTAACTCAGCAACTCAGCAACTCAGCAACTCAGCAACTCAGCAACTCAGCAACTCAGCAACTCAACAACTCAGCAACTTTACCTATGCACGATTTAATCCTTATTCTCAAGCGTTTTATTCCACCTTATAAACTCCGGGTTACCAAAAGTATCATCTTCAATTTCCTCCATGCGATTTTCGGAAGTCTTTCCATCGCGATGCTGGGACCTATCCTGAAGATTATATTCAACAACGAACAGGATGTAACTGAACTTGTTCCTTTCGAATTTAACAGTGAATCTATCGGACAAATTTTTAATTACTACATCACAACGATCAAATACACTTACGGTCCATCGACAACCTTAATTCTGATCGGGGTGGTAGCCATCGTAACTACTGCTTTAAAAACCGGTTTCGCCTATTTGGGAGCTTATGAATTGATTTATATCCGGAATGGAGTCGTCAGGGACATCCGTCGTAAAATCTATGCCAAAATATTATCCTTACCTCTTCCCTTCTTTTCCGAAGAGCGCAAAGGAGATATTATCGCCCGTATGACCGGAGATGTACAAGAAGTAGAAGCCTCCGTGATGAGTTCTTTGGATATGCTCTTCCAAAGTCCGATTTTGATTATTGTCTATCTGACTTCCATGTTGTTTATGAGCTGGCAGCTCACTTTATTTGTTTTCATTCTTCTCCCCATTATGGGTTTATTGATCGGCCGGGTAGGTAAAAACCTGAAGCGCCGTTCTTGGGAAGGACAAACGAAAATGGGAGAAATTCTGGCTTTAATGGAAGAAACTTTATCCGGTTTGCGAATCATCAAGGCTTTCAATGCAGAGCCCAAAATGACTGAAAAATTCTCAACGGAAAACGAAAGCTACCGGAAAATACAAAACCGTCTGATGCGGCGGCGTTCATTGGCCCATCCGATGAGTGAATTTCTCGGTACGATCGTCGTAGTCATCATCCTGTGGTTCGGAGGAACGCTGATTTTGAATAATACCGGCAACTTATCGGGTCCAAGTTTTATTATCTATATCGGTTTGTTTTATTCTATCATCAATCCGGCGAAAAACCTGACTAACGCCTATTACAGCGTCCAAAAAGGATTGGCAGCGATGGAGCGTATAGACGTTATTCTGGCTGCAGAATCTTCTATACAGGAACCTGAAAATCCGCGAAAACTGGAACAATTCCAACAAGCTGTCGAATACAAAGACGTCAACTTTTCATATAACGAAAGTAAACAGGTACTCAAAAACATCAATCTGGTCATTCCGAAAGGAAAAACGGTAGCCCTTGTCGGCCAATCGGGTTCCGGAAAAAGTACCTTTGTCGATTTGTTACCCCGTTTTTACGATGTGAATAGTGGAAAAATTTGTATCGACGGTATTGATATCCGGGAACTTTCTTTTTATAATTTGCGGGAATTTATGGGGAATGTAAACCAGGATCCTATTCTATTCAACGATACGATCTATAACAACATCGCTTTCGGTATCGAAAATGCCACTTTGGAACAGGTTGAACAAGCTGCCCGTATCGCTAATGCACACGAATTTATCTTACAAACCGAACACGGTTACCAAACCATAATCGGTGACCGGGGAGGCAAATTGAGTGGGGGCCAGCGCCAGCGCCTGAGTATAGCCCGTGCCGTATTGAAAAATCCTCCGATCATGATCCTGGACGAAGCCACTTCTGCCCTGGATACCGAATCGGAAAAACTAGTACAGGAAGCTCTGGATAATCTGATGAAAAACCGTACCTCTATCGTGATCGCCCACCGCCTGTCTACCATCAAAAATGCCGACCTGATTTGTGTCTTCCATGAAGGAGAAATCGTCGAACGGGGAACTCATGAAGAACTCCTGAGTCTGAATGGTATTTATACTAAATTGTATAGTATGCAGAGTTTTTAGAGGGGATAGAGTTACTGAGTTACTGAGTTACTGAGTTACTGAGTTACTGAGTTGCTGAGTTACTGAGTTACTGAGTT
>ERZ839767.4635-NODE-4635-length-13657-cov-3.604396_pt1 | contig 13657 bp, 8 predicted proteins | sample MGYA00519879_ERZ839767 | MGnify/ENA primary metagenome ERZ839767 (study PRJEB31850, sample SAMEA3708852) | human gut metagenome | biome: human gut; feature: human-associated habitat; material: faeces | place: China | collected 2014 ...
CACTATTTGTTATATCTGCACAATTTAATCAAGATTTATGATAGTTTCGCAAATATCTAAGTACATTTTATGACGAGGGGATTTCATTATGAAAACAAATTTTAAGAACGAAAAACAGATTGCATCAATGATTATACTTACAGCACTTCTTATCCTTAGTGTTATTATGGTCGTGAACTTTGGAAAAGCCAGTGGTGGTACATTTGAATTTTCTAATAATGGAAATACATATACGGCTACTTATCAGTATGACACAACATCAAATGACAAAATCAATGATTTTCGTATTGTGAAAATTGAACAGACATCAAATACAAATAGTATCAAATGTCCTATAACTATTACAATTCCAGAAAAAATCAAAGACCTCACAATAGCTGGCATCGGCGGTGGAAAAGGTAAACCTTTTATCTGTGATGATACTTTTAATGGCGGTAATCTAAAAAATGTGTATGATGATTTAAGCAAAAATAAAGGTTTTGCAATTACACTGCCTGACAGTGTGACAACTGTAAATGGTTATGCTTTTAGTAACGGTCTTGATAATGTAAATTCAAGCACAAATATAAGAAAACTTGCAAGCGTAACGATGAATAAAGTTTCAGTTATCAGGGATTATGCTTTTTGTAACTGCGGTAGTATTAAAAGCGTGTCACTTGGAAATGTTCAGACTATTGGTAATTATGCTTTTTATAGTTGCAGTGGTATTGAAAGTGTGTCACTTGGAAGTGTTCAGACTATTGGTAATTATGCTTTTTATAGTTGCAATATGCTTGAAAATGTTATCACTCCAAAAAACTGTCTCGCTATCGGCGAGTCAGCTTTTGCAGGAAATATGACAGATGTAAAATTATTTGTATTAAATCCTAATACTTCTTTTGGTGGAAATGTAAGTGGATTTAGTGGCACAAATATTATTTCTTACAAAAATTCTGCTGCAAGAGATTATGCTTCAACAAAATTTATTTCATATGGTGATTATAAGAAAAGTGGAAAAACAATCCCTTCCGGATGCGATTTTCCTGCTTCTGATACTTCTTTCAAAGCTGTTTTCTCTACAGATGGCAGTGATTTGTATTCAGACAACAAGGTTACAAATACTCCTAATCTTGCCGGTGACGGTGTATATTCTTCTTATATATATATCACTAATGAAATGATTGCAGGTAACAGTGGTATTAAGACAACAGTTAATAAAGCATACACTACATCTTCTGACAACAACAGCAAATATACTTTTAAAGGATTTTATATCGGTTCAAAGCAGCTTTTTAACGAAAAAGGTGAGTTAAGCACAAAGAATGTTGCTGATTTTTCAGTTAAGAATGAGACTACAACCATATATTCAAGATTTCAGGGTAAGATTTATTCAGTTAAGTTTTACAACTGTGTAAATGTCAACAGTAATGGCAAAAATGAAATGACAATAGCAGGACTCAGCAAAGATACTCATGCTTATTCCGATGATGACAGCAACGAGTACATTGCTACTTCTTATGAATATGGCAAAGAATTTTCACTCCCTGTTGAAAGTACATCATCTTTTAACAGATATGGTTATAATTTTAAAGGCTGGTATGAGTATGAAAATGACAAGACAAATGAAATTGTAACAAAGATTGAGAAAGGTTCTTCAGGAGATAGAACTTTTGCGGCAAAATGGTCTGCTAAAACTTACAAAATCTCATTTAATTTCAACGGTGGACATAAGGCAAAAGATAATGAAGCTTATCCGACAACTCACAAATATGGAACAGCTCAGATAAAATTCAACACTCCTGTAAAGAACGGTTATGATTTTGCAGGCTGGCTTTTAGCTTCAACAAATACTATTCAGAACAGTTACACAAGGTATCAGACAGAAGATGCAACATATACTGCTCAGTGGACTCCGCACAAATATACAGTCACATTTGAAACAGGCACAAAAGAAAATATTGCACCGACAGATTTTGATATTACAGGAAATAAGATTGACTTAACTTCGAATGATTTCATCCCAACAAAGAAAGGTAATAAATTCCTTGGTTGGTTTGATGTTAAGGGAATAGAATACAAGACAGTACAGTATGGTGTAAGTAAAAATACCAATTATGGTACTTTAGAAGATGTTACTTTCTATGCAAGATGGGAAGCTAATAAATATAATGTCATATGCGACCTTGACGGTGGCTATATTGACAACTATCCGATGAATACAGACGGAACTATTGATATGGTTCATGCTTATGGTGCATCTGAAGCACTTCCTTTAGTACCTGAAAAAACCGGATATTCATTCTTAGGATGGATTATAACAGATATTGACAAAGACAGCTATATGGAGAAAATTCCGGCTGATTTAGACCATGATGCTACATTTGTTGCTAAGTGGAGTAAAGATGATTACAAGATTTCTTATGATTTAGACGGTGGAAATGTAGATGCTGCTCTTACATCAGTTTACAACATTGATACAGACACGATTACACTTCCTGCACCGACAAAAGAGGGATATTCTTTCAGCAAATGGATTGACCTTGATACAAATAATGAGATTAAATCAATCGTTAAAGGTACTGTCGGAGATAAGAAGATTAAGGCTCTCTGGGTAGCAAACTCATATAAGATTAACTACACGCTTAATAAAAAAGATGCCGTTCTTCCTGACAGTGCAGATAATAACAGAACATTTGGAAAAGATATAACATTAGCTACACCATCAAAACAGGGTTATGTATTTGATGGATGGTATGACAATGCAGATTTAATCGGTTCTGCTTATACATCTGACAGACTTAAAAACCTTGCATCTGATGTGACATTATATGCCAAATGGTCTCCGGCTCAGTATAAGATTACTTATGATTTAGGTCTTGGTTCTACTTATGCTACAATGCCTGCTTATTCAGATACTTATACCGTAGACAGTCCGGTTGTATTACCTATTCCGGTATGGACTGGACACACATTTAAAAGCTGGGATTTAAATGGAACGAATATAACAACAACAGCAGGTCTTTTAGGTGATATTACTGTAAAGGCAATCTGGAATGAAGATGTGTTCAAGATTACTTACAAATTAAATAACGGAACACTTCCGGACGAAGATTACGCAACAACTCATTATTACGGTGTTTCAGAGTCATTACCTACACCTAAGCGAAGCGGTTATGATTTTAAAGGCTGGTACATGGATGAAAACTTTACAACAGCAACATACAAAACAGTTGATGCCACGGTGTCAGAAGATGTTACTTTCTATGCGAGATGGACACTTAATACATACACTATTTATTACAATTTAGGTAGTGCTAAAAATAACGGTGGCACATTTGATAAGGAAAGCCAGACATTTAATGTTAATGAAGATGTAGAACTCAATGTTCCAACATGGGAAGGACATACCTTTAAAGGCTGGGTTACTGAGGACAACGAAGTTATCACAAAGATAAGCAAAGGCACTTACAAGGATATGAAACTTACTGCTGCATGGAATACGGACAGTTCAACAATCTCATATGAGACAAACGGCGGTACGATAAATGATGATAATGTCAATTACAGACACCTTTTAGGTGACTCAGAGGGACTTCCATACAATGTAACAAAGCCGGGATATGTTTTCAAAGGCTGGTATGACAATGCAGAGCTTTTAGGTGATGTTTATACACAGACAAAAAAATCTGAAAGTAAGGACATGAAATTCTATGCAAAATGGAACGGTGCAGTTTACAGTTATACATTCAAACTTGATGGCGGTACACTTGCAAAAGACAGCAATATCAATGATGAGTTCTTTGATGAGACAAACAACACAATCAAAGAAACATTCGGAGAAACGATAAAACTTCCTAAAGTTTATAAATCAGGCTGCAACGCAAGTTCAGAGTGGAAGATTATAACAGCAGGATATGAAGGTGTGACAGTAAAAGAGGGCGGCAAAGTTGATTATCCTGACGATATAACACTTGAACCGATATGGACAGGTGGAACTCACAAAGTATTCTTTGACGCTGACGGCGGTTCGTTCAAGAGTGGTTATGAAGACCTTGCAACAGAAAATGACAGATACTATAAGAGTGTAAAATACAGTATAGATACAGACTTACAGTATTATGGTACACTTCCGGTAGTAGAAAAGGATGGGTACACATTCTTAGGATGGGCTACAAAAGATAAAGAGTTTGTCGTAGAAACAGATGAAGTGAAACTCGCAACAGATACAGTGCTTTACGCTCAGTATAAAAAGAATGAAAAGACTATTTCATATCAGAAAGATGTAACCGTAAATGAGGATTGGGATGTTGACCCCAATGATTTAGACTCATATACGCTTCTTGATGAAAATGTAACACTGGAAAAACCTGAAGCAAAAATCGCATGGTTTAAAACAAAAGCGATAGGTGAGAATTATCTGGCTATAGATGATGCTGCCGGCAGAGGTCTTTATAAAGCAATGTGGAACTATTACCATGATGGAAAAAATGTCAATAAAGGCATTAAATTCTCCATCAATACAGGTGACGGCTTAGGTTTGTTTAATGTATATACCTGTTTTACGGAAGACCATCCGGAACTTTCATGGATGAGGGGCTGCGGTGTAGGTATGGCTGCCGGGTCAAATGGAAGAACATATTGTTATATGCACCCTTCATATGATTATAATGCAAGTGAGGTAATCAGAAACTTTAACACTGTTGAAAACTCAGACAGATACCCGAACTTACTCAAAAAAGTAAAAAAAGGTAAGACAACAGCAGATACACTCGACAACATTGCAAGAGTAATATGTGCTAATCTTGCATATACAGAAGATAAAGACAAAAAAGGTAACTATTCATCAAAATACCGTGATGCGGCATATGTAATCAACCAGTCAGAAAAACATGAATGTGTCTGTGTCGGATATGCTTATACATTCAAAATGATGTGCAATTACTTTGGAATTGACTGTGTAAATGTAGGGGGAGATGCAGGTGGCGGTCATGAATGGAACTATGTAAAAGTGGGTAAGAAATATTACGGTGTTGACCTTACATGGATGGACAGCGGCAGCAAACAGCAAAATGTTTACTGTTATCTTGAAGATGCTAAAACATTTGGTGTAAAGGGCTATGATAAATCAAATTTAAGAAAAAGTGATTTGTATATCGAAAAATATATAACACTTGCAACAACACCATATAAAAGAAATGTTACCGTAGGCAAATTCAAATACCAGATAACAGGTGGAGGAGAATGTACGCTGACAGGAGCGACAGCTAAAGGTAAAAAAGTTACGAATTTAACCATAAACAAAGGGGTAACTTATAACGGTCTTACCTACAGTATCAGTAAAATAGGTGATAAAGCTTTTAAAAACAACACTTATCTGAAAAAAATAAATATTACAGCTGTCAAAAAAAATAAGACATTTACGGTAGGAAAAAATGCTTTTGAAGGATGCAAAAATATTAGAACGATTACATTAAATAACAGTTTTGGCAAAAAAATTAACTTTTGCAATAAATCATTTAGATTAGGAAACAAAAAGAAATGCCGTGTAAGCATTATTTCTTCAAAAAAACTGAAAAAAGATACTGTTAAGAAATTAAAAAAAGCAGGATTAAAAAAGTTTACCACAAATTAAACCACAAAAAATCAGCCACGGCAGCATTTATCTATCGTGGCTGATTTTATAATTATTTTTGAAAAATCTTTGACGGAATATGTATTTTTCTATATATTTCCATGTATTCTTCATTTGAGTAATCATTTATATAATTTTTTTCATAATTGGTCGTGCAGTCATTATCCGCAAGCATATCAACCGCCTTATTATAGGCGATGGCAGCGTGCTCTATCTTGTCATACTTTCCTATAAGATTGTAACCGTTTATATGAATTTTGGATATGTAAGAAGTTATACCGTTGGCGGTTTCAACGGTAACTCCCTGATATGGATTTATTATCTCAATATTCGCATATCTGAAATCATTTATATCTCCGTTTACAAATCTGAAATCAATATCTTTTCTTGCAAAATTTCTTATGCCGTACCTCGATGCGATATTTGTCTGCATACCGTATTCAGCAACAAACAGATGTGTTCCTCGTCTCATTATAGAATGGTTAGAATAGTAGAAAAGGTCATCTACATCAAAAGTAAGCACATCATTTTTTGAAAGGTAGTAGTTGAAAAATTTATTACGCATATATATCGGTGTTTTGATATATATTCCATTATTTTTAAAATTTATCAGAGATACCCATTTTTTAAAATCAAGCTTTTGACATATTGTTTTAGAAAAATCATCCGGAAGATATGTGTTTTCACTTTGAATTATAGCTGTTGCATCATTATACGCTGCATTGGCGTCCTCCTCATTATCAAAACTTCCAAGACTTATATGTTTTGAGCGGAATGTTATGGAACTTCTGTAATAAACATCCCCATTTTTCTTTTGAGCCTTAAATACTCCGGGTAAATTTTTCATAAATCTGTTTCTCCTGTTTATTATTTGTCTTTGGAAAATAAACTAACTATATTGATTTTAACATTTAAGAATTTAAAATACAACATAAATAAAACCCTTATCAAGTTAAGCAATGCATCTGTAATGCTATTGCAAGTGTATAATGTTATAAAAAGTATTGAAAATTAAATGCAATACATAAAATAGCGTGTATAAATTATTACAAATATGTGAATAATTTTACAAAAGTATTCATATATTGTTATGTAAGGAGAATTTATATGTATAATAACAAAATATTTATTATGATAATGGCTGGCAGTATGACTATGGGATTATTAAATTCAAGCGACTGCCTTTCTAAAACAATTAAAGAAAACAATGTTGTGATAATGTCAGAAAATGAATATGGCATAAAAAACAGAGCAAATATTAAAAAGATTTCAAATCTGAAAAGACTGCATGATGAAAGACTGAAAGCATACAGGGCAAAACAGATTAAAAAAGCCTGTGGCGTAAGCGTAACTGCAACTGACAGAAAAATTCTTGAGAGGATAGTTGAAGCAGAAGCAGGCGGCGAGGACCATAAGGGTAAAGTGCTTGTCGCAAATGTTGTTTTAAACAGAGTTAAAAATAAATCATTTCCATCAACGATAAAAGATGTAGTTTTCGCACACAGAGGTGGGACATACCAGTTCTCGCCAATAATGGACGGAAGATATTATACCGTAAATGTATCAGATGATACAAAAAGTGCCGTAAAAGATGCCTTAGCAGGTGTAGACCATTCGGTGGGAGCATTGTACTTTATGGAACGGGCACTTGCTGACAAAGGTAATGTATCATGGTTTGACAGATGTCTTACAAGACTGTTTAGGTATCACTGTCATGAATTTTATAAGTAAATACCACTTTATGTATTGCAAATGTTTTGCATTGGCGGCACAATTAAACCAAAATACAAAATGCTATCCTTTTTATGGCTGAACTGTTACCAGCGAAAATAATTCTGTCAGAAACATTCTTGCAATAACTTCTTTCATAATGTATAATATATCATTAAAAGACAAAAAGATAATTATTTAATGACTGTACTATATATGGTGCGGCGGAATGGAGGAAATAATGGAACTTATGTATCAGAGCACTCGAAGCGAGGGCACAAAGGTTACTGCATCACAGGCTATCTTAAAAGGTCTTGCGGATGACGGCGGACTTTTTGTACCTGTTAGTATTCCAAAACTTGATGTATCTTTAGAAGATATATCTAAGATGACATATCAGGAGACAGCATATGAAGTTATGAAGCTGTTTTTCACTGACTTTACGGAAAATGAATTAAAGACCTGCATCGAGAGAGCATATGATTCAAAGTTTGACACAAAAGAGATTGCTCCGCTTGTGAAGAAGTCAGATGCATACTATCTTGAGTTATTCCACGGTGCAACTATTGCCTTTAAAGATATGGCACTTTCAATACTGCCTCACCTTCTCACAACATCAGCTAAGAAAAACAATATCAAAAATGAGATTGTTATACTTACTGCTACTTCAGGAGATACAGGAAAGGCTGCTCTCGCAGGATTTGCAGATGTTGAGGGAACAAGTATTATCGTATTTTACCCTAAAAACGGCGTAAGCAAGATTCAGGAACGCCAGATGGTGACACAGAAAGGTGCAAACACAAAAGTTGTCGGCATTACAGGAAACTTTGATGATGCACAGAGTGGTGTTAAGGCAATGTTTAACAACAAAGAGCTTGCAAAAGTGATGGACGGGCAAGGATACCAGTTCTCATCTGCAAACTCTATCAACATCGGCCGTCTTGTACCACAGGTTGTTTACTATGTTTATTCATACACAAGACTTCTTGCAAACGGAGATATAAAGGCAGGAGAGAAAGTAAACTTTGTAGTACCTACAGGAAACTTTGGAAATATCCTTGCAGCATTCTATGCTAAGAACATGGGTGTTCCTGTTGGAAAACTTATCTGTGCTTCAAATGAAAACAAAGTTCTTTACGATTTCTTTGAGACGGGTGTTTACGACAGAAACCGTGAGTTTATCCTTACTTCATCACCATCTATGGATATTCTTATCTCAAGCAACCTCGAAAGACTTATCTTCAGAATTGCAGGGGATGATGCCAAAAAAACAGCAGAAATGATGGATGCACTTAAGACAACAGGAAAATATACTATCACAGATGAAATGAAATCAAAACTTGCTGACTTCACAGGCGGATGGGCAAGTGAAGAGGACACTGCAAAAGAGATAAAGAGAGTGTTTGATGAAACAGGTTATGTAATGGATACTCATACGGCAGTTGCATCTTCCGTATATCATACATACAAAGAAAAAACAAACGATGATACAAAGACAATCATCGCGTCAACAGCAAGCCCATACAAGTTTGGCACAAGCGTTATGAGTGCCATCGACAAAAAGTATGAGGGAATGGACGATTTTGCCCTTATCGATGAGCTTTGCAAAACATCAGGAGTTAAAATTCCAAATGCAGTTGAAGAAATCCGCACTGCTCCCGTTCTTCATGATACAGTATGTGAGACAGAGGATATGCAGAAAACAGTTGAGAAAATCTTAGGATTGTAAAAATATTACTTGCAAACCAAAAAATATTATGATATAGTAGGTATGTTGTGTGCATTGTCGCATGACATACCTATTAATTTATTATCAATCACATATGCGGATTTCGTATCGGTGCCTTGGCATAGTAACGCCATGTCAAAGGTCTTATGTTTGGAAGCATATGGAAGAAGAAAAACCATGGAGGTACAATTATGAGCGTTATTTCAATGAAACAGTTACTTGAAGCAGGTGTTCACTTTGGACATCAGACAAGAAGATGGAACCCTAAAATGGCTGAGTACATCTACACAGAGCGTAATGGTATTTATATCATCGACTTACAGAAATCTGTAGGTAAAGTAGATGAAGCTTACAATGCTGTTAAAGACATCGTTGCAAACGGTGGTTCTATCCTTTTCGTAGGAACAAAGAAACAGGCACAGGATTCTATCAAGACAGAAGCTGAGCGTTGTGGAATGTATTATGTAAACGAGAGATGGCTTGGTGGTATGCTTACAAACTTCAAGACAATCCAGACTCGTATCAAGAGATTAAAAGAGATCGAGACTATGTCTGAAGATGGTACATTTGATGTTCTTCCTAAGAAGGAAGTTATCCTTATCAAAAAAGAGTGGGATAAGCTTGAGAAGAACCTCGGCGGTATCAAAGATATGAAGAAGCTCCCTGACGCTATCTTTGTAGTAGATCCAAAGAAAGAAAGAATCTGTATTCAGGAAGCACATACACTTGGTATTCCTCTTATCGGTATCGCAGATACAAACTGTGATCCAGAAGAACTTGACTATGTTATCCCAGGTAACGATGATGCTATCAGAGCTGTTAAACTTATCGTTTCTAAGATGGCTGACGCAGTTATCGAAGCTAACCAGGGTGAGTCTATGGCAGAAGAAGCAGCTGAGGAAGCTGACGCATAATCAAATTTTAAATAGGAGGATTCTAAAATGGCAATTACAGCTAAACAGGTTAAAGAGTTAAGAGAAATGACTGGTGCCGGAATGATGGATTGTAAGAAAGCACTTGGTCAGACTGATGGTGATATGGACAAGGCAGTTGAATGGCTTAGAGAGAATGGTCTTGCTAAGGCTGCTAAAAAATCTGGTCGTATCGCAGCAGAAGGTATCGTTGCAGTAGATGTTTCAGAAGATGGAAAGACAGCTTCTATCGTAGAAGTAAACTCTGAGACAGACTTCGTTGCTAAGAACGAAAAATTCCAGGATTATGTTGCAGAAGTTGCAGCACAGGCTAAGACAACATCAGCAGCAGATATCGACGCTTTCCTTGCTGAGCCTTGGGCACTTGACACAAGCGTTACAGTAGATGAGAAGCTTAAAGCTATGATCGCTGTTATCGGTGAGAACATGAACATTCGTCGTTTCGCTAAGATTGAGACAGAGGGAACAGTAGTTTCTTATATCCATGCAGGCGGAAAGATTGGTGTTTTAGTTGAAGCTGACACAGCCAATGCAACTGACGCAGTTAAAGAGTGCTTAAAGAATGTAGCTATGCAGATTGCTGCATTAAATCCAAAGTATCTTTCATCTGATGATGTAGATGCTGAGTACAAAGAGCATGAGAAGGAAATCCTTCTTGCACAGGCTAAGAACGATCCTAAGAATGCTAACAAGCCAGACGAAATCATCGAGAAAATGATTATTGGTCGTCTCAACAAAGAGCTTAAAGAAGTTTGCCTTCTTGAGCAGGAGTATGTTAAGGCTGAAAATAAAGAGAATGTTAAGAAATATGTAGAGAGCGTTGCTAAGGCTGAGGGCGTAAGCATCAACCTTAAGAGCTTTGTTCGTTTTGAGACTGGTGAAGGTCTTGAGAAGAAGGAAGAAGACTTCGCAGCAGAAGTTGCAGCTCAGATGGGCAACTAATCTCATATTTTGAATGTTAGATGCTTCGCTATTTGCGAATGTCTGTTTTAATCATAATTTTAAAAAACCCTATAGGTGTTGGAAAAATCTGATACTTATAGGGTTCTTTCTTAATTAGTATTTTTAAATTACAGCAGCAATAACCTGAATGTGAGTTAGACTAATGAGACTGAAAGTGATAACAATAAGGCTAAAATATAAACGAGGACTAGAATGAAAACAACAAAATTTAAGGATTATCAAAATGAAATAGTGGAACTCAGACGATTTTTTCATGCACACCCGGAACTCAGCTTAAAAGAATATTCAACTGCCAACTATATAGAAAAATATTTAAATAAAAATGGAATTGTAACGAAAAGAATAGGGGATTGTGGCATAACTGCTGTTATACACTCTGGAAATCAAGGTGCAAAAGTCGTAGCAGTGCGTGCTGAAATGGATGCGATAGCTGTCAAAGAAGAAAATGATATTGAATATAAAAGTCTGAATAAAGAAGTATCACACGCTTGCGGTCATGACGCTATAATGGCGTGTGCACTTGTACTTGCAAAAATATGTAACGAAAATAAATCCGAATTAAAAAATACGATAAAATTTATATTTCAGCCTGCCGAGGAAAATGGAGAAGGAACAGATATAATGCTTAACGGTGGTGTTATGAAATCACCTGATGTAGATTACTTTATAATGTTTCATTTTGTAAATGATGCCCCATATGGAATGGAATTGCAATATGGCTCTGCATCTGCTGCCATCGGGAAAATGGAAGTGGCAATAAAAGGTAAATCTGCACACTGGTGTAACTCGGATAAAGGCACTGATGCGATTGTGGCATCAAGTGAATTTATATTAAAATTAAACGAACTAAACAGCACATACACCTCAGACCTGCCATTTATAACGGGGATAGGAACGATAAACGGCGGTTCGGCAAAAAATGTTATCGCATCAGATGTTTATATGGAGGGAACACTCAGAGCGACAAAACCCGAAGATTATCACAAATTATACAATATTATCTTTGACATTGCATCACAGATTGAAGAAAAATATAATGTAAAAATAGAAATGGATATAACAAAAGAGCCGATACCACCTATAATAAACGACAAATATCTTGTAGACACCACACTGGAATGTGGCAGTAAAATTTGGAACAAAAACTGCCGGCTGGTAGACAAACACTTTCTGTCCGGGGACAGTGCAGCATACTACTTTGATTATGCAAAAGGAGTATTCATCGTATTTACGGCAGAAATCGAAAAAGAAACAAATTACCCTATACATAATGGAAAATTTAATATGGACGAAAGCAGATATTATGATGTAGTAAAAACACTTTATTCTCTGATTGAAAAAATAAAATAAAAAATAATTGACCTTTCTTCATTTTCACTTGTATATAAAGTGAAAGGAGGCATTATATGAAGTCCAAAATGAGTGCTCATGAATTTGAAATAATGTATGATAAATACAAAAATTTATTGTATAGGATTGCTTTTACTTATCTAAAAGGCAATATTTAAAACTAACAACTACCATTACACAGAAAAAATAGAAGTACCTTTTCTAAACGAATGGCGTTAGAACATCGTCAGTACTTAAGGTGTGTATTTGACACCTTTATGTACTGCTACGATGTTCTTCGAAACGCAAGTTGTCCATGAGTTAGAAAAAGGTACTTCTATTTTTTCGTCAAGTAAATAGGTTACCCCAAAATCCTATTTAGAAGATAAACCCTGTTGAACGGAAAACTGAAATAATAACCATCCGCAAAATCATCAATATAGGATATTATCTCTTTTGCAAGTTCCACGGCAACTTTTTCGCCGTCCTCCTTTGAGCCGTTTTCAGGATATCGGTTTACTATCTCATCGGTCACATTTATACCTGCAATCTCATTTTTCATAAAGAGAGCATTTCTGCGGCTTATAAGCGGCATTATACCTGCAAATATACAAGCACCTGTTTCCTCCTTGATTTTCCTGAGTCTGTCGGCTTCTTCTTTTGAAAATACAGGCTGGGTAAGGAAGAAGCTTGCACCTGCGTCCATTTTTCTCTTTGTAGTGTTTATTATTGATTCGAGATTTATGAGGTTCTGGTTTATTGCACCACCATAGTTTAACGGATTTTCATTAAATACTTCCCTGTTCATTTCCTGAGCAATCTTCATAAGACCTACCGAACTGAAATTAAATACGGATTTGACAAGATCTCTCGCTGATGCAGGGACAGGATCGCCTGTTATGATAAGGAAATTTTTAATGTCATTTATCTTTGCACCCATAAACATTGCCCTCATGGCAAATGCATTTTTGTCACGACAGCATACATGAGGCATTACATCGATACCGGTTTCCCTGTAAACTTTTGCTGCCATAAGGACAGAATCGACTCTTGTTCTTCCTGACGGAGAATCCGGAAATGTAAGAACATCGACACCCGCATTTTTAAGATAATGTGCGGATTCAAGAAGTTTCTCATCATCAGTGTTAAAAGGTGGTATAAGTTCAACGGCGATAAATTTTTTGTCTTTCTTTCTGCCGTTCTCATCATATAAAAAGCCGCATTTTTTTGAAACTTTTTCATCGGCTGAGTCTGCTTTTCGTATCTTTTTATCTGCCTTTATATCCATGCTCATAATGTCGTAAAGAGACTTTATAAACTCAGGAGAAGTCCCGCAGCAGCCGCCTATTATATCTGCACCGAGTGAGAGCAGTTCCTTTGTCT
>ERZ839767.4651-NODE-4651-length-13602-cov-12.890382_pt1 | contig 13602 bp, 8 predicted proteins | sample MGYA00519879_ERZ839767 | MGnify/ENA primary metagenome ERZ839767 (study PRJEB31850, sample SAMEA3708852) | human gut metagenome | biome: human gut; feature: human-associated habitat; material: faeces | place: China | collected 2014 ...
ATGGGCACAAACAAAGAGTCCGCAGCCATGCGGAATGCTGAATTATCATAGCACAATGTGAAACGGATTGCAAGAATTATTTCCAAAAAATACGTGAAATTTTCGGCGTTTCTCCGAAAATTCCACGTTGAGCTGTTTTTTATCAGAATTTTTTCCGCCGGCGGCGTTCCAGCGCCGGGTCCCGGTGCTGGGCGGGCTTGTCGATGAGGATGATGTCATCCCCGATCCGCTGGATGCTGTCCCACGGGACGTAGTACTCCTCTCCCCTGCCGAACAGCCCGAAAAAACGGGCGGGACCGTAGACGATCAGGGCTGCCGTCTGGCCGTCCGGCATCCGGAGGTCCACGTCCCCCACAAAGCCCAGCCGCCCGCCGTCCATAATGTTGATGACCTCTTTCCGCCGCAGTTCCCGTATCCGCATCTACGCCGCCCCCTTTCAAAAAATGGTATGCCGATCCGGGACTGTCCTATGCCGCCGGAATCGGCAAAAACCTCCCGTATAGGAAAAACGCGGCAGGGGCATACTGACTCCGTCGAGCTTAACGGCAGGAGGCGGATATATGCAGGGGAAAGTGGAGATCGCGGGGGTCAACACGGCAAAGCTGAAGGTCCTGAAAAGCAGTGAGACCATGGAGCTGCTCCGCCGCAGCAAGGCCGGGGACCGGCAGGCCCGTGAAGAGCTGATCGAGGGGAATCTGCGGCTGGTGCTGTCGGTGATCCAGCGGTTCGCGGGGCGAGGTGAAAGCGTGGACGATCTGTTTCAGGTTGGCTGCGTTGGGCTCATCAAGGCCATTGACAATTTCGATATTTCTCAGCCGGTAAAGTTTTCTACCTACGGTGTGCCCATGATCGTAGGCGAGATTCGCCGCTACCTCCGGGACAACAGCGCCATCCGGGTCTCCCGCTCCATGCGGGACACCGCCTACCGGGTCTTGCAGGCCCGGGAACACCTCATGGCGGAAAACCAGAAAGAGCCGACGGTAGAGGAGATCGCCAAGGTGCTGGATATTCCCCGGGAGGAGGTTGTCTTTGCCATGGACGCCATCGTGGACCCGGTCTCTCTGTACGAGCCGATCTATGACAGTGGCGGGGATGCCATCTGCGTCATGGATCAGGTCAGCGACACGAAAAACACAGATGAGCGCTGGACGGAGCGCATCGCCTTGAAGGATGCCATGAAGCTGCTGGACCCACGGGAGCGGCGCATCCTGTCCCTGCGGTTCTACGAGGGCAAGACCCAGATGGAGGTCTCCGCCGAGGTGGGCATCTCTCAGGCGCAGGTGAGCCGGTTGGAAAAAGGGGCTATCAACACCATCCGCAAGCACTTATAGGAGAAAAACCGCCGGAGCGCTGCTCCGGCGGTCAATTCTGTATTCCACCGCGCGGTTGCAAGCGAAACGAAACGGTTTTTGAGCATTTTCTTCTGTTTTCGTTTGACCTTTTCTGTCAAAGCGTGTAAAATGGGGCAAAATCATGTTGAGGAGTTCCTGCAAATGGATATGCAAAAAATTCTGGAATACCGCAACGCCCGCAACCGCTTTTGCCAGCGTATCGGCATCACGGTGACGGAGCTGTCCCCCGGCTATGCCAAGGTAGTCAAGGCCGTAACGGAGGACGATCTGAACCCCGTGGACGTAGCCCATGGCGGCCTGTTCTTCTCCATGGCGGACAACGCCGCCGGCTCCGCCATGGCGGCTTACGGCGAACAGGCGGTGACGCTGAACGCCCAGTACAATTTCATGCGTGCAGCCAAGGCAGGCGATGTTCTGACAGCCGAGGCCCGGGAGGCCAAGCACGGCGGCACCGTCTGCGTATTCGACATCCGGATCACGGATCAGGACGGAAATCTGGATGGCACCGGCACCTTCACCTTCTACAACCTGAAAAAACCCCTGAAGATTGACTGAGCAAAAAAGGTCTGCCCCGAAATCGGGACAGACCTTTTATTTGGCTTACTTTTTGAAGCTATCCTTCAGGCTGACGCTGCGGTTGAACACCGGATGGCCCGCCTTGGTATCCTTGTTATCCAGGCAGAAGTAGCCCAGACGCATGAACTGGAATCCGGGGGCCGTCTTGCCGCCCTCGTGGCTTTCGGCATAGCGGTCCGCGGCGGCGGCCAGACCGGCCTCGATCTTGCAGTCCGTCAGGACCTCCAGAGAGCCGGGATTCAGGCACTCAATGAAGTCCTTGTCGGCGGCGTCGGGGTTGGCGTCGGTGAACAGGTTGTCATAGAGCCGCACCTCGGCGTCCACGGCGGTGGCGGCGTCCACCCAATGAATGGTCGCGCCCTTCACCTTCCGGCCGTCGGCGGGGTCGCCGCCCCGGCTGTCGGGGTCATACTCGGCAGCGATCTCGGTCACATTACCGTTTTCATCCGTCTCATAGCCGACGCACTTGATGAGATACGCGCCCTTCAAACGGCACTCGGGGCCGTTGGGGGTCAGACGCTTATACTTGGGGATCGGCTCAGCCATAAAGTCATCGGCCTCGATCCACAGGCTGCCGGAGAAGGGCACCTGACGGGTACCGGCGGAGGGGTCCAGCGGATTGTTCTCCACGGTGACGGTCTCCGTCTTACCGGCGGGATAGTTGGTGATGGTCAGCTTGATGGGCCGCAGAACAGCCATCACCCGCTGGGCGGTCTCGTTCAGATCCTCCCGGAGGCAGTGCTCCAGAAAGCCGTATTCCACCACGTTGGCAGACTTGGCCACGCCGATGCGGTCACAGAAATTACGGATGGACCGGGCGGTGTAGCCCCGGCGGCGCAGGCCGCAGAGGGTGGGCATCCGGGGATCGTCCCAGCCGGAGACCCGGCCTTCCTCCACCAGTTTGCGGAGCTTGCGCTTGCTCATGACCGTGTGGTCGATGCCAAGACGGGCGAACTCGATCTGACGGGGATGGGCAGGCAGGTCGCAATGCTCGATGACCCAGTTGTACAGGGGACGGTGGGCCTCAAATTCCAGAGAGCACAGGCTGTGGGTAATGCCCTCCAAAGCATCCTGGATGGGATGGGCGAAGTCATACATGGGATAGATGCACCACTTGTCTCCCTGACGGTGATGGTGCATGTGGTTGATCCGGTAGATAACGGGGTCCCGCATATTGAAGTTGCCGCTGGCCAGGTCGATCTTGGCCCGCAGGGTCATGGAACCGTTGGGGAACTCCCCTGCCCGCATCCGGGCGAACAGATCCAGACTCTCCTCCACGGGACGGTCCCGGTAGGGAGACGTGGCAGGAACGCCGATGTCACCCCGGTGGGCGCGGAACTCCTCGGGAGACAGCTCGCACACATAGGCAAGGCCCTTTTTGATGAGGCCCACCGCCTGACGGTAATCCTCCTCAAAATAGTCGGAGCCGTAGAAGAAGCGGTCACCCCAGTCGAAGCCAAGCCAGTGGATGTCCTCCTTGATGGCCTCCACGAACTCCTCGTCCTCTTTGGTGGGGTTGGTGTCATCCATCCGCAGGTTGCACAATCCGCCAAACTTCTCAGCGGTACCGAAGTCGATGGTCAGGGCCTTGCAGTGGCCGATATGCAGATAGCCGTTGGGCTCCGGCGGAAACCGGGTATGGACGGTCATGCCTTCAAACTGTCCGCCCTGGGCAATATCCTCCTCAATAAACGTGTGGATGAAATTGCGGCTTTCGGGGGCCTCCGCCGCCGTGGTCTTGATCTCGTCAGCCATTGCTGTCAGTCCTTCCTGAAAAAATCTATCATAAATTGGCATTATACAGAAGCTATGGAGAAAATGCAAGGAAAATCCGGCGTTTTCAGCCGAAACGTCGAAAAGTCAAGGAACGGTTGTCAGTTTGCTTCCTCCCGGGGTCCCGGCAAAAACTCCTCCCCTGCCGCCGTCATGGTCAGACTCCCGGCGGAAAGCTCCGTCAGCCGGAGCTGGAACGTTTCCGCAGTCCCGGCGGGAAATGCCGTCCGGAGGGTGATGTCCGCGCCGTATTCCGCGTCCCGGACCACGCCGCCGGCGGCGGCCACCTCCAGCTTCATCCGCTCCAGCAGCGGATAAGTGCAGGGCACGTCCCATAGCGTCCAAAGCCCCATCCGGGCGATCCCGGCGGCGGTCAGCGCGTCGGTGGCTCCCTTGGTGTAGGCTCTGGTCAGCCCCCCGGCTCCCAGCAGTACGCCGCCGAAGTACCGGGTCACAACGCAGCACACATTCCAGACCTCCTGCCGCTGGAACACGTTCAGCATAGGCTGGCCCGCCGTGCCCTGCGGCTCGCCGTCATCGGAGTAGCGGACCACGCCGCCCTCTTGCAGGAGGTAGCACCAGCAGTTGTGCCGGGCGTCATAGTATTTCTTTTTCATTTCCTCGATGCGGGCCCGGGCCTCCGCCTCCGTCTCCACCTTGTAGAGGTGGGTGATGAAGCGGGAGCGCTTTTCCGTAAACTCGCTCTCGGCGTCCTGATAGGGGACGATGTACTCCGTCATGCAAACTCCTTTTCACCGGAAAAAGTCAACCATTCTTCCTTTTTCAAGGCGTAAAACACCGTTTTGTTGGTCATTCCGATGACATTCGTTGTCTCTTTCGTGAACTGATAGCGGAAGCCGCACTTCTCAATGACCCGACGAGACCGGCTGTTCCAGTCATAATGCGAGCACCAGACGGCTTCCAGCCCCAGCGTCTCAAAGCCGAAGCGCAGCAGTTCTGTTGCAGCCTCCGTCATAACGCCATGGCCCCAATACGGCCGTCCCAGCCAATAGCCCATCTCCCGCTGCTCTGTGGCAGAAAGCTCCGGAAAAATCTCCGATGACGGCTGAAGGCCCACCGCTCCCAGCAGTGCGCCGCTCTCTCTGCTGAGAATCGCGCAGACCTCCGGCGCGCTGAACACATCCCGGATGACCTCCCGGCTTTCCTCCACGCTTCCGTGGGGTTCCCAGCCGCACATGGGTCCGATCTCCGGGTCCGACGCCAGAGCGTACAATGCCTCGGCATCCTCTTCCCGCCAAGGGGCGAGGATGAGCCGCTGTGTTTTCAACGTGATCATTCCCAGTCCTCTTTCGGCGGCGTCCAGTCCGGGGTATAGTCTCCGATCTGGCCCAGCACCTTGGGCGGGCACGCCGCCACAATGTCAATGGTCTCGCTGTATTCCACGGATTCCACCTTGGCCTCCCGGTACAGCATATCCAGCAGGCCGCCCTTGTCATACGGCAGGTGGATGGTCACCCGGCGGGTGCCCTTGTCCAGCCGCCGGTCGATCATTTCCAGCAGACGGTCCACGCCCTCACCGGTCCGGGCGGAGATGGAGCAGATGTCAGCGCCGTGGGGCCGCAGGTCACCGGCCTCCACACGGTCGCACTTATTGAATACGTCGATGCGGGGGATCTCATTGGCTCCCAGTTCCACGATCAGCTTCTCCACAACCTCCGCCTGATGCTGCCATTCCGGGTTGGACACGTCGATAACATGGAGCAGCAGATCTGCGTACTCCAATTCCTCCAGTGTGGCCTTGAACGCCTCCACCAATTGATGGGGCAGCTTGCGGATGAAGCCAACGGTATCGGACACCACCACGTCCATCGTATCGCTGACCGTCAGCAGGCGGCTGGTGGTGTCCAGCGTGTCGAACAGCCGGTTATTGGCCGGGATCGCAGCGCCGGTAAGCTGGTTCAGCAAGGTGGATTTGCCCGCGTTGGTATAGCCAACGATGGCCACCACCGGGATCTCGTTCTTCTGCCGCTGCTGGCGCTGGGTGGCCCGGACACGGCGTACCTCTTCCAGATCTGCCCGGATCTTGTCGATCTTCTTGTTGATCAGACGGCGGTCCGTTTCCAGCTGCGTCTCGCCGGGGCCCTTGGAGCCGATAGGCCCCTTGCCGCTGGTGCCGCCCTGACGTTCCAGATGGCTCCACATACCGATCAGCCGGGGCAGCAGATAGCGGTACTGGGCCAGCTCCACCTGCAAGCGGCCCTCCTTGGTTTTTGCCCGCTGAGCGAAAATATCCAGAATCAGGCCGCAGCGGTCCAACACCTGAACGCCCAGCAGCTCCGTCAGCACCCGCTGCTGGGAGGGGGAAAGGTCATTGTCGAAAATGACCATGGTAGCACCTACATTTTCAACGTAAAGCTGCACCTCCGCCACCTTGCCCTCCCCGATGAAGGTCCGGGGATCCGGCGCGGGCCGATTCTGGAGAACGATGCCGGCAGTCTCGCCGCCGGCGGTCTCCACCAGAGCGGACAGCTCGTCCATACTTTCCTCGGTGGCACTGTCCTCCCGCAAAACCGGGGAGTTCAGGCCCACCAATACAACTTTATCTCGAATTTCTTCCTTTTTCGGTAACAAATGTGTCTCTCCTTGCGTTTGGGAGGCCCCGTGTCAAATGGGTTTCCCATTTCATTGATGTGTCCAGTATATCCGAATTTTGAAAAAATGCAATAAAAAAGCAGTGGTCTGCGGATGCAGACCACTGCTGGATGTGACGAAGTGTACAGGCTTACTTGTTCAGGCCGAACTTCTTGTTGAACTTGGCCACGCGTCCGCCGGTATCGACCAGCTTCTGCTTGCCAGTGAAGAAGGGGTGACACTTCGAGCAGACTTCCACCTTGATATCACTCTTGGTAGAACCTGTCTCAATCACATTACCGCAGGCGCAAGTAATCGTAGTCTGCTGATAATTGGGATGGATTCCTTCCTTCATTGCTCTCGTTCACCTCTTTCTGGTACAAAACTACCTCTATGGAGCTTTCACCCCACAAAAGCTAAATAAGCATATCACATCGGAACACAGATTGCAAGCATTTTTTCCGGTTTTTGCGAAAAAGCTTGAAATTACGAGATTTCCACGGTTTTTCCGGCTTGCAGGAAGTACAGTGCCTTCCGTGTCACCGCCTTTTCCAGCACCCGTTCCAGCGCCAGAGAGTACGCCGCCAGCTGGCCCCGGTACAGCTCCGCGTGCTGTGCCACATCTTCCTCCGTCTGTACGAAGTCGGTCTTAAAGTCCACCACCGTGATGCCCTCCGGCGTTTCAAACCAGCAGTCCACCACGCCTTGCAGCAGGATGCTGTCCTCCTCCGCGGCTGCCGGGTCATAATCCCGGGCCGGCATCAGCACCGTGAACCGATACTCCCGCGCCGCCGTTTCCGCCTGCCGCATTTCCTCAGCCAGCTGGGATTCCAGAAAGCACCGCAGAGCGGGTACGTCCACAGCCGCCGCCTGCTCCGCCGTCAGCTTGGCCTCCAGCCGCAGCTTTTCCACCTGTCCGGGCACATCCAAATTTTGCAGATCCAGATACTGCAAGACAAGATGGGTGGCGGTGCCCCGCTCCGCCGGTGTCAGTTCCTTCTTCTCCCGGCGGAATTTCGGCTGGACAAGGGGCTGGATATAAGGCGTGTGGTAGGCATCTTCCGCGATCTCCTGATCCAGCGCCCGGCCCTTTAGCTGCGTGGCGGTGAGTTTGGCGGGGAGAGTTGTTTCCCGCTGATAGGGATACCGGAAGGTCAACAGCGCCGGGTCAAAGAGCGTTTCTCCTGCATCCTTCTCCGTGTCGGACACAGCCGCTCCGGGCGCCCATCCGAAGTCATCGCCGTCATGGATGAACACCTGCCATGGGGCGGTATCGCCGGTATACAGACCGCCCGCCATCACCCCGGCCATATCCCGCAAAGGCGCGGCCTCCGGGCGGCACAGCAGTGGCAGTAAGATCCAATCTCCGAAGCATTTTCCCTCCGCCACCACCTCCGGCATCACGGGACAGGCCGCGGCGGCGGTCAGCTTTTGAAGGCGCTTTTCCGCGCCGTACAGCGCGTCTACCAAAATCAGCTTTTCCTTTGGCCGGGTCATGGCCACATACAGGATCCGCTGTTCCTCCGCAAGATTTTCACGGCGAAGCTTTTCTTCCAGCGCCAGCCGGGCCATAGTGGGATAGCGGATCTTCCGCTTCAGGTCGATGCACAGAGGGCCAAGGCCCAGTGCCGGGTGCACCAGCACCGGCGTATCGAAATCCTGCCGGGAAAAGGCGTGCTCCAAATCGCAGAGGAACACGATGGGAAATTCCAGGCCCTTGGATTTGTGAATACTCATCATCTGAACGCCGCCGCTCCCTCCAGCGGTTTTCACGGCGGGAGCTTGTCCGGCGTCAATGAGCCGCCGGAGCTGTGTGATGAAGGCGAACAGCCCCCGGTAGCCGCTGCTCTCAAAGCGCTCGGCGTGGCGGGTCAGGGCCACCAGATTTTCCTGCCGGACGCCGCCCTCGTCCATAGCGCCGAAGATGCCCGGCAGATGAAGCGTATTGTAGATGTGCCACAGCAGGCGGCACACGTTCATGTCTGCCGCCGCGTCCCGCAGTCCGGTCAGCGTTGTCAGGAACGCTTGTACGTCCTCGCCGCCGTCCGCCAGCAGAGCGTCATAGAAGTCTCCCTCCCGGTCACGGCTGCGGATCTCCGCCAGACGGTCCGGCGTAAAGCCGAACACCGGGGAGCGGAGCACGGCGATCAGCGGCACATCCTGCCGGGGATTGTCGACGATCTCCAACAGGGCCAGCGTGACAGAGATCTCCGGGGTCTGGTAGAAATCGCCGCTTTCCTCAAAGGAGCAGGGCACATCCCGCTCCGCCAGCGCTTGGGCGAAGGCGGCGGACCGGCTCCCCGGAGAGCGCATCAGGATCACAATGTCCTCCGGGCGGCAGGGCCGCAGCGTGCCATCCTCCCCGGTGACGGGATAGCCCTCATCCAAAAGCTGACGGATACGCTGCGCCGTGAACCGGGCCTCCGCCAGCAGCCGTTTCACCGGGCGCTCATTTGCCGCCGACTTCTGGTGGGCGGAGATGAGGTGGAATTCCGTCTCGCAGTCCTTCCGGGGCGGGTAGTACTCCGCGCCAAAGTGGAGGGACTCGTCCTCGCCGTATTCCATCTCCCCCATGTCCGCCGACAGGATGTTGGAGAAGATGAAATTGGCCGCGTCCAAAATCTCTCCCCGAGAGCGGAAGTTTTTGGACAGCAGAATTTTACGTTCCTCCCCTTCCACCGCATTTTCAGCAGGTGTGAAGTTGCGGTACTTATCGAGAAAAATCGTAGGGTCCGCCAACCGGAACCGGTAAATACTCTGCTTTACGTCCCCTACAGTAAAGAGGTTTTTGCCTTCACGGGACACCGCCCGGAAAATGGCGTTCTGCACCTCGTTGGTGTCCTGATACTCGTCCACCAGGATCTCCCGGTAGCGGCCCGCCACCTGACGGCCCAGTTCCGTAGGCGCGCCGTTCCGCTCCACCAGCAGGCGAAGGGCCAGATGCTCCTGATCGGAGAAGTCGGCGCAGTTCATCCGCAGCTTTTCCGTCCGGTAAGCGTCGGAAAAGTCCGCCGTCAGCTTCAAAAGGGCTGTCATGGCAGGGGCCATGGTCTGAAGGTCCTCCATGGCCTCCGTATCGCTGACCGCCAGCATGGGAGCCAGCTTTTTGGCGGCAGCCTTGGCGTTCTCCCACAGCCCCTTCAGTCTCACGACCTCCGGGTCCTCGGTCATTCCCTTCGGCGTGGTGAGCCGGGGAAATTCCAGTCCATCCAGAGAAATGCGGGCGGCCTCCCAGTTCTGTGCTGCCGCCAAGGGTGCGAAGCTGCGGCTGGCCCGCAGAAATTTTTCGCCGTATCCCTTATAGAGATCCCCGCCCACGGTGGACTGTCCCGCCCGCCGCAGCGCTTCCATATAGTGAAACCCCTTTCGACGGATGACCGCCAGCAGCTCGGCGGCGTAGGGCGTTTCGTCGAAGTCCCCGCTCCGATTTTCCCAGATCGTCCGATTTTCCGCGAGCCAGTGTTCGGGATCAGCGTGACTTTGCAGCTTTTCGTAGGTTTCCAGCACCAGATCCTCCAGGGCGCTGTCATCCCGGCCCGCGCCCAGCGTATCCGCCAGCAGGGCGCCGCCCTCGTCCAGTTCCTCGTAAAACCGCTCCAGTACCCGGGTCAGCACCCGCTGGCGCAGGAGCTTTGCGTCATTTTCGTCCAGCACCCGAAAGTCCGGCGTCAGGGTATAGCGCTCTCCCTCCTGTGCCAGAAGATGGGTGTTCTCCCGCAGCAGTGCCGTGCAGAAGGCGTCCACGGTCTTGATGTCCGCCTGATACACCCGCAAAAGCTGGCTGCGGAGGTGTCGGTCCTCCGGGGTCTCCGCCATCCGTTTGGACAGTTCGGCGGCGATCTTGCTCCGCAGCTCGGCGGCGGCAGCCTTCGTGTAGGTGATGATGAGAAAATCATCGATATGGCAGTGGTCCTCCGTCACGTATCGGAACAGCCGCTCCACCAGCACCTTCGTCTTGCCGGACCCGGCGGCGGCAGACACCAGCAGGCTGCCGCCCCGGTTCTCCACCGCCGCTTGCTGCTGCTCCGTCAGTTTCAGCTTTGCCATGGGTCACCGCCTCCTTCCTCAAGTTCTTTCCAAAATTCCTCCGGCTTCACCGGCAGGATATATCGCAGACGATCCCGGTCCCGGCCATCCCGGAACTGACAGGCGGAGACCCAGTCGCAGAAACGGCACTGGCTGTCCTCCTCGCTGTGGCAGCAGGGATCCGCGTCGATGTTGCCGCTGCGCAGCTCGTCGGAGATCTGGCCCAGCAATTTGTCCACATACGTGCCCAGCTTCCCCAGCCGGGCGGCGGAGGCGAGGCTCCCGGAGAGATTTCCGTCCTTGCCGACCCGCAGCGGCAGATAATGGGGCTCCGTCAGGGCCTCATGCTCCATGGCCTGTAACACCGCCGGGTCCTCCAAGAGAAGTCCGGAGCGTTTCAGCGTCTTTTCCCGCTCCTTTTGCAGAGCCTCCGGGGAGATGCCCCGCTCCGCCGGCAAAATCTCGTCCCGGGCGGGGAGATACAGCACGCCTGCCGGCTCGATCTCTTTTCCGAAAAATTCCGCCCCCTCCTTTTGCAGGGCAAAGAGGTACAGCAGCATCTGAATATCCAGTCCCATGCGGACGTTGGCCAGATCGAATTTCTTCTTGCCGGATTTGTAGTCCACCACCCGGAGGTACAGCTTATCGTCCTTGATCCAGCCGTCCACCCGATCCACCTTGCCGCCTACCCGCAGTTCCCCGTCCGGACGGGAAATGGTGACGGCGGGCAGTGTTCCGTCCTTCCCTCCGAACCCCAGTTCGAAGGCCATGGGGACAAAATCCGAGTGGCGCAGTTCCTCCGCCACCTGGTCAATGATAGCGTAGGCGTTGGTCCGCAGACGGTTGAACAGATACCGGAACCGGGGGGTACGGTTCTGGAAATTGTGCAGCTCCTGTTCCGCGTATTGGTCGATATATTGTCGGGTCAGGCGGTGAAGTTCTTTGTTATCCACCGCGGCAAAGCCGCCCTGCCCCAGTACGTCCCGGGTGACGTTTTCCAGCAGATAGTGGAGAAACGTGCCGATCTGGGGCGCGTCGAAGGAGGCCGGTTCCCGGGGTTTGGCCCGCAGACCGTACTCCATGAAGTAGGCGAAGTGGCAGGAGCGCATCCGTTCCAGCCGGGAGGCGGTCATAGAAACCCGCTCTCCGTAAATGGCCCGGACTGCGGCGGGAGACAGACTGCCCCGTCGGGCCGCAGCGGCCCGCTCCATGGCGCTTAAATGCCGGGCACAGTCCGGCTCCTGCTGAAAATATCGCCACAGGGGGCCGTCGGGGTCCTGTCCCGCCATTTCCAGCGCAGGTTCAACGGCTGACAGGCGATATGCCTTGTCAGCTCGCTCGTGTTCCACACACAGCTCCGGGAATAGTTTCCGCAGCCGCTCCACCACAAACGCGGGGCGCAGTTCGCTGCCGGAAACATCCGTCACCGGATAGCTCACCGTCAGGCCCGCCGTGGGCTGGGCAAGCGCGGCGTAGAGGTTTTGCAGTTCAATGCCCATCCGTTCCATGCCGGTGGGGGCCAGCTCGACGCCCCGGAGGGCCAGCGCCTGACGGTCATCCTCGTTCAGCAGGCCGCCGCTCTGACCGGGGTCCGGCAGCACGTGGTCATTGGCTCCCAGCAAAAAGAGGTAGCTTGTGGTATGCCGGTCATTCCGGGTGATCTCACTGACGGACACCTGATCCAGCGCCACGGGGATGGTACCCACGCTGTACTGGGTCAGCACCAGTCGGAACAGCCGCTCAAACTCGCTCTGTTCCAAGTGTTCTTCCCCTAAAATTTCCACAAACTGATCCAGCACACCGCAGAGGATCTCCCAAAGCTGAGCGGTCTCCTCCGCCTCCTGCATCCGGCCTGCCTCCGCCTGGGCGTGCATCCGCTCCGTCAGGGCCGTTTCCAGTTTCAGCTCTTCCATGAAGCTGTACAGGGCCTCCACATAATCCCGGGCCGTCTCCCCAGCCTTCAAGCCCGCCGCCAGACGCTCCAGCGGCTCCCGCACCCGGCGGCGCAGTTGATTTACCTGCGTCAGCACGGCCTGCCGCCGGTCATTCCACGGCGCGCCGTAGCCGTCCGGGTTTTCCGTCCAGTCCTCGTCACGGAGCCACGTCTGGCCGTGGATGTCCCATTTCAGAACATAGTTTTCCAGCAGGTCACATTCTTCTGCCGTCAGGCCCGCCAAACCGGTTTTCAGCCAGCGGAACATATCCTCGTACTCATAGCCGTTGGAGATGGAGGACAGCACGCCGGTCAGCAGGCTCAGCACCGGCTTTTCCAGAATGTCGCTGCGGCGGCTGAGATACACCGGGATCCCGTACCGCTCGAACACCGTTTCGATGGTCCCGGCGTACTCCGTCATATTCCGGGCCGCCACGGTGATGTCCCGACAGCGGCACTTCCCCGCCGCCAGCAGACGGCGGATGTCGGCGGCGGTCTGCTCCACCTCGGAATAGACAGTGGCGGCCTCCCGGAGCCGGATGGCGGTGCTGTCGCCCTCATAGGGCAGATTCTCCCCGAAGAAATGGCGCTCCAAATGCCCAAGGACCGATGAGTCATTATTTGTTAAGGATAGTAGCTTTACATGTTTCCCCTCAGAAGCGGCCAACCGCTTCAGCATGGACATGGTTTTCAGCGTGGGTTCAAATATCTCCTCCCGGCTGTTGACCTCCCCTAACAGCGTGACCGTGACAGACCGGGCCTGCCGCAGAAAAATCGCCAGCGCCCGCCGCTCCTGCGCGTTGAAATAGGTAAAGCCGTCGATGAAAATGTCCTTGCCCCGCACATAGCCGGACTCCTCCAAATGGTCGCAGAGCTTGGTCATCCGGTCCCGGGCATCCAGACCGGGACGGCGGAGCCGGGCCTCATAGGCGGCGTAGAGCAGACTCAGATCCGTCAGCTTGTCGTGGGTGGCGCCGTCTATGTCCTGCGCCTGCTGATACAGGATCTCCGGGGTCACCTCGTAGCTTCGCAGTTCGTCGAACAGCGCCAGCATCTGTTCCAGAAAGCCCACCTTCTGCGAGGGCTTCCGATACACGGTCATCTGAGGGGCCGTTTCCAGCAGCGCCCGCTGGAGCGTCAGCAGCTTGCCGCCGTTGTCCAACGTCACATCCGCGATGCCGCCGGTGATGCTCAGCACTCGCTCGCCCAGCCGCCGAAAACTCAGCACCTCGGCATGACGGCTGGCGGTATCGCCGCAGGCGCGGCACACGTCCACCTCCGCCTGATGGGAGGCATGCTCCGGCACCAGCAGGATCTGCTGGCTGCTCTCCCCCAGTTCCGCCATCCGCC
>ERZ839767.4653-NODE-4653-length-13600-cov-2.658029_pt1 | contig 13600 bp, 9 predicted proteins | sample MGYA00519879_ERZ839767 | MGnify/ENA primary metagenome ERZ839767 (study PRJEB31850, sample SAMEA3708852) | human gut metagenome | biome: human gut; feature: human-associated habitat; material: faeces | place: China | collected 2014 ...
GACCGGGAAAAACGATGGCTGCTGTTTGGTTGAATACATCTCAACTTTCTCGACAGGGGGATTGGAAACAAATGCTGGATGCCATGCGGGAGGTGGAGAAAGCGAATATATTTCCCCCGCAGTTGTTCGGACAATATTTCTCGTTTTTTATGCAGACGTTGACACAGGTGAAAGAGCAGAAGGCTGCCGTTGAGGCCGGACTGAAATGGTTGGATGAATTGATTGCACGAGCTTCGGGGAGTGACGCGATGTCTTACCAAACCCGAGCAATGATGTACGCGGGGAAGGCTTCCTTGTTGCAGGCTGTCGGTAAAGCGGGGGAGATGAAGAAGGCGCAGAAAGAGATGGAAAAGTATGTCAATTTGCTGAAAGAGACGGCTGGTGCGCAAGTTCCGACGCAAGGCGGAGTGCCTGAAACGGCGGTGACTTCCAGAAATAATATCCGGTTGGAGCGTGACGTGACGTTGAACTATGAGTTCCGTCAAGGAGTCCCGGTAGTGAAGGTGGTGATCAACGGACATACGTATTATTTCCTGTTTGACACGTGTGCCGGAATTACTTGCGTATCCGATAAGTTGGTGAACACGGAGAAGTTGGCTTATCAACAGACGGGTAATTCCATGCAGGGGATGGACGGGCAGGTCGTTATGGCTGAAGTCCCGGAGTTGTTGTTGGGTGAATTGACGGTGCAGAATAAGCAGGCGGCAGTGATGAGTGAGCATAACCCCGTTTTTCAACATTTGAACGTGGATGGAACGATTGGAGCGAATATTATCAATGATTACGTGGTGACTATTGACTCTCGTGCGAGGACGATCACTTTTTCAAGCCGGGCGGATGCTTCTATCACGAGATGGAATAAGTTGGAACTTTGGAATAACGTGCCGTTGCTTTCTATCCGGGTGAAGGGGAAAGGTGAGATTCATGATGTACCGGCGTTGTTTGACACGGGTAACGGTACCGGAGCCATTGGGTTGCCCTCGGTGGAGGGGTTTGAACAATGGACACAAGCGGGAATTATTGGAAACGTGGAAGAGGGAACAGGTTTTATCGGAACGATGGTTGGTGGAATGGTGAAAACAGATAAGCTTTACCGGGGAGAAATGACGGGACTCTATCTGGGTGATTCCGCTTTTGAAAAGATGCCGATCATTACCGGTGGAGTTGGGTATTTGTTGCTTTGTTTCAAAACGACGGATTTGGGAAGATTCGTGCTTGATTATCCGAATGGACGTTATCATTTCGAGCCTTACGCTGATGCTGCCGTGTGGGCAGGAGATCGCCGTCCCGTGATGACGGGTGCGGACAATGGCGAGTTGAAGATCGCTGCCGTGTGGGGGAAAGAGGCTTGCAAGAAACTGGCTCCGCAATGGACGGTGGTAGCTTTGGACGGCAAAGTGTTGGAACATGTGACATTGGATACACCCAATATTGATGAACTGATCCGGGAGCATGGGGCGAAAACGGTGACGGTTCGGGATACGGAGGGGAAGGAGCGTGAGGTGGGGGTGGAGGTGTTTTTGCCTTAAAATAGATATAAAATTAGGCATTTATATACAAGTTTACAGTAAGCCAACTCCCTCTATAAACAGAGGGAGGGTTGAAATACTACCTATATTCTGAATGAATCGTCATTTTTACCTCTATTTGTGAGGCCGATGCAAAAGTTATTTCTAAGCGTAAAGGCTACCCCCTCCAACTCCCCCTTGCACAGCCTCACACAGGGGGGAGGGCTGATTACCAAGCGGTTTCCCCGCCTGTGCAGGAGGGGTTAGGGGTGGTAGTTCGATAGAACGGGACTTTTTCATCGGCCTCGTTTATAGAGGAGGTGGCAGCGAAGCTGACGGAGGAGTTTGGATATAAAATAAGGCTTACTGTAAACTATAATTCCCTAAAATTAATTTTCAATTCTTAAGAATGATGAGAAAAATTATATTACTCGTTTTGTTTGTAACTATTCTAGCAAGTTGTCTGCAAGAAGTTCTGAATTTAGAAACAGAAAAAATACGATCGTCTTTTATTCCTTGGGTGCCTGAAAACTGCTATCCCGTCCTCCCAGGTTGGACTATGGAGGGATTTTACAAAAGATTTGTAAGAGACAATAAAATCACTGATGAGAAATACCAATCTCTTTGTGCTTTTGATATACATACAGAAAGTTCTTTTAAATCATTAGCTAATGATTGGCTTGAGAGGTTACCTATACTTAAATCGATAGCTTATCGAGTGTTTTATGAGAATGGAAATGAAGCCATTTCTATGGGTTTTGACACATCATTAAAATCAGAAGATAATGTGGGAGCTGTTTATAATAAATGGGGAATTTATTTTTTGCGAAGGGGGGAGGGCCCTCATGTTATTGCTCGGGATGTATTTACCCATGAACTTGTACATGCATTTCAACATAAAGCATTGAAATACAATATGAATGTGGATGAACCTTTTATTGAGTTTGAAACGGATATTGTTACAGATGCATTGGAGTTTCTGTATAATTCTTATTCCTATCCTGAAAAATATGAATCTATGCTTTTTAGGGATGTGCATGATTCGAGAATAAAGGGTAAAGAAACTCAATATTTAAAAGAATTGAATGTTCTTGTTTTAACAGGAAAATTTAATACTGAGAAGATAACGGAATTTTATGTGAAATGGTATAAAGAAATTCATGGAAATAATCCTCCTTATGTTTACGCACCTCGTGCCCTTGGTTATGTTGTTTCCTGGTGGGAACATGCTTCAATAAATTAAATGTAGAAAAATGATTATGAAAATATTATTATCAGAACTATTGTTTTTTGTTTTTTGTTTTTCAGTGAATGCTCAAAATGAGAGGTATAATTATAAAGAATATACACATGGGGATTTCACGATTGCAGAGGTGGGGAAGAATTCCGTGAGAATATTTCCTAAAAATTTCCACTCGATAGATGATAGTTTGAGAAAAAAAGAATCTCAAACTTATATAGAATATAATATTCCATTTAATGAAGATCGAGAGAAAAACATACAGAATAGTCCATGGAATCGGTGGAAGGATCAAATAGAAAAAAGAATTTTTAACCGAGAGAGTGAAACAATTATGCAAAATATTGTAGATTCTCTCGCTACCACGTCAGACTCTTTGAATACAAGCATTTGGTTTATAGTCAGTATTTATTTTGATAAAAATGGAGTTTTGCTTACCTCTTATTTCGAGATGCATAAACATTTGTTTGATAGATTGAGTGAAGAACAATTAAAACGATTTTTTTACGAGAGTATGGGAGGTGATAACGGAAGGAAGATTCCAACGAAAGCGATGAATTGCATATCCTTGTACGGTTGGAATGAAGAATATTCCAATGTGATGGAGAAAAATATGTTGGAATTTAAGGAGAGATTTGAATCCGGGACACTTTCCAAGGAGGAGCAAAATAAATTATTTGATTCTCTGGTAATGCACCCAAAAGAGCGTCCCAAAGCTAGTTTTGGAGTTTTTACAATATCTAGGCATTGTGGCGAGAATAAACTTTAATAAAAATTTATAATTGTCGAATTATGAATATATTATATTTCTTTTTGTTGAAAATAAAATTGCAACAATTGTTATGCTTAGCATTCATGGCGTGCGTATGTGCATGTGCCTCGCAACAAGGGAAACCGAGGTTGAAAGAGCGTCCACAGGTTGTACGACAGATGTTGGAAGATCGTGATTTCAAGATAGATTTTACATGGTTTGGTGGAGATCATGGTCCTGATATACCTTTTTACATGCAAATCTCAGGCGACACGCTGCTCTCTTTTATGGTTTATGATACGTGGTCTCGTCAGGATTTGGAATATGTGTATGATAATCCTCGTAAGCATGGAAGACCTTTCCCGTCCAAGTATATTATTTCGGATTATGAGGTTACTGATGAAAGAAATGGGGTACGTGTAGTAAAATTTAGTTTCCCTATTCCATTAAAGATGAAAGGTGAGGAGGTTATTATTCCTTCTATATTTTGGAATAACGGATTTATAGACGATAATGCTGTTTACGGTATGAAAGAAGTCCGTGTTCAGTGTGAAATGGATATAACCCCTTATGGGAATGTGTCGTTTCATTCTTTTCTTGTTGGTAACACGTTGTTAAATCATAATCTTGTTGCTCAAAAAGGGGTATTATTAAATTTCTTTCCTCCTAATCGAAAAGAATTTTGGAGTGATAAAGGTAGTATCGTTTTTTAAACAACGTTTGTGTGTTATTATTTTTGATGACTAATGGCAGACTGTATTGACAAGGGAAGAGACCGGAGAGGAAATATTCTTGCTTTTCATGGGGTATTTTGATTTTAATCATCTAAGATAACAATTTTGAGGAAAATATATTATTAACCTAGTACATACAAAATATGAAAAAACTATTTGTGTTGTTTGTTTGTGTTTTCACGGTTGTTCAACTTTATGGACAACAACATATTCGAGAAACGTATCCGACAGTAAGATTTCAATGCATGGATAACCGAGGAGATAGTGTTGTGATTACACAAGAAGAACTTCCCGTTCATTTTGAGTTGTATTATGATGGCAAACGAGCCGGATTGTTGAGCCCTTCGGTGTATTGGGATAATCCGGATTTGGAGTTTGGCTATGGAAGTCCTAAAACGGACCCAAGGCCTAAAAGTGCTCAGGCGTGGGAGGCATGGTTGTGTGCACGAATTATTCCTAAGGAAATAAGATAAATTGAATCTTGCTTCTCGATATGAAGATGATGAGATAAGTTATTTATGTGTTGAACATGAGATTCAAATTATGGTTCGTTTTGATAAGAGCGGGAAAATCATACAGGTTGATTTCTTTTTTCAAAATCGGAATTTATACAAATTGGTTACAGAGGATCAGTTGATGGCGATCTACAAGGGAATTATGAAAAATTGTCGATTGATCGATGGAATTTATCGTTTGCCGAGTGAAGGGATTGAAGCGAAAGAGTTTGAGCCAGCAGAAACATACGTGTTGGAGTTTTCTCCCAATGCTTGTTTGCGATGGGCGAAAGAATGCCAAGAGTATCATCCGAAAACATGGGATGCCGTGGTGAAGTATTTTGATTCACTGGAACAACCTAAATGAATGAAGAGATCAGTGAAAATGTGGCTTGTGTAAAAATAATTGAAATCATGAAGACATTAGTACTACTTGTAATTTGCTTGTGTGGTTTGTGTGGCTTGGTGGAGGGGCATGGATTTGTTAAGATTATTATCGGGAAGGACACGTTGAACATGTATTCTTGTCCAATAGAGCAGGATAGCGTGTTAACAAGGTTAGTGCGAGAACGATTGGTTCGGGATTCGTTTCAGTATGTAGAGGATTATGGTAGTTTGTGGCGATTGGAAAAGGGAAAGCTTTGCTTGGAGAAGATAGAAAAAGAAAACCGACAGGTGGATATTAGTGGAATCTTTGATGCCTATCAAGAAAAGGGGCGGATCGTAGCTGGGTGGTTTAGTGGGGAACTTTTTGTCGTGGGGGGTGAAAGTTTTTATCCTTATCGAAATTATTCAGCTTCGATATCATGTGGTCCAATAACTAGGAAATTTGAAACGGAAATCACGTATACGTTTCGAAATGGGGTGATGACGGGGCGGAAAAAGGTACATAACAGTTTGCGGGAGCATGGAAATCAGATGAGTCACTACACGATGGGGATGTTGTTGAATGTAGAGGAGATGAAGCGGGATCGAGGGGCGGATTTTGATGCTTATGTTTATCCTAAGTCTGACGGGACAGTGGATCGGGTGGAGGTCATGTGTAGGAAAGGGAAATTGGCACCTGATGATCCTGCTACTCGTGAAGTCTATGCGTGTGCCGAATTGATAGGTGATTGGCGAGTGGTGACCTTGGATGGCGAAATTCAGAGGGTGTTGGTGGAGCCTGTGGAGAGGAAGTACAGGTTGGAGATGGACAAATATTTGTCGAGAGCTTGTCCGGATGTATTGGAAATGGATGGCGTACTTTATCGGATGGATGCTTTCCATAGTCAAGAAAGAATGTATGTTTATAGGGAGGATCGGGGATTTGAAACGGAAAAGTTTATTGTAGTTGAACAGAATGATAGGAATGTTCAGATTTTTCCTAAAAATTATTATTCGATAAGAGATTCGTTAGACAAGAGGATGTTTGGGTGGGTGGATTTGTTGGCAGTGCCCTTTGAGGAAGGTGAAGAGACTATTCGTGAGAATCATCCGTGGAACCGATGGGAAAAGGAGATGGAGAAGAGGGTTTTCGGGGGAGGAGTGGATCGTTTTGCGAAAGCAGTAGCGGATTCTTTATTAATGGACATAATGATAGATGTCTATATCTATTTTGATCGAGAGGGGCGTATTATCGTGTCTTCGATAGAGATGCCGAGGCCCTTGTTTGAAGTCTTGCCGCAAGCTCAATGGGAACGGATGTTTTACGAGAGCATGGGTGGGGATTGTAGTCGGAAGATTCTTGAGAAGGTGATGAATTCCATATCCTTGTATGGTTTGAATGATGAATATCGCAAATCGTTGGAGAATGTGGAAAAGACAGCATTGGAATGCAGGGGAAAAATTGCATCTGGAGATACGATAGCTCAGCGTGTGTTGCAGGAGGCTTTTATGCTTGCAAGGAAGAGTCGTCCGAAAGCAGATTATGGGCGAGTGTGTATTTCTAAGCGTTATTATGGGGAGAACAATACGATGAATAGTTGGTGCGTGTGGTAATGTATTTGACATGGAAGGATAAAATAAATTTTAAATTCTTATTATGAGAACAATATTAGGACAAATTATCTTGGGGGTATTTTTGTTGGTGATGGGAAGTGGTGTTATTTCTGCCCAACAATTGAATATGGGGGATATACTCCCGCAAGATACGAGCGTGAGGGTTGGAAAACTTGACAATGGGATGAGGTATTATTTGAGGCATAATGCCAAGTCGACGGGATTGGCGGATTTCTACATCGTGTATGACGTGGGGTCTGTTCAAGAAGAGGATTCGCAAAATGGGTTGGCGCATTTTTTGGAACACATGATGTTCAACGGGACCAAGCATTTTCCGGGTGATAGCATGATCCGGTGGTTGGAAAGTATCGGGATGCAGTTCGGGACTAACCTGAATGCTGCAACGGGGATGGAAATGACGTACTATCAATTGACGCAAGTCCCGCTTAAACGGGAAAGTATCATGGACTCGATGCTGTTGATCTTGCACGATTGGTCGGGGTATTTGGCTTTGGAAGACAAGAAGATCGACAAGGAACGGGGGGTGATTGTAGAGGAGTTGCGGCAACGGAATAATGCTCAGTTCCGGGTAGGTAACAAGGCGGCTACCTCCGTTTTTGGTGATACCCGTCATGCACACCGGAATATGCTTGGCACGGAAGAGTTCCTGCGTACGTTTGATCCTCAAGTGCTTCGAGATTTTTACAAGTGTTGGTATCGTCCGGATTTACAAGCGATAGTGATTGTAGGTGATTTCGACGTGAACGAGATGGAGGGGAAGTTGAAGAAGGTTATGGCGGATATTCCCGTTGCACAGCATCCGAAAGCGAAAGAGGTGATACGGATTCCGGATAATGCAACTCCTGTCGTGGCGGTGATCACGGATCCGGAACAACAGACGTGTAATGCAAATTTTTATATCAGGCGAGCTGCCGTTCCCAAAGAGTTGAATAACCGGGTTGGGGCGACTTATATGAACATGATGATTCATGTTGCTACAGCCATGATGAATGTTCGTTTTGGGGAGTTGGCTCAACAGGAGGGATGCCCGTTTGCATCTGCCCGTTTGCAGAATGTTCCGCTGACGAATACTTGTGATGCGTTGGAATTGCAGGTCGTGGCACGCGGGAATGCGATTGCCGAGGCTTTTACTTCGGCGTATGGCGAGTTGGAACGAGTGCGACGTTTCGGGTTTACGGAGGAGGAATTAGAGCAGGTTTGCACGGGAATCTTGAGAGGTGGAAAGTATGCATACGAAACTGCTGGGGAGCGGGAGAACGGGATGCTCGTGTGGGAGTGTATCAATCATTACGTGAAGAATATGCCCTTGATGTCTCCGCGACACAAGTGGGTGGTTACGCAGTTGATGTTGGCGAAGCAAATGACGTTGCAACAGGTGAATGAGTTGATGCAACAACTGGTTTCACTTGCTAATAATGTGTTGGTTATTACTGCCCCGGAAAAGGAGAAGGACGCTTTGCCCCAAACGGAGGTCTGGGAGAATTTCTTCTCCTGGGTTCGAACGGTTGAGATGGAGCCTTACCGGACCGAAAAAATTGATCGGCCTTTGTTGTCGGAAGAAATCACTTCCGGTCGTGTTGTGAAAACCAAAAAAGGGAAGTATGGTTCGACCGTGTGGATGTTGAAGAACGGTATTCGGGTTGTGGTGTTACCAACCGCGGATAGTCCGTATCAGATTGTCATGAATGGTCAGGCGAGTGGAGGTCTTTCCATGGTTCCCACGGAGGATTATTACTCGGCTTCGATGCTTGCACAGCTGGTGAGTGCATCGGGAGTGGGGGACTTCACCGCGGAGCAGTTGCGCAAGGTGTTGGGAGGTAAGGCTGTTAACGTGCAACCCGTGATTAATCGTTTCTCGACAGACATAAACGGGAGTGCGGCGAAAGGGGATGTGGAGACGATGTTGCAATTGACGTACCTGTATTTTACACGTCCTAATTTTGACCGGGGGCGTTTTGACATGATGATTGCGGCGAACCGGATGAACTTGGAGAATTCGGTAAATTCTCCGGATTTTATGATGACGCAGATGGTGAATAAGGTCACGTATGGTGATCAACCGCGGACGCAGATACCCAATGAACAGATCTTGGCAGGTATTGATTTTGATAAAATCGCTTCTTGGTACCGCAATTTGTTTACGGATGCGGCAGGTAATTATACTTTTTATTTTGTCGGGGATATTGATATGGAGACTTTCAAACCGTTGGTGGAAAAGTATATAGGGGGACTTCCTAGAGGAAGACAACGGTTGGCATGGAAGGATGACGGGGTGAGAGTGTTACCTGGAATGAAGGAGGAAAGACAAGAAATACGCATGGAAACTGCCAGAAGTATGGTTAGTCTTGCTTACTCGGGCGAGATGGAATACACGCAACAGAATATGATGACGCTGGGTATGCTTTCCGCTTGTCTTCAATCGCGTTATAACCAAGTTATCCGGGAGGAAAAAGGTGGAAGATACGGGGTCTCCGTGAATGGAGTCCTTTCCAGACAACCGATAGGAATGTACGATCTGAAGGTGACTTTCCAGACGAATCCGGATGTGGTGGAAGAACTGGTTCGAGTGGTAAAAGACGAGCTTGCCCGGATTGCCGACAATGGGCCTGATCTTGACGATTTGAACAAGCATCTGGAGTATTGGCGGAAGATGGAAGCTCAAGATACGAAGAATGTGCAGGCTCGTTTGATTTTATTACAGACGTATTACACGTGGGGCGAAGATTGGGATGTTGATCGCGATAAATTATTAAACGCGATCACGCCGGAGAAAGTACAGGAACTTGCCCGGAGAATCATGACTGACGGAAATTTGAAGGAGGTGGTGGTGAATCCGATGGCTAAGGTCGCCCAGTGAGTAATCTATGATCGCACTGTACCATGAAAATAGTTTGAATATAACATCTACACTGCATAAATACTGACATGTGTTTATGCAGTGTTAGGGAAGAGAGTGGTTGAGTGGTTTGCATAGAGAAGTGGTAGCCTAAGGATGAATCTTATGGAGCCATTGTATATTGAAGATAGATTCAAAAGAGAGTGAGGTATAAGATTTTATTTCCAAGAAAAAAATAGGCATGAATATACTGCATATTATATTTTTTTGTACATTTGCGCCGTTTTACGTGAAGAATTGTGGACAGATTGAATGAATATAAGATAGCTCACAGAGGGTTAAGCGAGGGAACTCACACTTTCGACTTTGTCATGGATGACAATTTTTTTAATTGTTTTGAAGCGACAAAAGGAACGAAAGGGAAGGTAAACGCGAGAGTGAATATCGTGAAGTCATCCTTGCTGATGGAGGTTCGGATGAAGATTGAGGGGACGGTAGAGGCTATTTGCGATCGCTGTCTGGAGGAGATGGAGTTACCGATTAGCGGGGAATTGAACCTGTATGCTAAGTACGGGGAGAGGGAGGAAGGAAATGATGATGATTTTATTATCTTGGCTCAAGATGATGATTATCTGGATTTGAGCGAACCGCTATATGAAGTGTATATGCTGAATTACCCGCTTCGCGTGGTTCACCCGGAGGGAGAGTGTAACGAGGAGATGGAGCATGTACTGGAAGAGTTGGCAATGGAAGAAGAGAGTGATAAGATTGATCCCCGATGGGATGAATTGAGGAAATTAATTAATAATAACTAAATAAAACTAGAGAGAAATGGCACATCCTAAACACCGAATCTCTAAACAGAGAAGGAATAAAAGAAGAACTCACGATAAGGCTACGGTTCCTGCAATAGCAAAGTGTTCAAATTGTGGTGCTGCAGTACAGTATCATACTGTATGTCCGGAATGTGGATATTACAGGGGTAAATTGGCTATTGAGAAAGCAGTTGTTGCATAATATCGATGCAATGATAAAGATTGCCTTAGATAATACAGCCCCCTGTACGAGGGGGCTATGATTGTATATGGGTATCTGATTCTATTATTCAATTTGAAAATTTTTATTTTATGGAAAGGCCAAGAGCGGTAATCACAGGGGTAGGAGCGTATTATCCCGACTATGTTTTAACTAACGAGGAGTTGAGCCGGATGGTAGATACCACTGACGAATGGATCATGACTCGAATCGGTATAAAAGAGAGACGTATTTTGCGGGATGCCGATAAAGGCAGTGCTTACCTCGGGGCCAGAGCGGTGGAGGACTTGTTTCGTAAAACAGGTTTGAAGCCGGAAGAAGTGGATTTATTGATTTGCTGTACGGTTACTGCCGACATGCATTTCCCTGCTAACGGAAACGTGATTTCCGATATGGTGGGAATAAAGAATGCTTTTAGTTTTGATCTTAATGCCGGATGTTCCGGTTTTCTATACGGTTTAACCACGGCAACGCAGTACGTGGAGAGCGGACGCTATAAGAAAGTGATTGTTGTGGGGGCTGAGAAGATGTCGGCGATCACGGATTACACGGATCGGGCAACTTGTCCTATTTTCGGTGATGCGGCTGCCGCCGTGTTGCTGGAACCTACCACGGAAGACGTGGGGGTAATTGATCATATCTTACGTTCGGATGGCATGGGACGTGTTCACCTGCACATGAAAGCGGGTGGTTCTTTGAAACCGCCTACCATTGATACTGTTTTGGCTCGTGAACATTATATCTATCAGGAAGGACAACCGGTGTTTAAACATGCCGTGTCGAATATGGCTGACGTGTCGGTGGAGGTGATGAAACGTAATAATCTGACATCGGAGGACGTGGCTTGGCTGGTTCCTCATCAGGCAAATTTGCGGATCATCAAGGCTACCGGGGAACGGATGGGGTTACCGAAAGAAAAAGTGATGGTGAATATCCACAAGTACGGTAACACGACTTCTGCAACAATCCCGTTGTGTCTGTACGAATGGGAGGACCAGTTGAAGAAGGGGGATAATTTGATCCTTGCTGCTTTCGGTGCCGGTTTCACATGGGGGGCGATTTATTTGAAGTGGGGGTATACTCATAAGGGTTAGATTGTATCGATAACACGATATGCGAAGCTGTTCGGGAAATAACCGGACAGCTTTTTTTATATAATAGGTGTAAGGTATTTTTAGCTGATTATTAGAAAAATAATTGTTTTTTCCATGAAGAGATAAATTATTTTTTATATTTGCGTCGATTTTGGTGAGTCCCATGCAGTCTGTATGGGATGTAAGGGAATCCGGTGAGAGTCCGGAACGATCCCGTCACTGTGATAGCTGGTTCAGAGCGGATACCACTGGAAATTTTTGGGAAGGTGCTTTGGGTGTGAATGCTGAAGTCAGGAGACCTGCTTATTTTTTGTCACAGAGAATTCTTGCGGAAGACGAGAAATTCTTACCTGAAAAATTCCATGTTATATTTATGGGAATAGTATACCTGCTGAGGGGTGAGAATAAAGTCGGATGTATATCCGGCTTTTTTTGCGCGGAATTTTATCTTAGTCGGAGCAGATGAAAGGAGAAAGGATAAAAAATTATGAGAAACAAAAAGAAATGTATCAGTTTAACTCTTGCAGCAGTACTTTTACTGACGGGCTGCGGCGGTGGAACTTCCAATAACAACAGCAGCGATACTTCTGCCGCAAACAGCAGCAGCGACACTTCCGCGGCAAGCACCGGAGATAAGAAAGTACTTACTTTCGGATGTCAGATGTATACCGATGGTATTGTAAATACCGTTACGGATGAGAATGGCGGATGGAACGCTATGCGTTACGGTATCACCGAGGGTCTGTTCAAATTCAACGACAGCATGGAAGTTGAGCCATGGCTGGCAGAGAGTTATACGGTAAATGACGAGCATACCGAGTGGGTCATCACTCTGAAAGACGGTATCAAATTCTCTGATGGCTGCGATCTGACTCCGACAAAAGTAAAAGAGTATTTTGAGTATCTGAAAGAGATGGGACCGAGTGGTTCTGCAAAACCTCAGAAATATCTGGAGTTTGAGGCAACCATTACTGCTGATGACGATGCCAATACTCTGACGATCCAGACCACCCAGCCGTATGCAAACCTTCCGGGACAGCTGGCACATCCGACCATGGCAATTGTTGATGTGGCAGATACCGAAAACTTTGATAATGGTACGATCGGAACAGGTCCGTACATGATCGATACCTTTAATGGCGTAGGTGTTGGATACGATCTGGTGGCGAACCCGAACTACCGTGAGGAAGTTCCGTATGATGAAGTAAAACTGATGTACATGGGTGATGCTTCTGCCAAGACCATGGCTCTGCAGAGCGGACAGGTTGATCTGGTAGAGAACATCACCAACGTATCGGATATTCAGGATTTCAAAGACAACCCTGATTTCACCGTAGACATCGCTTCCGGTGTTCGCTGTGGTTTCAGCTGGATGAATTTTGACGGTGTTCTTGGCAATAAGACTCTGCGTCAGGCAATCCTGATGGCGATTGATTATGACACCATCTGTCATTCCAAGACGATCGGAGATCTGTATACGCCGGGATTCTCCGTACTGCCGTCTACGTTAAATTATGGATACGACAAACTGAACAACCCATATACCTATGATCCGGAAGGTGCGAAAAAGCTCCTTGACGATGCCGGTATCGTAGATACGGACGGAGACGGAATCCGTGAGATCGACGGAGAAAACATCAACCTGCACTACGTTTCTTATGAGAACCGTCTGCTGAATGATTTCTCCAATGCACATATCCAGTATCTGGCAGAGATCGGTATCGGATGCACCGCAGATTACGGCAGTTCTGATGACCAGTGGAGCAAGCTGGCTGCCGGAGACTATGACTTTAACAATAACAACTGGATCACTGTAGGTACCGGCGATCCGTATGCTTACATGGCAAACTGGGCAACTGATACTACCTATTGTGGATATTCTAATCCAGAGTATGATGCACTGTTCG
>ERZ839767.4659-NODE-4659-length-13581-cov-3.425329_pt1 | contig 13581 bp, 12 predicted proteins | sample MGYA00519879_ERZ839767 | MGnify/ENA primary metagenome ERZ839767 (study PRJEB31850, sample SAMEA3708852) | human gut metagenome | biome: human gut; feature: human-associated habitat; material: faeces | place: China | collected 2014 ...
CTTGAAGGTCTGGAAATCTTATGTGCAGCAAGAGAAGAGACAGGGCTTCCGATCGTAACAGAACTGATGTCACCGGAATATCTGGAAATCTTCGATGAAAAGGTAGACCTGATCCAGATCGGTGCACGTAACATGCAGAACTATGACCTGTTAAAACAGCTCGGACAGACGAAGAGACCGATCCTTTTAAAGAGAGGACTTAATGCAACTTACGAAGAATGGATGATGTCAGCAGAATACATTATGGCATCCGGAAATCCAAATGTTATCCTCTGCGAAAGAGGAATCCGTACCTTCGAGACTTATACCAGAAATACACTGGATCTTCAGTCTATTCCGGTAGTGAGAAAGCTCAGCCATCTTCCGGTAGTTGTAGATCCGAGCCATGCAGGAGGAAAATGGTGGTTGGTTGATCCGATGGCAAAGGCATCAATTGCAGCAGGAGCGGACGGACTGATTATTGAAGTACATAACAGTCCGGAAACGGCACTTTGTGACGGAGCACAGTCGCTGAAACCGGAAAAATATGATACACTGTTAAAAGAGATTACCGGAATCGCAAAAGCAGTCGGTAAAGAAATGTAAAAAACAGCAGCCTGGGAGGAACAAAACGATGAAAATGACGGTAGATTTAAAGGAACACAGCTATCCGATTTATATTGAAAGAGGAATTTTGAAAGAAGCAGCAGAAAGAATAGCAGAAGTATATCGGGGATCAAAGATCATGATCATTTCCGATGACAGAGTTTATTCTTATTACGGAGAAGCGCTTAAGAAAAATCTTTCTGAAAAATATGAGTGTACGGAAACCGTGATTCCACATGGAGAACCGTCAAAAGCATTCGAAACCCTTCCGGGTGTATACAGCTCTCTTCTGGAAGCAAAGATTTCCAGAACAGACTTGATCGTTGCACTTGGCGGTGGAGTTGTAGGAGACCTTGCCTGATTTGTGGCAGCGACCTTTCTTAGAGGAATCAAGTTCGTACAGATTCCAACTTCCATTCTTGCACAGGTAGATTCTTCTGTTGGTGGAAAAGTTGCAGTCGATCTTCCGCAGGGGAAGAACCTGGTAGGTGCCTTTTACCAGCCGAAGATGGTACTGATCGATCCGGATGTACTGGAAACCCTGCCGGAGCGTTACGTGATGGACGGCATGGGGGAAGTTATCAAATACGGATGCATCAAGGATCGCAAGCTCTTTGAGCTTCTGGAGAAATGCGGATCCTATGAGAATCTGAAAGAGCATTTAACCGATGTGATCGCAACCTGTGTCGATATCAAACGCCGTGTTGTAGAAGAAGACGAGTTTGATACCGGAGAGAGGATTCTCCTGAACTTCGGACATACCCTTGCCCATACCATTGAGCAGCACTTCCACTATGAAAGAGAAAGCCACGGTGAAGCCGTAGCCATCGGAATGTACCAGATCACAAAGATTGCTGAAGAGAAAGGACTCACCAAAAAAGGCGAAGCCGAGCACATCCGGAAAGTCCTGGAAGCTTATAAACTTCCGGTAAAAGCCGATGTCCCACTCCCACAGCTTACCGAAGCAATCAAGCTGGATAAAAAAACACTGAATAATAAATTAAAAGTCGTCCTTCTCCATGAAATCGGAGATTCCTATACATACCCGACCGGACAGGAATTCTTTGATGGGGACAGGATGGTATAAGTAAATACGATAAATAAGAATGCCGTAAGACCATGAAAGATATTGGTTTTACGGCATTTGAGTTAATTTCTGCGCATATGCAATAATTCTTTTTGTTATGTCATCATTTTTATTGATTTCTACCAGAAGATCGTATATAACCAATGGTTATTATATAACAAAAATAGAAAAGCGATAAGAGAAGAAAAGCAGGAATCTGTCCTGTTTTATGGTTCTTTTGCGGCGTTTGTTCGCTAATATATCCTTACTTTCCCGCCAACAAAATTTATCTCATATTTCTCTTCGCAAGCAAATCATGAATCTTATCCGTCGGATTCATAACCGCACTAATAGATGTAGAATGATTCATCGAATCAATGATCAGTGCAAGGAACTTACTCATATCTGCTTCAATGAAATACGGTTTATCATGAAGCTGCGGAGGCAGATAGGTCAGATTGGTTGTGATCAGTCTGTCCAGATATCCCTTTTCATAATATTCATCGAACTTGTCAAGACCTTCTGTAAAGAGGCCAAAAGTAGTACATACAAATACACGCTCAGCTCCGCGGTCTTTTAACTGTCTGGTAACATCCAGCATACTTTCACCAGAAGAAATCATATCATCAATGATGATAACGGTCTTTCCATGTACATCGTCACCTAAGAATTCATGTGCAACGATCGGATTTTTACCATTTACGATGGTAGAATAATCACGGCGTTTGTAGAACATACCCATATCAACCCCGAGTACGTTGGAGAAGTATACGGCTCTCTGCATTGCACCTTCATCCGGGCTGATGATCATCAGATGGTCTTTGTCTGCTTTCAGATCCGGTTCTGCTTTAAACAGAGCTTTGATGAACTGATACAGAGGGTTGAAGCTGTCGAAACCATTGAGTGGGATCGCATTCTGTACACGCGGATCGTGTGCGTCAAATGTCAGAATGTTAGATACACCCATTGCGGTTAATTCTTCCAGAGCCATTGCACAGTCCAGAGATTCGCGTTTGGTTCTCTTGTGCTGGCGGCTTTCGTAAAGGAATGGCATAATTACATTTACACGGTGTGCCTTTCCTGTAGAAGCGGAGATGATACGCTTCAGATCCTGATAGTGATCATCCGGTGACATGTGATTGATATGTCCGTTTACTGTGTATGTCAGGCTGTAGTTGCAGACATCCACCATAATAAAGAGATCTTTTCCGCGGATACTTTCGCCAAACATTCCCTTTGCTTCCCCCGAACCAAAACGTGGGCAACTGTTCTTTGCAAGATAAGAATCTGCTTCATAAGATGAATAGATTGCAGGATCCAGAAAATCATGCAGAGAATTTTTGCGGAACGATACGATGTACTGATCCACTTTTTCTGCCAGATCCTTGCAGCTTTCCAGGGCAGCAATTTTAAGTGGTGCTGTTGGAAGAGCTTTTTCCATAAGTTCGATATTTGTCATGAGTGCCTCCTTATAATAAGCGTTTTAAGTGCTTTTTATCTAATCTTACTTATCTTTTATACCATTATTTAAAAGCAATGACAAGAAAGAGGCGTTAAAAAATTGCATTTTTTGAAGAAATCTAGTATGATATAGAAGCAGAATTCCGAATAAATATCAGGAGGAAGAAAATATGAGTAAACCAGTTGTTGCCATTGTAGGGCGGCCGAACGTTGGAAAGTCGACGCTTTTTAATGCACTGGCAGGAGAAAAGATAGCAATCGTTAAAGATACGCCGGGTGTTACCCGCGACAGAATTTATGCAGAAGTGAATTGGCTCGATAAAGAATTTACGTTGATCGATACCGGTGGAATCGAGCCGGACAGCCGTGATGTGATCCTTTCCCAGATGAGAGAACAGGCACAGATCGCCATTGACACTGCAGATGTGATTCTGTTTATGACAGATGTAAAGCAGGGACTTGTAGATTCCGATTCAAAAGTGGCAGATATGCTCCGCCGCTCCCACAAGCCAGTCATCCTTGTTGTCAACAAAGTGGACAATTTCAACAAGATGATGCCGGATGTGTATGAATTTTATAATCTGGGAATCGGAGATCCGGTTCCGATCTCAGCATCGGAACGAATTGGAATCGGAGATATGCTGGATAAGGTTCTGGCATATTTTCCGGAAGGGGCAGGCCAGGAAGAGGAAGATGACCGTCCGAGAGTTGCAATCGTTGGGAAACCGAACGTCGGGAAATCTTCGATCATCAACCGTCTGATCGGAAAAGACCGTGTGATCGTATCCGATATTGCCGGAACTACAAGAGATGCCATTGACACGGAAGTAATGCACAATGGAAAAGAGTATGTATTCATTGATACAGCAGGACTTCGCCGTAAGAATAAGATCAAAGAGGAACTGGAGCGCTACAGTATTATCCGTACAGTTACGGCAGTAGAAAGAGCGGATGTGGTCCTGGTTGTGATCGATGCGGCAGAAGGAGTAACCGAGCAGGATGCCAAGATCGCAGGAATCGCACATGAGCGTGGAAAAGGTGTCATCATCGTTGTAAATAAATGGGATGCCATTGAAAAGAACGATAAGACCACGAGGGAATATGAGCATCAGATCAGGATGGTGCTGTCTTTCCTGCCTTACGCAGAGATCATGTATGTGTCTGCACTGACAGGCCAGAGACTTCCGAAGCTCTTTGACATGATCGACACCGTTATTGAGAACCAGACACTCCGTGTGGCTACGGGTGTCCTTAACGAGATCATGACCGAAGCTGTTGCAATGCAGCAGCCGCCGTCAGATAAGGGAAAGCGTCTGAAGCTTTACTATATTACCCAGGTAGCGGTCAAACCGCCGACATTTGTCATCTTTGTAAATGATAAAGAACTGATGCATTTCTCTTATACGAGATATCTGGAGAATAAGATCCGTGAAGCGTTTGGCTTCCGTGGAACGTCTCTTAAATTCTTTATCAGGGAGAGAAAGGAGAAGGACAAATAAGATGGAACGTCTAGTATGTTTGCTGATCGGCTATATATTTGGTCTGTTTCAGACCGGCTATTTCTATGGAAAAACTCAGGGGGTAGATATCCGCAAGATGGGAAGCGGAAATGCAGGTTCTACCAATGCACTTCGCACCATGGGAATCAAAGCCGGAATGATCACCCTGCTAGGTGACTGCTTCAAATGCGTGATCGCAGTTCTGGTGGTCCGCGGAATTTACGGACAGTCTCACGCAGATATTTTACCGCTCCTTTCGCTGTATACAGGTTTTGGGGCAGTGCTCGGACATAATTTTCCATTCTATCTGAAGTTCAAGGGCGGAAAGGGAATTGCAGTTACGGCAGGTATGATCTTATCTACAGATATTCGGATTGCGGCAGTATGTCTGATTGTGTTTATTGTAATTGTTGCCGTGACACGTTATGTATCACTGGGATCGCTGGTGATTTCCGTACTGTTCCTTGTCGGACTTGTTATTGACGGACAGATGGGAATGTTTGGAATGGCGCAGAAGTATCTGTTTGAAATGTATGGAATCGGAGCGCTTTTTGTTCTCTCTGCATTTATCCGCCACCGTGCGAATATCGGACGTCTGAGAAATGGTACAGAGAGCAAGATTAGTTTTTCAAAAAAGAAAAATAAGAGGTAATAATTTATGGCAGAAATCGGAGTTATCGGTTCAGGAAGCTGGGGAACGGCTCTGGCCCTGGTACTGAATAAAAACGGACATCATGTAACCATCTGGTCTTATTTAAAAGAAGAAGCAGATGAGATCAGGGAGAAGCGGGAAAATCCAAGTAAGCTTCCGGGCGTTCATATCCCGGAGGAGATCGAGATCACAACAGATCTGCAGGGAAGTGTGGAAGGAAAAGATGTGGTCGTTCTTGCAGTTCCATCTATGGCAACCAGAGCTACGGCGAAGAAAATGTGCCCGTATGTAAAGGAAGAGCAGATTCTGGTCAATGTGGCAAAAGGAATTGAAGAGGGTACTTTAAAGACGCTTTCTGAGCAGATTGAAGAAGAGATTCCGCAGGCAAATGTAGCTGTTCTTTCAGGTCCAAGTCACGCGGAAGAAGTAAGCCGCGAACTTCCGACAACGGTTGTAGTCGGAGCAGAGACAGAAGAAACCGCCATTTATCTGCAGAAAATTTTTATGAATGATGTGTTCCGCGTTTATACGAGTCCGGATATCAAAGGAATTGAGCTTGGTGGCTCCCTGAAAAATGTCATTGCACTTGCAGCCGGAGTTGCAGATGGACTCGGATATGGGGATAACACCAAAGCTGCTCTGATCACCAGAGGAATTGCAGAGATTACAAGGCTGGGTATAAAGATGGGTGGAAAGCTGGAATCCTTTACCGGACTTACCGGGATCGGCGATCTGATCGTCACCTGTGCAAGTAAGCACAGCCGTAACCGTAAGGCAGGTGTTCTGATCGGTGAGGGAATGACGATGGAAGAAGCGATGGCTGAGGTCAAGATGGTAGTCGAGGGCGTGTATTCAGCAAAAGCGGCAAGAGAGTTGGCTGAAAAATATGAGGTATCCATGCCGATCGTGGAAAAGGTCAACCAGGTACTTTTTGAAGGCAAACCTGCAAAGGAGGCGGTAAGCGAACTGATGATGCGTGACGGACGCAGCGAATACAGTAACCTTCCGTGGGATTAAAGTTTCAAAGAAATTTTCTTTCAAAGAAATTTCATAAAGTCTTAATGGAAAATCCTTCCGTATAGGCGTATAATGACGTGTATACAGGAGGATTTTTTGTATGAAATTCGGAAAAAAAGAAAAAGAAACACAAGAGGAAGAAGTCGTTCGCGGCGAGATCCAGCGTGTGGTTCCAGACTACCGGGTAGGTCTTAATCCCGAGCAGATCCGGATAAGGGAAGAGAATGGCTGGACCAATGATGAGGTTGCTCCACCGGGACTTACGACAAAAGAGATTGTTCATAATAATATATTTACCTATTTCAACCTGATCTTTCTGATTCTGGCGATTCTGCTGTGCCTGGTAGGTTCTTTTCGAAATCTGACATTCCTGCCGGTCATCATCTGCAATACACTGATCGGGATCATTCAGGAGATCCGTTCCAAGAAAGTACTGGATAGACTGACCATGCTGAATGCACCGCACGCGGAAGTAATCCGTGGAGGGATATCGCTGAATCTGGAGGCGGATCAGCTGGTTGTGGACGACATTGTTGTATTTCGTGCAGGGAACCAGATCTGTGCAGATGCGGTTGTTGAGGCTGGCGAGGTTCAGGTCAATGAATCTTTACTTACCGGTGAATCTGATGAGATCACGAAAAAGCGTGGAGACCGTCTGATGTCAGGTAGTTTTGTGGTATCAGGAAGCTGTCATGCACGCCTGGACAAGGTTGGAGCGGATTCCTATATTTCACAGCTGACTCTGGAAGCAAAAGCCATGCAGCAGGGGGAACAGTCGGAGATGATCCGTTCCCTGGACAAGCTGGTAAAAATGGTCGGAATCGCACTGATCCCGATAGGAATCATTTTGTTTGTGCAGAGTTATTTCTATAATCACGACAGCTTCCGGCAGAGTATTATCTCCATGGTTGCTGCAGTGATCGGCATGATCCCGGAAGGATTGTATCTTCTTGCAAGCGTGGCACTTGCGGTAAGTGCAATGCGTCTTGCATCGAAAAAGGTATTGCTCCATGATATGAAGAGTATCGAGACTCTGGCGCGGGTAAATGTGCTTTGTGTTGACAAGACAGGTACGATCACAGAAGACAGTATGTGTGTCAGTGAAGTGGTGAAAGCCAAGGCCTATGACGAAGAAAAGATGCCGGATCTGAACCGGATGATCGGCGATTTTGTCAAAGGAATGGACGCGGATAACAGCACGATGCATGCGATGCAAGAACATTTTACAGAGCATTCAGATAAAGTGCCGGAAAAAGTGATTCCTTTTTCTTCCACGGTCAAATACAGCGGAGTAATTTTCAAAGATCAGGCATATGTGCTTGGTGCACCGGAATTTGTCCTGCGTGAGGATTATACAAAGTATCAGGGAAGAATAGAACAGTATACGTCCAGGGGGTTCCGTGTACTGGTATTTGGAAGCTATGATGGAGAGCCGGATGGTAAGCCGCTGACTGGAACGGTAACGCCGCTTGGTTATGTCCTCCTTCTCAATAAAGTCAGGGAAGAAGCGCCTGCGACTTTCAAATATTTTGCGGACCAGGGTGTTGCGATAAAAGTTATTTCGGGTGATAATCCGATCACCGTATCGGAGACTGCGAAGCAGGCCGGAATTGAAGGCGCAGAGAATTACGTGGATGCGGGGACATTAAAGACCGAAGAAGATATTGCCCTTGCGGTGAGCAAATATACGGTCTTCGGAAGGGTAATTCCGGAACAGAAAAGACAGTTTGTGCAGGCACTGAAAAAGCAGGGAATGACGGTCGCTATGACCGGTGATGGTGTTAATGATGTACTTGCCCTGAAGGATGCAGACTGTTCGGTGGCGATGGCATCAGGAAGCGATGCGGCGGTCCAGGCGTCCCAGGTGGTACTTCTGGAATCCGATTTTTCAAGGATGCCGGAGGTTGTTCTGGAAGGAAGAAGAGTTGTCAATAACATTCAGCGTTCAGCAAGTCTGTTCCTGGTGAAGAATATTTTCTCCTTCCTGCTTGCAATTTTCTCGGCAGTCTTTATGATTACCTATCCGCTGGAGCCATCCCAGGTATCGCTGATCAGCATGTATACGATCGGTATTCCGGCATTCTTCCTGGCACTGCAGCCGAACCGGGATATCATTAAGGGACACTTCCTGACTAATGTGTTCTTAAAGGCACTTCCGGCAGGACTTACGGATGTACTTGCGGTTGGTGCGCTGGTTGTATTTGGACAGACGTTCGGAGTTGCATCCAAAGATATTTCTACGGCGGCGACGATGCTGCTTGCAATTGTCGGATTCATGATCCTTTACCGGATCTGCCAGCCGATGAATGCACTGCGTATGATCGTCTGGATCGGATGCGTGATCGGACTGTTAGGATGCAGTATCTTCCTGCCACAGTTATTTGCGATTACGGGGATGTCCAGAAAATGCATTATGCTTTTTGTAATATTCTCTATTGCGACCGAGCCGGTACTTCGGTATCTGACGAAGCTGATCGAATGGCTGAGAAAGCAGTACATAAAATTTATCAAGAATCCAATCAAAGAATTTAAAGGAAAAGCTGCCGTTTAAGGCAGCTTTTCTTGGGAAATGAGTATTTTTAAAGAATAAGGATCAGATAATTCAGTCTGCAAATTTTGCATTCTGATCCACTTCTTCCGACTGGTTTACGATATGATTGGTCAATGCCTCATCATCCGTGGTAAACACAATATCCGGCAGAAGTTCAAAATAAAAATCCGTATATTTTTTCGCAAGAGCCTGGATACAGAAATTCTGTACAATCTTAAACCGAGTAATGGAAACCAGATCTTTGTCAAAGGTGATGTAAACACTGATCCAGAGCTTTCTTCCGGTACGGAGAATGTCATAGTAGAGTTTTTTGTAACCATAGGCATTTAGGACAGGTTCGATCGTTTCTTTAATTTCATCAACAGTCTCTTCCTCCGGCGGGATCAGGAACAGATCCCGAAGTCCGGTTATTACCGTCTTTATCGGCGTCGGCAGCATAAAGATGGACAGGGTGACGGTAATGATCTGGTCAAGATAAGGTGTTATGGGTCTGAACCATGGAAAAGGCAGCAGAACCGGAAGAAAGAAGGCAATTGCCATACCGAAAGAGGCAATACTGTCGATCTCCCAGCCTTCCATTTCCATTGTGATCAGTGGGGAATCCATCAGACGATTCTTATATTTGAGATAAATGGATACGGTAATTCCCAGAAAAAATGCAAATAATTCAAACCAGGCAATGGTATCAAAAGCGACTTTTCTGCCACCATGGATCATGATTTCGATATTGTTCAGGATCAGCCCGACGGTAACGCCAGTCATGGTAATGCCCTTGACAACGACAAACATAGATTCAATCTGCATATAACCGAACGGGTGCTTTTCATTGGATGGCTTGTAAAGTAGCGGAATCAGAAAAAGCGACGGCAGGAGCATGCAGAACTCGACTCCGTCATAGATTGCGTCCAGAAGAACTGCCTGGGAACTGGTGTAGATTGCCATGACGATCTCAACGATAACGAAAAATAGATTCCCGTACAGGGAGACAGACATGGCTTTTTTTTCTCTTTTTTGTGCTTTTCTTCCTACGTGCATAGGATACCTCCTTTTTTGACTGTAAGAAAATCCCGATAGGATTTTCTGATAAATGAAAGGCATTACGTGCCTGTAATACGCTTTTTTGTTACCATTTATCATACCCGATTTTGAAATTGATGGCAAGAAAGTAAAAGTGAACTGGCAGTATAGTTGTTCTAAACCGGGGAAAGCCCGCATACACTGTATCAGCAATCAAAGGGGGACAGTGTATGGATACATTTGATTTATACAAGGATATACAGTGCCGGACGAATGGAGAGATCTATCTGGGTGTGGTAGGACCGGTGCGGAGTGGCAAATCAACCTTTATCAAGCGTTTTATGGATGTGCTGGTGCTGCCGAAAATGACCGATGAGCATGCAAAAGAGCGGACGGTGGATGAGCTTCCGCAGTCTGCGTCAGGGAAGAGCATCATGACAACGGAGCCGAAATTTGTGCCAAAAGAAGCTGCCGAAATCCAGCTCGCAAAGGATGTGAGTGTGCTGGTGCGTCTGATCGATTGTGTGGGCTATATGGTGGAGGGAGCCGCCGGTCACATGGAAAATGGAGCAGAACGTCTGGTGAAAACGCCGTGGAACGAAAAAGAAATTCCGTTTACAAAGGCGGCAGAAATCGGGACGAAAAAGGTAATCCATGACCACTCCACGATCGGGATTGTTGTGACGACAGACGGAAGTATCGGAGAGCTTCCCAGAAACAGCTACCGGGCGGCAGAAAAGAAAACGATCCAGGAGCTGAAAAGCATTGGCAAGCCGTTCGTGGTCTTGGTCAATACCCGGAAACCATACAGCGCAGAGGCAAAAAACGTGGCAGAAGAAATCCAGAAAGAATATCAGGTAACGGCACTTCCGGTCAACTGTGAACAGCTACGGGAAGAAGATATCCACCGGATCATGGAAAATGTGCTCTTTGCATTTCCGGTCACAGAAGTAAAATTTTTCCTTCCAAAATGGGTGGAAATACTTACAGCAGATCACAAGGTCCGGGAAGAGCTGGTATCTTATGCAAGAGAAGTCATGGGCAGAATCGGAGAAATCCGGGATGCGATGGAGATCCGGAAGCCGGAGCAGAGTACCTACATAAATGCAGTAAATGTAACAGGTGTGTCCATGGATACCGGTGAGATCTCGGTTGAAATCAAGGTAGAAGATGGCTGTTATTATGAAATGTTAAGTGATCTGACCGGAACGCAGATCAGCGGGGAATATGATCTGATCCATACAGTGCGTAATCTTGCCATGCTCCAGAAAGAATATGAAAGTGTCAAAGATGCTCTTGCTTCGGTTAAAATGAAAGGATACGGTGTAGTCAGTGCGACAAGAGAAGAAATCCGGCTGGACGATCCAGTGGTAATCCGGCAGGGCAATAAATACGGAGTAAAGATCCGTTCGGAAGCACCTTCTATCCATATGATCCGAGCTAACATTGAGACCGAGATCGCGCCGATCGTGGGGAGTGAGCAGCAGGCAAAGGATCTGGTAAATTATATCAACGAGGCGGCAAAGAGCCCGGATGGAGTCTGGGGAACCAATATTTTCGGAAAATCGATCGAAGAGCTGGTGATGGATGGCGTGCGAAACAAGATCGCCATGATCGGAGATGAGAGTCAGGCAAAACTGCAGGACACCATGCAGAAGATCGTCAATGACAGCAACGGAGGTATGGTTTGCATCATTATCTAAAATTTTTCTTAAATCAATTCGATTGGCGGTAGGAAACTTGCATGGCAATCCGAGAGTATGTTATACTAAAGTCTATACGTTAGGGGATACATTTTCATGGAATGAATGGTCATATAAGATACCATGAAATCTATACGTGAGGAGAAAAGAAAAGAGGGACATCTATGAAAGTAGCAATTGTATCAGCAGACACCATGATATACAGAAAACAGAAGGATGATACGTGTTCGCCAATCGTGCGAAGAGTGCTCGATCAGGTCAGCTTCAAGACAGAGCTTGTACAGCCGGTACCAAATGACAGGGAGGTTATCCGCAAGATCCTTGCGAAGATCGCGGATGCACAGATGGCAGATCTGATCCTTACGATCGGTGGGATCGGATGCAGAGAAGAGGACTGTGTTCCGGAAGCGACAAAGGCAGTGGTCGATAAGGAGATTCCGGGGATCGGAGAGTCGATGCGTCTTTTTATGACACGGACCAGAAAAAGGGCAATGCTGACGAGAGGAACAGCAGGTATCCGGGGTAAATCCCTGATCGTCAATCTTCCGGGAAGTCCGAAGATCATTAAAGAGTGTCTGGAATATGTTCTTCCGGAGATTGTTTATGCGACAGAGACGGCAGTCGGTGAACATGATGATGTTGAGGAGTAGGCAGACAGATGAGGGTGACGTATATCGGACACAGCGGATTTTCAGTGGAACTGGAATCCCATATTCTATTATTTGACTATTATGAAGGAACGATGCCGGAGTTTGATCCAGCGAAGAAGCTGTTGGTGTTTGCCAGCCATTCCCATCCGGATCATTTTAACAGAGAGATCCTGAAGCTTGCGGATGTGTATCCGGATGTGGAATATATTTTCCCGAAGGATATCAGAATTGCGAAAAAGGAGCAGCGTGCATCGGAACATTTCATGCGAAAAAGGGATGAGATTACTGTCGGGGATACAAAGGTAAAAAGTCTGCGCTCAACCGATGAAGGGGTTGCCTTTCTGGTAAGATGCGAAGACAGGATCATTTATCATGCAGGGGATCTGAACTGGTGGCACTGGGAAGAGGAAGATGATGCGTATAACCGGATGATGCGCGGCGATTATCAAAAGGAGATTGAAACGCTGGTCGGTGAGAAGATCGATCTTGCATTTGTCGTGCTTGACCCGAGACAGGAAGAGCAGTTTTACTGGGGCTTTGACTGGTATATGCGGCATACGGATACGAAGATTGTATTTCCGATGCATATGTGGAAGCAGTACGAGGTGCAGGATCGGCTTATCGGAATGGAAGTATCAGAACCATACCGGGAGAAGATCATGCGGATCCGGGAAATGGGACAGGTATTTGAACTATAAGGAGACAATTTATGAAAGTCAGTATTTATACAGATGGAGCGGCAAGAGGTAATCCGGACGGACCGGGCGGTTATGGAGTTGTTCTGGAATATGTAGACCCGAAGGGAGAACTTCACGTCAAAGAGCTTTCCGGCGGCTATGTGCGGACAACCAATAACCGGATGGAGCTGATGGCTGTCATCCGGGGGCTGGAAGCGCTCAACAGACCTTGCGAGGTAGAGCTTTATTCTGATTCCCAATATGTGGTCAATGCATTCAATCAGCACTGGATTGAGGGATGGATCAAAAAGGGCTGGAAGCGTGGGAAGAATGAGCCGGTCAAGAATACCGACCTGTGGAAGCGTCTTCTGGAAGCGAAAAAGCCGCACCAGGTGAACTTCAATTGGGTAAAAGGGCATGATGGACACCCGCAGAATGAACGTTGTGATACTCTTGCGACAACGGCAGCAGACGGAAATGAGCTGCAGGTTGATCTGGGAGTGTAGAAGAAATCCTTTACACAGATAAAAAAATGTGATAAAGTATCTAAGGCAAGTAAGACAGACGTTCGCGGATGCAGGTGCCGAAAGGCCGCAGACGAGGAAAGTCCGGGCTTCACAGGGCAGGATGCCGGATAACGTCCGGTAGAGGTGACTCTAAGGATAGTGCAACAGAAATATACCGCCTGCAGATGCAGGTAAGG
>ERZ839767.4671-NODE-4671-length-13544-cov-27.697531_pt1 | contig 13544 bp, 8 predicted proteins | sample MGYA00519879_ERZ839767 | MGnify/ENA primary metagenome ERZ839767 (study PRJEB31850, sample SAMEA3708852) | human gut metagenome | biome: human gut; feature: human-associated habitat; material: faeces | place: China | collected 2014 ...
GTATTTTGCAAGTCTGCTGTATGAAGGATACAGCTGCGAAAACCAAGCAGCAGATAAGGATTACAGTAATGCCAAAATCCTGGGGATTGATTATGCGATGCAGGGGATGGCAGTGTTTTCGGAAGAGATCGAAACAGAAGAAGCAGGATTTTTTAGAAAAAATGAGAAAAGACTGGCAAGGGAGCAGCGAAAACTGTCGAGATGTGTAAAAGGAAGCCACAATTATGCGCGGCAGAAAAAGAAAGTTGCCAGGTGTCATGAAAAAATACGCAATCAGAGAAGAGATTATCTGCATAAACTGAGCCGCAAGATCACAGACCGGTACGATATAGTTGCGGTGGAAGATATTGATATGAAAGCGATGGGCCAGTGCCTGCATTTTGGGAAAAGTGTACAGGATAATGGATACGGGATGTTCCGGGATATGCTGGATTATAAGCTTGCCTGGAAAGGAAAAGAATTAGTAAAGGTAAACCGTTTTTTCCCTTCAAGCAAAAAATGCAGTAAATGCGGAAAGATAAAAAAAGAGCTGAAACTATCCGAAAGAGTTTACCGCTGTACGTGTGGGAATGAAATGGACAGAGATCGAAATGCTGCAATCAACATCCGTGAAGAGGCAAGAAGGATGCTGGTGGCATAAACTGTCCGTATCCGGACAATAAGAAAGAAAATACGCCCGTGTCCGGGCAAAAATCGCGGGGCACGCGAGGATAGCTTGTAGATACTTGGCTCAGTGGAGCCATTGAGCAAGAAGCCCCCACTTCAAAATCTATGATTTAAGTGGTGGGAGCATGTCACTACTGTGGAATTATTCTTTGACGGACTGATAGATAAAACAGAAGCTATTAACCGTCTGCGCTATGAAAAGCCGAATATGCAGATGTGTTTCCGCACAGAGAAAGCATTGTCTCTGTTACATTTCGAAGGGAGTGAAATGTTATGACAGCCAATCCGATTTTACTTCAGAAAAAATATAGTCGTGTCATAGAGTGTTTTGCCAGACAGCAGGAAATTTCATTGGACGCTGCATTGGATTTCTTTTACCATTCCCAGGTATATCAGCTGATTCGAGATGGTGTTTCGGATATGCATTGTATGAGCGATGCGTATCTGGCAGAAGAATTAAAACAGGAATATGCTGAGAAGGTTGCTCTTGGTGAATGAATAGATTATTTATTCTGATATATATTCATTTGGGAATCACTATAGAAATCAACAAGTTTCGATTCGGACAAAATTTCTATCATCTTTAACGGGACGTTTGTGGGAATTATATGTGCAGACAGAGTGCTTCATAAGCATTATGCGGATTTTGATTTTTTTGAGTATATTGCAGATGAAGAGAAAGATATGTCAAATTAGGATGCAGCGGAAAATCGCCCTGCATTATTCATGAAAAAACGTGGATAATGCAGGGCGATTATGTTTATCATTTTGGATTTGCAATAGCAGTCTGTTTTGCGGTATATTTTACCCTCGTTCGGTTGCCATAGCCCGCTACGCCGCCCTTATTCGGATAAAATCTCCCAAAAACTGGGACTCGCAGCTCACGAAAAGCCTATTCAGACACGCTCTAGGAACCACCTGTCTCGCAACATATACACACTGGATGAAGCATGAGACAAAGAATGAGACAAAGAATGAGTAATGCCGCTGCCATCACCGATGATATAAAGTTCCTCATGACGGGTCATCAGGTTGTGGGCCGGCTCTGCTTCCGTATTGCAGAAGTTTACCGCTATCTGAACTTTATACGAATCCATTTCAGCAATTGGATCATCGGAAGGCTGGCAAATGCGTACAGATATACACATCCAAGTTGCATCAGATTCAGAGTTTCCACTTTAAACACCAAGTGGAGTCCGGGAACTGTCAGTACAGTGGTAATAAGCACTGCACCAAGTACAAATGCTCCCAGCAGCCACTTGTTGTTAAAAAATCGTTTTGTAAAGATAACCGGGCGATCTGACTTACAGTTAAATCCATGAAATAAGCGTGCCAGACAAAGTGTACCAAAAGCAAATGTGCTGCCGAGAAGTGCACCATTCATGTGATAACCTGTCAAAAACGAGAGCATTGTCATCGTGCCGATCACAAAGCCTTCCAGGCCGATTTTTCCAAGAAAGTCTTTTGTCAGTATGGATTCAGCAGCAGACCGTGGCTTCTCGTTCATCACTTCACTGCTATGTGGCTCCACACCAAGTGCGATTGCCGGAAGGCTGTCTGTCAGAAGATTAATGAACAACAAATGTACCGGTGCAAACGGAACAGGAAGTCCGGCGATCGATGCACATAAAACAGCCAGAATAGCTCCAAAGTTTCCGGACAAAAGAAACCGGATTGCATATTTGATGTTTTGATACAGATTTCGCCCATTTTCTACTGCTTTTACAATTGTAGCAAAATTATCGTCTGTAAGGACCATAGCAGCCGCATCTTTTGCTACTTCCGTTCCGGTTATTCCCATTGCAACACCGATGTCTGCCTGTTTCAGTGCCGGAGCATCATTGACACCGTCCCCGGTCATCGCAACGATCATGCCCTTTTCCTGCCAGGCGCGGACAATACGGATCTTGTGTTCAGGTGAAACTCTTGCATATACAGAAATTTTCGGAACAAAATCCCTTAGTTCGGCATCGCTCATATTCTCAATATCAGCACCCTCACAGGCTTCCGATAAGTCCTGTAAAATCCCAATTCTTTTAGCGATAGCGGCTGCTGTGATCTTATGATCTCCGGTGATCATAACCGGTCGAATCCCTGCTTTGATACATTCTGTAACTGCGGCTTTTGATTCTTCTCTCGGCGGATCCATCATGGCAATAAGTCCAAGGAATATCAGATGATTTTCATCATCCGTTGATAACGTATGTTTCTCCGGGATTTCCCGGTAGGTAAATGCCAGAACACGCAATCCTTCCATGGAAAAGCTTTGATTCTGCTGTTGGATCGTTATCTTATCTGCCTCTGTTATTTCTCGAATACCATCATGTGTCCAGATCTGTTCTGTAAGTTCCAGAAGCCGGTCAACAGCGCCTTTTACAATCATTCGATTTTCACCGTCGATTCGGTGGAGTGTTGACATCATCTTACGATCACTGTCAAATGGAACCTCCCCCTCTCTGGGATAGAGATTTCTTATGCTTGCGGCAGCCAGTCCGTGTTGGCTTGCCAGATGAATCAATGCCGTCTCTGTCGGATCTCCGATTTCCACACCGTTTTCATTGGTCGAATCGTTGCATAAGATACTGCAATCCATAAGAAATCTCTGCGCCGGATCATCCAGATCAAGTTCAGATACCGGGATTCTCTTTCCTGCCACATAATAATCTTCAACCGTCATTTTATTCTGTGTAAGTGTTCCTGTCTTATCAGAACAGATGATGGAAACACTTCCCAGACCTTCCACAGCCTGAAGTTTGCGAATGATTGCATGTTCTCTTGCCATCTTCTGCGTACCAAAAGAAAGAACAATTGTCACGATAGAACTTAAGGCTTCCGGGATAGCTGCAACTGCAAGTGCAACTGCGAACATAAATGCGCTACCGATCTTTTCCCCGCGAAATACACTGATTGCAAACAGGATTCCGCAGAATATCAGAACCAAAATGGACAGCTTTTTGCCAAATTCCTCCAGATTCACCTGCAACGGAGTCTGTTTTTCGGAGGTCGATTTCAAAAGCCCTGCAATTTTTCCGATTTCCGTCTGCATTCCTGTGTCTGTTATGACCGCCTTGCCTCGTCCGTATGTCACAAAACTGCCGGAAAATACCATATTGGTCCGATCGCCCAGGGGAACTTCTGCTTCCAGGGTCTCCAGATTCTTTTCCACTGCAAGACTTTCTCCGGTAAGAGCGCTTTCGTCGACCTTAAGACTTGCATTCTCGATCAGTCGGCCATCTGCCGGAATCATGTCACCGGCCTCTAACAGGATGATATCTCCAACTACCAGTTCTCTGGCCGGAAGCTGACGGGTTGTGCCATCACGCAATACTTTTGCTTCCGGACCGGAAAGCTTCTTTAAGCTTTGCAGGGATTGCTCCGCTTTTACGGTTTGAATCGTTCCTAAAATTGCATTGATCGTAATAACGATCACGATAACGGCAGCACTCTCCACATCACCAAGAATCCCGGAGATGAGTGCCGATGCAATCAGGATAAGTACCAGAAAATCTTTGTACTGTTCAAAGAAAATCCGGGGGATGCTTTTTTTCTTTCCCTCGGCAAGCTCATTCCAGCCACATTTTTCCCGGGAGTGGTCCGCCTGATCGCTTGTAAGTCCTGTTTCGTTGCTTTCTACATGATCCAGAACTTCTTTTACAGTTTGTCGGTAAAATTCCTTCATAACGTGTTCCTCCTCTTTCTGCCTGTTCAAGGACTATAGTTTATGCAATGAAGGAATTTTTAATAAAAAAAGAAACCTTTATTGCATAACAAAAAATGCAATAAAAGTCTCACCATTTTCTTGTGACACCGGATGTTTCCATCGTACTGACGACACCACAAACGCTAATTCTTACGTAGGTTACTCCCTTATATTGGCATAATCATATACCGAAAAGGGGAGGGGTGTCAAGACGATTTTTGTATATTCATATGATACAGGAGGTGAACAGGTTACTGTTCACTCCGTTCTCAGTAACACGCTTCGCGATGCACAGAATTTATGCTAATCGCATAAATTCGCGCCATATGTCTCGGGTTTTCTGTGACCTTCGCTCACAAAAAACACCTCGCGGGATATTACCAGTGAACAGTAACGTGAACAGTTACTGTTCACCTCCTGCATCAGTCGATTGCTGTCAGTTTGTGGATCCATTTGTAGCTTCTGAAGCGCAGGAATATGGGCAGACATTTAAAGATCTGATCGGATTGCACAGCGATCACCACAAGTTCTACCGGCAGCTTCCAGTAGAATGCGGCCAGAAAGGACAGTGGCATTACAATGCACCAGACGGAAATCAGGTTCATATACATCGAAAATTTGGTATCTCCGCCACCCTGGATGATACCAACTCCGACCGGCATCTGATAAGACATTCCAACCATGATCACACTCATAATAATCATGAAGTGGTCTGCATACAAAGTAGCCTGAGGGGTCAATCGGTACATGGATAACAGTGGGCTTCGGAGTAAGAATAATACAGTTCCAAGCAAGAGTCCGATAGCCAGATAGAGTACGGAAAGGGTACGTCCGTTGCAGCGTACTTTTTCTTCGTCATTGCTTCCGATATCTTTTCCGATCACGACGGCAGAAGCGCCGGCTATCGCAATGACGATTACCTTCAGATACTGAAAAAAGGTGCTTGATACGGAATTGGCTGCAATCGCATCCGCAGAAAGATGCCCCAATATCGCTGTCTGCACAGGAAGGGAAACTGCCCACAACAAGCTGGAAGTCAGGATGGGAATACACACTTTAAAAAAGGTTTTCCATACATTACCACTGCCTTTTCCGATAATACCATCCCGGAATTTTTCATCAAACAATTTGACTTTTGTGTCTTTTTTCCATACGTAGAAAAGAACGATTCCCAGTTCCAGTATGCGTGCTGCGAAAGTTCCGATGGCGGCACCTCTGATTCCCATTTCCGGTGCACCGAATCTTCCGAAAATCAGGATATAATTGATTCCGCCGTTCACCAGCAGGGATATGACGGATATAAGGAATGCGATCTTCACGGTCTCCACGCTGCGGAGCATGGCCAGTAAAAGGTTGCTGATCATAAAAAATAAAAATGTCCATTGTATGATATGAAGGTAAATAGTACCTTCTCTTATGATATCCGGTGAAGTCGTAAAAAGACCAATCAGTGTATTCGGAATACGCATGCATAAAGCGATAATTCCGGCGGCAATTGCCAGGCTGAATAACAGTGCGGCTTTTGTTACCTTTCGGATAGGTTTGGTCTGATGGCTTCCCCAGTATTGGGAGGTGATTGCAATTAATGCATTGCCGATCGCCAGTGCAATCTGATTAACGATAAAATAAATCTGGTTTACCGTCGCAGCGCCGGAAAGTGCGTTCTGGTTATAACTTCCCAGCATGATATTGTCCAGCATATTCACGCTGTAGGCCACCAGGTTTTGCAGCGCGATTACTGTCATTAATTTGAAAAAAGAACGGTAAAAAGAAGGATCCTTTGTAAAAAATGTTTTTTTCATATCGTCGGTTCATCTGTAAACTGTAAAAGTATAGAACAGTTACACTCCTTTGATTGGTTAAAACGTCGTTAATATACTTATTATGTGATGTAAGTGTCAAAATTCACTTTTGCCACCCATATCATTATATAAAGTCAATAGAGGATTCGTCAATCAGCAGATTTTGAAAATGAGTTCAAAAAAGAGCTGAAAAGGTCAGATGACCTCTTCAGCTCTTTTTAATGCAGCGGATATATTTGACTGGAAGTTTTCTTTTCCGACAAGTTCTACAAAACCGGCTTTTTCCATGACGTGCATGGGCTGTTCATTGACGTGGGAGAATACAAGTGTAATTCCTTTACTCTCGCAGGTTTTTCCGGGAACAATACGTTGGTTTTACGCAAAAATTACTACGGTTACACTACGCTGTGTGAGACAGACTTTGAGTGGAAAATGGATGAAGAGTATAAGATTTCACTGCTTGTATCGTGATATTGCAATAACAGAAAGGGAGTAGGAAGCACCTGAATAAGTAAATAAAATGTCATAATCTTAATTAACAATGTCCGTGGAGATGTTTTTTAGAATTACATGTAGTTGCTCAATTCTAAAAGAAAACCATCTCCATGGATTTTTTGCTGAGAATGATAATTTGTAAACGGTTGACTTTCGGAAAAAAGTTCTATATTCTTTAAATAGGATAAAAAGGTTAACTGTTCAGCAGCCTTACGGCGATATGGAAGGTGATGGAACAGGAGTGGGAGAATCTGATATGAAAAGAAGAAAACGAGGGAAACAGACACTTAAAAGAAAGATGCTAAGCATTCTTCTGCTCTGTGCAATGTCATGTATTCTTGCGGTAGTGATCGTGTCGTATATGACGATCCGAATGATCCAGAATGACAGTATCCAGGAGAGTATGCAGATATATCTGGAGCAGATCACGCGGGAGATAGACAGTGATTATTATGACATGATCGGTATTGTCAATCAGATGAGTCCCAACGGGCTTATTGGAAGTGTGACAGAAAGCTATCTGAGTGTGGAAGATAACTATGATCGATATTTTGAGCAAAAATCTCTCAGAGAAGAACTGATAAAACTTGGATATGTGAACACAAAGCTCCTTGGTATTGCATATTACGATCCGAAAGAGCAAAAAGAACTGATTGGGAATTTTAACGTAAGGGTTCTGGATCCGTCATATCAGACAATTTCTAAAGTAGTAGTAGGTGCCGAGAACATCATTCAGGCCATGCATGCATCCTATCTGGGAATCAGGGAGACGCCGGTACTATCCGTGATGCGGAGAGTTTCCTTTGGAAACAAACGGGTACTGGATATTTATGCAGAAATCGAGCCGGATATGAGTGTTTCCGATCGGCTGAATAAAGAAAAATGGCCATATACCTATATGGAGATGGATGAAAATGGTATTGTACAGTACAGCAATAATCCGGTGATCGTCAAGGGACAGAAGCTTTTGTCGGAATTACCGGAAAAAGAAGGATATGCTGTGATAAATCAGGAAGGATACAAAATCATGGCGTATCGCAGTTCCATCGGATATGTCAATGCCATTGCACTGCCGGAGAATACCTATCAGAAAGAAATGAATATGTGGAGACTGAAGTTAGTGGTTATCATCCTGGCAGCTTTTGGTATTTTTTCCAGTTCGGTTTTTTACCTTTACCGGTTGATATGCAAACCCCTCAATCAGTTTCAAAAACAGATGATTCAGGTGGGAAATGGATCTTTACAAGAGGCGGAACAGGAGTATGAGATCAAGGAATTCGATGACCTGATGCACGAAGTGGAACAGATGAAGGAACAGATCAGGAACCTGATAGATGATGTTGTGGAAAAAGAAAAAAGTATTCAGCGAACGGAATATGAGAAGCTCCTGTACCAGATCAATCCACATTTTCTGCTCAATACGTTAAATTCCGTTCAGTGGATGGCAAGAATGAGCCGTCAGGACAATATTACGGAATTTGTACAGCGCTTAAAAAGACTGCTGTCGTATAATCTTGGAAAAGAAGGAATGCAGACAACACTTCGAACAGAAATCGATATTGTGAAAGATTATATTGCACTGGAACAGATGCGATATGATTTTGTAATAGAAATGAATGTGGAAGAGGGGCGTTATCTGGAACAGCCGACGGTACGGATGCTGTTGCAGCCACTGGTGGAAAATGCGATACGGTATGGACTTGGAGACGATGAAAAGATTACAATACAGGTCTTTGAGGATAATATCAGGGGACTGGCGATCATTACCATATTGGACAGTGGTAATGGCCTGACCCAGGAGGAGATCAATCAGATCAATGAACCATTTGATTATGATGTGAAAAAAATGCAGCATGGAAACAGAGGAATCGGTCTGCGATATGTAAAAGCAATGCTGGAATCTTTTTATGAAGGAGAGACGAACCTGTTTGTTAATTGCAAAAAAGGCTATGGAACCAAAATTACAATTTTGATTCCGATACAGGAAGAACTTCGGAATAAAATCAAAATCACAGGATCTGGGACGGAAAAAGAGGGTATGGAGAAATGAAGGTATTGGTTGTAGATGATGATAAACTGGCAAGAAAAGGTTTGATTTCTATAATGGATTGGGGCAAATATGGATTTGAAGTTGTGGGGGATGTCCAGAATGGCCGTAAAGCACTGGAATTTCTGAAGGATAATGAAGTGGATATTGTATTCACGGATATAGACATGCCGGAGATCGATGGAATTGAACTGATGAAAAGATGCAAAAAGGAATATCCGGAGGTGAAATTCGTAGTCTTTTCCATGTATGAAGATTTCCGTTATGCGCAGAGTGCCCTGAGACTGGGAGCCCTGGATTACATATCCAAAATAAGCTTTGATGGGGATGAGTGTGACCAGATTCTGGAACTTGTAGAAAGAAAGTATAAGGAAAATCAGTCGAAAAAAGAACCCCGGAAGGAGGATTCCGGACTCCAGAAAAGGCTGGAAAAAGCGTGGACGAATACCAGATGGATCTTTAATGACTGTGAGTTCAACAGACTGTGCGAGATAACCCGGGGCGTGGAACTGCGGACTGCTGAAAGGGTTTTTATAAAAAGTTTCCACAGCTTCCAGAAACTCACAGGAGAAGAACTTGAATTTCCATCCTTATCTTCTGTGGACGAGATGCTGGAATGGGTAAAAAACTGGAAGGAGAATCTGTATCAGACGTGTCTGCAGACTGATAAAACAAAGGATATCTATATGTTTGCAAGAGTGATCCTGTATACAGATGAACATATAGAGGAAAATCTGAAGTCGGAAGAGGCAGCAACACAGATCGGGATGAGCAGAAGCTATTTCAGTACGAGATTTAAGGAGATGACAGGTGATACCTTTCATAACTATGTGATCAGCAGAAAAATGTATGCAGCTGCCAGGAAGATGAAAAAAGGAACCGAAAATATCACGCAAATTGCAACCGATCTGGGATATGATAATTTTTATTATTTTACAAAGGTGTTTTCAAAGGAATACGGATGTACGCCAACAGAATATGCAAGCAGGTTAAAAAAATGTTCGATTTAATTCGAACATTTTTTTTGAAATCAAAAAAAAACCTGTGGAACCTGAAACAATATCGTCTAGTGAAAAATATGATTACAGGATAAACTATCCATAAAGGAAGGGAGGTTTACTCATGTACATCAAAAGATTTGTGAAACACTATTACATTATGCTGATCCCTGCATTACTGTGGCTGTTCTTTTTCAGCATTGTTCCAATGTTCGGAATTGTCATGGCTTTTCAGGATTATAATCCTGGACAGGGCATTCTCCATTCAAAATTTGTTGGCCTGGCTAATTTTGAGTATATGTTTCAGATGAGTGACATTACGCAGGTTTTACGTAACACAGTTGTCATTGCCGTTGGCAAGATTATCGGAAATATTATTATCCCGCTGGTCTTTGCTTTGCTGTTAAATGAACTGGCAGTGAAAAAAATGAAACGTCCGATCCAGACAATCGTATATTTACCGTATTTTCTGTCATGGGTTATTCTCGCGAAGATCGTGCTGAATATTTTCGGGTATACAGGACCGGTGAATCAGATCATAGGATTGTTCGGAGGCGATGCGGTCAACTTCTTTGGCGAAGCAAAGCTTTTCCAGCCTCTGGTAATCGGTACGGATATCTGGAAAGGATTCGGCTATAACACAGTCGTTTATCTTGCGGCGATCCTTGGCGTGGATGGATCGTTGTACGAAGCTGCGGCAGTAGACGGCTGCGGACGATTCAAAAGAATCTGGCATGTAACTTTACCGGGTATCAAAACAACAGTAGCACTTCTGGCTATCCTGTCTCTTGGAAATATCCTGAATGCGGGATTCGACCAGATTTATAACCTGTATAACCCGCTGGTTTACTCAACAGGTGATATTATTGACACATGGGTATACAGAGCCGGTTTGCAGAATCTCCAGTATTCACTGGCAACAGCTGTTGGATTGTTCAAATCTGTGATCAGTCTTGTGCTGATTACGGTTGGTTACTGGCTGGCAGATAAATTTACCGGTTATAAACTGTTTTAGGAGGTTGTAACTATGATTGAGAATAAAAGTCTCGGATCAAAGATTTTTGATATTTTAAATGTAGTGCTTCTCATTGCAGTTACTTTGATCTGTATTGTACCTGTATGGTACGTTCTCTGTGTATCCCTGAGCAGCAGAGAAGCAGTCAATGCGGGACAGGTTGCTCTCTGGCCGGTTGGCTTCAACTTGCTCTCCTATAAGAAGATCATGGGAGAGACCGCATTCTTTGGTTCCTTTCTGGTATCTATTAAAAGGGTTTTACTGGGAACAGGAATCAGTATGGTATGTATCCTTATGGCGGCATTTCCGTTATCCAGAACGAAAAAACAGTTCCCGAAGAGAGATATCTTTATGTGGATCTTCGTATTCTGCATGTTATTCAACGGAGGTACGGTTCCGTGGTATATCACCATGAAAAATTATAATCTGATGGATAACATTTTTGGACTGGTATTGGGAACGGGACTTCAGGTCTTCAATGTAATCCTTGCAGTAAACTTTTTCAAAAATCTTCCGGTAGAACTGGAAGAAGCATGTTTTGTCGATGGCGGCGGACCCTGGAGAAACCTGATATCTATCTACGTACCGCTGGCAAAGCCTATGGTTGCAACCGTTGCGCTGTTCACCATGGTTATGTACTGGAATGAATTCTTCCAGGGAATGGTTTTAAGTACAAGACAGACAAGTTATCCGTTGCAGACCTACATCCAGCAGATGGTAGTAACTCTGGATTATTCCACGATGAACGTGGATCAGATCGCGCAGGCAATGAAATTAAATAATCTTTCATTGGATTCTGCAAAAATATTTATAGCTATGATACCTGTACTGATCGTTTACCCGTTCCTGCAAAGATATTTTGTAGAGGGTATCACACTGGGATCAGTAAAAGGATAAAAGGAGGAAAAAAAGAATGAAAAAGAAACAGTTGATCGCATTTGCCAGCGCAATGGCATTAGCCGTTACCTCACTGGCAGGATGCGGAAAATCAGAAGAGAGCACACAGAAAGAGGCAGTAAGTGAGGCAGAAGGAACAGCCAAAGAAGATCTGCCGCTGTCCAAATACCCGGAAACCGTAACGGTTCATCTTGGTGGTTCTCTGAACCCGAATGCCAAGCTTCCGGATGGAATGGCTTATGACGATAATCCATACATAGATTTTCTGAAAGAAGATCTTAACATCGAGGTTGTATATGACTGGGTTGCATCCTCCACAGACTTTGAAGAAAAAATGAATCTGTGTATCGGAAGTAATACCGTTCCGGAGCTGATGAACGTAAATGCAACACAGTACAGAGCGCTTCTGAAATACGATATGATCCAGCCACTGGATAAGTATTTTGATGATTATGCTTCAGATGCACTGAAAAGTTATGTGAAATCCGGCGGTGAAGAACTGCAGAAATGTATCACCAATGAAGACGGAGAACTGATGGCGATTCCGGCTCCGACCATAACAGCAGGTGGAATCAATGAAATGTGGATCCGTCAGGACTGGCTGGACAGCCTTGGACTGGAGGCTCCGAGAACATGGGATGAGCTGGTAAAGGTTGCAGAAGCGTTTGTTACTCAGGATCCGGATGGAAACGGAGAGGATGATACGATTGGTATTCTCGGACCGAGTAATTCCGATCATATGAATGCAATCGGAGGAAACCAGTATGGACTGGATCCGCTGTTCAGTAGCTTCCAGTCATACCCACAGTACTGGCTGCAGGGTGAGGACGGAACTGTAGAGTATGGTTCTATCCAGCCGGAAACCAGAGATGCACTGGAAAAAATCTCAGAACTGTATACAAATAAACTGATCGACCCGGAAATGCTTGTAAGAAGTGACAGTAAAGAACCTCTTCTGGCCGGCAAGGTTGGAATCTTCTTTGGACCATGGTGGTGTGGTTATACCGTAGCAGATGCTACACTGGCAGGTGCGGCAGACTGGCAGGCATACTTTACACCATTATCTGAGGATGGAAACTATTACGCTCATATGGCAGAGCCTACAACACAATATGTAGTAGCAAGCAAAGCATGCAAGAATCCGGAAGCTGCATTTAAGATTGTCAATTACCTGATCAAAAATGAACAGAAATGGGTAGACGAAGGTGTTTCTACCACAGAGATGGGTACTGCGGACTTCTATCCTCTGTACAACACCTATGACAATGCAGATGAAATTGAAGTGTCTTATGATGTTCTGACCAAATATCTTGCCGGAGAAATCACCATGGATGATGTTGACTTCTCAACACACAAACTGTTAAAGAGTGATATGGAAGCAGTTACAAAACTGAAAAAAGAGCCTTACGATGACTTCAGCCTGGATAAATGGAATCTGGACAGTGACATTGCCAAAAACAACCTTCCGAGACTTGTGTCCATCCTGGTCGGAGATGCTCCTTCAGTAAATGACAAATATGTACCGGTTTATAATGCATATAACGGTCAGACAGAAACCATGGAAACAAAATGGGCCAATCTGAAGAAAATGGAAGAAGAAACATTCTCAAAAATCGTTATGGGAAAAGCAGATATCAGCGAATTCGATACTTTTGTTGAGAACTGGAAGAGTCAGGGCGGTGACCAGATTCTTAAAGAAATCAATGAAGAATTAAGTAAGTAAAAGCGATAGCGGCTGATGAATACCATCAGCCGCTGTTTTTACGATGGAGGTTCCAAATGAGAGAAAACAAAGTAGTTTACGGACTGATCGGATATGGCGGCATGGGCAGATGGCATACGGAGATCCTTTCCAATGTTCCGGAAGCCGTAATCGGTGGCATCTATGACATCAAGGAAGAAAAGAGAGAAGAAGCGAAGGAGA
>ERZ839767.4673-NODE-4673-length-13531-cov-3.464826_pt1 | contig 13531 bp, 10 predicted proteins | sample MGYA00519879_ERZ839767 | MGnify/ENA primary metagenome ERZ839767 (study PRJEB31850, sample SAMEA3708852) | human gut metagenome | biome: human gut; feature: human-associated habitat; material: faeces | place: China | collected 2014 ...
ATCTCCTCCTTGGTGTAGTTGTATTCGAGTTTGAGCGCCGTGATCCACTCCTTGAATTTCGCCAGCACGAGCTTGCCTTTGCGCAGCAGCGCGCTCTGGCGGCGTACCGTGTCGCGCGGGAAGAGGTTCTTGGCCAGCTGCTGCGTGATGGTCGATCCTCCGCCTGCCGAACGGTTCTGCAAGAGGATCGTCTTCACCCCTACGCGGATGAGCGACGGGATGTCGATGCCCGAATGCGAGTCGAAGCGGGCGTCCTCGGTGGCGATGAGCGCCGCGACGATCGGCGGCACTTCGCGGCCGTTGATCGAGGTGCGGGTCACCGAGTCCGAGGCGAACAGCTCCTCGTACTGCACGTAGGAACGGTTCTGCACGAAGAAGGTTCCCAGCACCTTGCCGTCCTCGGAGTAGATTTCCGTGGCGATGTTGCTGCGCGGGTTCTCCAACTCTTCGAACGAGGGCATGCGCCCGAAGGCTCCCAGCGCCGTCAGGGTAAGCATCGCGGCCAGCAGTACGAAGGGTGTGAGGGCCGCATACCACAGCCATTTCACATAGTTGGGGGCAGGTGCGCCCTGCGTCTTCTTTTTCACGTTGCGTCAGCGGTTTTTGTCGAGTGACAAAGGTACGAATTTTTTGATTTATTCGACGGCGTCGATTTTCATTGCGCCGTTTTCATCGACTATTTTCACGATTCGGCGCCCTTCCGTGCCCATGTCGACGAAGTCCACCCGGTAGCGTCCGTCGCCCAGCGAGGCTACCTCTCTTATCTCCGACACGTCGTCCGGCCCGTCCTGCGCACCGGTGCGGAATAGCCATACCGCATACCCTTCGCCGTCGTAGCCGTAATCGGCCCGCAGTTTTCGGAGCAGACGCTGCGTACAGCATTTTTCCAGAATCGGGCCGCACGCGGCATTCCCGAAGACGCAGTTCGTATAGAAATGCCGGATGAAGCGCTCGGCTTCGTTCGCGGCGGGGACGGTCGTTTGCGGTGTTTCGCCGGCCGGCAGGTTCCGTGCCGACAGGGGCGGCAGGGCGCTGCCGGCACAGAGCGCGAATAGCAGTGGGAGGATTCTTTTCATGTCCGGTTCGGTTTCGGTTCGGTTAGAACGGCAGTCCCAGCGAGGCCGACCACCACAGACCGCCCTTGCTCGGCGCGTAGAACGACAGCCGCAGCGTCGAAGTGGCCGACGCGGGCTGGCGGAAAACGTTGAAGTCGACGTAGAGGTCGCCGCCGAAGGAGTGGATGCGCCGCGTCTCGGTACGTCCTTTCCGGTAGTCGAAGGCGTCGAACTGCCCGTAGTCGGCGCCGAGGTTCAGCCGGATGCGCTTGAAGTAGAGCACTGAGGGGATGCCCCCTTCGGGATACCACACGGGCAGCTGGTAGTCGAGCGACGCGGCGAAGTAGTTGCGGCTGTTGATGTCGTTCGAGTCGAAGCCGCGCGGGATCAGCCGCGCCGACTTGTAGGAGAGGAACGACTCGCCCGCCGGGTTTTTGAACCCGCCGATCGAGGTCTGGTAGGTGGCGGCCGCCGTCAGCGAGTTGTGCGGCGCGAAGCCCGGCGTGTAGAGCTTGCCGTAGACCGAGATAAGGTCGCTGAAATGGTCGTTGGTGGGGTTGAGCGCATAGGAAGCGCTCAGCACGTAGCCGCGCGGTGTTATGAAGTCGCGGTGGGCGAGCTGCACGGAGTTCGAATAGCCGATGCCGAAGGTGAGCTTGTGCAGCCCTTCGCGGTAGCCGATGTGCTGGAGATTGGTGAAGCTGTGCGTCGCCTCGTCGTAGGTGAGTTTCCCGACGTTGGCCACCAGCCCGTTCGAAAAGTTCCATGCGGCCGTGAGGCTCAGCATGCGGGTGCGGTAACCGGCGGCGAAGACCAGCGGCAGCGTGGCGCCCGCCGAGAGCGAGTAGTATTTGTCCGGGATAGGCTGCGGCTGGGCCTGTCCCGCCGCATAGATCACCTGATTGCCGCCGTAGGTGCCGGCTACTTCCAGTTCGACGCCCAGCCCGTTGTAACGCAGGCTGCCCTTGACGACCGACCCTTCGGCGTGGTTCCACGCATAGGCGAGGTAGCTCTCGGCCGACGAGAGGAGGTTTTGCGAGATGAGCGTCACGCCCAGCTGCACGTCGATGTCGTGTTCGTCGATGATCTTGAAGGGGTTGACGGCCACGGGCATCCAGCTGTGCACCTTGAACAGGTGCAGCGGCCGCGAGTAGCGGCGCGCGCGGTGGCGTGCGGCCGACGAGACGGAGTCGGCCGCCGTGAAACGCACCGTGTCGAGATTCGCCACGGGCCATTTGCGGCGCGGCGGATTGACGACGTTGCGCGGCAGGCGCGACGGCCGCACGGGGCGTAGCGTGTCGATCGGCTGCCGTGCGGCGTGGTAGCCTTCGGCGTCGTAGGTGGTCATCAGCACGTTGCCCTCGCCGTCGGCCGACGGCGAGAACGAGCCGTAGGTCGAGGTCGAGAGCCGGTACTGGCGCCCCGTGGCCAGGTCGTAGCAATGCACCTCGTCGTAGCCCGAAGCGATCGATCCGAAATAGAGCCGCCCGTCGCGGGCCGTGAGGTCGCTCAGCGTGATGTAGGCCCCTTCGGTCAGATGAGTGGCCGTCCCGTCGGGTTCGATGCGGCCGAGCCACATGCCCGAATCGTCGGTGGCCAGGAAGTAGAGCCGCGCGGTGCGGTCGTCCCACGCCAGTCCGTGCAGTTCGGTCTGCGCCGGAGCCTCCCAGTGTTGCACACCCGTCTCGCCCGTGACGGCGAAACGCCCGTCGGGCGAGTATTCGACCCATGCCAGCCCGCGGTCGGTCGGCGTGGGGTAGAGCGCATGGCGCCGCCCGCGCACGGCTTTGGGCTTGCCGCGGTCGAGATCCATGTAGCAGAGCTGCGAGTTGACCCGCTGCTCGAAGAGCGTCGAACGCCGGTACTCCGTCCACCAGACCCGCCCGTCGGCGTAGGCCGGCCGCGTGGAGACGCTGCCCGTGTAGGCCACGGCGCGTTCGCGTCCCGACTCCGTGTCGATCGTAACGAAGCGCGTCGGGCGGTCGTAGTCGGTTTTGAGCGCGAGGACCCGCTGCGCGTCGACGGCCAGCGGAAAGGCATAGGTCGTGTAGCTCTCCACCGGCTCCGCCGAGAGATAGCGCGACGAATTGCGCCGGGCGGGCAGGGCGTTCCAGTAGTAGTTCAGCCCGTCGAACGTCTCGGCGAAGAGCGTACCCACGTCGGTGCGATAGAATTTTTTCAGCGCGATCGAGGTGGTGAAGATCATGTAGGGGTTGCGGGCCCCGTACCACGCTACCTTGTCCCAGATGTTCTCGCGGTAGCGCGTGTCGGCGTAGGCAGCGATCTGGTAGCCCAGGTGGTAGTGATCGGGCACGTTGGTGCGGTACGAGCCGCAGAACCAGCGGTCGATGTTGCGGCGGCTACGCACGGCGTCGCCGAGGGCGCGGTACTCCATGGTGAACGACGGTTGCAGCGCACGGCCGAACGACGACATCTGCGTCTCCATCTGCACGGCGTCGCCTTCGATGAGCCAGATGGGCAGTAGCAGCAGCCCCACGGTCGAACCCTGCTGTCCGAGCACGTAGCTCAACCCCTTGATGACGCCGCGGTTGAGGTTGTTGTACTGCACGGCGTGGCGGTATTCGTGCGCCACGAGCTGCTTGTACCACGGCATCGAGTAGCTGTCGATCGCGGGCGAGGTGAGGAACTCCACGCGCTTGGGCAGCCACATCACCAGCCCGTTCGAGCGGAAGTTCTCGGGGTGCATGACGAACGGGATTTTCAACGGCCCGTGGCGGAATCCGTAACCGATCGAGGGCCGTGCGGCCTCGATGAAATGGAGCGTGCGCCGTGCGATCGCGCCGGCCGTGTCGGGGAAGATGACCTGCACGTCGGGGGTGCGGATCGTCCGCCAGCGCAGCGAGGCGGCGTCGGCCCCCCAGCTGTAATATTGCGCCCGCGCGACGGTCGCGGCGAGCAGCAGCGCTGCCACGAGCAGCGTATGTCGGATGGTGCGTGTCAAGTAATTTAATTGAGAGTAGGTTAATAAATACCTTTTTCTCGTAATTCTAAATTCCAATAATCTCCATATTTACTTTTGGATATGATTATTTGTGTCAAAGCATTGCCTTTCCCGACTTGTAATTGGCCATCGGAAAAAGCATATAGATATGATTTCGAGAATCGTTTTTGGTAAATCTTTTTGCCCGTAGCATTATCCGTAACAATCACTTTTATTCCATCTGTGAAAACATTGCCTGACAATGGCGCCGCTTTTAGTGTGATAGTCACGTTTTTATACTCTTTTTTCTCGATTGTTGCGTAAGCAATTTCTCTTTCTACCGTGACATCATGTGTGGGTTTCGCCGTTTCTGTTTGGGCAAATGATGTCGTAATTGAAAAAATGAAAGCGAGGGTAACAGATAATAAGTTCTTCATGATGGTAGAGGGTTTATTGATTGTTCGCTATTAATCAATTCCGTGTTCGTATGTATGGGTAGATGTCATCCTCCCGCCTTCTTGCAGCCGTAGCCCGCACGCAGCAGGATCTCGACGATGCGGTCGCGGTGGTCGCCCTGGACGATGATCTCGCCCTCCTTGACCGACCCGCCGACGCCGCAGCGCTGTTTGAGCATCCGCCCCAGCGCCTCCAAGTCGGCCGCCGTGCCGCGGAATCCCCGCACGAGCGTCACCACCCTGCCGGCGCGCTGCTTGCGGTCGAGCCATACGCGCAGCGTCTGTTTGTCGGGCGGCAGGGTTTCGGGCTCTTCCACCTCGTCGGTGGTGTATCGGAAGTCGGGATCGGTCGAATAGACCATTCCCAACCGCGATTTCCAATCGTTAGCGTCGTGCTGTTTCATGTCGTTGAATTTCATTCGTCCATTTCTCGCCATGGCAAAGCTCGCGCAAGCGCGGCTCTGCCCATTTGGTTTAGCGAAAACGTTCGTTTTCGTCGGTTCGTTTCCGTTGTTCGGGGCGAGGCGTCGCGCCAGCCGCGCATAGCCGCTTTGCGGACATCGACAATCCCTCCCCTCTGTCCCCTTCCTTTGAAAAGGGCGGGGCTTTTTCGGTGTCGGATTCGTTCGTTTTCGTCGGTCCGTTTCCGCGGTTCGGGGCGTGTCATCGTCGTCCGCCGCGGGACCCGTTCTTCCGCAGGCGGGATTCGCTGCCCTTCGGCCTTCCCTTCTCCGGTTTTGTCGGAAACGGTCGCGGGTTTGTCCTCTATCTCCGATCCGAACGTCTTTTCGGGCGGTTTTGTTTTGTGCAAAAGTAATAAAATATTATCTTTGGCCACAGTATGAGCCGAAAATTCGTTGATAAGCTGGGGCGGCTGAATCCGTTCGGTTCCCGGTGCAAAGAGTTGCCGAAGGCGCTGCCCGTCCATTCGTCGCAACGGTTGGTGCGGGTGTTCGTCGAGGGGTACGAGGACGTCGCCTTCTGGCGGGGCGTCTTCGACCGCTTCACCAACCCCTATCTGCGTTTCGAAATCTCCGTTCCTTCGCGTGAAGACCTGCCCAAGGGCAAGAAGGTGCTGCTCGGAATGATTCCGCAGGCGTCGGACGAACTGTTGCTGTGCGTCGATTCCGATTTCGACTACCTGTTTCATAACTCGACGGAACAGTCGCGCGAACTGCTCTCTTGCGACCGCATGTTCCACACCTACGCCTACGCCACGGAGAATTACCTCTGCTATGCGCCGTCGCTGCACAACGTCTGCGTGCGCGCCACGAAGAACGATACGCGCATCTTCGACTTCGAGCGGTTCATGGCCGACTACTCGCGCATCATCTATCCGCTCTTTCTGTGGTACGCCTACTCGGCGCAGCAGGAGTCGGAACACATCTTCACGCTGGCCGATTTCCGTGCGTCGGTGCGGCTCAACTTCCTCGAAATCGAACACAACGGGCTGCGGACGCTGGCGTGGCTGCGCCGCAACGTCGCACGCCGAGATCAGGCGTTGCGCGAACGCCATGCCGAGATGATCGAACCGAAACGCGCTTTCGCCGAAAAACTCTTCCGGCGGGGCGTGACGCCGGAGAACACCTATCTTTTCATGCACGGCCACACGCTCATGGACAATGTGGTGATCGTGCTGCTGAACACCGTCTGCGAGAAGTTGCGCGAACTGTCGATCGCCAAGATCACGGCCTCTTCGAAAAAGGGGGTGGCGCTCAAAAACGAGATGTCCAACTACACCAATTCGCTGCGATCGATCCGCGACGTGCTGCTCGACAACGAAAACTATACCGATTGCTTCCTGTTCCGCCGTTTGCAGTGCGACATCGAACGGTATCTGCTGAGCGTATTGGGCGAGAAACGAATGCGCGAGGTCTTCGGCGACGCGATGATCGTCCGCCCCTGACGTGCGGATCGTTCCCGGCGGTTGTGACGGTCGTGCGGAGGGGTTATGCTCAGGGGGCCGTCTGTTGCCGGCCGCCTTTGCAGCGGCAGCCCGTCAGGTGGTCGTTCACGAACCCCGTGGCCTGCAAGAAGGCGTAGCAGATCGTCGATCCGAAGAATTTGAATCCTCTCTTTTTCATGTCCCGGCTCATTGCGTCCGATTCGGGCGAGGTGGCGGGAATCTGGCTCAGGCTCTTGAAATCGTTGACGATCGGCTGCCGGCCGGGAAAGAAGGAGAGCACGTATTCGTAAAAGCTGCCGAACTCTTTCTGAATTGCCCTGAATAGCTTGGCATTGTTGATTGCAGCGGTGATTTTCAATCGGTTGCGGACGATTCCGTCGAATCGCATCAGCCGGTCGACCTCTTCCGGCGTCATCTGCGCCACCCGCTCCGGATCGAAACGGTGGAAGGCCTTGCGGTATCCTTCGCGTTTGCGGAGAATCGTGATCCAGGACAGTCCCGCCTGCGCGCTTTCGAGCACCAGAAACTCGAACAGGATCCGGTCGTCGTCGACGGGTTTGCCCCACTCTACGTCGTGGTACTTGACGTAGAGTTCGTCCGTACCGGCCCAGCCGCAGCGGGCGTTTATCAGATCGTTCATCGTAATTTTTTTCTATTCTGAAACCTATGCAAGTCGCCGTTTGTTACAGCAGCGGTGCGAAGAGCCGTGCGATGCGGTCGCCCAGCCGGTAGTGTACCGAGCGGCGCCGCCACGCTTCGGGATCGATCGGAGTGCACGAGGCGAGGTCTTCGTCGAAGCGCCGGATCGCCTGCCGCACCGTCGCGGAATCGAGCAGCAGCGCCGTCGCCTCGGTGTTGTATTCCAGACTTCGGTAGTCGAAGTTGGCCGTGCCGACCGAGGCGACGCGCTCGTCGGCGATGAGCCGTTTGGCGTGGAGAAATCCGCCGCGGAAGCGGAAGATCTCGACTCCCGCGCCGAGCAGTTCGCCCAGATAGGCGTCCGTGGCGCGGCGGGCGAGCCACACGTCGCTGCGTGCGGGCAGCATCACCAGCACGCGGCACCCGCGCCGCACGGCGCGCAGCAACGCTTCGTAGAGCGCGGGCGGCGGCAGGAAATAGGGCGACGAGATGCGCAGCGTGTGCCGCGCCTCCTCGATGAGCTGCGCGAAGAGATCGGTCAGCGTCGTGCGCGAACGGTCTTCGCGCGTCCATGCGATTTGGAGCGGGGAGCAGGGCAGATCGTCCGCCGGCGCGGCCGCGTAAAGTCCCTCCGACAACGGTTCGCCGCCTTCCAGCGCCCAGTCGGCCGCGAAGAGCCGTTGCAGGTCGTCGACGGCTTCGCCCTCGATGCGCAGGTGTTCGTCGCGCCAGCGCCCCAGCGCGTCGCCGTCGAGGTAACGTTCGGCGATGTTGATGCCGCCCACGAATCCCGTGCGGCCGTCGATGACGGCGATCTTGGAGTGGTTGCGCCGGTTGGCGCGCGGCGAGAACCACGGGAACCGCAGCGGCGCGTAGGCGCGCACCTCGATTCCTGCGCCGCGGAGCCGCCTCACGAACCGTTCGGAAAGTTTCCACGAACCGATGGCGTCGTAGAGCAGCCGCACCTCCACGCCGGCACGCGCCTTGCGGACGAGGATGTCGGCGATGGCGTGGCCGATGCGGTCGTCGGCGAAGATGTAGTAGGAGAGATGGATGTAGCGGCGGGCACCCTGCAAGGCGGAGATCAGCGCGGCGAAGGCTTCGCCGCCGTCGTGGAGCTGTTCCACGCGGTTGCGGTAGCGGACGCGCGTCGAACAGCCGTACCACAGCATCCGCTCGATGCCGGCCGCCGGCCGGCTGTCGGTGGGCGGCACGTCCCGCACGGGTTTGCGGTATCCCGCCAGCAGGTAGAACAGGCTGCCGCCGATCGGCAGGAGCACGATGGCCAGCAGCCATGCGATCGCTACCACGGGCGTCTGCTTCTGCCGCAGTACGGCTGCCGCCGAGGGGATTGCCAGCAGGAGATATGCGGTGAGGAAAAGATACATGATCAGGGTCGGTTTTTGGTTCGCGGCATACTCTGTGCCAAAAAAATATTTGGAAATTAAGAAATTACTTTTTATCTTTGTGTAGAAAACAGGCTATATGGGGTTCTGATCGCAAGATTGGAATTCTTATTTTTTTGTTGTATTGAAAAACTTTAAAAGAGAGATATTTATTATGGCAAAGGAGATTATTTATCTGACGGCTGAGGGTTACAAAAAACTCAAAGACGATCTCGACCACATGAGGTCGGTCGAGCGTCCGGCGATCTCGGCAGCCATTGCCGAAGCGCGCGACAAGGGCGATTTGTCGGAGAACGCGGAGTACGACGCTGCCCGCGAAGCGCAGGGGCTGCTCGAAATGCGGATCGCCAAACTGGAAGAGACGATCGCCAACGCGCGTGTCATCGACGAATCGAAGATCGACAAGAGCAAGGTGCAGATTCTCTCGCGGGTGACGCTGTTGAACCATACCAACGGGAAGCAGATGTGCTACACGATCGTATCGGAAAACGAAGCGAACCTGCGCGAGGGCAAACTCGCCATCGGTACGCCCATTGCCAAGGCGCTTCTGGGCAAGAAGAAGGGCGATCGGGTGGACGTGGAGGTTCCCGCCGGTACGATCCACTTCGAGATTCTGGATATTTCGATCTGACGCTGCGGTTTTCCCGCCTTCTGCGGGGCCGTCCTTCGGGGCGGCCCCGTCGTTTTTGCGGCACGGGGAGGCGGCGTGCGGCCGGCCGCAGAGCGTGCTGCGTCGGGTGCGGCGGACGGGCGATGCGGGGAGTGCCCTCTCCGCGGCGAAAGGCCCCGTAGCTCCGATACCGCGGACGCCGGGTCTGCGGCGCTCTGCGCGGGATTGCCCGACGGCCGGCATTCTCCGCACCGCACGGAGGCGCGGAGGCTGAACGGGTACGAGGGTCGGCGTTGTTGTCATCGTTCGATTCGAATAGTTGTCCGGACGTGTGCGGTGCGTTAACCTTGTTGCGTTGCGACGGGCAGCCTGCCGGATCCGCTGCCTGTGGAAACGCAGCGGCGGCCCGTTACAGGTTGCGTTCGACGAAGGAGATCATCCGCTGGCGGATCTGCCGCGTGTAGTCGGGCTGCATCGAGTGGTTCTGGTCGGGGTAGATCATCAGATCGAACTCCTTGCCTGCGTCGGTCAGTGCGCGGATCATCTCCGCCGAGTTCTGGAAATGGACGTTGTCGTCGGCCGTGCCGTGGATCAGCAGCAGCCGCGTGCGGTCGTCGCGCAGCAGCGGCGCCAGCATGAGCGGTGCGTTTTCGTTGTACCCTGCGGGATTCTCCTGCGGCAGGCCGTTGTAGAGCTCGCTGTAAATCGTGTCGTAGTAACGCCACGAGGTGACGGGCGCCACGGCGACGGCCGCCTTGAACAGCCCGTCGCCCTTGCAGGCGCACGAGAGAGCCATGAAGCCGCCGTACGACCAGCCGTAGATGCCGATGCGCTCGGCGTCGATCCACGGCTGCGCGGCCATGTAGCGTGCCGTCGACAGCTGGTCTTCGACTTCGAGACGCCCCAGCTGGCCGTAGGTGCTCTTCTTGAACGCCTCGCCGCGGTAGCCCGTGCCGCGGCCGTCGGTAGCCACCACCACGTAGCCCCGCTGTGCCAGCACGTCCTCCCAGTCGAGTTTCCAGCGGTTCTGCACCGTCTGCGAGCCGGGCCCCGAATACTGCGTCAGCAGGCAGGGGTAGCGGCGTGCGGGATCGAACCCTGCGGGGCGGACGATGTAGCCGCCCAGCGTGTCGCCGCGTTCGGTCGTGAAGGTGAAGAACTCCTTGCGCGGCAGACGGATGCTGTCGGCCAGACGGCGCAGGGCGGCGTTGTCGGCCACGGTGCGCACGGTGCGTCCCCGGGCGTCGCAGATCTCCACCCGCCCCGGATCGTCGGCCGACGAGAAGGTCGAGATGTAGTAGCGCATTCCGGCGCTCGGAGCGATCGTATGGAACCCCTTGTCGGGCGTGAGCAGGCGTTTGTGCCGTCCCTTGTAGTCGACGGCGTAGAGGTTGCGTTCGAGCGGCGACCGCTCGGTCGAGGTGTAGTAGACCGCGCGGTCGTCGGCTCCGACGATGCCGGTCACCTCCCAGCGCCCTTCGGTGAGCGCCCGCAGCGGTTCGCCAGGCTCGCCGAGGTAGAGGTGCATCCAGCCCGTCGCCGTCTCCTGCATAATGAGGAAGCGGCGTCCTCCGTCGATCCAGCGGAACGAACGGTCGGTTTCGTGGGCCACATAGCGGGGCGAACGCTCGCGGTAGACCGTCTGCTGCTCCGCCTGCGGCGCCGTGAGCGCGTCGGCCGCCAGCCGGCGGAAGACGATCTGCTGCTGACGGCGGTCGCGGGTCTCGTACCACAACTCCCCGCGCGGCGTCCAGCCGATGCGGGGAATGTATTGCGTGGTGTCGGCGCCGGTGTAGGCAAAACGGTGCTTATCCAAGAGCTGATTAACAATATAGCCAAGAAACATAATGGTTTTTCTGTATTTGCCGGAGTGGGAGAGCGTACCCGTGAGGGTAATGACTTGCTCCGTGAGATGATAGAATCCGGGGTTATCCGCTATGGAGAAGCTTTCAAAGAGAGCATGGAGAAAGGACATTGGGATTTGTCGAAAATTGACTATGAGGAGGTGAAGAAATCGCAGGTATCATTAGTGTTCGGTCAGATGAATGAACCGCCGGGAGCACGTGCTTCTGTGGCTTTGTCCGGATTGACGGTAGCGGAATCTTTCCGTGATATGCATTCGGAAGGTGACGGACCACGGGATATTCTGTTCTTTATCGACAATATTTTCCGTTTCACGCAGGCCGGTTCTGAAGTTTCGGCATTGTTGGGACGTATGCCTTCGGCAGTGGGTTATCAGCCTACGTTAGCAACAGAGATGGGAGCTATGCAGGAGCGGATCACTTCAACCCGATACGGTTCTATTACATCTGTACAGGCTGTATATGTGCCTGCCGATGACTTGACCGACCCGGCACCGGCAACTACTTTTACCCACCTCGATGCCACTACGGTACTCGACCGTAAAATAACGGAGTTAGGCATCTATCCGGCGGTAGATCCGTTGTCTTCCACTTCACGTATTCTCGATCCGCATATCGTGGGGCAGGAGCATTATGAAGTGGCACAGCGGGTAAAACAGATTCTTCAGCGTAACAAAGAGTTGCAGGATATCATTTCGATTTTGGGTATGGAAGAACTTTCGGATGAAGACAGGACGCTTGTGAATCGTGCACGTCGTGTACAACGGTTCCTTTCGCAACCTTTCTCCGTAGCCGAACAGTTTACCGGCGTACCCGGTGTGATGGTCTCCATAGAAGATACGATCAAAGGTTTCCGTATGATTCTGGATGGCGAGGTGGATGATCTGCCCGAACAGGCTTTCCTGAATGTGGGTACGATTGAAGAAGCCATTGAGAAGGGGAAACAATTGCTCGAACAGGCGAAGAAATAATGCATGAATGTGCCGATATGCCAATGTGCCAATTGGTAAGACGGCCATTCATAAAATTGAATAATTAATTGTGCGCAGCCAATTGGCACATTGGCATATCGGCACATTAGCACATTATTGAGAATGAAAGAATTGCATTTGAGTATTGTCTCTCCTGAAAAAGAGATATTCGATGGAGAAGTAAATAGTGTGACTCTGCCCGGAGCGATGGGATCGTTTACTATTTTGCCGCAACATGCTCCGATCGTCTCTTCTTTGAAAGAAGGGAAGTTGAGTTATGTGACCGATGATAATGAAGAATGTACGCTCGATATTCAGGGTGGTTTTGTGGAGATGAGTGACGGTAAGGTATCCGTTTGTGTCTCCTGACGATAATATTGAATTTAGAAACAGAAAAACACAGCAACATAAAATGAGCATAAATCTAACAAAGCGTAAGTATCTGCTCTATCTTACTCTTATCACTCTTTTGTTGAGTGGAGTGGGTGGAGTCACTTATTTCTCTTTGGTGCCCGAACATTATTTTGGAGGTTATCCGCTGATTCCGGTATTCTTCTATATTTTCGGAGTATTCAATATCTATATGTTCGATGCTTGCCGGCGGTTTGCTCCCGAAAAGATGTTGCTGCTTCATCTGGCCATGAAGGTGCTTAAGATGTTTCTTTCTGTAATCGTTCTGGTGATATATTGCATGGTAGTCCGGGAAGAGGCGGTGGCATTTCTGCTTACCTTTATCGTGAACTATCTGATTTATCTGGTATTTGAGACAAGCTTCTTTGCAGGCTATGAGCTGAATAAGAAACGACAAAAGAAAAATAAAACAAAAAGATGATCTATATGATGTAACACTTATTTTTAATAATAAGATTTATCATCTTTCAGGGTTTTTAGATAGTGGTAATCATGCAAACTATCTAGGTTATCCACTTATTTTTATTAAAAAAAGTAAAATTGATACTTATCAACAATTAGATACATTGATTATTGATGGCTTAAAAAAAAGAAAAATAGATATTATTTTAGTTGACCAAGTTTTAGTAAATAAGCAATCTTTAAGAAATGTTTATATAGGTGTATTGGATGAATTAGATTATGATTGTTTATTAAATAAAGAATTGATGGGAGGGATTATTTGATGTGGCAAATGATTAGACAGTTTTTAAATACAAAACAGTATCTTTATTATATAGGAAGACATGATATTTTACCGCCTCCTTTAAAAGGTCAACAAGAAAAGGAAATAATTGAAAAAGCAGTTTCTGGGGATCAAAAAGCAAGAGATTTATTGATTGAACATAATTTAAGATTGGTTGTTTATGTTGCTAAAAGATATGACAATAGCGCCAATTGTCCTTTGGAAGATTTAATTAGTATTGGCACAATTGGTTTAGTAAAAGCAATCAATACTTTTAAGGCAGATAAAAATATTAAACTTGCGACGTATGCTTCAAGGTGTATTGAAAATGAAATACTTATGTACTTAAGAAAAAATAATAAGATTCGTTATGAGATTTCTTTAGATGAACCTTTAAATATTGATTATGATGGTAATGAGTTATTATTAGGAGATATCGTAGGAACAGATGATGATCTTGTTGAACAAGAAATGTTGAAAAGTGATCAAAAGAAAATTTTTTATGAAGCTTTAAAAGAATTGAATGAAAGATTGTACTCAGAAAATTTTAT
>ERZ839767.4678-NODE-4678-length-13509-cov-10.034562_pt1 | contig 13509 bp, 9 predicted proteins | sample MGYA00519879_ERZ839767 | MGnify/ENA primary metagenome ERZ839767 (study PRJEB31850, sample SAMEA3708852) | human gut metagenome | biome: human gut; feature: human-associated habitat; material: faeces | place: China | collected 2014 ...
AGATGATGCAGAAGATATAGTGCTTGGAAGCGTGCACGCCCAGACCCACATCATTGGCAAAGATGAAGGGACGGATGTACAGGGAAGCGCCGTCGGCGTGGGGCACCCAGTCGCGGTCCACATCCACCAGAGCCTCAACAGCCTGAATGTAGTCCTCTACCGGGATCTTGGGGATGCACAGACGGTCGGCAGAATCCTGAAAACGCTTGGCGTTGCAGTCCGGGCGGAACAGCTGCACGGTGTCGTCAGCGGTGCGGTAGGCCTTCATGCCCTCAAAGATCTCCTGTGCGTAGTGGAACACTACGGTAGCGGGGTCCAGCTCAAAGGGGCCGTAGGGGACGATGCGGGCATCGTGCCAGCCCTCGCCCTCGGTGTAATCCATGACGAACATGTGGTCGGAGAACTTTTTGCCGAAGCCGAGCTTCGTCTCATCGGTGGGCTTTGCCTTGGGCGCAGCCGTGCGGGTGATCTTGATATCCAACATAGTGAGTTTCCCTCTTTCCTTTTATGCGCGTGCGCACGATTTCCGGCGCTTTATGACACAAATGTTGGTTTCTATTATAATATTCCCAGCCGGTTTTGCAAGGAATCACAAAATGTTTCATCTTTCCACCCGGTAAGTTGCACCAAATTATGAGCACAGTGGTGTGCAAACTGCCAAATCTATGATACAATAGGGGCACAGAGCACTTTTGCGGGGCACAGCCCCGCTTTTCTATGGAAGGAGCATACTGCCATGATCGACAGCGTTATTTTTGATATGGACGGCCTGATGTTTGACACCGAGCGGGTCTGGGCTACCCTGTGGGAGCCTGCACTTGCCACCCTTGGGCTTTCTTATAAGGAAGGGCTGGACGTTGCCGTTCGCGGAACGGCGGGAGATTCCATGCGGGCGGTGCTGCGCCGCTTCTACGGGGAAAACTGCGACACGGACGCCATCATCGAGGCGCTGCATGCACAGGCGGAAAAGGCGTTTCAGGCACCGCCGCCCAAAAAGCCCGGACTGGACGAAATTCTGACATGGCTGGACGCACAGCACATCCCCATGGCGGTGGCCTCTTCCAGCCGGATGGCGTCTATCCGGCACCATTTGGACGGCTGGGGCTTGACCCACTACTTTAAAGTGATCGTCTCCGGCGAGCAGTTCTCAGCCTCCAAGCCCGACCCGGAGATCTTTAAGCGGGCAGCGGAAGCGCTGGGCACTGTGCCCGGCCGCACCCTTGTGCTGGAGGACAGTTACAACGGCGTGCGCGCCGGTGCCGCCGGCGGCTTTGTTACCGTGATGGTGCCGGACATGGCACCCGCCAACGACGAGATGCGCCGTCTGTACACCGCCGAGTGCCGCGACCTGTACGAGGTACTGGAAGGCTTGCAGAAGGGGAGATTCTGATTGTGAAAATACAATGCCGGACAGCCCGCAGGCTGTCCGGCATTGTGCTATTTTAACGTGCTTTTTTTCTGCGGCGGAGCTTGCGCACCAGTTTGCGGAGCAGCAGCACAAGGCACACCACCAGCAGAATGACGGTGAGGATCAGGCCAAGTAGGATAAAGGCAAAGCGGTTGGGCTTTTTCAGCAGCGCGGAAAGGCTGCGGCTGTCCTCTACCTTTTTGCGGTCGTGCAGGGTGCTGTAGTAGTCCGGTACGTTGCCGATGCCGTCGCCGTCGGTGTCCTCGAACGATACCATGTACCGCGCAATGGCGTCCCAGCCCTTCAGCTCTTTGCCGTTTTCGGTCAGGATTACATCCTCAAAATCTTCGATGGGAGTGCCATCGGCGTACTTCGGTACGATAGACAAAATGCCGTAGGACATATCCGTCACGGCGCTCAGCATCTGCCCGCTGTAAAGGTCTGCTACGATGCGGTACAGCTTGTCGTCCTGCAGCTCCACGCGCTGCCCGTCCTTGACCAGATAGACATCCGTCACCTTGTTCAGCAGCAGCCGGTGGGGGTTATAGGTAAAATTCAGGCCGCTGCAATACAGCCGCGCGGTGGTCATGAAATCCGACACGGAAGCGTCGATCTCGGCGGCGGTGCGCAGTTCCTTGCCGGTGAGGTAGACCTCGATGAGGGGATAGCCCGGCACGCCGTCTGCGCCGATGCCCAGCGAGAAGGAGTTGAACACCTGCTCCACTGTGATATCGCCCCGGGCGTAGGTGTCGCGCACGGTGCCGCTGGGCACCACCGCCAAATCGACCGGCACGCCGTCATAGTCGGCGGCGTTCTCCACCGCGTACACATAGGCGTCCGCGATGAGATCGCCCAGATTGTGCTCGGTGTGCACCTTGCCCAGATCTTTCAGGTTGGAGAAAACAACATCGTTTTCTGCCAGAACCTGATCCTTGGTGTAGCCGAACTGCGCCAGATAATCCGCGTCCACGGTGTCCATAAAGCGGTCGATGACCTCTTGCGTGTCGGCATCGGCAGGGATGTCGGCAGTAATGGGAATCAGCTGGTAATCAGTCACCTGCCAGCGGCCATCCGCTTTCTGTGCCATGGAAAGGCTGCCCAGATTTTTGCCGTACTCGCCGCAGGATACCACATAGGTGTCCCCGTGGCGGATGGGCTCCCGGATGCGGCTGTGGGTGTGGCCGCTGAGGATGAGGTCGAGCTCAGGCACACCTTTAGCCAGCAGCTCGTCCTCAGACTTTTTGGGATTGTCCCATGTGCCGCTGTGGGAAACGCAGACGATCATATCCGCATTTTCGTTTGCCTTGATCTCTGCCACGGTGGCTTTGACCGCCTGTACCGGGTCTTTGAATTTCAGCTCGCAGGTGGGCGCGCAGGAGAGCGCGTCCTTGCCGAAAACGCCCACCACGGCAATGCGCACATCGCCCTTCTGCACCACGGTGTAGTCCTGCACGCCGTAGGCGGCAAAGGCGTCCCGGAGCTCTTGCTGTCCCTCGGTGAGGCCGGCGGCTTCCATGGCATCCCAGTCCACGTTGCAGACCACGATGGACGGGACGGCATCGCCGGAGGTGCGGGCGCTGGTAAGCATGTTGGCAAGCCCCTTGGAGCGGTAGTCGAACTTGTGGTTGCCAAAGGTGGTCACATCGTAGCCCATGTAGCCCAGCATCCGCAGCTCTGCGGCCTGCGTTTCAAACACGGTCTGGATCAGGGTGCCCATGGAAAAGTCACCGCCGTCGATCACAAGGGTGTCCGGGTCATTGGCGCGCTGTGCCTTGATGAGGGTGTTGGCGCGGGCAAAGCCGCCGATCTCTGCTTCCTCGTCCTCCACCACTGTGGTGAAGGTGTTCAGGTGAGAGTGGGTGTCGTGGCTGAACAGGATGTCCAGCGTTTTGCCCGTCTCCGGTGCCTGCCCATAGGCGGCGGGAATGCCCAGCAGCACTGAAAACAGCAGCAGCACGGCCACCGTCATGGCAAAAAGTTTTTTCATGGCGTGTTCTCCTTTTGTTGCGTCCTTATTTTTTCGGCTCAGCCGAATTTTTACAGCATCAGAAAAAGTAATACCACTCTATAAAAATCAACTGTCTGCACGCTATTTTAGCATAAATGCACAAAATAAACAAGACGGCAGTTGCCTTTTTGCACCGATAGGCAACGCTTTTGGAAAATCAGACTTGTTTTAGCTCTGTGGGGACGAACCCTCTCAGTCACGCCTGACGGCGTGCCAGCTCCCCCGAAGGGGGAGCTTTTTGCCATCTTCCGGTCAGCGCGAATAAAGCTCCCCCTTCGGGGGAGCTGGCGCGGGAGCGCCTGAGAGGGTTCTTTATTTACACCGCACCAAAAATAGTTGCGCTGTACGGCGCAAGGGCGGCTTCGTTTGTAAAAACGCGGCTGGGACCCCGCCACAGGCTGGAAGAAGTGCCGTCGCTCAGCAGTTTCCACTGCCCGGCGGGCAGGGGAACGGTGCGGGTGGTGTCGGTGGGGTTATAAAAGACGCACAAAGCGCTCCATGCCGCGCCGTCTCCCCAGATGGCGGGCAGCGTCCAGCCCACCAGCGGCTGCTCCAGTGCAAAGAACTGCAAAGCCTCCGGGGCGTGACGGTCGGTGCTGCCCAGCCGGGGAAAGGCTGCCCGCAACGCCAGAAGCCCCCGGTAGTAGTCCACGAGGGCGTGGTACTGCTCGGCGCGGTTCCAGTCCAGCCGGTTCAGGGCGGGAGAAGAACGGTAGCTGTTGCTCACGCCCTTTTTGGTGCGGGCGAACTCCTCGCCTGCCTGCATGAAGGGCAGGCCGAAGCTGGTCAGGTAGATGCCCGCCGCCAGCCGGTTCTGTGCCAGCGCCACGGTGTCCCGGGCGGTGAACTCCGGCTTTTCGTACCGGACGCAGAGCAGCTTGTCCCACAGGGTAAAGTTGTCGTGGGCGGAAACATAGCTCACGATCTGGCTGGGCGCGTGGGGCGGCAGACGGTCGCTGCGGCACCATGCCGCCACCGCTGCGCCGATATCCCAGAAGCTGCCGGGCTTGCCCTCCACATAGCCCGGCTCCCGGGCATCGAAGCAGCCGCCCTTGATGGCGTCCCGGGTGTCATCGCAGAAGATGCCCACCCGCTCGTTGAGCATGGCGAGGTTCGCCTTGTTGGCTTCGTACCGGTGCAGCTGGCTGGCACCGCCCTGCCACGGCTCACCGTACAGTAGGATGTCCCGCCCGCCGGGCAGGGCATCCAGTGCGGCGCGCACCGCGTTGATGCTCTCGGCGTCGTACAGGCCCATCAGGTCGAAGCGGAAGCCGTCGATGTGGTACTCCTTTGCCCAGTAGAGGATGGAGTCGATGAGGTAGCGCCGCGCCATGGGGCGCTCGCTGGCAAACTCGTTGCCGCAGCCGCTGCCGTTGGAAAAGCTGCCGTCCGGGTTCTGCCGGAAAAAGTAGTACGGCACGGTGCTGTTGAAGGGATTCTCGGTGCGGTAGGTGTGGTTATACACCACGTCCATCACCACCCCGATGCCCGCCGCATGGAGGGCAGCGATCATCTCCCGGCACTCCCGGATGCGCACCTCACCCCGGGTGGGGTCGGTGGAGTAGCTGCCCTCCGGTACGTTGAAGTTGGTGGGGTCGTAGCCCCAGTTATATTGCCGCAGCAAAGGTTTTGCCTCGTCCACGCTGCCAAAATCAAAAATGGGCATCAGCTGGACGTATTTTACCCCCAACCGCTTGAGGTAGTTCAGGCAGGTGGGGTGGATGCCATCGCCGTGCAGGGTAGTGCCCTGCTGGGTAAAGGCCATATATTTGCCCCGCCACGCCGGGCGCACCCCGCTGGCGGCATCCTGCGAAAAGTCCCGCACGCTCACCTCCCACACGGCGCGCTGTGCCGGGGGGATATTGGGGCGCACATCCCGTTCCCACCCGGAGGGTGCGGTGCGGGCAAGGTCTACGATCATGCTGCGGACGCCGTTCACTCCCGCCGCCCGGGCGTAGGGGTCGCCGGTCTCGCGGGTGATGCCGTCCACGGTGACGGCAAAGGTGTAGTAGCGGCCGTGTTGCTCCCCGGGCAGCCAGACGCTCCACACCCCATGCGCTCCGCGCACAAGGGGCTCTGTGCCCAGCACGGCGCCGCCGTCTCCCTTGTGGTATAAGGTCACAGTGACCGCCTCGGCGGTGGGTGCCCACAGCCGCAGACAGGTGCCGCCGGGGGTGTAGTCCGGCCCAAGGGGGCCGGTATAGTAGTTTTCGCGGTGGAAGGGTACGTTTTCAAACAGTGTTTTCCACTGGGCGGGCGTTTTTGCAGCCATGGTCAGCTTCATTCCTTCTTAAAAGATTCGTTATATCCAGTGTATCGGACAACAGGCTTTTTTTCAAGAGGGAATCAACTTTTACCACGGAAATCAATTTTCCGCATGAAGGCTTCCCCCGCCGCGCGGCTGTTTCCGCAGGAAACCAGCGCGGCAGCTGCCGGTTGCCGTCACGACCCCTCCCCGTGAAAATGGGATAGCGGAGCGTCCGCAGACGCTCCGCTATCCCGAAATAAAAAATATTCTTTCCGCTGAAAATGCCCAGAGCAATGCGGAGGGCATTCAAAATCGTCTCACTCCAGATACATCCGCCGCAGCCGCATCAGGCGGGCGGGGGTCAGGCCGTATTCGGCTTCCAGATAACTCTCGGCGCTGCCGTAGTCCTGCCGGATGGTGCGCAGCACAAAGGGCGCAGTCTCCGGGTCTACCCCGGCGGAGGACTGCCAGCGCATCCGCTGCGCCGGGTCGGCGGCGATCTCCGCCGCATGGTCAGCCATGGCCTTTTCGATCTCGGCGGCGCGGCAGAGGTTGGTGCGGGCGTAATCCGCGCAGATGGTCTCGTCCGAAGCACCCAGCGCCAGTAAGATCAGCATGGCGGCGACGCCGGTGCGGTCCTTGCCCGCCGTGCAGTGGAACAGGATGGGCGTCTCGCCGGCTTCCAGCGCACGGAACAGCTCCTTGAACGCCTTATTGCCGGTGAGCATCTGCCGGTATATCAGCTGGGTGAGGTTCGTCCCGGCGGGGGCGCTCTGCACCAGCCGCTGGATGTCGTTGGGCGAGAAATCGATCTCCTGCCCGGTGGCATCCCGCAGGCCGCAGATCTGCACCAGCCGTGCGCCGTCCGGCACATAGTCCGGCAGCTTGGCGGCCTCTGCGCCGCTGCGCAGGTCAAGGATGAGCCGCAGCCCCAGCCCGTCCAGCCGGGCGCGGTCGGCTTCGGTGGTCAGCCGCCCGGTGGGGAAGCCCCGGTAGATCTGTCCCCACTTTACGGTCTTGCCCTCGTCGGCATGGTAGCCGCCCAGCTCCCGGAAGTTGTTGCCGCCCGCAAAGGGCAGCTGGGTGCCCGGAGTGGGATGCTCCGGGGCAGCCTTGGCGGCGGCGCTGGAAAGCACCGGTGCGGTGTAGAAGGGCTTTGCCGGGCGTCCCCGGCGGGGCGGCAGGCTGGCGGTGCTGCCCAGAACCTCCAGCAGGTAACTGCGCAGCAGGTCGATGTAGGCAGAGCTGGTGTCCCGCCGCTGCACCAGCGACACGCACAGCGGGGGCATATCCTCCAGCAGCACGTCCCGCACCCGGTCCAGCTCCCGGCGCGCACCGGGCTCGTAGCGGGTCAGGCAGGTGCACAGCTGCTCCTGCACCAGATAGTAGGCCTGATAAAAGCTGGGGCCGATCTCAGCGTTGGGTGCAAAGCCCGCCCGGGCACAGGCCGCCCACAGCGGGCTGAACAGATCCTGCCGCAGGCTGGGCAGCAGCACTCGCTGCCCGCGCAGCTCTGCCAGCGGGATGCGCTCCTTTTCCCAGAAGGGGTGTCCCCGGGGTACCAGCAGGCAGGCGGGATCTGCCCGCAGGGTGGTGCGCGCCAGCACCGGCGCGGCGCAGCCAAGGTCGATGACCAGACCCGCGTCCAGCTCACCCTGCTCTACCCCATCGGCCACGGCGTCGTTGTCCAGCAGGCGGAACCGCATCTCCACATGGGGGTACTGCTGCCGGAACTTGTCCAGCTGCGTTTCCAGCCCGGGCAGATAGTCCGGCACCAGCGCCACGCTGATGCCGATGCGCACCGGCTGGGCAGACTGGATCTCTGCCCGCAGCGCGGCCTGCATCTGCTGGAACTGCTCCACCACCGGGGCGGCATGGCGCTGCAGGCTCATGCCCCGGTCGGTGAGCGCCAGTTTGTGGTGGGCGCTGATGAACAGCGGCCCGCACATTTCGGCTTCCAGCGCAGAGATGCTCTGGCGCAGCGCCTGCCGCGACAGGAACAGCCGCTGTGCGGCGCGGGTATAATTCATTTCTTCGCACAGGGTCAAAAAGTAGTGCAGCTGGCGGATATCCATGGTCTCCTCCCGGGAAAGTTTGTTCTGGAAAAAGAATACCGCTTTTTCGGCGGAATGTAAAGGGAAGGGCAGCAAAAAGCCGCTGCACGGCGGTAGCCGTGCAGCGGCTCAGAAGCTTGGAGGATCAGATCAGGCTCAGAGCCTCTTCGTCAGCCACCAGAATGAAGTCCGGGTGCAGCTGCAGAATGCTTGCGGGCACCTCCGGGGTGACGGGGCCGAAGAAGGCCTTTTTGACGATCTCGGCCTTGCCGACGCCGTTGACCACCATCAGCACCTTGCGTGCCTGCATGATGGTGCGGATGCCCATGGTGTAAGCCTGCTTGGGCACCAGATCCTCGTTGCCGTCAAAGAAGCGCTTGTTGGCCTCGATGGTCTCCTGGGCCAAGTCCACGCAGTGGGTGCCCAAATCAAAGGCATCGTGGGGCTCGTTGAAGCCGATGTGGCCGTCATGGCCGATGCCCAGCAGCTGCAGATCCACGCCGCCCACGCGGCGGATGACCTCGTCGTAGCGCTTGCACTCGGCTTCGGCGTCCATGTTGGTGCCGTCCGGCAGGTTGATGTGGGCGGGGTCGATGTTCACATGGTCGAACAGGTTGCGGTGCATAAAGCTCCAGTAGCTTTCCGGGTGATCCTTGGGCAGACCGCGGTACTCGTCCAGATTGACGGAGGTGACCTCAGAAAAATCCAGATCCCCCTCGTTATAGCGCTCCACCAGCTTCTCATAGATGCCAACGGGGGTGCCGCCGGTAGCCAGACCCAGCACACAGTCGGGCTTCATGATGACCTGCGCAGAAATGATGTTTGCTGCCTTGCGGGACATATCGGCGTAGTCCTTTGTACGAATGATCTTCACGATAAACGACCTCTCTTCTTCATTTACTCTTTGTGGGCGGTGCACAGCAGCACACGCCCGCATCTGGTTCAAGTTTATCACATTTGCCAACAGAAAGCCACAAAACGGCACAATTTTTCCGGTTTTCCGTTTCTTTTGGAAAAAGTGCCTTAAAAACCGGTTGAAGTATCGTTTATTTGCACAAAGGGCGCGCAGGGGGTCAGTCCGCAAAGCCGGCCTTTTGCAGGGCGGTGAGCAGCAGCGGGATGAACACCAGCTGCGCCACGATGCCCGGCACGGCGGTAAACAGCGCCCCGGACAGGAACGCACGGAAGGGGAAGCTGCCGCCGGTCAGCCCGGCCAGCACAAAGCGCACGATGCCCCAGACGATGCGCCCGGACACCATAGCGGTCAGCAGCACGGCGTAGAGCGCGGGCAGGCTGTGCTTTGCCCTGCGCCACAGCAGCCCGGACACCAGCCCGTAGGTAGCCAGCTCAAAGGCCATGGAGATGGCCACTGGGAACATGGGCGGCATCCCGAACAGCACCGAGCGCAGCAGCGGGGCGGCAAAGCCCACAGCCAGCCCCCACGGGCCGCCCAGCACAAAGCCGCACAGCAGCACCGGGAAGTGCATCGGGCAGAGCATATTGCCCACCTTGGGCACCTGACCGGTGAGCAGGGGCAGCACAAAGGCCAGCGCTAAAAACAGGGCAGCCGGCACCAGCTGCCGCACAGGCGAAGCGTTGTTGGTTTTCATAAGGGTCCCTCCTTTTTCAGCCGCAAAATAAAAAGGAGCCTGCCCCGGCATTCCATGCCAAAGGCAGACCCCTTCGTGGCGTCTGTTTCAAAAAAATATTGCTTGCTGGGATAAGCGGCAGGCTGCTGCCCGCCCGTGTCCGGCTTCCTGCCGGAACGATGGTCAAAAGTATAACAAACCATTTTGCCCCTGTCAAGCGGGGCGGGATGTCTGCAAAATAGACAAAAATCGGTCTATTCGCAAAAAAATTTCCCCGGGGCTGTACATTTTGCTGGAAGAAGCTTGACCTTTTTGCGCAGAATGGATAATATAAAATTGAAAAAAAGCGCGCTGCGGCAATCTTGACGCCGGGGCGCTGACGAGAGGCTTTTTTGAGCGCATGAATTCTGAGGTTCATACGGGAGGACCATCATGACAAATGCTGAAAAACTTACCCTGAAAAAGCACGCCTGCCACATCCGCATGGGCGTGATCGAGGGGACCCACAGTGCAGGCTGTGGTCATCCGGGCGGCAGTCTGAGCATCGCAGATGTGCTGTCTTATCTGTACTTTAAGGAATTGAACATTGACCCTGCCCAGCCCAAGATGGCGAACCGCGACCGTCTGGTGCTGTCCAAGGGTCATGCCGCCCCGGCGCTGTACGCCGCGCTGGCAGAGCGGGGCTTCTTCCCGGTGGAGGAGCTCAAAACCCTGCGCAAGATCGGCAGCCGCCTGCAGGGCCACCCCAACATGAACAGCGTGCCCGGCGTGGATATGTCCACCGGCAGTCTGGGTCAGGGCATCTCTGCCGCCTGCGGCATGGCGCTGGGCGCAAAGCACGCCGGCTCTGCCGTGAACGTTTACGCCATTCTGGGCGACGGCGAGGTGGAAGAGGGCGAATGCTGGGAGGCCTTTATGTTTGCCGCCCACTACGGCCTTTCTAACCTGTGCGTGATGCTGGACCGCAACCATCTGCAGATCGACGGCACCACCGAGACGGTCATGAACAGCGCCCCGCTGGAAGATAAGCTCCGCGCCTTCAACTTCAACGTGGTCACCATCAACGGCCACGACTTTGACCAGATCGAGAGCGCCGTGCAGGCTTTCCACGCCGAGACCGAAAAGCCCACCTGCATCATTCTGGATACGGTCAAGGGCACCGGCGTTTCCTATATGACCAATTCCGTTGCATGGCACGGCAAGGGCCCCAACGACGAAGAGTATCAGGTGGCCATGAACGAGCTGAACGCCGCCTATGCCGCGCTGGAACAGGAGGAGAACTGAGATGGCAGACGTGAAAAAGATCGCGACCCGCGACAGCTACGGCAACACCCTGAAGGAACTGGCCGCGGAAGGCCACGATGATCTGGTGGTGCTGGATGCCGATCTGGCCGCCGCTACCAAGACCGGTATGTTCCAGAAGGCATACCCGGATCGTCACTTTGACTGCGGCATCGCCGAGGAAAACATGGTAGGCGTGGCAGCAGGTCTGGCCGCTATGGGCTATGTGCCCTTTGTTTCCAGCTTTGCCATGTTCGCAGCCGGCCGCGCCTTCGAGCAGGTGCGCAACTCTGTGGGCTATCCTCACCTGAACGTGAAGATCGGCGCTACCCACGGCGGCATCTCCGTGGGCGAGGACGGCGCTTCCCACCAGTGCTGCGAGGACTTTGCCCTGATGCGCAGCATCCCCGGCATGACCGTCATCTGCCCCGCCGACGATATCGAGGCACGCGCCGCTGTGCGCGCCGCTTACGCCATGGAAGGCCCCGTCTACCTGCGCTTCGGCCGTCTGGCTGTGCCGGTGTTCCACGATGAGGCCAACTACCACTTTGAACTGGGCAAGGGCGAGCAGCTGACCGAGGGCAACGATATTGCCATTATCGCCACCGGTCTGATGGTCAACGAGGCACGCATGGCCGCCGAGCAGTTGGCTGCCGAGGGCATCCACGCCCGGGTCATCAACATCCACACCATCAAGCCCCTGGACGAGGAGATCGTCCTCAAGGCTGCCAAGGAGTGCGGCAAGGTCATCACTGCCGAGGAGCACAACGTCATCGGCGGTCTGGGCGAAGCCGTCTGCGCTGTCCTGAGCGAGAAGCTGCCCACTCCCGTGCGCCGCGTGGGTGTGCAGGACGTGTTCGGCTGCTCCGGCCCCGCATGGGACCTGCTGAAGAAGTTCGGTCTGGACGCAGCCACCATCTGCAAGACTGCCCACGAGATGCTGGGCAAGTAAGCGCTTTTTACAGCAGTACGAATTCGATTTTTAAAGCCGCCGCACAAAACACTGTGCGGCGGCTTCTTTTTGCCTCTATAACTGTCCTCTGCACAAGGACAACGGCGAAATGAAAGCCTGAGTTTTGTCTGCGTTTTATATTAAAAAGAAAAAATGTACAACTTGATTTATAAAATAAATAGAACTGTTCAAAAGCAAGAGATAAAAAAGAAATAACACGATTGTTCAAGTGTATTTGTTTAAAAGTGAAATATGCTCATGGACTGAAATTGTACAAAAATCATGGGATTTCTGGGGCGTTACGTTAGACAAACTGCAGAAATGAACGCACGACGCGGACAAATTTTGCAAAACCCCTTTTCTTTTGCGGAAAGAAGCGGTATAATGCCGCCATAGCACAAGGGAGTGCATCGTTCCGGAAGGAGGAACGGACATCCCTTGTGTATTTTTAGAACGTGACGCTTTAGTAGAGTATAAAGCTAAAGCAGTAAAGAGAGGGGAATATCTATGAGATTCGATCGTCGTATTTCGCGCCGCAGCTTCCTAGCAGCTGCCGGTGCTACCTCTGCTGTGCTGGCTCTGACGGCCTGCGGCGGCTCTTCCAGCTCGGTGGCGGCTTCCTCCGCCTCCGGCACTGCCTCCTCTGCAGCTGGCACTGCACAGGGCGGCACCCTGAATATCATGCTGGAGACCGAGGTTCAGTCGCTGGACCCGCAGGTAGCCACCGACGGCACCTCCTTTGAGGTCATCGCAGACTACACCGACGGTCTGATGCAGATGGATGCAGACGGCGCAGCAGTTCCCGCCATTGCAGAGACCTACGACATCAGTGAGGACGGAAAGATCTATACCTTCCACCTGCGGGATGCCAAGTGGTCCAACGGCGAAGCCGTTACCGCTGCCGACTTCGTGTTTGGCTGGCAGCGCGCCGTGGACCCCGCCACCGCTTCCGAGTATTCCTATATGCTGTCGGATATCGGTCAGGTGGTCAACGCTGCCGAGATCATTGCAGGCGAGAAGCCCGTCACCGATCTGGGCGTGACTGCTGTGGACGACAAGACGCTGGAAGTCCAGCTGAACGTTCCCGTCAGCTATTTCCTGAGCCTGATGTACTTCCCCACCTTCTATCCGGTCAACGAGGCGTTCTACAACACCTGCAAGGACACCTTCGGCACCAGTCCCGACACGGTGCTGTCCAACGGTGCGTTCAAGCTGACCGACTACCAGCCTGCCGCAACCGCCTTTACGCTGGAAAAGAACCCCGATTACTACGATGCCGGCAAGATCGCTCTGGACGGTCTGGCCTATCAGGTCATCAAGGACAGCCAGCAGGCACTGATGAGCTACCAGACCGGTGCTCTGGACATGACTTTGCTGAACGGCGAGCAGGTGGATCAGGTCAAGGATGACCCCGAGTTTACCAGCGTGGGTGCCGGTTACCTGTGGTACATCAGCCCCAATATCGGCAGTGTGCCGGAGCTGGCCAACGAGAACCTGCGCAAGGCCATCACCTTTGCACTGGATCGTGACGCCATTACCGGAGACGTGCTGAAGGACGGCTCTGCACCCTGCTACACCGTCGTTCCGCCGCAGTTCGCCACCGGCCCCGACGGCAGCGATTTCAGCGCCGACCAGACCAAGTTTGCAGAGTTCTGCGCTTATGATGCCGACAAGGCCAAGGAGTACTACGAGCAGGCCAAGAGCGAGCTGGGCAAGGACTCCTTCACCTTCAACATGGTGGTGGATGCCGACGACGCACCCCAGAAGGTGGCACAGGTCGTCAAGGAGCAGCTGGAGACCACGCTGGCAGGCTTTACCCTGAACCTGACCGTGGAACCCAAGAAGCAGCGCGTGCAGGATATGCAGGACGGCAACTTTGAGATCGGCCTGACCCGCTGGGGCCCCGACTACGCCGACCCCATGACCTATCTGGGCATGTGGGTGACCGGCAACTCCAACAACTACGGTC
>ERZ839767.4689-NODE-4689-length-13474-cov-5.063343_pt1 | contig 13474 bp, 11 predicted proteins | sample MGYA00519879_ERZ839767 | MGnify/ENA primary metagenome ERZ839767 (study PRJEB31850, sample SAMEA3708852) | human gut metagenome | biome: human gut; feature: human-associated habitat; material: faeces | place: China | collected 2014 ...
GAAAGCAAAGTGAGGATGGAACAAATAAATTTGTTCCATCTGAGCGTGCTCGCGATGGCTTTGCCATCATTTCAGAAATGAAAGGCTATTCTACCATAAAAAGATAATCAGCAATACAATGAGCAAGCTCATGTATTATTGACTTATCTTTTTTGGGCTGAACTGTTACTTGGAAAAATTGGAAGTTGAAAGTTTTTATATACATTTATAACATGATATGTTAGAATAAAGTTATAAAGCCATTTTTACAACTAAGGTCTAAAAATGGCAAAAAAATATGAACAAAGTGTGAAGAGACACAAAAACAGCAAAAAATAAGCAGATTTTGATATTGTCAGACAATTACCTGCAAAATCGAGTCTGCAAATGCTTCATTTTAGGGCGTTCCCAGAGGGGAGCGTAGAAATGGAGAAAGCCTGATAAAGGGCATTGACACCAATGTATTTTAAATTGCTTTCATACTCCTCTACTACAGTAGAAATGGAGAAAGCCTGATAAAGGGCATTGACACAATAATTTCTGTATTCAGATTCGCTTATAAACTGTGTAGAAATGGAGAAAGCCTGATAAAGGGCATTGACACAGGAGAAATAAATAAGTTATATGCTAATCTTATGAATAACGTAGAAATGGAGAAAGCCCGATAAAGGGCATTGACACCCATCTTCCATAAAGACAATAATCATTTCTTCATTAGCGTAGAAATGGAGAAAGTCCGTTAAAGGGCATTGACACCCTTTTGTCTGCTGTATAGATGTGATAAGTACATCTGATGTAGAAATGGAGAAAGCCTGTTAAAGCACATTATTAAAAAAGTAACGCAAACAATGATAAAATCGCCATTTAAAGCAGTTAAGTGGTGATTTTTTTGTATGTTATTAACAAAGAAATCTATATAAAATAATGCATATTGCATAAGAAAATAAAAAATCTAATATTACAAAATTGTTTATAGTGTACCAAACCATAAAAAATATTTCTAACAATATTCACATATTAAAAAGATAAATCGTATGTTATCATTATTTCACTTAAGAAAAACAAGCATTTTCATCTGTTTATCAGATGATAAAGTTCAGTTATGAATATATATTTCTGAAGCAAATACTGAAAGAAGGTGGAACAAGTGTCTAATAAAATACAAAATAAAGGAAAATCTAAAAAGAATAGAAAAACTGATGAAGAAGTGATACAGATAATAAGAAATCTTCGTTTGATTGACGATGTATTATTTGAGAAGTTTATGGAAGATGCGGCAGTGTGTGTCAATACACTAATATAGTTTACGATTACAAAGGAAGAATAAATCATATAACAGACAGTGGAGATAAAATAGAATTAGCATATAAAGGTTATTATAAAAGAGGGGATAGTCGAAGCAGCTACAGCGAAAATATATGCAGACAGTTCACAGTCAATCAAAAATGTGATATACTTAAAAAGCACTTTTTGTTATACGAATTAGGTATTTGTGAAACGCTTATAATCTATTATGATTAAATTGTTTTGTGAATATCTATTATACAAATATAATGGAGGAAACTATAGATGGGTAAGATTTTTAAATTCAATCAGGATGTTGATACTGACCAGATAATTGCTTCACAGTATCTTCTTTTTCCTACAATTGATGAGATGAAAACACATACATTTGAGTCACTTGACCCTGACTTTGCGGCAAATGTAAAGCCGGGGGATTATGTTGTGGCTTCTGAAAATTTTGGCTGCGGTTCTTCAAGGGAACAGGCACCAAGCGTTTTGAAAGCACTCGGAGTCAAGGCAGTTATAGCAAAATCATTTGCTAGGATTTTTTATAGAAATTCGATCAATATCGGACTTCCGGTTATTGTCTGTAAAGATTTACACGAAAATGTAAATGCAGGTGATGAGATGGAACTTGATCTTCAGGAGGGTATCGTGCGTGTTGGTGATAAAGAATACCAGTGCACAAAACTTCCGGCATATATGCAAGGAATACTTGACCAGGGCGGTCTTATTGCATCATTAAATAAGGAGGATTAATTTCATGGGAATGACGATTGCAGAAAAGATTATTGCGGCAGCCGCAGGTGTAAATGAGGTTAAGCCGGGAGATATACATACAGTAGAACTTGACAGACTTATGAGTAATGATGGAACAACACATCTTACAATAGACATGTATAACAAACTTAAAAATCCGCATATTGCAGATGTAAACAAACTTGTCTGGATAGTAGACCACAATGTTCCATGTGACAGTGTAAAGACAGCAGCTTCACACAAGAAGATGAGAGATTTTGCAAAGGAGCATGGCATTAAGTTTTATGAGGGTGCAGGGGTGTGTCATCAGGTTATGATGGAAAATCATGTTACATCAGGTGAACTAATTTTTGGTGCTGATAGTCATACCTGTGCTTATGGTGCTGTTGGTGCATTTGGTACCGGTGTTGGATGTACGGATTATCTCTATGCCATGGTTACAGGTAAGTCATGGCTTCTTGTTCCTGAAACACTTAGATTTAATCTTAAAGGAAAACTTAAGGACGGTGTTTATGCAAGAGATCTTATCCTTACTATTATAGGAAAGATTGGTGCAAATGGTGCAAATTACATGGCTATGGAATTTGGCGGTGAGGGACTTAAAACTCTCAACATGAGCGACAGAATATCTATCTGTAACCTCTGTGTTGAGGCAGGTGCCAAAACAGCACTTATGGAAGTTGACGATATAACGATTGATTATCTTAAGGAGCATGGAAGAAAGCCAAAACACAGCTTTTCAAGTGATGCTGATGCTAAATTTGCAAAGGTCTATGACATTAATCTTGATGAAATTGAGCCAATCGTTGCAAAACCTCATTTTGTGGACAGCGTAGTACCGGCAAAAGAATGTTTAGAAACTCATATTGACGAGGCATTTCTTGGTTCATGCAATAACGGACGAATTGAGGATCTCCGTGTTGGTGCAGAACTTATCAAAGGAAAGAAAGTTGCTCCGCTTGTTCGTTTCCTTGTGGTACCGGCAAGTGCGGCAGTTTACGAGCAGGCACTTAAAGAGGGCATTATCGACACATTTATGGAATCTGGGGCAATAGTTATGAATCCGAACTGCAGCGTATGCTGGGGAAGCTGTCAGGGTGTTATCGGTGAAAATGAAGTTCTTATAAGTACGGGAACAAGAAACTTTAAAGGCCGTGCAGGACATAAAGACTCATTTATCTATCTTGCATCAGCCGCAACAGTGACAGCATCAGCGATAAAGGGTGAGATTACAACGGCTGATTTATTGTAGAAAAATCTAAATAACGAAAAGAGGAAAAATACATGGCACAGTTTAGTGGAAAAGTCTGGGTGCTCGGTGATGATATAGATACGGATATTATTATTCCAACTGAGTACCTTGCATTAGAGACAGTCAATGACATGGCACCGTATGCGTTTTCACCACTCAGACCGGAACTTGCAGCACAGATTAAAGAGGGTGACATTATAGTTGCCGGAAAGAATTTTGGCTGCGGTTCTTCAAGAGAGCAGGCACCTGAGATTATAAAAGCACTTGGTATAAAATGCGTTATCGCAAAATCATTTGCGAGAATATTCTTTAGAAATTCAATAAACAACGGTCTTTTGCTTATCGAGAATGATAAACTTCACGATGATGTGAAAGAGGGTGACAGTATTACAGTTACAGTTAATGAAAATATAGAGTATGATGGAAATAAATATCCTATAGCATCACTTCCGGATAATCTTGTTGAGATAATCGATGCAGGCGGACTTGTAAAAGCAATGCGTAAATTAAATGGATTAGACTAGGAGGTAAGTTATGGGTTCAACAATTATTGAAAAAATCATTAGAAATAATGTCGGCAAAGAAGTAAAGCCGGGAGAGATAGTTACCGTAAATGTTGACAGAGTTATGGTACATGATATTTTTATTCCATTTGTTGCCTCAAAGTTTGAGGAGATGGGATTTACGAAGATATGGAATCCTGACAAGGCGGTTCTTATATATGACCATCTTGTGCCGGCAAGTCAGGTTGATGACACAAGACATTTCCGTATTGGAAATGAATTTGTGGAAAAATATGGAATGAAAAATATTCACCGTTCAGACGGAATCTGTCACCAGCTTATGACAGAAGCAGGATATGTTAAACCTGGAAACATAGTTTTTGGAACAGACAGCCATACTACTACATATGGATGTGTTGGTGCATTTTCATCAGGAATCGGTTATACTGAGATGGCAAGTATTCTTGGAACGGGAACGCTCTGGATTCGTGTACCTGAGACTATCAAGGTAAATATCACGGGAAAACTTCCTGACAATGTTATGGCTAAAGATATTATCCTGAAGCTTATTGGAGATCTCGGTGCTGACGGTGCGACATATAAAGCTCTTGAATTTGCCGGAGATACAGTGGAAAATATGTCGGTGGCTTCAAGAATGTCAATGTCAAATATGGCGATTGAAGCAGGAGCGAAATGTGCATTATTTACACCTGACGAGAAAACAGCAGAGTATTGTGAAATCGAGCTTACTGACGAGCAGAAAGATTTGGTCGGTGACAGTGATGCGGTTTATTCAAGAGTTATAAATTATAAAGCAGAAGATTTAGTACCTGTTATGGCTTGTCCTTCAAATGTCGATAATGTAAAACCAATTTCAGAGATTGAGGGAAAAGAGATTGACCAGGTATTTATCGGTTCATGCACAAACGGAAGGCTTGAGGACCTTATGGCAGCGGCAGAAATCCTTAAGGACAAGCATGTAGCACCTTTTGTAAAACTTATCGTTACGCCTGCAAGCCGTAAGATATACAGACAGGCGGTAGAGAATGGAACGATGGAAATCCTTTCAAAAGCAGGTGCGATAATAACACATCCAAGCTGTGGACTTTGCTGTGGACGAACAGGCGGTATTCTGACAGACGGAGAGACAGTTGTTGCAACAAACAACCGTAATTTCCTCGGTCGTATGGGAACATCAAAAGTAGGTATCTACCTTGCGTCACCAAAATCGGCAGCAGCTTGTGCAATAGCAGGAAAGATAGTAGTACCGGAATAGTAAGCTGCTTTTTGACAATAAACCAGACAATTTGTGTCTGTGCACACCTGACACAAATATTAGGTGTGAATATATTATATTTCACGCTATGCACGGAGAATGTGTGCAGAAATGAGGAGTAATATGGTTAAGAAAATAGTAAATAACGATATGAGTGAAGTTTTAGCAAGCAAATGTGCATTAGTTGATTTTTCGGCTGCCTGGTGTGGGCCTTGCAATATGATAGGACCTGTAGTAGAACGGTTGTCAGAGGAAAGAGATGATGTAGAGTTCTTTAATGTCGATGTTGACAAAAATCCTGACCTTGCAATGAAGTACAGAATACAGAGCATACCTGCACTTGTATTATTTAAAGACGGTGATGAAGCAAATAGGAGTATAGGCTTTATAACTAAGGGCAAGATAGAAGAATTTATTTCTTAATGTCTTATTGCCAGCCTACTGTATTTATATAGAAAACATTGGTATTTAAAATGTAAGATAATTTATTTGTTGCAATAAAATAAGCCCCCTGTTATTAACTGTTATAAAACAGAAAATAACAGGGGGTTTTGCAATCAATAATATATTTATGGTACGCTTTGCTGCTTTAAAATTTCATGCAGGTGATAATGTACTATTTCTTTACAATTTTCATGGATTTACTAAAACCTGTTTTTGAAGTGAGTGTTTTTCTGTATTTTGTATAAGCCTTTTTCGGAACATAAAATTTAGCTTTTTTATTGATGCTCTTAAAAGCATTTCGTCCTATTTTTGGCGGTTTACTTCCTTTAAAGGTTATACTGTTGAGTTTTTTACATTTTGCAAAGCAGTCTTTTCCAATAGTTGTTATATTTGCATTTATGCTCACTTTTTTTACTTTACTTTTGTTATAAAATGCTTTAGGAGCAATAGAGACAACTTTGTAGGATTTATTTTTATATTTTACCGTATTTGGAATGACTATATTAGTTTTGTTTGAAGTGGGGTATAAGTATTCCAAATATTTTTTGGACGAGTTTGATATTTTAAAATAAATACCACTCTTTTTATCTGCAAATTTAGTTTTTGCAGATGCTGGTTTTTTAGTTGGTGCAACAGTCGGAGAGACTGATGGTGTACTTGTCGGTGCAACAGTCGGAGAGACTGATGGTGTATTTGTTGGTGCAACAGTCGGAGTATCTGACGGTGAGTTAGTCGGCATAACAGTCGGAGAGACTGCTGGCACATTAGTCGGTACTGATGTCGGACCTGCATCCGGGTCACTAGGTGGTGATGTTGGTGCGGTATTGTCAGTTGGAGCCGGTGTTGGAGCTGGTGTTGGAGCTGGTGTTGGAGCTGGTGCCGGAACAGGAGTTGACGGTGGCTGGGAGGTATTTGCAGGCTCGGTGGTTGGAGCCGCCGTCGGTTTAGTAGTAGGTGTATTTGCAGGCTCAGTGGTTGGAGCTGCCGTTGGCTTAGTAGTAGGTGTATTTGTAGGCTCAGTGGTTGGAGCTGCCGTCGGTTTAGTAGTAGGTGTATTTGTAGGCTCAGCAGTAGGAGCTGCCGTTGGCTTAGTAGTAGGTGTATTTGTAGGCTCGGTGGTAGGAGCTGCCGTCGGTTTAGTAGTAGGTGTATTTGTAGGCTCAGCAGTAGGAGTTGCCGTTGGCTTAGTAGTAGGTGTATTTGTAGGCTCAGTGGTTGGAGCCGCCGTTGGTTTAATAGTAGGTGTATTTGTTGGCTTCGTGGTTGGCTCGACAGTTTCTAAGGGGTCGGCAATTCTTATATTTTTTGTTATGGAATTTCCAAAGTAACTTAGAACGATACTGTAATTTCCGTATATATTCTTTAATTTTGCCACATCGTCTGTTTCAATAGCCAAAATTGTTTCATATGAAGAATTTTCGTCATTTTCATCTGACTGAGTAGTTTCCAATGTTATGAGAGGATATACGGTATTGTCAGCATCAGTGTTATCTGAGCTATCAAAAATGACTTTTCTATCTTTAATTATCTGATAGTCAAGGTTACGCATTAAAATTGAATAATCAGGGATGTAAGTCTCATCATTTTTATTTATAAATTTAAGTTTATAGCTATAATCATGATAAAATTCCGTAGGATATATAATGTCGGGACCGTCAGTTATCTCAAAAGACTTAAAGTCAGTATCATCAGGCTCGGAACCTGATTTTTTGTATATGCTCCATTTTTTTATATTATCTTCAGTTTCGGTTTTAAGTTCTGCAAAAGTATCCTTTGTGCCATCGATACTGAAAGTACCATCTGAACTCTGCGAAGAAGTGACATATGTATGTCCGTAATTAAAGTTACTTATGATTTCTTGTGTGTCAACAACATTTAATCTTGTTGTGCCGGTCACATTACCTGATATTCTAAGTGTCTGCTCGTTGTTTAATAATATTGAAGCATTTTTTTGAGTATCGTCAGCAGGAGCTAATGATAAAAGTGTTTCTGTTATGGCAGGATTGCCTGTAAGCTGTCTGAAATCGAGTATTGTGTTATTTCCTAAGATTACATTTTTAACATCAAAAATATTTGAGGAGTCAAAATTTATCCTTGAATTATTATCAAGTTTAAGACATTCTATGTCATTTAAGCTCATTGATGATGAAAATACATTTTTTGTCAATGTAACATTTACTTTTCCATTATGATTTGCTGTATCAAATCCTGTTATGCCAGATACCTGTGCTGAAGAATCAGGGTTGTCGGCATAAAGGTTTATGTCTACATCACTATTGAGAATACTTGAGTCAGAGTAGCCGCCACAATGAACGACAGAGTCAAGAAACTTGCCGCTTAGGTTTAAAGTTGCAGGGATATTTCTTGATTTGAAGTAATCCCCCGCATATATGTCGGCAAATTTTGTTTCGGCATTGGCATTTATAATATTGACGACAGTGTTCCCGCCAAGAATACTGTTATCTGTATTCAGTCGGTATGCACCACCAGATATATATGGGCGTATTTTGCTCTGTGCTTCAGAATCAAGTTTTGTATTTACATTATCTATTGTAAGTGTATGCCCTCCAACATAGATTGCCGTGCTTTTAAAAGCTTCCGTTCCCAAAATTTCAGAAGTTGTATTGGTATTATAATTTAAAGATGATTTTCCAAGTATTATTTCGGGTGCTATCTGAAGTCTCATATCTTTAAAGGTTACATCTGCGGCGAGCTGGATGGCAGCCCTTAACTGCAAAACGGATTTTTCAGTATCATTGCCTGCAATAGTAATATTTTTGTTAATTATAAGTGGAAGGGCAGAACCATCCGTACCTTTTTCATATTTTGTATATTGAACAGTATCAATAAGAAATAAGGTTTGTCCATCTTTAATATTTTTTAAAGCTGTTCGTATGTTTAGGTATGGATTGTTAAGTGTTCCATTTCCTCCTTCGCCCTCACCGTCTTTTAGATAAATGATGTTCTCCGAGGTCTGAGCTTTTGCAGTCATACACATATCTGAAAATGGAGTATGTCCGGTAAACACTGATACTGCATGAAGTGGTACTATACATAATGTCAGTATCAGGATAAATGAAATGTGTCTGTAGAATTTTTTCATATTCAAATCGCCTCCTATTATTCAAAATTAACAGTTTGTCTTGCATTTATTAAGTTTTAAATTAAAAATAAAACCTCACAGATTATATATCTGTGAAGTTTATTTTAGCTTCAATATTTAGAAACATTATAACATGATACATTTGTTAAATGAATAATAATTTCACCATTTTAGATGCAATAATCACCCGAACCCTCGATATGCCAGGATACAAGATCCTCAAGTGTTATATTGTCGACAACATCGCAGATGGCATCATACATTTTTTGCCATACTACAAATGTAGCACAATTGCTTTTTCGTTCGCAGCTGTCGGCATCTTCCTCGACACAGGTGACAGGTGCTAAAGAACCTTCGGTGAGTCTTAATATCATTCCGACGGTATAGTCTTTTGGGGCTTTTTTTAACAGATAGCCACCATGAGGTCCGCGTATGCTCTTTACATATCCGGCATTATTTAATATGGAAATTATTTGTTCAAGATATTTATCTGATATATTCTGCCTTTTGGCTGCTTCTTTTATACTTACAGGTTTTTCGTTACAGTGCTGAGCTATGTCTATCATAAGCCTTAAAGCATATCGTCCTTTTGTTGATATTTTCATTTTATTTATTCCTCATTTCTGTGTATGTTTATTGATAATATGTTGTTGTGTTTAAAAGGTGTTTTGAAACTTGTATCACAACATAAAAATAGTGTTTGGAAATTAAAACTTTACAGACACTAATTATATATTATATACTATAATTCATAGTAATTCAATATAATTTATGGGAAACCCGGTAAAAGTTTCAGCCATAAATTATATACAGCAATACTTGACGCATTCAGCTAAAGCGGATAGTATTATAGCTAATGAAAAAACATATAGTGAGGTGATTAGAGACATGGTGAGAAAACAGATAAGATTTCGTGGAAAAGTTCAGGGTGTAGGATTTAGATACCATGCTAAAAATGCAGCATCATCATTAGGTCTTACGGGATGGGTTCGCAATGAAAGTGACGGTTCAGTATATATGGAAGTTCAGGGCGAAGATGTATTGGTAGAGAGATTGCTTCTTAATCTAAACTCAGATACATATATAGATATACAAAATGTTGAAATCCGAAGTATAGATATAGTCGAAAAAGAAAACGGTTTTAGTGTTGCATACTGATACAAAAGATTGAAAGGGGAAGAAAATTGAAGCGTAAATTTATGATATATGGTTTGATAGGTGGGGTCTGTCTGTTGGCAGGAGTTGCGGCAGCAGGTTCCGGGACTTTAAATAAATCTGACAATAAAAGAAATGAAACAGTTTCGGTTGTTTCATATAAAAATATGGAAGACAAAGGAAAGTCAGATAAGAGTGCAAATGCTACAACAGGTGCGGTAAGTACAACGACGGAAGCAATAACCTCATACGCATCTGGCAGAAAGCCGGAAGTCTCATTACGTATGAATAAAGGAAATTCTCAAAAGAAAAACAAAGCGGCGGATAAGAAAGTTAAGAAAAATCCAAGAAAAGAGATTGTGAAAATTGCAAAAAAATATAAAGGAAAGATTACATATCTTTGGGGAGGAAAGCCTACAGATGCTCAAATTAAAGGAAAAGAGCAGCCTAAGAAGCTTGATTGTTCAGGATTTATCCAGTTTGTTTATTCAAAATACAATAAGAAGAGGATTGAGTCACTGGGGTCGACTATTTCGATATCAGGTTTGCCGAAAATAAAAAAGAATGAGCTACAGCCGGGAGATATAGGTCTAAGAAATGGTACCGGTTCGCTTTATTTTGACGCTGATGGAAAATCTTACTCAGAGCCGGGGATGGCACAGGATGCAAATGAGAGTAAGGAAAAGTCTTTTGATAAGAAGATTAAGGCAAGAAAGACTAAAAAAACACAATTAAAAGATAGGATTGAAGAAAAAAAAGATAAAATATCAGAGTATAAAGATAAGATAACTGCTCTGAATGGTAAAAAAGATGAGGTTATTGATATATCTGAATCAGAGATTTCATCTGACAATGACGAGCAGCAGGAGGAAATATCAGAGGAGGAGAAGGAACAACAAGACCAACAGCAAAGAATTGACCAACAAAAAAAGAATAATGAGAAAATAAATGCTTTGATAAAATCGTACAATGAAAAAATAAAAAAATGTCAGGCGGATATAAATGGTTATTCTGAAAGGATTAATAAATATGATAAGCAGCTTAAGAAACTGAAAAAACAGCGTAAAAAATATAAAAAAGATATTGAGGAAAGTATAGATCATGTTGGGATATATTGTGGAAAAAATAAGAAAGGTGAAGCAACATGGTGTCATTGTTCGTCATCTAAAGGTGGCGTGGTGTATGAAGTGACTGACATTTTCACACATTACTACAGTGCAAATGATTATCTTTCAGAATAAATATTATAACATTATGAGAAAAGTCCCCCACTTCTATTGCTTAGGGCAATAAGCGGGGGACTTTTCTGTACCATGAGTGACACAAGTAATTTCTGTTATGTGCAGGTAGCAGAGTGGATTATGAATATCCGCTTGCCGGGGTGCATTGAACAGATTTTAAATATCAGTCTTTTTTGTTCTGCTGATTAAATATGCTCTGCCACCAAAGAATATTATTCCTGCACCTGATAATACTAGTGTTACGATAAAAGGCAGAGAGTTATTTTTTTCTCCGGTAGAAGGAGAACCTTTTTGTCCTGATGGAAGTTCGGGTTCCTCAGAGTAAGTGTCTGTATCATCATTGTTGTGTGAAGTCTTTTTGACTTTTGGAGCCGGTGTGTTTTTAGGATTATCAGTGTCAGTTGGTGTATCAGTGTCAGTTGGTGTATCGGTGTCTGTCGGTGTATCAGTGTCCGTTGGGACAGGAGTGTCCGTCGGAGCAGAAGTGTCTGTCGGTGGAGCAGTCTGCGACGGTGTATTTAAAGGAAGTGTTGGAGCAGTCTGCAACGGTGTGTTTATAGGAAGTGTTGGAGTTACACTTGGTGTAACTGTCGGTGTCTGGGTGTTAGTCTTACCGGGAACAACAGGTGTATTCGATGGTGATGGAGCCGGCGATGGATTTGGAATCGGCGTTGGAGCCGGTGTCGGCGAAGGTGTGATTGCCGGACCGGTTGATGAAGTTGCATCAGGTGTTGCCGATGGAACGATAGCTGACGGACTAGCCGGAGGAACTACAGACGGCGAAGCTGACGGGGCAACGGTTGGTCTGACAGACGGCTCAGAAGTCGGAGCAGTTGTCGGTTTGACGGTTGGCTTGATAGTTGGAGCAGCCGTCGGTTTGACAGTCGGTTTAATAGTCGGAGCAGTCGTTGGTTTAATTGTCGGTTTTGCTGTAGGTGCAGATGTTGCAGGAGTCGGAGTGCCCTGGTCACGAGGAACTTCACCGTAAGGATAAAAATGTCCTTCTGCTGCACAGCATGAAATCTTTTCAACTATATATCCGCCCTCAAAACAACCACCTGATATTTTTATATCAGCATTTGGAGCAAGAACATGACCAGCAAGGTATTCAAAAGCAAGTTTATGCGTCTGAGGGAAGTTCCAGATGAGTTTTACACCTGACAGATCCATTTGACCTGACTGAATCGTTGAAGCACTTTTAAGGTTTTTAAGTCCGTGTGCATCATCAAGAAGATATGCATTTTTTTGCTTATTATCATGTGAGATATAAAATGTTTTACCATCGCCTTTGGAGGTTGATATAAATACGGCTTTTTGGTTATCACCTGATTTTACAAAATCATAACTGCCGCCTAGGGCAATAGGCTTACCTTTTTCAAAGCTGATAATATGCTCCGTTGAAACAAGCTCATCTAAATCCTTAACTCCATCAATAAGAATCCAGTCAGCCTGTTTTGAAATACTTTCAGGTATATATACGGAAGTGACTTTTGATGAAAAAGGTATTGTAAGGAGTTTTCCAAAATAATTGTCTATGCGTGCATTTTTTAAATTTTTCTCAGTAAGAGTAAGTTGTCGTTTTTCAGCCATATCCTGAGCTTCTTTTTTTAATGAAGCAAATGCTGAAGAGAAGTTTATATAAGCACTGTTTTTATCAGGATATTTAGTGATAGAATGGCATTTTACAAATAGAGATTTATCGTGGTAATATGCCGGCTGGTTTAATAATTTCTGATAATCAGGTTTACCTGAAAGAAAATGACTGTTGTAGCATCCGCTGTAGTCGTCTATGTGTTTGATATAATTCAGATATGAAGGTGAGACAGCCCCGTTTCCGAAAGATTTTAAGTTTGCAATACCGCCGCAGGCTGCTGCACCTACAAAGTGGTTGGAAGTCTTTAGATCATCTTTGACAAAAAACTGGTAATCACTTAGAAACTGTTTGTAGCTGTATTTTTTGCCGGAATCAGTATATACAGGTGCGGCAGCTTTACTGGTGATAAAACCACAGGTGCTAATCAGCAAAAGAGAAATACAGGTTATTAGTGCAATGATTTTTTTTGACTTATGTTTCAAAATTTAATCCTCCATTCATTTTGTTTTAATGCGATTATAAAAAAACGTGATCTGTCGTTTGAACCGCAGGTTGATAAGACAAGCATATGCTGATTTTTTGATGATATGCTTTTTTTTAAGTGGATTGTGTTTTTGTGAGATAAATTTAATCGGACGGTATTTAGAAGTTTTATCAGCCCCTCATTAGAATTTTTAAAAGAAGAAGGGATATTTTTAGTGCCCCAGACTGCAGTAGTCACTATCTTATATCTTATTTTAGATATTGGTGTTATGATGTTGATATAGCATTTTACTTTAGAAAAATCAGTGTTATCAAACCGGTGCAGCATACCAAACATTGAACCATTTTTCATATTATGCCCGTATAGGACGGTTAATGCATCTGAAAAATCTTTTTTACTA
>ERZ839767.4703-NODE-4703-length-13422-cov-12.769731_pt1 | contig 13422 bp, 10 predicted proteins | sample MGYA00519879_ERZ839767 | MGnify/ENA primary metagenome ERZ839767 (study PRJEB31850, sample SAMEA3708852) | human gut metagenome | biome: human gut; feature: human-associated habitat; material: faeces | place: China | collected 2014 ...
AGTTTGTTTTTTGCAAAGATAAGGATTGTCTCCATGCAAAACAATCCCTATTTATGACGATTTTAAATCTTAATCGAATTTTAATAACTTATCTTCACTCCGGCAAAGAAACTTCTCGGCAATGACGGACCATAGATATAACCGGAGTCACGGTCAGCCCCTTTGTCGAAGTCGTTCTGGTAGGCATTAAAAATATTCTGTACGCCGGCATTCACCTGCAAGTTCATCGACTTGTAAAGTTTGAAATCATAGGCAGCCTTCAAACCGATATCGAAGAAGTCCTTCGTATTCACCGTTATCGGTTTTTCAAGGAATCCCGGAACTGGTTCGTGGGGAACCAGCATCGAACCGGTATATGTACCGGAAAGAGCGATAGATAATGGTTTTATCGGGGTATAGGTTGCTGTAAAATAACCGTAAGTATTCGGTGTACGCATCATTTTCTTTACAGCCGGAGCTTCTTTGTTCCATACGTGCGGTTCGCTGTAATGGCTCTGCTGCAAAGTGATTCCTGCCTGAAGCTGGAATTTAGTCAGATATGCCATCTTTCCTTCCAAAGTCAGTCCCATCACACGGGCTCCCGGTGCATTGTAACGTGTACGTGTTAGGATTCCATCCACTATCTCTCCGTCGGTAAGGGCAAATACATCTGATAATTTTGTATAAAATCCTTCTACCAAGAAGTTAACCTGAAACGCACCAAAACGATGATAAATATCTGCCGAGACACTCAAGCTCTGTGATCTTTCTTCTTTCAGATTATCGGCCAGTTCAACCATCGCCACATTACCGCCCACATTCTCCACATGCAAATCTTCGTCGAAAGCCTGCGGAGCACGGAAACCGGATGAGTAACTGAAACGAAGATTGATGTTTTCTGTCGGGTTATACCGCAGATTGGCACGCGGACTGAATATCACATGGTCAATCAGGTTATGTTTATCCAAACGACCGCCAATCAGAAATCCCCAATGCTCATTCTTCCATTCATTCTGAAAGAAAGCACTACCGATATTCACTTTCTGGTCTACTGTACGGTGGTATCCCCACATATTGTCTTCCAGTTTATCCTGATTGAATTCTATTCCGGCAGTCAGGTCAGCAGGCATGAAGATACATTTTCCGAAACTATAGACATATTGCGATCCTGCCATCCAGTTTAAGTCGGTGGTGTTTCCGTAGGCATTCGGATCTTGGCCGCCACCATAATAGCTGTCACGATTGATATGCTGCGCTGATGCAAACACATTGAAACGATGTTTCTCGTTAGGTGAGAAATAGTCAAATTTCAGTCCTCCACCATTGATCGAGTGTTCGGTCTGTTCCGCCACATTCGCTTCGTGAGGCGGACGGTTCAACAAGTCTCCTCCCCTACGGAATTCTTCCATGTGGTGATATTCAAAAGTTAGTTTCGAATATGTCGTTGTTTTCAGGAATGAACGGAAACCGATGGTCTGGCCGTGTATCTTGGGGATTTCAGAATATCCGTCACCATCATGGTCATACGCAGAACGATGGCGATTCTGACCGAAGATATACAAACCGGCACGCTGGTCGTCCGTCACAAGTGATGCATTCAGCGCCGTACTGTTATCAAAAGCATCGCCATCACCAATACCTGTAATGGTATGCGATAACATACCGGAATTGCGCATCGGTTCTTTGGTAATGATATTGATTGTTCCGGCAATAGCAGACGAACCGAACAAAGCCGATCCGCCTCCACGCATCACTTCCACACGTTCTATCATGCTGGCAGGAATCTGCTCGATGCCATACACACCGGAAAGTGCACTAAAAATGGGACGGGAATCGAGCAGGATTTGCGTATAAGGACCATCCAGTCCATTAATACGTACTTGCTGGAAGCCGCAATTCTGACAATTAGACTCTACACGGACACCCGGCTGAAAGCTCAATCCTTGTGCCAAAGTCGTAGAATTGGTATTCTCAAAGATTTTCAGATCCACCACATTCACCAGTGTCGGAGCCAGGCGACGGGTAGTCTCGTTACGATTGGCAGATACTACTACGCCATCCAAAGCAACTGCATCTTCTTCTATCTCGAAATCTTCTTCCAATGTGCGCCCTTTCTTCAGCGTCACATTCCGTCTGACGGTTTTATACCCCACCGAACTAACTTCGAGCACAAAATTGCCTTCGGGAAGATTCTTCAAGAAATAATGCCCAGTAGCATCGGTTACCGTTCCGATAGTCGTACCTTTCAAGGCGACTGTTATATAGGGCAAGTGTTCTTTAGTGTTTTTATCAAGAATATGGCCAACGATATTGGCGTCTGACTTACGTAACTCAGGATGATTAGGATATTCATGAGCTTGTCCTTCAAGGGCAGGCAACAATGCGCAGCACAGGCAGACAAGCGAAAAGATGTATTTCTTCATTTTTCGTTTGTTATTAGTTTTCGATAAGTATTCACATGGATAGACAGATAATGCCCTACCTCATGCAAGGTACGGTATCATCATTCAAAGAATGGAGAAACGAATAACCGGAGGTGCTCTAAGTCCCACTACCCCATGATACGGACAGTGATAGTGAGCATACGGCGAACGGCCGAGCAACAAATACAATAAGAAAGGAATAAAAAGGGAAAGAGCAAAAACTACGGCTGCACCGTCTGCCGTTAAATGAGACAGAAAATGAATCAGTAGCAGTTCTACTGTAGAGTGTTTATGTGCCGCCCCTTTCTTAAATGGGTGTGAATGGACGATTGTCACGCCATTGACCACATGCACGTGGGCAAAGAATGTGAAGCTTACCAGATACGACACAAACAGTATCGGTAAGAAGTAGCGTGTAATATTCAATAACAATCGTTTCACCTCATTTTTTCTTTGAGGCGGCAAAGATACGAACTATTTATTTAACAATCAATGATTATACAAAATTCTGTTAATATACTGCCGAAGCTATGATTTGAATAAACAGAATCAGAAATACCATGGCAATCGGATAAACAGTTGCGTAAGCTACGCTCGGTATGTTACTGTCCACCATTGAATCGGCAGCTGCAAGTCCCGGAGTACTCGTCATACCTCCCGTTATCGTTCCCAGCAAATCGAGCAGACTGATTTTAAATACCAGACGTCCGACAATAGCTGCTACAAGCATCGGTATCAATGTGATGGCAGCTCCTACTCCGAACATCAGCAATCCGCTTTCCTGGAAAGTGGCTACCAGATTCTTACCGGCAGAAGTTCCTACTTCGGCTAGAAAAAGAAGCAGACCTAACTGGCGCAACAACTGATTGGCAGGTCCGGACATAGACCAGATGATGGGGCCTGTCTTACCAATCGCACTCAACACAAGGGCTACCATCAGCACTCCGCCGGTCAGTCCCGGAGAGAATGACAGACTATCAGAGAAAGATATATTTATTTTGCCGAACAGCACTCCCAGTACAATACCCATCGCAATGGGGAAGAAATCCGTATCAGACAGTTTCTTCGCATTGTTACCCAGCAGGCGGGCTACTCCTTTAAGTCCTTCTTTCTCACCGACAACCATCAATTTATCACCAAACTTCAAAGCGAGATCTGGAGATGGAGACAAATCAATACCGCTTCGACGGACACGAGTCACTGTACAACCAAAATTTTTCTGTAAGTTCAAATCACCCAGTTGTTTATTTATCATGTCCTTTTTGGTCAACAGTAAAGATTCTATTTCCTGCGTTTTATCCAAAGGCAGTTCGCCTTCTTCTCTCTTACCGATTAACACAGCAAGCTGATTCAATGATTCTTCGCTACCTACGGCTTGTATGTAGTCTCCTTCACGCAGCACTGTATGGGCTGTAGGAATAGATATTTCATCATTGTGCTTCAGACGGGAAATAACAGCGCCCGTCATACCGCGTGCATTAATTTGCATCAGGTTACGGTTGAACACATGCGAATTGGTGACACGGTAGATACAAGTAGTCAGTTCTGGAAATTGTCCGCGACGTTCTATCTCCAGGCGACGGGCTTCTTTATCCAAATCTACCCGCATAATTTTAGGTAACAGTTTGACAAACAGAATCACGCCGATTACTCCAAACGGATATGCGATACCGTAAGCAATGGATGCCAAAGGAGAATTGGTACTGTCAATAGCAACCGCCAGACCCGGCGTACTGGTCAACGCACCGGCAATCAGACCGACAATACTCGGTGTATCAATATCAAATGCGTACTTCAACCCGACTGCGGTCAGGCAGGCGGAACAAATTATAAGCATAGTAATGAGAATAAGCGTCTTTCCTTTACTGCGGAAAGAATCGAAGAATCCGGGCCCTGCCTGAATACCGATGGTAAAAATGAAGAGCACCAAACCGAAGTTTCCTAATTCTTTAGGAATGATAACACCAAAATGCCCGAAAAGAAGGGCAATGAAAATAACTGCCGACACATCGAGAGATAATCCTCTGATTTTTATTCTTCCCAGCATAAACCCTAATGCGACAATCAGGAAAAGGGAAAAATAAGAGGAATGCAATAAGTCAGTAAACATAAAAATAAAGGTTAGTTAGTTTAAGGGCGCGAAGGTACGGATTTTATTTAATCCTCACAACATTCGTTGCTGCAAGTAGCTCTTTCGTCTTCAAACTCCAAAGTGGCATGATGAATGCCTGCCTCTTCGAGTGCTTCCTTTATATGATGTTTCACTTCCTCCAACTGTGTGATATTATCAATGACAACGTGGGCAGTCAGAGCGGTTTCCGTTGTGCTTAACGCCCAAATATGCAAGTGATGGCAATTCTCCACACCGGGTTGTTCCACGATAAGTTGCTGTATCTTTTGAGCGTCTATCCCCACTGGTACTCCATCCAAAGACAACCGGAGACTGTCATGAAGCAATCCCCAGGTAGAGACTATAATAATAACAGCAATGCCAAGTCCGATAATCGGGTCAATGATGCTCCATCCTGTATACGTAATAATAATACCGGAAGCAACTACACCGACAGATACCAGTGTATCTGCTGCCATGTGCAAGTAGGCTCCCTTCACATTCAGATCCTTATCTTTATCTTTCATGAAAAGCCATGCAGTAAGCGCATTGATGACCACTCCCACCCCAGCTGTCCATGCGATAGCAGAACCATCAACCGAAACCGGATGAAATAATTTGTCTATGCTCTCGGCAATAATAATGCCAACAGCAACCAACAGTATAACTGCATTTAATAAAGAAACAAGTATCGTGCTCTTCTTATATCCATACGTGTAACGACTATTAGGGTGAACTTTCTCCAACCGGAAGGCCAACATGGCAAGTACCAGACTGGCTACATCACCCAAATTATGCCCGGCATCGGAAAGTAACCCCAAAGAATTATAATAAAATCCTACTCCGAATTCTACTATGACAAAAGTTATATTCAGAGCGATGCCTATGATAAAAGCTTTATTGAGCGATGTCAACCGATGACTATGTTCGTGGTGATGATGAGGTTCCATATTATATATTGTTATTATATCTAATATACAAAAAACATCTTACCCGGAGATTAGTTCATCCTTTTCCACTTTTGGCAGTATTAACGACTGGTTAGTTTTTCCATAAACTTATTCCGGTCTACCACATAACGTATATGTGTTCCTTCACCAATTTTACCCTGTGAATCAGAGGCTACTACGGAAAATGTTAACTTTCGTCCCTCTACCTCAAGAAGTGTGGCTGTTACAAGAACCGTGTCTCCCAATGCAGTGGGTTTAAGATGTGTAGTCTGAATCATTGCTCCTACCGTTGTATTGCCTTCCGGCAGTTGATCTTCAACAGCAGACAAAGCTGCATTTTCCATGAATGCTACCATAGCGGGAGTAGCAAGAACAGGGAGATCACCCGATCCCATTGCCACTGCCAGATTTTCCGGTTTGACCACTACTTCCTTTATAAATTGCAATCCTTTTTCTAACATAATTTCTGATTCTATATTTTAGTTATGACTATTCTTCTTTTTAGCAGACTGGTAGAACAGAAATGCCAACAGAGCTAAAAAAGCCAAAAGTATCGTAATCATCTCTGTTGTATATGCCATTGGTTCTACCCATATTTCATGAAAGATATTCCAGCGTCCCAATACTTCTACAAAAGTCCAGAACACTACTACCGTAGCAATAGAAAAGCGCATGGCATATCCCCATTGAGCGATTTTCAACAGGCGTTTAAACATAAAAAATGAACCTGCCAGACAGCCGAAAGCAACTATAGCAGTAACAGGGCTATGCTCGCCGACAAAATTCTCATCATAACAGAAGAGCAGCACGAGATAGCTCGTCCACATGATGAGATTTAACTCCATAAAAGTAACAATCGAGGTATGACGTGTCATCGGCCGTACTACAATCGTGGTGGTACTCTTACGGAAAAAGACTTTTTGAAGATAGGTAAAGAAGTCGCATCCGCTTTTTATACTGAAAATGTAAATCAACATAAACATCACCCAAAAACCGAAGGAGGAAGGCATGATTAAATATTCCGGTTTTGTCACGACTTCACCGGCAGCGTTCAGCAATGGTTGCACTTCATAACGATGTGCATAATATACGTAGATAAACTCTACCCATCCGGTCCAGAAGAGTAGTCCTCCGAATAATCCCCATAATGTCTGTCGTGTATCTCCTTTTGCAAACACTCCAATAATCACCATCACCAGACCTACTGCTCCCATCGTGAAAGCCGCATAGTGAAGAGCTGTGGATGAGAGCACATGCTCCATAAAAATCATTAATGCATGCCCCAACGGCATAGTAAACAATACAACCAGGAAAGAAGTAATCCCTGTCAATACACTTTTTCTACTGTAGCCGCCTTTCATTTTCTTCTCATTTTAATTTTTTAATCATCAATTTAGTAAAAGACTGCAAAAATAACGAGTTAATCCACTCCTCCCAATACCTACATATAATTAAAGCCTCTCATTTTTTCATTTCTTTTAGGTATTTCCCCCGTATATATATCCCCGTAACTTTGCAGCTGGAAATTTAATTAATCATTATCTATCAAAATTAAGTATGAAAATCTTAAACTTTTGGATGGTTGCCCTTATGGCACTATCTCTTTCTTCTACTTTCGTTTCTTGTAGCGACAACGACGACGATGAACCTAACTTTGCCAAAGAAATAGCAGGAGCTTATAAAGGTTATTCAGTCGGCGCATGCAATATGTTCTCTGATTATTTGTTGGGTGATGAATCCACAGCAACAATCACTGCCAACGAAGATGGTACCATCAATTTAGTATATAAATCCGGATCTGGAGATTTCACTCTGAATAATTTAAAACTTTCTTCTAATAAGTCTTTCAGCGGTTCCGGTGAAGTTGCCATGTCTATGGGCGGCAGCACAGGCGGTAGCTACGACTACACATTAGAAGGTAGTGTAGATGGTTCTAAAGTGTTAAGTTTGAAAGCCAATGTTGATATTCCTGTACCTATGGGAAAAATGGAGATTGATTTCATACAAGGAGAAACTCCTGTTGGTTATTATATAAAAGATACTTATAAATACCAAACTAATTTATCTCTTTCAGTCACTACTCCAGGAGGAAATACCACTGAATCTACTGAGGATTGCAAAGTTATCATCGAAAACCCAACAGGCAGTACAGTAGATGTTACCATTAGCGGCTTCAATAACACAAGCGGTTCTATGAATTATTTTGAAAAGTTCACTGTAAAGGGAGTAAATGTTACTAAAGCAAACGACGGTAGTTACTCACTCAATATCGGTAGCTTTGAAGCAGACACCCAAAAGACTACAGGAGAAATTCTGGCAATCACCGGTACGAGTTTAAGTGGTACAGTTAAGTCAGACGGAACAACTACTATTACTGTAGTTTTTAAACCAGGAAGTATGCCATGGGACATTACAGCAGATTTTACTGGAAGCAATACTAACAGCGCACAATAAACGATTAAATAAGCAATGAAAAGAAGCAGGAACGCTATTTTCAAATATACTATAGTACTGGGAGCGGCAATGTCGCTCTCTGCTTGTAATGGAATATTTGAAAATATTTATGATGCCCCCATCGAAACGGAGATGGAAATCAAGGAGAATAGCTTTTCACAAGTCAAGACTGTTGAATATACAGAATGGGCCTACATTAACCTTTCGGAACGTACGGTTACCACCGTTAAAATCGGAGAGGAATATGAGAGTCAAATTCCTGATAAGTGGGATTTCGCTATTCATCGTTATGATATAAAAACCAACGAGGGTGCTACCTACAAAACAACTTACACAAGTATCGACGAGTTTAAAGCAACAGGTAAACTGCCTAAAGCGGAAGATTTTGTAGAAGATGAATGGACAACCGATAAAATAGCTATTGACATGTCGGGCATGATGGACGGAAACATTATCTACACAGAGTCTTACCGTAATACTGTTCTTTCCAGCTGGCTGGACGTTAATACCGCAACGATGCCTCCGGTATACACCATGTCAAACCAAGTTTTTTTGATACGTTTGAAAGACAATACATACGCAGCGATCCGTTTTACCAACTACATGAATGCCAGAGGTATAAAAGGATATATTGACTTCGATTTCCAGTATCCGCTTGAGTTCGAGGACAACAACAATGAAACCAATCAACAAGAATGAAACCTACATTTATAATATCATTATTGCTTTTTTCATTTATAGCAACTTGCACCACATTAGCACAACACTCAACTTATCACATCAGCGGACGTGTAACTGATACAGAAGGGGAACCTCTCCCCGGTGCAACGATTTCCATCAAAGGTAAAGGAACCGGAGCCGTCACATCCGTCGACGGCACATATACATTACAACTCCCCGGAACCGGTACATACCTCATCACCGCCTCGTATGTAGGCTATCAGCCACAAGAAAAAAGACTGACTGTAGGGAAAGAGAAAAGACTAAGTTTCCGCTTATCGGAAGATCAGTTTGACCTGGGAACAGTGGTTGTCACAGGTACACGTACTCCCAAATTACTGAAAGATGCTCCTATCATCACTCGTGTAATCACAGCAGACGATATAAAGAAGGTAGATGCAACCAACGTAGGACAATTATTACAATCGGAACTGCCGGGCATTGAATTTTCCTATTCAATGGATCAGCAGGTTTCTATCAATATGCAGGGATTCGGAGGAAACTCTGTACTCTTCCTGGTAGATGGCGAACGTCTGGCAGGGGAAACTTTAAACAACGTCGACTACAACCGATTGAACCTCGATAACGTGGAACGGGTAGAAATTGTAAAAGGGGCTGCCTCTACTCTCTATGGTTCCAGTGCAGTAGGTGGCGTAATCAACATCATCACCCGTGATTCCGAGGACCCATGGAATTTAAATGTAAACAGCCGCTTCGGTGAACATAACGACCAACGATATGGCGGAACTTTCAGTTTCAAAGCCGGTAAATTCAACAGCCAGACGAATGTGCAACATACAATGTCCGATTCTTACGACGTACCGGAAGGAGATGTGACAACCATCTTCGGAAACCGCACATGGAATGTGAAAGAACGTCTTGTTTACAGACCGATTGAACAGTTGAAACTGACTGCACGCGGAGGTTATTATTTCCGCGAACGGGATAAGACCGGAGACAGCAAAGACCGTTATCGTGATTTCAGCGGAGGTCTGAAAGCCAACTATGATTTCAACATCATGAGTAATCTGGAAGTTGCCTATACATTCGACCAATATGATAAAAGTGATTATCTGACCCCATACAAATACGATGTCCGTGATTACAGCAATGTGCAACATAGCGTACGCGCACTCTACAATTACACCTTCAACGATAAAAACATTCTGACCGTAGGAGGAGATTATATGCGTGACTATCTATTGTCTTATCAATTTACCAACAATGGAAGTTATACCATGCACTCGGCAGATGCATTCGGACAGTTCGACTGGAACCCGACCGAACATTTCAACGTAATCAGCGGGGTACGTTTCGACTATTTCTCACAATCTAACGTACGTCATATATCTCCGCACATCGGACTGATGTACAAAATAGCCAACTGCTCCCTCCGTGGCTCATACTCACAGGGATTCCGCTCTCCTACCCTCAAAGAAATGTATATGAACTTCGACATGGCAAATGCCATGATGATTTATGGTAATCCCGACCTGAAATCGGAGACGAGCCACAACTTCTCGCTCTCGGCGGAATATACCAAGAACCGTTACAATTTTACCGTTTCAGGATATTACAACCTTGTCAATGACCGGATCGACCTGACTTCATTCCGCGACACTGACGGAAGATGGGCACAGCTATATATCAATACAGAGAAAGTAGACATCGCCGGTGTGGATATCAACGCCTCCGCCAAATATCCTTGTGGTCTGGGAATACGTGTTTCTTACGGATACCTCCACGAGTTTATGCGCGACGGACAAATGAAATTCTCCAGTACCCGCCCACATTCAGCGACCGCACGTATCGAATACGGCAAATCATGGGATAATTATCAATTCAATCTTTCCCTGAACGGACGTGCGTTATCCAAAGTAGAAACCAATAAATATGTGGGCAATAATCCGGATGAAGGGACTACCGGAGTGACTTATCCGGGATATACGATGTGGAACCTGACGTTGACACAAGGGATCTGGAAAGGAGTCAGCCTGAATATGGCCGTCAACAACATATTTAATTATGTTCCGAGCTATTATGACGCAAACTCTCCTTATACCCGGGGAAGCAACTTCTCCATCGGACTTGCATTAGACGTAGACAGGTTCTTCAGAAAATAGAAAAGATAAAACTACATACAAAGCTAAAAATAAGAGAAATGAAAAAGAAAAGTAAAATCATCTTAGGTGTATGCATCGTTGCTGCAGCTCTGATAGGGATGTCCGTATGGAATACCTGGTTCAGTCCTACAAAGATTGCTTTCATCAACTTCCAGACCATACAGCAGGGAAGTATATCGAAAGCCAACGACAATTCATCCATCAAACTCAGTGAAGTATCGCTCGACAACCTCGACCGTCTGACCGGTTACGACATGGTATTCATCAACGGAATGGGTCTGCATATCGTCGAGGAACAACGTCAACAGATACAACAGGCTGCCGACAAAGGTATTCCTGTATATACTTCCATGGCTACCAACCCGGCCAACAACATTTGTAATCTGGACAGCGTACAACAGAATCTGATACGAGGTTATCTGACTAATGGAGGAAAGACCAACTACCGGAATATGCTGAATTATATCCGTAAAGCTATTGACGGTAAAATCTCTTCCATACCGGAAGTGGAAGACCCGGCAGAAAGACCCAGCGACATGCTCTATCACGCCGGACTCACCAACCCGGATGATGAACTGGAGTTCCTCACCGTGGCAGATTATGAGAAATTCATGAAGGACAACCGTCTTTATAAAGAAGGAGCACGTAAAATCATGATAACCGGACAAATGGCTGATGCCACCGGACTTATTGAGGCTCTTGAAAAAGAAGGTTACAATGTTTATCCGGTTCAGTCAATGACGAAATTCATGTCATTTATTGACGAAGTGCAGCCAAACGCAATCATCAACATGGCACACGGACGCATGGGAGACAAAATGGTGGATTATCTGAAAGCTAAGAATATCCTCTTGTTTGCTCCGCTCACCATCAACAGCCTGGTAGACGAATGGGAGAAAGATCCGATGGGAATGGCAGGAGGATTTATGTCACAAAGTATCGTGACTCCAGAAATTGACGGTGCCATCCGTCCTTTCGCTCTCTTTGCACAATATGAGGATGAAGAAGGATTGCGCCATTCGTATGCAGTACCTGAACGCTTGAAGACTTTCGTATCCACAATCAATAATTATTTGAATCTGAATACTAAGCCGAACAGCGAGAAGAAGGTAGCTATCTACTATTATAAAGGTCCGGGGCAAAATGCATTGACCGCTGCCGGTATGGAGGTGGTTCCTTCCCTATACAATCTTCTGGTCCGCATGAAACAGGAAGGATACAACATATCCGGTCTGCCTGCAAATGCTGAAGAACTGGGTAAAATGATACAGGCTCAAGGCGCTGTGTTCAACTCTTACGCAGAGGGAGCCTTTAATGACTTTATGCAAAAAGGACATCCCGAACTTATCACCAAAGATCAATATGAAAGTTGGGTGAAAGAGTCACTCCGCCCTGAAAAATATCAGGAAGTAGTGGATGCTTTCGGCGAATTTCCCGGAAACTATATGGCAACCAATCCGTCCGTATTCAACAGCTTCGAAAACAAGTTCAAGGGCATGTGGAACGTAGGCGTCATGGTCAGCATACCTGTCTGGCACTGGGGAGAAGGCATCTACAAGGTAAAAGCCGCCAAGTCCGAAGCACGCATCAGCCGATACCAACTGGACGATGCCAAAGAAAAGATAGAACTGCAGGTCAGCCAATCGGTTTTCAAGGTAAACGAGGCGGCCAAGAAACTTATCATGGCGGAGAAGAACCTGGAAAAGGCTGATGAGAACCTGCGCTATGCCACTCTCGGATTCGAGGAAGGAGTTATCCCGGCAAGCAATGTATTGGAAGCCCACACCGCCTGGTTGTCCGCCCAATCGGAAAAGATAGATGCGCAGATAGACGTGAAGCTGACGGAAATCTATCTGAAGAAAGCAACGGGAAGTCTGAATATCGAGAATTAGAAACTGAAATCATAAATTACAATAATGGATACAAAATCACAAAACAGTAACATGTTGCTGGCATTCCTCACTCTGACGGGAGTAATCGCCATCGTTGCCCTCGTAGGTTTCTTCATGCTGCGCAAAGGGCCGGAAATCATACAAGGGCAGGCCGAAGTAACAGAATATCGCGTATCGAGCAAAGTACCGGGACGTATCCTGGAGTTCCGGGTGAAAGAGGGACAGAGCGTACAGGCGGGAGATACGCTTGCCATTCTCGAAGCTCCGGATGTGCAGGCAAAACTGGAACAGGCCCGTGCTGCCGAAGCCGCCGCACAAGCCCAAAACGAAAAAGCCTTGAAAGGCGCCCGCCAGGAACAGATACAGGCTGCTTATGAAATGTGGCAAAAAGCCCGGGCAGGACTTGCCATTGCCGAAAAATCGTACAAACGCGTAAAGAACCTGCACGACCAGGGAGTGATGTCCGCCCAGAAACTGGACGAAGTTACCGCCCAGCGCGATGCCGCACAAGCCACTGAAAAAGCTGCACAAGCCCAGTACACTATGGCGAAGAACGGCGCGGAACGCGAGGACAAGGCTGCCGCAGCCGCCCTGGTAGAGCGTGCGAAAGGTGCTGTTGCCGAAGTGGAATCATACATCAGGGAAACCTGCCTGATAGCGCAGACTGCCGGAGAGGTTTCCGAAATATTCCCCAAAACAGGCGAACTGGTAGGCACAGGCGCCCCCATCATGAACATTGCCGTTATGGACGATATGGGGGTCACTTTCAAC
>ERZ839767.4707-NODE-4707-length-13413-cov-26.423192_pt1 | contig 13413 bp, 9 predicted proteins | sample MGYA00519879_ERZ839767 | MGnify/ENA primary metagenome ERZ839767 (study PRJEB31850, sample SAMEA3708852) | human gut metagenome | biome: human gut; feature: human-associated habitat; material: faeces | place: China | collected 2014 ...
CCATCCAGGGCACCAGCTCCACCAACACCATGTCCCTGATCCAGATGGATGCCTCTGTCAGCCCCGGCAACTCCGGCGGCGGCCTGTTCAACATGAACGGTGAGCTCATCGGTCTGGTCAACGCAAAGTCCTCCTCCAGCGATGCAGAGGGTCTGGGCTTCGCCATCCCCATCAACGATGCCATCAAGGTGGCACAGGATCTGCTGGAGAACGGCTATGTCTCCGGCCGCCCCTACATGGGCATCACCTATCTGGCTGTGACCGATGCCCAGACCGCCGCACAGCTCAACGTCAATGCCTACGGCGTTTACGTTGTGGATGTTGTGCAGGGCGGCCCCGCCGACAAGGCCGGTCTGAAGACCGGTGACCGCATCGTGAGCGTCGACGGCACTGAGATCGCCCAGAAGGACGACCTTGGCACCCTGATCCAGCAGCATGCCGCCGGTGATACCCTTTCCATCACCGTGGCCCGGGAAGGCCAGATGCAGACTGTCAGCCTGACTCTGGGCGAGAAGAACGCCCAGACCCAGCAGGCACAGAAAAACTCCTGATCCTCCCAAATCTTTTTCCTGATCCATAAATCAAAAATCCCCTGACCGGCGTGAACTGGTCAGGGGATTTTCAATTGCAGGTTGTCAAAAGTTATGGTATACTAAACTCGCTGTCAGAGATGACAGCAAAGGCGCTGTGTCCACAACGCAGGCGGCTGCTCCTTACCGGTCCAAACGCCGGGTAAGGCATTTTTCTTGAGAAGTTGCCACTCCCCGGACGCTTACGGGCAGAAAGGGGGTGAGAGCCATGAGTTTTTCGGATGTTGCAGTGTTGCTGACGCTGATCGGCGGAACCATCTTCGTAACGTTTCAGATTACATGGAAAATCGCCACAAGCGATAAAAAACGCAAGAAAAAATGACCGCCTCACAGTTCCCCAACTTGAACGGTCATTTTTCTTGATCACCAGGTAAGGAGCTAGTCGTTTGCGGGCCAGCGCCTTTTCTATTTGTAGTATAGTCAATTTTTAACGGATTGTCAAGCAACGGCAGACCGTATTTTTATACCTGCCCGAACACGGTGGCGCTCAGGGGCAGGAGGACGGTCTGGCCGGTGCAGATGCGGCTGCTGCCCCGCCACAGGCTGGAGGAGATGCCGTCGCTCAGCAGCTTCCAGCTGCCGCCGGGCAGGGTGACGACCTGCGCCGTCTCGGTGGGGTTATAGTAGACGCACAGGGCGCTCCATGCCGCGCCGTCGCCCCACTGGGCGGGGAGCCGCCAGCCCACAAGAGGCTGTTCCAGCGAGAAGAACTCGATGGCGGCAGGGCCGGCCTTGTCCAGCGCGCCCAGCCGGGGGAACGCCGCCCGCAGACCAATGAGCCCGCGGTAGTAATCCACAAGGCTGTGGAACTGCTCGGCCCGGTGCCAGTCCAGCCGGTTGATGGCCGGGCTGGAGTGGTAGCTGTTGCCCTGCCCCTTCTTGGTGCGGGCAAACTCCTCGCCCGCCTGCCAGAAAGGCAGGCCCATGCTGGTCAGATAGATGCCCGCCGCCAGCCGGTTCTGGGCCAGGGCGGTCTTGTCCACAGCGGCAAACTCCGGGCGGGCGTAGCGCACCATCAGGAGCTTATCCCACAGGGTGAAGTTGTCGTGGGCCGAGACATAGCTGATGATCTGCCCCGGGGCGTGGGGCGGCAGCTTTTCACTGCGGCACCACGCCGCCACCGAAGCACCGATATCCCAGAAACTCCCCTGCCTGCCCTCCACATAGCCCGGCTCCCGGGCATCGAAACAGCCGCCCTTGATGGCATCCCGGGTGTTGTCGCAAAAGATGCCGATGCGCTCGTTCAGCATGTTCAGGTTGTTCTTGTTGGCCTCGTACCGGTGCAGGGCGCTGCAGCCGCCCTGCCACGGCTCACCGTACATCAGAATATCCCGCCCGCCGGGCAGCTTGTCCAGTTCAGCCCGGAGGAGGTTCATGGTCTCCACGTCATACAGGCCCATCAGATCAAACCGGAAGCCGTCGATGTGATATTCCCGTGCCCAGTAGAGCACCGAATCAATGAGATAGCGCCGGGCCATGGGCCGCTCGGAGGCAAACTCGTTGCCGCAGCCGCTGCCGTTGGAGAGGGAGCCGTCGTCGTTCTGGCGGAAGTAGTAGAGGGGCACCGCCCGGTTCAGCACATTGTCGGAACGATACATGTGGTTATACACCACGTCCATTACAACGCCGATGCCCGCCGCATGGAGGGCCGCGATCATCTGCTTGCACTCCCGCACCCGCACCTCGCCCCGGGTGGGGTCGGTGGAGTAGCTGCCCTCGGGCACATTGAAGTTGGTGGGGTCGTAGCCCCAGTTATACTGCCGGGTCAGGGGGCGGCTCTCATCCACGCTGCCAAAATCGAAGATGGGCATGAGCTGGACATAGCTCACCCCCAGCCGCTTGAGGTAATTCAGGCAGGTGGGGTGGATGCCGTCGCTGCTCAGGGTCGTCCCCTGCTGGGTAAAGGCCAGGAATTTGCCTCGCCAGGCTGTGTGCACGCCGCTGGCCGGGTCCTGCGAGAAATCCCGGACGCCGACCTCCCACACGCTGCGGCGGGCCGGCGGGATCACCGGCCGCACATCCCGCTCCCAGCCCTGCGGGTCCACCCGGGCCGGATCAAAGATCATGCTGCGCACCCCGTTCACCCCGGCCGAGCGGGCGTAAGGGTCCGCTGCATTGCAGGTGCCAAACGGGGTGGTAAGGGTGAAATCGTAGTATTTCCCGTGCTGGTCGCCGGGCAGATAGACGCTCCACACACCCTTGTCCTGCTGCTGCAGGGGCAGGGTGCCCACACAGGCCCCGCCGGTGCCCCGGCGGTACAGGTTCACTGCTGCCTGTTTTGCCGTGGGAGCCCACAGGCGCAGGTGCGTCCCGGCGGGGGTATACTCCACCCCCAGCGGGCCGTAGTATTCCGTCTGGCGGGCAAAGGCTTCGCTCTCAAACAGCGTCTTCCATTCAGCAGGTGTTCTTGGCTCCATGGCAATTCATCCTTTCGTTTGACAATAGTGTAACGAACTTTGTCCTTTATTTCAACCCTTTCCTTGCAAAACGTACCAGACTCCACTATACTGAAAGAAAAACACTGCACGGAGGGAAGTTTTATGGCATACACCGATGATTGGGAAAGTCTGATGAACGGCGTGTTCGGCCCGGGGGGCAGATTCAAGGCCGCCCCCGGCGCTTCTGCACCCAAAACAGGCGGCAGCGCCGCCCTGCCTGACCTGAACGCGGCGCTTCTGGAACAGCAGAAACGGCTGGACGAGCTGTTGAAGCAGCAGAACGCCCAGCTCAAAACCCAGAGCGATGCCACCGCCGCCGCGCTGGAAAGCAGCCGCCAGATGCTGCGGGACATGGAGGACGAAGGCCTGCTGGCCAGGGGCACCACCGACGTGAAGCCGGAGCACCTGGGCAGCTTTGAAGGCCTTGCCGCCGAGGTCAGGCAGACGGTGCTGGGGCAGGATGCTTTTGTGGACAGCGTGGTGCGGGCCATGCGCCGCCCCTTTGTGCTGGGCACCGAAGCCCCCGCCGCCCGCAACGTCATCCTGCTCACAGGCGGGGCAGGCACAGGCCGGCATTTCGCGCTGGAAGAAACTGCCCGCTGCATGGCGGCCCGGGGTCTTTTGCAGAGCGACAGGATCGCCACGCTGGATTTGGCCCTTTACCCCAATTCCGGAGCCGAAAAGCTCTTCCTGCAGGACCTCTACGCCGCCCTGCACGCGCCCGGGGAGATCCTTGCCTTTGAGCACTATGAGAGCTGCTATCCCGGCTTTCTGAAGACCCTGTCTGATCTGGCCGTCAAGGGCAGCGCCCCCCTGTCCAGCCGGTATCTCGTGAACAAAGAGGGCATCCTTGTGGATGCAGGCACGGCGCTGGCCCCGGGAGCCGTCAGCCGCATCGACCCCTGCGGCAAATACCTCATCTTCTACTCCCACAAGGGCCGGGAGGCACTGGCCGACAAATTCGGCGCGGCGCTGGTGTCGGCGCTGGGGGATGTCTGCGAAACGGCCTCCTACACCCGGGAGGATCTGGCCGCCCTTGCCGCACAGCAGCTCAACGCGCTGGCCCAGAAGATCCGCACCCGGCTGGGGCTGACCCTTTCCGCCGGGGCCGACGTGCGGGACTATGTCGCAGCCCAGTGCACTGCACAGAAGGGTGCCGCCGGGCTGGCCGAATGCTGTGACCGCATCTTCCGTGCCCTGAGCGAATACTGCCTGCGCACGGACAAGACCCTGTCCGGCACGGCGGCCCTGACCGCCCGTCCGGAAGGGGTGCAGTTCCGCCTGAACGACGGCCCGGAGGAACCGCTCTTTGACCTGCTGCCGGCGGCCTATACCGGCGCGCTGGATGCCATCCGGGCCGAGATCAACGAACTGGTGGGCCTTGCTCCCGTGAAAGAATATGTGTTCGGTCTGGCCGACAACCTGCAGGTACAGCAGCGCCGGGCCGCTGCCGGGCTGAAAACGGCCAGCCTGTCCATGCACATGATCTTCACCGGAAACCCCGGCACCGGCAAGACCACCATTGCCCGGCTGGTGGCGAAATACCTGAAAGCCATCGGTGCCCTCAAGGGCGGGCAGCTGGTGGAGGTGACCCGTGCCGACCTGGTGGGCCGCTACACCGGCCACACCGCCCCCCTGACCAACAGCGTCATCGAGAGCGCTCTGGGCGGTGTGCTCTTCATTGACGAAGCATACAGCCTCTACCGCGGCGAGCAGGACAGCTTCGGGCTGGAAGCCATCGACACGCTGGTGAAGGGGATGGAGGATCACCGGGATGAGCTGGTGGTCATTCTGGCAGGTTACACCAAGGAGATGGAGATCTTCCTCACCGCCAACAGCGGCCTTGCCAGCCGTTTCCCCAACAAGATCGAGTTTCCGGACTACACCGCTGAGGAGCTGCTGCAGATCACCCACGTTCAGGCAAAGAACAAGGGGTATCGTCTGGCCGAAAGCTGCACCCAGCCCCTGCTGGGCTATTATGCCCGCTGGCAGGCTGCCGATGCCCGCACCGCCGGCAATGGCCGCCTTGCCCGGAACACGCTGGAAAAAGCCATCTTCCACCAGAGCCGCCGCCTCGTGGCCGAACCTGCCGCCGCCCTGGATCTGATCCTGCCCAGTGATCTGGAATTGAAGGAACCGGAAGAATAAAACGGAGAAAGGAGTTTCTGATGAATACCAAAAACCTGCACCAGATTTTCGCAAACTATATTGACCGTTTTGAAGAGCTGAACGACCCGGAGCACAATGAAACATTCAAATGGTGGGCAGCAAAACAATTCCGGAAGCAAATGGATGCTGCCTTCAAACAGTCTGGACATAATTTTGCAGTAACCTTAGATCATATCAAGGGTCACAAAAAAGAGGAACGTGTTATAGAAACAATCATTGATGGGAAGATGCAGCCTTTTGGCGGATTGGTAAAAATTTCCCAGCAGAACGAAGAAGCAGCTAATTCTGTCAAGCGGCTGTTTCAGGATTTGTTCAAGGATGACTGCGGTGATTTGGAAAAGCGAGAAGAAAAAATCGCAGCATTTCTTGAGGACAGTGAAAAACTACGGCTGAAATATTTTCCGAACTATTACAGCTATAAACAGACGGCTCGTTCCGTTGCTGGATATCTGTTTCTCTATGAACCGGATAAATACTATATGTACAAAGCAAATGAGGCAAAGCTTTTTGCGGATTGCGTGGAGTACTATGGCGATTGGGGCACTGGCGACCAAATTAAACTGAAAGAATATTACCGGATGTGCGATGAACTTGTTGCAGAGATTAAGAACTGCAAAGAATTGATGTCCACGGATAAGAGCCGTTTTGATGGTCATTTCCAGTATATTCGTGATGATCTTGCTAATGATGAAGCAAAACACATACTTGCATATGATATCATCTATTGCACATCTGTGTATAACTTGTACAAAGGACTCACATTCAAAAATATCACATTCAAAGAGAAAAAACTATATCAGGAGCGTTTGAACAAGGCACTGGCACTGCAAGAAGAATATCAGAAAGCGGAAGAAGAGTATACTCTGCTGGATCAGGCAGTACAGCACTATGACGCAGTCTTTGTGCCCGGTACTGCTGTGGCAAATCTCAAGTATGGCCCTGGCAGAATCGTTGCCCGGAGGGATGCGGTTCTTGATGTTCAGTTTGAATCGCAACCAGATTTAATCAAATATGACTTCTGGCAAACTGTTACTGGGCATTATCTTAAATTTGAAGATTCGCTGGACAAAGAAACTGCTCAGCAATATGAGGATATTTTCCGCCGACATGACGGTATCAGCAGTGGACTGGTACGCCTTCAGAAAGAGCTTGAAGGATATCAGGACGTACTGGAATAATTAAAAGCAAGCTATACACAATAAAAGGTGCTGCCCCGTCAGATCAACCTGCGGGGCAGCACCTTTTTGTGTGTATGATTTTTTACTGATTTGCCTTTGCAATTCTGCTGCTCAGGTCAAACAGCCCCTGCCGCACTTCGGGCGGGGCGACCACTTCTATCTTGCCGCCAAAGCCGCAGACCCAGCCATAGAACTGGTCACTGACGCAGATGGGGACATCGAAGTGGAAAGACCCATCCTCTTCCGGCAGAAACACGGGCGTAGTGCCGAAGCGCTCCCGCATGGCACCTTGCAGATCCGCGGTGCACCGCAGGGTAACGCGATGCTCCGGCCCGCCGTACATTCCAAAGTGCTTGCGCAGATAGGCAGGCAGGTCAAGATCCGCAAACTGCTCCTGACCCCGCCGGGGCGCATCCAGCACCCGGACCCCGCTCATCTTGTCCACCCGATAATGGCGGATGCCCTTTTCATCGGCAAACGCAATGAGGTAGTAGCACCCGTTCTCCCAGGCCAGCTGCCACGGGCTGACGGTCCTTTTCTCTTTCTCGCGGCTGTCGGCTTTTCTGTAGAGGAACTCCACCATTTTACCGTTGTTGATGGCCTCGTGCAGGGCATCGATGCTGTACAGCAGGCTCTTGCTGTCGGTCTTGGGGCGGCCCTCCACATAGACCTGACGCTGCAGCTGGCTGCCCTCGTAGTTGGAGCAGAGCTTTTCCAGTTTGTGGATCAGCCGCCTGCTCGTGGTGCCGGATACCACCCGGCTTGCCTGCACGGCATCCACCAGCAGCTTGAGCTCCGCCAGATCAAAGGTGCGGCTGGCAAGGAAATACCCGCCGCCCCGGCCCCGGCGCAGCTTGATGTCATAGCCCAGCGCACCCAGTGCCTCAATATCGCTGTACACGCTCTTGCGCTCACAGCGGATGCCCTGCGCCTCCAGCAGCTCCACCAGCTGCGGCACGTTCAGCAGGTGGTTTTCATCGGTCTGCTGCTCAAAAATGCGCAATAGCGCCAGCAGCTTGGATTTCTGGCCTTCCTGTTTGGGCATTCGGTACACCTCATTTTTTCGTGTTGTGCCAAACCTCTCAGTCTCGCTTCCAGCTCCCCAGCAGGGAAGCTGGAAAAAAACAGCAGTGCTGTGTGCTGAAAAGGTTACGGCGCTTTCTTATCAAACGCCGCGCGGCGCTGGGTGGACAGGCGGAACATCTCCTCCAGCTTTTCCCGATCATCGGCCACAAGGGCGTTGCGCATCTCGTTCAGCGCCCCGCTGAACTGGTCGATCTCGGAGATGAGGTTTTCCTTGTTCCAGAGGAACAGCTCCGCCCACATCTTATCGTTGATGCGTGCAATGCGGGTCAGGTCCCGGAAAGAATCTCCGGTGTACTCGCACAGCGAGGTATTGTCGTTGGCGCACATCAGGCTGACGGCGATGGCATGGCAGAGCTGACTGACATAGCCGATCATCCTGTCATGCTCCTGCACGGTCAGGGTGCAGATATGCTTGAAGCCCAGCACCTCGGCCAGCTCCCTGGCCCACTGAACGGCCTCCGGGGTGTTCTTTTCTGTGGGAGTCACGATGAAGTTGGCCGGGGCAAAATTCACCTCGGCGGCGTGCTCCACGCTGGAGGTCTCACGGCCCGCCATGGGGTGGCTGGCAATGAACTCCACGCCCGGCCTGCACATGGCCTGAATGGGCTCCACCAGACCGGTCTTTACGCCCGACACATCGGTAAAGATGCAGCCCTCCTTCAGCAGATTGCCGTAGGTCCGGAACCACTCGATCAGGGCCGTGGGGTACAAACCGAAGATGATATGATCGGCCTGACGCACCAGATCCTCAAAATCGTGGGTCTTGCCGCTGGCGATATAGCCGTGGTCGAGGGCATACTGCAGATGGCCCTCGCTGCGGTTGATGCCGTCCACATGGAACCCGGCCCTGCTCAGCTCCAGAGCGTACTTGCCGCCCAGCAGGCCCAGGCCCACAATGAGATAACGCTTTGATTTATCCAACATGTTCCACCTCCGCACCCAAAGGCTTGATGGCTTCCAGAAAATCCGGCCAGCTCTTGGCAATGGCCTCGGCCCCGCTGATGGGCAGGGCCAGCCCGGCGGCCAGCGCCAGCACCGCAAGGCTCATCACCACGCGGTGGTCGTTGTGGCCGGAAAGCGGCTGCTCCGGGGCATGGAGCGCGCCGGCACCCCCATGGATGGTAATGGTGCCTCCTTCGCTCTCCAGCTGCCCGCCGCAGGCCCGCAGCTCGGTCTCCATGGCCTCGATGCGGTCACTCTCCTTGATGCGGAGACGCTCGGCGTTGCGGATGACCGTGGTGCCCTCACACAGCAGGCCCAGCACCATCAGCACGGGGCCCAGGTCGGGGCAGTCGGCAAGGTCGATGTCCGTTCCGTGGAGCGGGGCCTTTTCAAACACCACGCCCTGCCCGGTGCGGGTGAATCTTGCACCGCACCGCCGGAGGATCTCCAGAATGGCCGCATCGCCCTGCAAAGTCTCCTCAGACAGGCCGGTGATGGCCACCCCGCCGGTCACAGCGCCCAGCACGGCAGGAAAAGCCGCCTGGCTGTAATCGCCCTCCACGGTGTAATCACCGGGGAGATAGTTCTGCCCGCCGGGAATTTCCAGCGTGTTCTCATCCAGCCAGCGGCTTTCCACGCCAAAGGCGTGCTGCACCGCGCGGGTCATATCGATGTAGCTCCGGCTCTCCACGGGCGGGATGAGGTGCAGGGTGCTGGTGCCGCCCAGCAGGGGCAGGGCAAACAGCAGCCCGCTGATGAACTGGCTGGACACGTTGCCCGCCAGCTCGTATTCGCCCGGCGTCAGGGCACCTTCCACGGTCAGGCGGTCCGCGCCCTGCTCAAAACGCAGGCCCTGCTGCTGATACAGCGTTTTGTAGACCGACTGGGGCCGCTCCATCAGCCGCCCACGGCCCGTAAAAGTCACTTCCTGCCCGGTCAGGCTGGCCAGCGGGATGAGGAAGCGCAGGGTACTGCCGCTCTCACAGCAGTCCACGGGGGCATCAACCGGCAGAAAGCGGCCCAGCCCCTCCACCACCGCGTCGTTTTCACCGGTGGTGACACGGGCGCACAGTCGGCCCGCCGCGCCCAGCGTGGCGGAGATATCCTTGCTGAAAGCAAGATGATGGAGATGGGAGGTCCCCTTTGCCAGCGCCGCGCAGAGCACCGCCCGGTGAGCCATGCTTTTGCTGGGCGGCGCGGCGATCCTGCCCGCCACTGCGCGGGCGCGTTTTACCACCACATCCATCTTACATATCCCGGCCAATGGCCCATGCGACCTGACGGCACTTTGCCATGGCCTGTGCAAAGGCATCCGGGGTCAGGCACTGTGCGCCATCGCTCCATGCGTGGCGGGGATCATAGTGGACTTCCACCTCCAGACCGTCGGCACCGGCGGCCACAGCGGCGATCATCATCGGCTCCACCAGATTGGCCTTGCCGGTGGCGTGGCTGGGGTCCACGATGATGGGCAGATGGGTCTTTTCGTGGATGATGGGCACAGCGGAGAGGTCAAGGGTGTTGCGGGTGTACTTCTCAAAGGTGCGGATGCCCCGCTCACAGAGAATGACCTGCTCGTTGCCGCCGGCCATGATGTACTCTGCGGACATGATCCACTCCTCGATGGTGTTGCACAGGCCGCGCTTGAGCAGCACAGGCTTGTGCATCTTGCCCACGGCCTTGAGCAGCTGGAAATTCTGCATGTTGCGGGCACCGATCTGCACCACGTCCACATATTCCTCAAACTCCGGGATCCGGTCCTCGCTCATCAGCTCGGACACGATGGGCATTCCGGTGGCCTCCCGGGCCTTGACCATATCGAGGATGCCCTCGGTCTCCAGACCCTGGAAGGAGTAGGGAGAGGTGCGGGGCTTATAAGCGCCGCCGCGGAACAGGCTTGCACCGCCCGCCTTTACGCCGTTGGCAATGCGCAGTGCCTGCTCTTCCCCCTCGATGCTGCAGGGGCCTGCCATCACGGCGATCTTCTCGCCCCTGCCGATCTTCACGCCGCCGCAGTCGATGATGGAATCGGCGGGGTGGAACAGGCGGTTGGCCCGCTTATAGGGGGCGGACACGCGGGTGACGTTGTCGATCCAGGGGTTGGCCAGCACGTCGCGCTCATCGATCTTGGTGGTATCGCCCACCAGACCGAACACATTGTAATCCTTGCCGGTGATCAGGGTCACATCCAAGCCCTGCTTCTCGAATTTGTCTACGATCTTTTCCAGCTCTTCCTTGGGGGTGCCTTTTTTGGTCGAAATGATCATCTTGTTTCTTTTCCCTTCTGTTTTGTCTCTATGCTTTCCGTTTTGCTGCACAGCCTGCCCTACTTGCCAAGGGCTCCCCCTTCGGGGGAGCTGGCGAGCGAATGCGAGACTGAGAGGGTTGTTACTGCACCAGGTGCGTCTGCGCGCCGCCATCCAGCCGGAGCAGCTGCACAAGGTAGGCGCAGGCATGGAGATACCCGCTGACCCCCTCGCCTGCAAAGCGGCCCTGACAGCCAAAGGAGACCACATCCACGCTGCGGAAGGGCTCCTTGCCGCTGGGGTCGGCCAGCATCACTTCCACGGCGGGCACGCCGCACACCTGCAGCGCTTCCAGAATGGCCACGCTGTAATAGGCGTAGCCGCCCGGGTTGAGGATGATGCCATCGGCCCGGCCTGCCGCCGACTGGATCTCATCGATGAGGTCACCCTCGTGGTTGGACTGGAAAAAGTCCACCTGAACATCCATCTGGGCACAGCCCGCCTCGATATAATCCAGCAGTGTATTGAAATCGATCTGCCCTTCCATACCCGGCTCCGTGAACTGGGTCAGGTTGAGGTTGGGACCGTTAATGACTAAAAATTTCATCCAGCGCCTCCATTGCCGCCGTCACGGCATCCGCAGGGGTGGTCTTGTTGGGGATCACGGCATCCGCTGCCGCCAGATAGAGCGGGCGGCGCTGGGCTTCCATGGTTTTCAGGGCCTCAGGGCTGGTGGAAAGGGGCCTTCCGCCGCCCACCAGCAGATCTTCCAGCGGCCGGTCGATAAAGAGCACGATGCCGTTGGCGTGGAGCGCCCGGAGGTTTGCCGGGTCCTTGACCACGCCGCCGCCGCAGGAGATGACCTGCCGGTTCTCCCGGGCAAAGCGGGCGGTCTGCACGGCTTCCAGCTTCCGGAAGCCTGCCTCCCCCTCAGCGGCAAAGATGTCCGGGATGCTCCGGCCGTCGGCCTTGACGATCTCCTCGTCCAGATCCACGAACCGCTTGCCCAGCCGTTCCGCCAGAGCGCGGCCCAGGGTGGATTTGCCCGAGGAGGGCATCCCGATGAGGGCAATGTTCAGCTGCTCCCGCCGCAGCTCGCTGGTCACACGGGCGATCTCGGCCCCGGCATCCTCAAACTTACGGTCGAGGAAAAATTCTGCCGCATACACAGCCTGCGCCACCAGCATTTCCAGACCGCCGACGGCAACGGGCACCCCCAGCTCCTCGGCCCGGAGGATGAGCTCGGTCTTATCGGGATTATAGATGACATCGATCACGGCTTCCAGCCCGGGCATGGAGGTGATATCCAGGGCGCTCACGCCCACATTGGGGTACATGCCCACCGGCGTGGTGTTGATGATGATCTGCGCCCCGGTGGTCAGGGCCTGGGCATAAGTCAGCTCTCCCTTTTCGGGGTCGGGATGGCGGCTGACGGTATAGATCTGTTTCGCGCCCCGGTCATGGGCCACGGCCCAGGTGGTGTTGTGGGTGCCGCCGGTGCCCAGAATGAGCACAGTCCTGTCCTTGAACTCCACACCGTGTGCATCGCACAGGTAGGAGAAGCCGGGGTAATCGGTGTTGTAGCCGTAGAGCAGGCCGTTCCTGTTGACGATGGTGTTCACGGCGTTGATGGCCCTGGCGTGGGGGTCGATGTAGGAGCAGTACTCCATGACCACCAGCTTATAGGGGATGGTGACATTGATGGCCCTGAACTGCCGCCGGGTCATAAAGGCCCGGACTTCCTCTTCCGTGGGCAGGGGGCACAGGTCGTACCGGTAGCCGCAGAGCATCTCGTGGATGACCTTGGAGTAGGAGTGGCCCAGCCGCCCGCCGATGAGTCCGTATTCCATTTACAGCACCTCCTTGCGGTAGCCGGTGGGGTTCTCCATCCAGGCCATGCCGTATTTTGCGGTGAGCAGGTCGCCCACGGCCAGCGCGGCGGCGCAGGTCTGCACAATGGCGGCCCGGGGCACGATGCAGGGGTCGTGGCGGCCCTGAATGGACAGCTCCGCGTCCTTCTTTGCCATATAATCCACCGTGTCCTGCGTTTTGTAGATGCTGGGGGTAGGCTTGACCGCCGTGCGGAACACCACGGGCATCCCGTTGGAGATGCCGCCGTTCAGGCCCGCATTGTGGTTGGTGGCGGTGACGATGCGCTCTCCCTGCATCCGGAAGGCATCGTTGGCCTCCGAGCCCTTCTGGTCCGCAAAGCCGAAGCCGGAACCGAACTCGATGCCCTTGACCGCCGGGATGGAGAAGGCCAGGTGAGCGAGCTTGCTCTCCACACTGTCGAAATAGGGCTCGCCCACGCCTGCGGGCAGGCCCAGAATGGCGGTCTCCAGCACGCCGCCCACACTGTCGCCCTCGGCACCGGCGGCACGGATGGCAGCTTTCATGGGTTCCTCCACACTGCCGTCCAGCAGGGCAAAGCCCTCGGACTTGTTCAGCAGTGCCTCGGCCTGCGCCGCCAGCGCGGCGGGATCGTCCAGCGCAAAGGGGATATCGCCGATCCCGGCACACCGCCCGATGTGCGTCACGATCTCGATCCCGGCCCGGTTCAGGGCCCCCAGCACCAGAGCACCGCCCGCCACCAGCGCGGCGGTGACGCGGCCCGAAAAGTGGCCGCCGCCCCGGGCATCCTGATAGCCGTGGTACTTGGCGTAAGCAGTGTAATCCGCATGGCCGGGCCGCAGCAGGTCAGCCGTTTTGGCATAGTCGCCGCTGCGGGTGTTCTGGTTTTCGATCATCAGGGCAATGGCGGTGCCGG
>ERZ839767.4709-NODE-4709-length-13410-cov-2.978660_pt1 | contig 13410 bp, 12 predicted proteins | sample MGYA00519879_ERZ839767 | MGnify/ENA primary metagenome ERZ839767 (study PRJEB31850, sample SAMEA3708852) | human gut metagenome | biome: human gut; feature: human-associated habitat; material: faeces | place: China | collected 2014 ...
ATACCATAGTTCTGCTAAGACTATTGCTTTTTTTAGGTTGTAGGATTTACAATATTTAATACAAACCAGAAAGATTAGTCTTTCACAATTTGAGCTATTATGCAAAACAAATTAAAAGGATGGATCGTACCCAATAGTGTGACGAAAGATCCTAATGACAAGATTTTGATTCTTGATGCTGCCGGAAATGTTGGTCTTGAACAGGTGTACAAAGAAATGCGGGAAGAGGATACCGGTTTAAGACAAGAAACACTGGTACACGTTGTTAACCTTTACGAACGTATCATAGCCCGTTTTCTGATGAATGGTTACAATGTTAATACCGGATTGTTTTATGCGGTTCCACGTTTTACAGGTCTGATAGAGGGAGGACGTTGGAATCCTGAAAAGAACAGTATTTATGTATCCTTCAATCAGGATAAAGTATTGCGGGAAGAAATTGCCAAAACCCAGGTGGTTATACAAGGAGAGAAAAACGATGTCATGTATATCCTGGAAACAGAAGACAAGAAAACCAAATTGAAAGATGGTAGTATGACTCCCGGACGGAATTTTGTGATTCGCGGTGCATATTTGAAGGTTGTAGGTGATGATGCTTCCGTGGGTATCGCTATTCGTAATAAGGAGAACGATACTGTGACAAAAGTGACTGAGGATATGTTTGCTACTAATAACCCTTCGGAGCTGATCTTTTTAGTTCCTACTGAACTGATCGATGGCGAATATGAACTGACCGTAACCACACAATATACAAAAGGTACAGGAATAACCTTGAAAACCCCTCGTTCTGTCTCGATTCCGGTACATGTAGGAACGGGAGGAGGAAGCGACCGTCCGGAGATTGAATAATTTTATCGCAATAGAATATTTTACTGTCTTTTATCTGGAGATACCGTTATCGCCATGCCGGAGACAGTATTGCCTCCATACCGAAGATAGCACTGTCTCTTCACGGAAGTAAACTTAGAAAAAGAGAAGATAACCTAATTTATATTTATCCTAAAAATTATACATTATGAAGCAAAAAGTACTCTTAGGACTTTTTGTCTCCCTGCCATTTGTTTGTACAATTCCGGTATTTGCTGCCGGAAATATACCTGCAACAGAGAAGAGAGACATTCAAATCAGTCGCTATGATGAGGAAAGAAACAGGATGGAACCGTTAGTCGGCCTTGTTTCACAGAACTCGAAAAAAGTAAAAGGTAAGATTTCTGACACCGGTGGTGATCCGCTACCTGGTGCTACTGTGCAAATCAAAGGAAGTACGAAAGGTGTGATTGCTGACGTAGATGGAAATTTCGAGTTCGATGGAGTTAATACCAATGCGGTACTGGTTGTTTCCTTCATTGGTATGGAAACGAAAGAATTGACTTATAAGGGAGAGGGGTTCCTGAATATCGTGATGGAGCCGAAAGCAGATGAGTTGGAAGAAGTAACGGTTGTTGCTTTTGCCAAGCAGAAAAAAGAAAGCGTGGTTTCTGCCATCACAACGGTAAAACCGGCAGAACTGAAAATTCCGAGTAGTAACTTGACCACAGCCTTTGCCGGTCGTGTAGCAGGTTTGATTTCTTATCAGACAAGTGGTGAACCAGGGCAGGATAATGCCAACTTCTTTATTCGCGGTATCACGACTTTTGGAGCAGATGCCAAGAAGGATCCTTTGATCCTGATTGACGGAATCGAATTGAGTACCGATGACCTGGCTCGTTTGAACACTGATGACATCGCCAGCTTTACAATCATGAAAGATGCAACGGCTACAGCATTGTATGGTGCGCGTGGTGCAAATGGTGTTATCTCCGTAACAACAAAAGAAGGACGTGAAGGTAAGGTTGCGGTAAATGTCCGTATTGAAAATTCATTTTCTACTCCAACCAGTCGGGTTGATCAGGCTGATCCGGTTACTTACATGCGAATGCAGAATGAGGCGATTAAAACTCGTGATCCGTTAGGATTAGCTTTATATTCTCAAGAAAAGATAACCATGACCGAACGTGGGCTGTATCCGGATATTTTTCCTTCGACAGACTGGTATAGCACCATGTTCAAAGATTTGACTATGAATCAGCGTGCAAATATCAGTGTGAGTGGTGGCGGTACGGTCGCTCGTTATTATGTGGCGGCCAATATGACACGAGATAATGGAAATGTGAAGGTTGATAAACGTAATAATTTCAACTCGAATATCAATTTGATGAAATATACAATTCGCTCAAATGTGAATGTGAACTTGACTAAAACGACAGAACTGGTTTTGCGAATGAGTGCTGCGTTTGATGATTATTCAGGGCCTATTGGCGGTGGTAGTGGTATGTATACTCATGTGATGCAGGCTAATCCTGTTTTGTTTAAACCATATTATGAACCGGATGAACAATATGCCCATGCTAATCATATTTTATTTGGTAATTATGGAAGTGCTAACTATGTTAATCCTTATGCGCAGGCTTTAAGAGGTTATAATGAGTACAGTAAGAATACGATGCTGACACAATTTGTGTTGAATCAGGATTTGAAAATGATAACAGAGGGTTTGACGGCTAGTGTGCTTGTCAATATGGATCGCTATTCAGAATATTCTGTAAATCGTGCATATAAGCCATTTTATTATAGCATAGGATCTTATGATTTGCAGGCAAATTCTTATAAGTTGAACCGTTTAAATTCTAACGATGGTACGGAATGGATTAATTACGAACCAGGGCAGCGCTATATAAACAGTAGTATCTATTTGGAAGGAAAAGCCGAATATACCCGTTTATTTAATGATAAACATAATGTGAATGCTCTGTTGGTTTATACGATGCGCAATCAGAAATCCGGTATTGCGGATAATCTTCAATTGTCATTACCTTATAGAAATATAGGTTTAGCCGGTCGTTTGGCTTATAACTTCGATTCCCGTTATTTCGGAGAGTTTACTTTTGGTTATAATGGTTCCGAACGATTCTCTGAAAATAACCGTTGGGGCTTTTTCCCATCAGGAGCGTTGGGATGGATGGTCTCCAATGAAGAGTTTTTTGAACCGTTAAAGGATGTATTTTCTCAGTTTAAACTTAAGGGTTCCTATGGTATGTCCGGTCAGGACCAGATAGGAAGTGGAAATGATCGTTTTTATTACTTGTCGGATGTAAATATGAATGCGGATCGTAAAGTCAATTGGGGTACGCAGATGAATTATAACCCGGGAGCTATAACATTTAACCGTTATGCCAATGACCAGATTGGATGGGAAACATCTTATAAAATGAATGTCGGATTAGAGGCTACGACAACTTTCGGTTTATCTGCTAATGTGGAGTATTTTACGGAACGTCGTGAGAATATATTGTTGGATCGTGTGATTCCTGCTACAATGGGGATCCTTCCGGCCGTAAAAGCTAACCTGGGAAAGGCAAAAGGGCATGGTGTCGATATGGAATTGAATTATGAGAAGAGTTTCAACAAAGACTGGTGGATGACAGGACGCGGTACTTTTACCTATGCCACGAGTGAAGCGGTAGAGTGGGAAGAACCGGATTATAGCTCTACTCCCTGGTTGTCAAAGATCGGAAAGTCTTTAGGACAGGAATGGGGATATATTGCAGAACGGTTATTTGTTGATGATGAGGAAGTAAAGAATTCACCGACACAGTTTGGTAACTATATGGCGGGAGATATCAAATATCGTGATGTGAATGGAGATGGTAAAATTTCAGAGTTGGATAAGGTTCCCATCGGTTATCCTACGACACCGGAGATCAATTATGGCTTTGGACTTTCTGTCGGCTATAAAGGACTGGATGCCTCTTTCTTTTTCCAGGGATCAGCCCGTCAGTCTTTCTGGCTTGACCAAAAGAAGATCACTCCGTTTATGGACGCTAATTCCGGTCAAAGTGATGATGATGGTTTGAAAGGTGAAAACCAGGTTTTGCAAGTAATTGCCGATAGTTATTGGTCGGAGAACAACCGTAATCCGTATGCATTCTGGCCCAGATTGTCGAATCAGTCTGTTGAAAACAACAACCAAAAGAGTACGTGGTTTATGCAGGATGCGACATTCCTTCGTTTGAAATCTGTAGAAATAGGTTATACCGTACCACAGGTGTTAACAAAGAAAGTCAAGGTACAAAACTTACGTGTTTACGTAAGTGGAACAAACTTATTATGCTGGAGTAAATTCAAACTGTGGGATCCTGAAATGGCAGGAAACGGTTTGGGATATCCGATACAACGTGTCATTAATGTAGGTATTAATTTAGGATTCTAAAACAAGAAAAATAGTACAATATGAAATCAATTTATAAATATATCGTATGTGTTTGTACTGCATTGGCTGCAACATCCTGTGATTTTCTGGATGTGGTTCCTGACAATGTGGCTACCGAAGAGCATGCTTTTGCTGATCGCTACACTGTAGAAAAATATCTGGCTTCTTGTTATTGGAGAGTACCAAAGGCTGCGAGTATGAGCGAGAATCCGGGGATTCATGGAGCTATGGAGATGATTTTAAATACTGAGTATAGTGGTGATACTGGTATGAAATTAGGGTTAGGACAAGACAGTCCGACCAGTGCACTTATGAATTATTGGGCAAGTAGTTATTCGCTGTATGCCGGTATTCGTGATTGTAATACTTTTATGATGGGGATAGGTGATGTAAAGGATTTAGATGAATATGAAAAAAAGCGTATGATAGCTGAAGTCAAAATGCTTAAAGCTTATTTTCATTTTTATTTATTGTCTTATTACGGACCTATCTGTCCGTTACGTGAAAGTCCGGCTGTAAACGAATCTACTCAAGCTGTACGTGTTTACCGCGAAAAAGTGGATGATTGTTTTTCGTATGTTCTTGATCTGATGGATGAAGTGATAGAAAGTGAAGCTTTACCGTTGATTCTTTCAAATCCGACAACAGAGTTAGGACGTTTTACGCAGCCGGCAGCTTATATGTTGAAGGTTAAGATACTTTTGTATTGGGCCAGCCCTTTGTTTAATGGAAATACTGACTATAATAGTTTCAGGGATCATAACGGAGAACCATTTTTTAATCAGACTTATGATGCTTCACGTTGGACAACTGCGGCAGAAGCATGTAAAAAAGCTGTAGATATTTGTGAAACTGCAGGAATTCGTTTGTACCGAACTTCTGATTATATATCGGCAAAGAAATTATCAGATCAAACTTTGCAGGTTCAAACACTGAGAGGTGTTATTAGTCACAGATGGAATGCTGAACTAATTTGGAGTAACACGTCTTATCCTGTTGATGGAGGGTTCCAGTCAGACTGTTTTACTTATTTTGAGTCTGCTTTAACTTTGGGTACTAAACAAAGGTTGAGCGTTCCTTTGTCGACTGTTGAATGGTTTTATTCGAAAAATGGGGTTCCCATTGAAGAAGATATAATGTATGATTATACGAACCGTTATAGTCTGCGTACAGGGGATGAAGGAAATCGTTATTATATTCAGAAAGGGGAACAAACTGCAGGATTGAACTTTGACCGTGAACCACGTTTTTATTCAACATTAGGTTTCGATCGTGGTAAATGGTATGGAAATTCTTACAAAAATATACCGGATGATGATGCAGAGTGTCTGTACCCTAAAAATCGTTTTGGAGAATATTCTTCTGCGGCAGATCCTGGAAATTATAATGCAACTGGTTATTGGCCTAAAAAATTGGTTTCAATAAATTCGTCTTATCGTGATGCTAACAGTGTGACCTGGGAGTCATATCCTTTTCCGGATATGCGTTTTGCAGATTTATTGCTGATGTGTGCCGAGGCATTGAACGAATCGAAAAATGTACCTGATGCAGAGGTTTATAAATATATAGATATGGTACGTGAGCGTGCCGGATTGGACGGTGTATTGCAAAGCTGGCGTAAATATTCGAATCATCCGGAAAAACCGACAACAAAAGAAGGTATGCGCGAAATCATTCAGCGTGAACGTAAGATTGAATTAGCCTGCGAAGGAAGTTATTATTGGGATAGTCGCCGTTGGAAAACTGCATTGCAAGAACAAAATCGTTTGATTCAAGGGTGGAACATAAATGCTTCTGATGCGGAAAATTATTATACGGTGACTCCTGTTTATGAACAGTCTTTCTCATTTAAAAATTATTTAGCCCCTATACCTGAATCGGATATTGTAAAGAATCCGCAATTGATTCAGAATCCGGGGTGGTAATTGTTTATTTTTAATAATAGTATAAGTGTATGAAAACGAAATATTTGAGTTTTTTATTGTTACTGTTGGTCTTTTCTTCTTGTTCGGAGAAAGAACTGGCTCCTATTAGTGGCAGTTTAGGTAAGCCGGGAATTGTTACAGATGTTACGGTGGAGCCGTCTGCCGGTGGAGCTACAATTTCTTATAAGATTCCCAATTCGGAAGATTTATTGGCAGTGAAGTGTGTATATACTCTATCAGATGGTAAAGAAAATGAAGTAATGGCATCGTATTATGAAAACAAACTATTAATTCAAGGATACAATGATACTTTAGAACATACTGCAGTGCTTTATGCTGTAAATCGTGCTCAAGAACTGTCTGATCCTGTGGAAGTAAAGTTTTATCCTTTAGAGTCCCCTTTAAGTAAAGCTATAAAAACAGTAAGAATTAAAGCAGATTTTGGAGGTGCTAATTTTAGTTGGGGAAATTCGGACAAGGTTCCTCTAAATGTTGAATTGTTAGGACCTGATTCTTTAGGTCGGATGTCTACATTAAATATTTTGACTAGTGATATTGATAAAAATACGTATAGCGTACGTGGATATGCTCCAGAGTTATCCAAATTCTCAATGATTTTAGGAGATAATTTCAACAATTACTCAGATACGATTTCAGCTGAAGTTACGCCTTTGTTTGAAGAAAAGTTGGATAAGAAAAAAATGCGAGTTATGCGTTTGGATAACGATGCTTCTTTTGCAGAATGGGGATGTTTGGATGCTTATATGATTGATGATGATCCTTTAACTTTTGGACATACCCCTAATAATGCTTTACCGGCAGCTTTGACAATAGATCTGGGTTGTATGGCTAAACTTAGTCGTTTTGTTATGCATCAACGAAAGTTAAATGGTTCTACAAATATTTATTATGATCATGGTAACCCTCAAAGAATGGAAGTGTATACTTGTGATCACGAGCCTGGTAAAGATGGAGATTGGAGTGAATGGGTTAAAATTATGGATTGTGAAATTGTTAAGCCTTCTGGTTCTCCAGGTAATACTGTTACTGATCTTGATAAGGAAATGGCAGATAAAGGACATGAGTTTTCATTTGATTTATCGCAGCCTCCGATGAGATATGTGCGTATACTTCTTACTTCAGCTTGGAAGGGTACTTCTTATGTTTCTCCAGCAGAAATATCTTTTTATGGAGAAAATGAAGAGTAATGATTGGCTCAATGAATTAATAAAGAATGATTATGAAAAGAATATATGGTATAGTTGCATTTGTAGTATCTGTTTTATCTTTCGTTTCTTGCGATGATTTTATGGACGTACATAAAGAATATATTGAAGATGGTGAGATCATTTATGCTCCTAAACCGGATACGATAGGTTTTATTGCAGGTAAAAATCGGATTTTGTTTAACTGTCGTACTTATAATGCTCCGAATGTCCGGTCTATTGATGTATATTGGAATGACGGACTTGATTCTCTGATTGTTCCTGTTGAATTGAAGACTGGTTATGATAGTATTTCCATTATATTGGAAAATATGGAAGAAAAGTCTTATACATTTGATGTTCGCACTACAGATAATTTTGGACATAAATCTTTATATCTGACGGATTTTGGAACTTCTTATGGTGAAATTTACCAATCAAGATTGAGTGATCGTCGCATTAAAACTGTATCACTGTCGGATAAGGGAGGTATAGTTACTTGGTATTTTGCCCCGAGTGACCTTGTTTGTAGTGAAATACGGTATACGAAGAATGACGGTTCGCTGTCAGTTACTGAAACTTCTTCAATAAAGGATGTTACTGAGCTTCCGGATATAAAGCCTGGTTCTACTATTGAGTACAGATCTTTGTTTATTCCGGAAGTAGAAGCTATCGATACGTTTGCAACTGCATGGAAAACATTTGAAACTGTTATTCCTGAAGAATATAAGTATGATAGCAGTTCATGGACAGTGTTGTCTGCTTCGGACGAGTCCTCAGATCATGGAGGAAGAATCGCTTTGCTTGATGGAAATTTAAACACTTTCTGGCATTCTGCCTGGGAGGATGAAAGTGCGCCTCTGCCGCACTGGGCAGTAATCGATATGCAATCTCAGAAAAAAATCTCAAGGATCGAAATCTATCGCAGAGCCGGTAATACGGATACGAAGAGCGTGGAATTATATGTTTCTGATCAATCGAACGGAAATGTCGATGGATGGAAAAAAATAGGAAATGCAGTGTTTGTTGATGGTGATAGTCTTTCTATATCAATACCTGAATCGGCAGAACAGGGACGTTATTTGAAATTGTTGCTTCCGGATAGTAATAATGAACCGTCTACAAGTGTTGCTGAGATTTATGTGTATGGAAAATAGATAATAGGTAAAGTTTTTTAGAGTGTTAAGGTTAAGTATCAGGTATGGATTTTAGCTTCGATTTAGCTTAAATCTATACCTGATTTCTTAAGATAGTCCATCTCGGTTAAATATAGTCTATTTTTTATTGAGAGGATTTGATATTTCTTTGTTGCGTGATAATTAAAAACAAGATGAGAAAAACTGTAGTATTATTGTTGTTATGCTTTGTGGCATATTTGATGCAGGCGAAAACAGACTCGCTAAAGATTGATTTGTCCGGTATGTGGCGTTTTCAATTGGATCCTATGGGATTTGGTAAAACCCCCGGATCGGAACTCTATCTGGATAAATTAGTAGAGACTATTGTATTACCCGGATCTACGGATCAGGGAGGGAAAGGTATTAAAAATAATGCTCGTTATGTGGACCGTCTCAGTCGTAAATTCGAGTATCAGGGAGCTGCCTGGTACCAACGTGAAGTTGTTATTCCTGAAGAATGGAAGAATAAAGATATAGTCTTGAATCTGGAACGTTGTCATTGGGAGACGACAGTTTTTGTAGATGAGCAATTGGTTGGTATGGATGAACGTTTGAGTACACCCAATATTTTCCACTTAACAAAATATTTAACACCGGGAGTGCATACTCTGACCCTTTGTGTGGACAATCGTTTGAAATATCCAATGGATCAATGGAACCACGGAACTACCGAATACACACAAACTAATTGGAATGGAATAGTAGGTGATATATCTATACAGGCCAAAGAAAAGGTTCATATTCGCCGTGTAAATGTGTATCCTGATATAGAGAATAAGTCTGTTTTAGCGAAAGTCGAGTTATCTTCTTTAACTACATTTCAAAAAGGATCATTAGAGTTGCATGTCCGTGAAAAAGGAGGCAAACTTGTTGCAACCCATAAGGTTGGGATAGATAGTCTCGTTGCACAAAAGGGCATTGAGCAAACGATTAGCTTAGGTAAACAGATAAAATTAGGTAATTATATACCACTTTACACCATACCCACTTTTTCGAATCAATTCACTTGATCCAACAACTTCATTAGATACTGGATTGTTATAAAAATAAAGAGAGGAGGAAAGCAGGGAGAAAGCCATCTCCCTGCTAGTTTTAGTAAGGACACCTTGCTCCTTTACGTCTATTTTCAGCCGTATTTAATGGTCTTAGATTGCGATCTTTGTCAGAACCTCCTTTAGATTTAGGATTCTTGTGATCAATCTCCCAGCCCATTTTGGAGTTTAATCCATAAGATTTAAAGAAGATTCTATTCCCATAATCATCTATGCGATAAAGAGCGGGATTTTTACCTCTTACGGGTGAGGCTTTTTCAAAAATCTCCTTTCTTCTTTTCAAAGAGTATCCCATATAATACACCTCCTCTCTTTTTTTTAGTAGCATTTTCAGACTACTGTTGTATTGTCATCTCTATGACAAACTTCAAATAGCTATACAATAATCAAACCGAGATTTAATATTTTGAAAGAAATTAATACAAATTAAATTGTTTTTAATTTTTCGTATTTCTATCTTTGCCCTCACGTATTAGTAAAGCAACGTAGAAGCGTTTCGATATTATCTCTCATTGAAATCTGGACAATTTCGACCGACTGAGATAATAAGCAAGAGCTTCCTACGCCTGTATTGTCATATACATACCTGACGGGGTTTTTTGTATACAAGCATGAGGCGTGGGGCTATTGTTTTATTGCAGTCGGTAGGCAGTCCAGAGCCTCAATGAGCAATATAACGATAGTCCCCACGCTTCTTTCATTTATTAACACCGAACGAAGGGGACAGTGAGGGCAAACATTAGTATTATGAAACAGTTAATAAAGCTATTCTTTGTTTTTACAATCTTGTCTCTATTTGTAGGATGTGATAAAAATGACAATCAAGACAATGAGATTATTCTTGGTACATGGGCGCAACAACCAAGTAATGAATGGTTTAAGCTTACATTTTTAGAGAATAATACTGGATTTATGAATGTTTATTCCCAAAATGGTACACATTTAGAATCATCAGATAAGTTTACATATACATTTGACAAGACAGAAATGCGTATGACTGTAATATTTGAAGATTATCCTGATCCACATATAGTATATGATGTCAAAATGTTAGATAATATGCTGATATTAAATTGTATATCTGGTGATTTTGATGATTTTACATTGTATAAAGAAGGTGATTCTGATACATCAGAAGGAGAAAATGTTGGCAATGATTCTTTGGAAGGTCAATGGAGAGATTTAGATGTAATGAACTTTTTCACTTTTTCTTCTAATAAAACAGGTTCAGCACTGATTATTAATTCAAATGGTGACTATAAAGAACGTTCCTTTAAATACAGTTATAACAAGAAAAAAGGAAAATTGAGTATTACATTCAATGATAATTCAACGCCTAAGAGTATCGCATTTAATATCAGACTATCTGGGGCTGCCAATACGATGATGGAATTAACTTGCACGTCAGGCAATTTCAAGGACTTGGTATTATGGGGTGTTGGAACTGACAAATAAATTCGATATACATACAAATACACGAAAGCGGTGGTAACTTAGTTTATCACCGCTTTCTTTTTATAAATCAATTAATTATTCACTTTTAAAAATTACAGTTATGGAAACATCAAAAGAAAAAAACAAACAATCTTTTTTAAAAAGAAAAGAAGAAGTTTATTCCTTAATAATGGAAATGGGATCATTGTTGACCGATTATGATCATCAATGGTCTAATGAACTAAGAAGAAAATTTGAAAGAGTCACTTCTTTCCTTTCTTCTTTGAATTAGAATATTTTCTATCATAAGGGGACTTATTAGTTGGCTTCAATGAAATTTTTTCATCTTGGGCTTTTGAATTAATGGCATTTTTAGTTCTACCCATTTTATATGCTATTAAATTTGTTGGAGTATTGCCTTTTACTAGCTTTATTAGTTTTTTTATATCCGTTGAAGTCCAACGTTTGCCAGAATTTTCTCTCTTTTTCATGATATTAGTATTATTAAGTTAGACAATCCCCAAAAATAGCAATAAATATGGGAAATACAACAACAGAAAAATCCTATAGAATCAGAGATTCAACGAATTTGATTGTTTTTCAGTTGGTTATGTAAGAGTATTTTTGTATATTTACATAACAAAAGGTTTAGAGTTATGTTTGGCTTCAATACACTGACTGAATTTTATGACGCGTTTCCTGACGAGCAATCATGTATAGATTATTTAGAGAAAAGCCGTTGGGGTGATATAGTTGTGTCTCCGTTTGATCCTACATCTAAAGTCTATAAATGCAAGGGTAATAGATACAAGTGTAAAAACACTGGTAAATATTTCAATGTTCGGACGGGTACGATTTTTGAAAATTCAAAAGTATCATTAAGAAAATGGATATTAGCATCTTATTTCATTGTAGATATGAAAAGAGGTGTATCATCTATACAATTGTCTAAATTGATCGGTGTAACACAGAAGACAGCATGGTTTATGATTCAAAGGATTCAGAATAGTCTTAATATTGAAATAGAAGAACCTTGTTTGGAAGGACAAATAGAAGTTGACGAAACATATGTAGGAGGTAAAAATAAGAATAGACATAGTAATAAAAAGGTAAAGAATGCACAAGGAAGGTCTTTAAAAGATAAGACTCCTGTGTTCGGTATGGTACAACGAGGAGGTTTTGTTGTTGCTTATGTTGTTAATAGTGTGGCAGGTAGAACCTTATTACCTTTGATATATGACACTGTAATACCTAGTTCTACTATTTATTCTGATGAGCTAAATATATATGACAGAATAGACAAACGTTATGAACATGAAGTTGTGTATCATAAGAAAAAAGTGTATGCGATAGGAGATATATCTACAAATACAATAGAAGGCTATTGGAGTCATTTAAAAAGAGCGATATCGGGCACTCATTTCTGGGTGTCTAAAAAACACCTTCAAAAATATGTAGATTGTGAATCTTTTCGATATAACACAAAACATCTTTCGGAATCTGGAAGATTCGATGTATTTTTGCAAAACATACATCGAAGACTGAGGTACTCTGATTTAATTGAAAATTAAACATGAAATCAAATAAGCCTAAGAAAAAGAAAAAAGAAATAGAAACAATAGAAATTAATATACCACCAGAAGGAGGAGAATTTTCTATTGATATTATGACGGGTATAGTTAAACAAATATTTAACTACAACCCTAAAACAGACCCTAGAGACCCTCTATATGGTAAAGAAAAGAATAAAAAGAAAAAATAACTTATACCACTTTAGCTATTAACAAGAGATACTTTATTTATTTGAGGTATCTCTTGTTTTTTAAGAGAATAGTGTAAAGTGGTATATAATTACCTAAAATTATGGGATGAGTTCAATCCTTTTTTGTATGAATTTGAAACAACATTGCTTGTAGACGGAAAGCAGGACACCCGGACGATTACGTTCGGTATGCGGAATGTAGAACAAGGTAAGCATCATGTCCGTTTGAACGGCCATGATATCCATTTGCGTGGTGTACTCGACTGTGCAGTGTTTCCTCTGACCGGTTATCCTTCTACCTATGTGGATGATTGGAAACGTATATTCTCTACAATTAAGGAATATGGTATGAATCATGTCCGTTTTCATTCATGGTGCCCTCCCGAAGCTGCATTTATAGCAGGAGATGAATTGGGAATGTATCTGCAAGCCGAACTACCCATGTGGATTAAGGATGTTGGCAAATATCCTGCCAGGCGCGATTTCTTTGAAAAAGAGATGTATGCTATTCTGGATGCCTACGGTAATCATCCTTCTTTTATTTTAATGTGTAATGGTAATGAAAATGAAGGAGATTTTGCTGTTTTGGAAGATTTGGTCAAGAA
>ERZ839767.4711-NODE-4711-length-13407-cov-3.848038_pt1 | contig 13407 bp, 19 predicted proteins | sample MGYA00519879_ERZ839767 | MGnify/ENA primary metagenome ERZ839767 (study PRJEB31850, sample SAMEA3708852) | human gut metagenome | biome: human gut; feature: human-associated habitat; material: faeces | place: China | collected 2014 ...
TATAATGCTCTCTGTTTTCTGAATCTTCTCCATCTACTTTCAGTTTGAGGCAAGCACTGTATCTTCCGCCAATCTGATACCAATCCCACGTAAACACCGGATATTCTATTTTTTTCTTCTCATCGTCCGTATCTTCATCGTCTATCGAATCCCAACTATATGGTTCCATAATTTTTTCAATTTCCTTTTCTGTAGGTAATTGTTTAGTTAATAAATGTATACAGTAATGCATAATTTTCTTCCTTTCTCCCGACAATTGAATACTGACTTTTACATCAATATTCAATTGTCACAGTACTTTCATGATTTTTCTCCACGTTTACAAATATCTAAAGCACAATGCATACATCTTTTGCTCCCAGTCGCACCGAGATAAAAGCTCATCAAAATCCTTTTCCGGCATGAACTTTATCCCGTAATGCAATCTGAATATGAATTTATATAATTCTTCAAACATTGCTACTCCTTGTATTTCTCCATAATCTCCATAATTGCTTTCACGTGCTTTGATGCTTCCAGAACATCTCCAACTTTCAGAGAATCTCGGTCTATCTATTTTAAATCAATGTTCATTATTCATCTCTCCAATCAAGTGCTTTTCCGCATTTAGGGCAATAATATATATCTGTCCCGTCAAGAACTCCCGGTTTATGTGTTGTTGTAAATCTCCTTTTACACTGCGGGCATTCCCACAACGAACAAGTATCGCTCCTGTTATGTAAAAAAATTGGCTTTTCCGGAATCTGTTTGCGGAGTGCCATATCTACCTCACTTGAATCGAATTGAATTTTATTTACTACTGCATCTGGTCTTTTAGCCATATTTTTCACCTTTCTACGCAAATCTTAATTTTTCTGCAATTGCTTCAATCACATTTACAGTGACTCCATTTCCGGCTTGCTTGTATAACTGGCTGTCAGAATTTACAAACTGTGCTTTTTCAAAATAATCGTCCGTCCAACCTTGTAGCCGGAAACATTCTTTTGGTGTTAGTTTTCGGATTGCTATATAACACTGATATTTTTCATACCAGACAGCATACACAATCAATTCATCTGATACCTGTACAAAAATTCCTTGATTGCAACTGGTATCAAGCGTATTCGCAAGGCGAACATTCCGCAGCACTCCGAGCGGCTCTATTCCTACTCCATGTCTATCCTGTCCAGTAAGTGTAAACATCGGCTCACCATCTTCTTTGAATCTACGTCCATTCTGTCTTTTTTCTGTTCGATCAGGCGTAAGGATTGGAATTGCAATGCCGCTATTTTCATGGATGTTTGAGCATCCTTTATAGTATCTTGCGAGAATCGTTCTGCTCACATCCGTTGTCACCGGCTTTCCCTGATACGCTAAATCTATAAAGCACGGTAATGCTACATGATGTCCTCTTCCACCTCCCTGCGCCGTATCCAGCGTTTCTGTAATGCCGTTCTGGTCAAATACCTGTGTGTTTCTTCTATATCCATCTTTATGGCCAATTATTTGAACATGATTTTCTCCGTCTGCTCTTTCGACAGGAAATACTTTTGCTGTACTTCTCCCTCTAAGATGTCCGATAATGAAGCACCTTTCTCTGTTTTGTGGCACTCCGAAATCTTTGGAGTTGAGCACCTGCCATTCTGCATCATACCCCCCCTGCTCCATTTCAATGAGCAATCTGGCGAAATCCCATCCTCCATTAACACTAAGCAAATTCTTAACGTTCTCAATGAAAAGGTAAGTGGGTTTATCTTCTTCTTTGAGCTGTCCGATAAGGTACATAACTCTGAAAAACAGGCTTGAACGGTTTCCTTGAAATCCAAGTTGCTTTCCGGCAACTGAGATATCTTGGCAAGGGAATCCGAAGCACCAACAGTCTGCTTTTGGGATATCATCGGCACACACTCTTCTAACGTCATTTGCGTACCATTCTCCATTTCTGTATTCATCTTTTAAAATCTCCTTCTGCCTTTTCTTCTGCGGTAATTCATTCAGTTTCTTTCTCTGTTCGTCCGTCAGAAGATGCATGGAAATATAGCTTGCTGTAGCGAACTTATCAAACTCGCAAAAACCAACGCATTCATGTCCGGCAAGTTCCATTCCTCTTCGGAAACCACCTATTCCGGCGAACCAGTCTATAAATTTCACTCTCACATCCCCCAATCTTGCCTACTTCCGGAATTTCCGCAAATCCCATTACTGTAAGCTGTGGTCTTGCCATTTACTTCGTAAGCATATCTGAGTCCTTTGTCTTCGCTGACTCCTTGCCAGTGCATATTCCCTTCATGCAAGGCAATCAAATCTTCTGTTCCGTATTGCTCTTTCGGATTCAGTTCTACATACTTCTTTGCCTCTGTTTTCGTGCCGTATCCGCATATCTGTACAGTTCTTATAAATTCCTCTTTTTTCATCTTCTCTAAAGGAGCCGATATATCTCTGCCCGGCCGGAGCTCCGTACTCCTTTCTATTTTTTAGTTGTCATAATTCTTTCTTGCGCTATCTCATAAAAATGTGAATCCAGTTCAAAACCTATAAATTTTCTTTCTGTATTCACACACGCTACGCCAGTACTACCAGATCCCATGCAGTTATCAAGCACCGTATCATCTTCGTTCGTATACGTTTTGATAAGATATTCCAGTAGTGCTACTGGTTTTTGCGTGGGATGTACTGCAGATTTCTGAATATCCTTTGGAAATCTAAGCACAGATCTCGGATATCTCTCTGTACTATCATAAGAAGTTAATCCAAATTCATTGTAATCCGGCGAATCTTTACAGCTCTTTCTGTGTTCTGCCTTGGTCACTTTTCTGCTGTGTCCGGTTGTTTTCTGTGGATTGTATGTTGGTAATTTTTTATAGAAAACGCAAATATCTTCGTGCGCTCTTAACGGCATCCTGTTCGCGTTCAGGAACCCCGTAGGCTGTGCCTTTTCCCACACAAGATTGTATCTCCACATTTTTCTATTACTCTGTATCAAGTCTGCAGTAAACATCCCGTTTGCGAACAATACAATCGCTCCATTGTCTTTTATAATCCGGTTATATTGTTTCCAAAGTAGATCAAACGGTATTACAGAATCCCATTTATTCCTTGCCGTCTGTCCAAATGGAAGATCGCAGAGAATCATGTCAATGCTCTTGTCTGGTATTTCTTTCATCAATTCAAGACAATCACCACGTTTTAAACAAATCATGTCATTTAGGAGAAAATGCATTTTTACCTAGCTAGAACTCTTTCTCCTTTCTGTAATTTACTTGACTCTAATTACATCTCCGCAAATCGGGCACAACGCAAAATCTTCAAATTCATTAACGCCCGTCTGCATCTTAATCAAATCCTCTTTTTCACAGCAGATCTCGATTCCGCATTTGTCGCAAATACCTCTGTATTTGAATTTTCTTATAATCTTGACCATCACTACACCTCGTTCGCAAGCTGGAACCCCATCCTAGCAACATTCCTAAGATTATCCCTAATCAGTGCCTTGTTCGGCTGTCTATGCCTTTCCAGATACTCCCAAATTGATTCATCGTCTCTTTCCGGTTCATTCGCCAGATAGTCCACGGAATACTCATACTCAGCTTTTGCAACTTGCAAACACTGAATCATGTAATCTATCTTTTCTCCTGTGTTCATCATTGCTTCACCTCGTATCTAAATTCCATAAGCGAGAAGAATTTCCCATCGTGATTTTCACAGTAGTTTTTCAGCACATCCATGCAAGAATCACTATTTCCAATTTCTTCTTCATGCACGACTTTTCTTTCTTCATCCATTACAAGGCAATAAATTTTCTGTGTAACCTCGACCTCTTTCTTCTCATGATCTTTCTTCCACTGCTCAAGAATATCTACAACTTCTTTTGAATATTTTATTCTGATTTCTACGCACATAAGTCCCTTATCTAATTTACGAACCGGACAGCTACGACAAGGCGTATTATTGCAAAGCTCTCCTAAAATCCGAATTACTTCCGCTGCACTCATCTTGTCTACTGGCTCAAACATTTCATCTGTCCAGAACCATTCGCGATCTGATTCTTTAATGCAGTATGCATCATCATGCACTTTTGAAATTTCAACATTCTTTCCACAATGTACCGCCATATCTCGTACAAATATTTGTCCACCGTAACGGGTATTTTCTTTAAGGTCACTTCTGACCTTCACCTTATCGCCAACTTTATACCTCATTTTCACTCACCTGATCTTTCACACAAATTCCATTTATTTTCATATTGCTAATTGGAATCACAACACATTTCTGACCATCAACAACCTGTACATCCAAATAATCTGTGAAATCTGCATTCAGTTCCATCTTTCCCTCTGCAAATTCCACTTTCAGTTTCTTTGGATTAACAATATTGGTAGCCATAAATTCCGTCTTTTCTCCGGCGTATTCATCGTAAACACGGTCAAAATTTTCCATTTGTTCATGAAGAACATTACTTTCTTCAAAAATTTTCCGCATATCGTCCTTACCGATTTTGTACGGCTCTGGATCAGTTCCATGTCTGATAAGCTCATTGTAGATATTCTGGTGGATGTCTTTGACTGTTTCGCAATCAATATTTTCACAGAGGACATTTTCTACGATTCCATTGAACATTTCTTTCTGTTCATCTGCCGATGCAATCATTCTTGTACCAAGTACGGAATTTATAAACTCTTCTTGAATGTCAGATGACTTTTTGGTGTAATACAGAATTTCATGCACATCAGTTGACCGATCATTGAACGCCGGGAAAAGAAATCCCTTATCTGGCTTGTCCACTACCCAATCTCTCATACGCTCCTGCATTTTTTCTTCCTTGCTGTTGTAGGAAAGTCCAGCCTGTGACAGTTTCACCGGACAAATACTGCAAAGAATGAAATCATATACTTCGTCAGATGCATCCTCCATTGTATTCCCATCGGTAGACTTCCCAGGAATATCATAAGTACCGTGAATCAGAATGATGTAGTAGTTTCCCGGATAAACGTAGGATGTCATAACCTGTTCGTAAAATTCGTCCAACAGCGCCGGATCTTTCAATCTGGACTCTCTCAGCCCCATAAGCAATTCATGCTCGTATCCCTCTGGATCTCCACTTCTTTCCGTATCTACCATGTACTGCATATTCAGCAGAGTCTTTCCGATGTTTCCAGATAAGGTTTTTCTGAAAATATCAAAATACTTAAACATTTCTTCTTCCGGAAGTGAAAGAAACGCCTGTTCATCTTCCATTTTCTTCTCTTTTTCGCCGTCCACATAACAACCGGCGATTCTTGTGATCGTGCAATTTTCCGGCGTGAACTGCTTCTTAATCTCCTGAACTTCTCTTTTATTCATCACATCAACCCACTTTCTCTTTCTTTGGCTTACCTTGTTCGTATTTATCGCAATCTGCGACTGAACATCTACGACTTTTCTCGTTTATTCCAATGTAGTCGCATCTCATACCGACACTCAAAAAAGCCTTATTTGACATTCTGAAACAACACGATCGGCATAAATGCCTGTCTGCATTCTTCCCTTTGTACTCAGCTTTTCTGGCTTTTCCGTACAGGATCCCATGTTTATTACATCTTCTGCGAATTGTGTTTTCACCAATTCCATATCTGATAGCCAACTGTTTTATGGTAAGTCCAGATTCAATCTCTTTTCGCAGCTTCTCTGGATCATATTCTTTCTTTTCATGCGTAGCAGCTTCCGACTTAAGATATTTTTCCCGCTCTATATATTTGTAAACGGATGCGCATGAAACCCCTAAAGAATTAGCAATATCTTTTATCGGTCGCTTATCATTCCACATCATAAATGCTATTTCTTGCTTTTTTTTCATTTGCTGCTCCTCGACTGATTCTCCGTCATTTTCCTGTCAATTTGATTCATAGCCGACAGAAGTTTTTCTTTTGCAAAACTTGTTTTTCCAGATAATTCAAAGATTTTCTGTGATTGGACCTGTAGTTTCATACATTCTTCATCGGTTCCAGTAGCATCTTTAAATTCACGGACTATCTTTCTACATTCAAGTCGCACTTCTTCATCTGTCAGGTATTTATCCTTAAATGGAATTTCTTCCTGTTTTGCCTGTACAAAACCATCTCCCGATCCGTTCCATCCGTATACTTTGTTTTCAGTGAAGCTATTTTTCAGTCGCTTACTTTCTACTTCGTAATACAGCGGCACAAAATAATCCTGTATCCCACCATCACGATCTTTTGCGATCTCAACCACATTGGATGCCTGATAGATTGGATCATCGTCCTTCCACCCAAACATCTGCTTACTTAGCCGAATAAAATCATTATTCACACGATGGACAATAAATGCATTGTCTACAGCATTTCCGAGATCCGCAGTACCGGAAATATCATCCAGTCTCAAAAATCCCATTGCTTTCCTCGGATGAGCCACAAACATGATATGTATGTCGTACTTCTCAGCCATCTTATGCAAGGTTAATACAAACTCTGTCTGAGCTTCAAATTTGTTGTCAGAAAGGCTTTTTATGTTAAATGCCATAAGATTATCCAGTATGAGCAATTGTGGCTTATTTGATTCAATGTGCTTCTCTAGCTGTTCTTTAACAGCTTGGAAATCATTACCGTACTCATTGTTGTATAAATGAAAACTTTTTCCGAGCCATTCAGCAATCTTTTCTTGATTCTGTTTCGACACATTGTAGTATCCATCAAACTGAGTTGGCTCTGCATATGCTTTCCCGGCAGCCTGAAGATTCATCCACCGCATAAAGTTTTGTGGAGATAACTCACCAGAAAATACAGATACTTTATTCTCATTTTCTACACAGTCCAAACACAGTTCTGAAATCAAACTACTTTTTCCCGAAGCACGCAATCCAGATATTACCGTAACGTATCCTGTCTTTAATCCACGCATCCGTACATCTATGTCTTTGATTCCGGTTTTCACAAATGTTTCCGGTGGCTTCGGCATTTCCATAATGTCTTTTGCTGTAAGAAATACCGGCTTCCCCTCTTTTTCCTTGATATGTACCGATTCTTGTGTTTTTTGCGAATGAGAGTAGATTCTCTTAGCATATTCCTGTTGCTTTTTTTCGTAAGCATCCGGCTCGTACAATAGACGCACATCACGCCATGTCTTATCAGCACAAGAATTATGAAAGCAATGAAAACCGATTGCACCACTCGCCGTTCTAAAAATACAAGCATCCTTACCCTTGTGGTTGCTGTCAAACGGACATTCATCCAAAATATACTTCACGCCACCGGAATAAGATGTTTTTCGATATCTCAATCCGTACTTACTAAGCCATTCATCAAGATCGAACTCTGCTGGTTGATAATTGTTGTATCTCTGAGGTTTTTCCTCTTTCGGCAACATATCAGCTAACTTCTTAATATATTTAGCATCATTTATCCTGATTTCTTCTGGATCACCGATAACCATACTCATTCGGTGTGGTCTTTCTTCTGTGTTCGCACCTTTTTGTGCCTGCGTTCCGTACAGCTTACACACCCTTGCCGGATTGAAATTTTTCAAGTCAATCTGAATTTCATCATCAGAAAAGTACATATCCAGTACATTCAGACACTTCTTTATCAGCTCTCTATTTTCATCTGAATTTTTCATTTTCACTCGGTACAGTAAATGAACGCCATTTCCGCTGAACCCAAATAACGGATCATAGAAACCAATATTTTTCATAAAGGAATAAACCTTATTTCCGATTTCTTTTGCAGCTGCTACCTGATCGTCACTGGAAGATGTTCCGGTTGGTCGCTTAGGATCTACGTCAATGAACAGCCAATCATAGCCAACAACATCATTGTCACTCGAAGTAGCTTTTGCATTTTTCTTAAAGAAATTCTGTTGCTCCCTACTGTAGCAAGCTTCATTCAGGCTATTCAGTGTTATGTATATATTGCAGTTAGCATAATCCCGGATGTCTTTGTTAAATGCTTTTATCAGGTCATCAGCCGTCTTGAAGTACCCACTGTACATCTGCTTACTGTTATAAATTACTCTTACCTCAAAAAGCTGATTCTCCGTTTTAAGAAGCGATATAGCCTTTCTAATTTCTGTCTCACTTATCATTTACTGCTCCTTAAACAATTTCTCCACATACGAATCCATCGAGTGTACCAACTTTATACAATTTCCATGAAGTGCATGATTTTTCCATGAAGAGAATTTCTCTTCCATTTTTGATTTTTCCATCTTTCCATTTTTCACTTCCTTAACCCATTTATTGAGTCTTTTCTTTATTTTCCTTTTATTCTCGCCTGTTATTTTGCGAATATATTTTCCATCTGCCGTCATATAGTGATGAAACCCAAGAAACCTAATGCCTTTCCTGAATGGTATAATTTGTGTCTTTCCATTCAATTCCAGTCCAAGGCTTTCCAATAGCTCTCGAATACAATCAAGACACCACTTTAAATATTCCTTGCTTTGATGAAACAAATAAAAATCATCCATATATCTTCCGTATTCAACAATTCCAAGCTCGCCAGTTATCATGCAATCCACCGGATGCACCATGAGTAGTGCGTACACCTGTCCGGCTTGATTTCCAAGTGGCAGTCCCGGATTCTCACTGCTGTCTATCAATACATGATTGAGCCATACCGCATAAGGATCCCGGAAGAAATAATCTACAATATCTTTCAAAATCCAATGGTCAATCTCATAAAAGAAATGTCTGATATCACATTTCAATATCCATCCATCAAGACCGTGTTTCTCGTAAAACGCTTCCATATGATCTTTAAGACCATTCAACGCATATAACGTTCCTTTTCCTACTTGCCCGGCAGAATTATATTTGACAAACACATTTTGCAATTTTGGATGCAGAATATTGTCACAGAAAACGTGCTGTACAACCTTATCCTTAAATGCGCAAGACTCAATCACTCTTTGTTTCGGTTCAAATATTTCAAACCGATTATACGGTGCTACCGTATATGTCTGATTTTCCAGTTGCTCTTTCAGAATGTTGATTCCGTCTAAAGCCATCGAAGAAAATTTTGCAGTGCTGCTATTAAATTTCTTGCCAGATTTAGCTTTCCGATAAGCCCTATACAGATTGTCGTAATCTGTAACAATATCCCTATCCATTGATACTCCTTTATATTTGCCTCTAAGAGGGAGGTCTGTTTCCTTTTTGTATCTTCTCTGATTTCGGCTTCATGCCTACTCTTACTGTCTGCAATACAGAATGGGCGAACACCGTTACTGTTGTTGTAGTTATTGTTGTTGATGTTACCAGACGGCGAAACAACCGCTTAACGGAAACAAACCTAAATGCATTTACCTCTGTCTATCTTTCGTTCTCCAAGCAATAGCCATGTGCTTAACATCAGACACCATCTTTGACCAATATCCCATGCTATCCGAATTGATTATGCGCAATTCATGAGACATTTCTATGTAAAACAACAATTCATCACAATAAGTAATTGCTTTTGTTTGCAGTTCCAGGCGATCTCTTTTGTAAGCTTTAATGTCTGTTCTATTTGCTTCAACGAGCATTTCATAGATTTCCATTGACTTATTTTGCATTTTGTCAACAAGCGAAAATCTAAATTTCTTTGGATATCTGTTAGCGTTACTGGTTACTCTTAATGTATGAGCAGCCAACTCTTTTGCTTTCAGAATCACTTTCAGGTCATTTTCTGCCATTATTCATCATCTTCCTCAGATTCAAAGATCGAAGAGGAAAAGATACAAACCGGGCGAACACCGTCACTGCCGTAGTAGTTACTGCCGCTGACGTCACCGGACGGCGAAACAACCGCAATCCATCTACTATCATCATTACAAGATGTACTGCATGGCGTAAGCGTCCACCACCATTTATCAGTGTTCGGCAGTAATTTTCTGTATTTCCGGTATTCATCTACTGCAATGAGTGATACATAGTCTTTGCACTTTCCATATTCCGTCTGACCGTCAAGCGAGAACAGATCACGCTCAAACCAAACCAAGGATCCTTTCCCAAGTTCATCTTCGATTCTCTTTCTCAGATCTGTATTGAGTTTGAGCCGAAGATCACTGCTTTTCCAGTCATTACAACTATCATCAAATTCTCGGTCTTTTCCGTAAAATTCATCAGCAATAACAAGATAACCTTCTTCAAGCTTGTCCAACACTTTCCATTTCATTCCTGCAACTTCAATGATTTCACCGGTTTTCGGCTTCTTGTATTTTCTTTTTAAGGCGCTATAGGCCTGATTCAATTCTTCCAGTTTTTCTCCAAATTCTTTCAATGTCATCATGTTTCTATTCCTCCGTTACTTTGGATACAAAGATATTAGATTTTAAGATACAAAATGGGCGAACACCGCAACAGTTGTAGTAGATATTGTAGTTGATGCAACCGGACGGCGAAACAACCGCTACTGAATTACCCCATCCTCTTTCTTCGGTACTCCATGCAGTACACGTCCAATACCAATCCGGAAGATCTTTATTAACCAATAAATCATTATATTTTCTTGCTTCATCGAACGTCAGTGGTCTTACTTTCGCATGAAGAACTAAATCTTTTCTCTGCATATCTACAGTTGCTAAACTTACCTGTCTGCTACATAAATTATCTGAACCGAATTCCTCTTTAAATTCAGGGAAAATTTCTTCTTCAAAAAGATCAGACAGCTCTGACGTAAAATATTCGTTACTATCATCATCAAAACGAACATCTTTCCTATACAGTCCTTCTGTGGTAACTGCTGTTTTATCGCCTTCCTGTTCCAGAACAATAAATCGCCCGATTCCTGTATCGAACTTTCCACCAACCGGAATTTCGTCCAGCCGAACCTTATTTTTCCGTTCTCTTTCCTCTAACATTGCTACAAGCTCTCTTGCTTTTTCTAATTCTTTGCTCATTTTCTATTCCTTTCTGGCTTACTGCCATTCATCTGCTGCTAATTTGCTTGCCGGTTTCCACTTCTGATTTCCTTGTTCAACATCGCTCTTCTGATTATCTGGATGATCGTCATAGTTGCCGTCTAGTACCTTTGGAAAATTATTAGGCAATACAAACCAGTCGAAAGTAATCACCCATGCTTTCTTGCCACTCGATTTCCCCTGCAAGAAACTACTGCCTTTCACTTTCTCAATAGCACTCAACACACTGGGCAAACCATATTCCTTGATTCTAGCTGAAAGTCTCTGATATCTCTGTGACGAACTGCTCAATCTCGATATTGTTTTAATCCCATATTCAGATAAAGAGTTCCAGGCTTCTACGCATTGTCGGACTTCTGTCTGACGAACAGTATCTTTAGATACTGTAATATATTCTTTATCTTCTTCTATATCTATATCTTCCTCTAGGGAGCTAACATTAGCATTACTGTTAGCTTTACAGTAAGTCTTATCGGCTATTTCTTTCTGTTTTGCTCTGTAATCACGCATATAATCCCGCTGATATTCACGCTTTTTTTCCAATTGATCCAAAGTTTGATGCTTGCCCCAATTTGGAATAGTTAATACGCCATCTATCCTCTGAATCATTCCAAATTTTTCAAACGTGTCCAACGCCATTTTTACTGTAGTTTCTTTTCTCCTAAATATTGTTGCAAGCATTTCATCTGTATATGCAATAGAATCATTCATCATAAATACACCCGAATTATTCATTTTTCCAGCCAAACATAAAAGTTTAAACCAAACGACTATAATAGAATCCGACTCAGGCAAGCTCTCAATAAGCAGAATTTTCTCATCGTCAAATATATCTGTTGTTATTTTTATCCATTTTACATCTGCCATCTACTCCGCCTCCCGTTGCAATAATTCCAGTACCATGTGTCCCTGATCCCGATTATGGCAAAACACAAACTCAACGCCATATTTCTTCTGCATAGTCTTGCAAGCTTTCATGAGCGTTTCGCCCCTGGTTGCTGTAGGATACCTCTGTGTGCGCCTGTATATTGGATTTCCGCTCTTGTAATGACCAATCACATCATTTGTACGCTTCATCACGAAAAGCCTCGGATTTTTCCATTTATGAAGCTCGTCCAGCGATTGAATTGTCGGATTGTAAATGTCTTTTGTTCCGGTAATCAAACCACCGGCGTTCTGTACCAACACATACAACTTAATGCCGTTATTCTGTGCCAAGATACATTCATCCCGGAACCTTGCATGTTGTTTTCCGCAAATGTCGCCTACAAGTTCCTGAATGTCTTTCTTTGTATCTACAGTCACATTGAAGGTTCCAAGAAAATCCATCTTTTTCACTGGAATTCCTCTATTTTCTTTTCTGGAAATCACATCAAGAACCTTATCATTTGCAACAATGTAATCGCCACACGGGAGCGGATAATTCATTACTTCAATTCCAATGCTTTTCCAATATTGTTCCTTTTCTGTATGTTTCCCAGCTTGTTGCGCCTTATCACTAATCAATATCATTGGAATCACCTCTTCTGTTGTAATGCCGTTCATTAAGCACGTATTCTTCTGCTTTCTTCTGATCTGCTAAAAGATTTTTGAGCCTGTCTATGAACTGCTTGTTCTGCTTATCTGAATAGAATTTTGCTACCTTTTCGACAAATTCAACTCTGTCTTTCATAGCTCTACGGTCATTTCTCTGTTTATGTACCCGCGTTGCTATTTTGCAGCGTTCATCGTAATTATGCGCAAATTCGATATCATGCAGAAAATCTTGATTCATTCTGTCGTATTTATAGACCTGTGTTACGCAGTCTTTATACTCTTTATCGCAATATTTTAAGAAATTCAGAAACTCGTCTATGATTTCAGACGGCTTCGTTCCTTTCTCCATCCACAACCGCCTCCTTTCTTTTTCTGCACCATTCAGGACTGGTCAGTATGGTGTTTCTTACCAATCGCATATCCACAACGCAAAGTCTACGGAAACCATCTTCCAGGCGTTCACAATGTATTTTCGTGCATTGACTACATTCATCACATTTTGGAAGTTGCTCTTTTACTCTAGCTCTGTAATCCCTCTGTTTTTCCCTGTACTTCTCTGGATTTTCTGACCAGTTCTTCCTTCTTCTGGCTGCTATTCTGGCTTTATTCTCATGATTCCACTTCTTTGCACGTTCCTTATCGCGCTCTTTATTTTCTGCATACCATTTTCTGGAACGCTCTCGGTTCTCTTCTTTGTGAGAATTTTCATATTTCCTTGCCCTTGTCCTTGCTTTCAAAACAGATTCCGGCACATCTTCCATCTGATCCGGCTCAAAATCCTCGGATTCGAGCCGGTCATATCTACAATCTGCGTAAGGGCAATTAAAGCAATCGGGATAACAGCACTTAGGTGGTTTCTTCTTCAAAACTGTCACCTCTTATGTGAAAGGCAATTCTTCATCAATACCATCCGGGATACTGGTGAAACCGTCAGAGCTTACCGGAGCGCTGTCACCACCATTTTGCTGACTAGCTTTGCTTTCCACAAATTCATGTTCATCC
>ERZ839767.4712-NODE-4712-length-13406-cov-24.073627_pt1 | contig 13406 bp, 11 predicted proteins | sample MGYA00519879_ERZ839767 | MGnify/ENA primary metagenome ERZ839767 (study PRJEB31850, sample SAMEA3708852) | human gut metagenome | biome: human gut; feature: human-associated habitat; material: faeces | place: China | collected 2014 ...
GAACAAAGGGCGGACAGCAATTAATCCGAACATTTTTATCTATGTCTTAGATGGCCTTATAGGGCTGTTTACGGGGTGGCGGAGTGTGTTCGACCTGCCGAAAACCTGCGAAAAGTCGCTATTAGCGGAAATTCGCACGCTTCATTGTTCTAAAACACCTCCCGATGCGTGTGAAAAAGTCTTATCAAGGGGTTTTGCGTCGCTTTATTGTTCTGTTATTCTCCCGAAACGTGCGTTTCAAGTGCTATCAGTAACTTTTACTTGGCGGCGAGGTGTTATTTACAACCGAAAATGTTAAATTTGGGTGCTAAAACCACCTGACAATGAGCACGAAAATAGAATATGAGGACGGCTCGGTCTATTTCGAACCCGAACCGAGCGAAACCGAGGATTTGGAGTATGTCTATTTGCTTTGCGATGATTATGAGAACGGCGGCTATTATCCGTACCGTTTTTTCAATCGTATGTGCAACGGACTAATCAAGGCCCCTTTCAGCAAGTTGCAGTTTATGAACAACGACGAAATCGTATCCACTTTGGAGGGGTACGAATTGGATGCGGAGAAATTTTGGATGGCGGTGCTCTTTATCTATGATTGGGCCGAGAATCAGTTTGTCAAATGCGTCGATATAAAATCCCGTTCGCACGGGATGCTGTTACGGGAGTTGCTCGGCAAGTTAGGCGACGATATGGGCGATGTGATGATTCAGATTCGCAAGGGGCGCAAGAACTTGGACGTACACCCGATGATTAAGCGGGATATGATTGACGCCCTGCACGTCAAATTGGAGGAGTTGAAGCGGAAAGGGGCGGACAACCTCTTTGCTTACCGTTCGGAGGACTTCAAGGCGGATTATCCCGTACTGTCCTATAAGATGTATTTCGCTACGGAGCGGTTGCGGGAGTTGTTCGCGGCATTGGAACGATGCAGGCGGATAGGGAAACCCAAACGGCGCAAAGGGTCGCTCGTGTCCTATAACAGAATGTTGCTGTTTGCCCGTATCGTCTATATGTACCGTTACACGGACAACCCCGCATTTTTGGACAGCGACGACCCGCTGAAAGGGATAATGAAAGATTATAGGGGCAAAATTCCGCAGACCCTCTCGGCAATCTACGACTGAGGAAAAGGGAGGGGGAAAGCGCTGGTTTTTTCCTCCTTAAAGACGGGACGAAATCGCAGTATGTTTGCAGTGTCGAAAGCAATGAAGCCGACGACATTAAAAACATACTGAATTATGGCAAAGATTTTTGCACCTGCTGCCGAGAGCGCAGCAATCAAGCAAGTAACGGCCCCTGCCGCCGAGCAGAAAGAGCCGCAGACAAACCCGACCTCGCGCCGTCGTGCACCGAGTGCGCCGATTTGGTCGGCATTGACCGTCGCAAGGCGAATGTTCAACAATCTGCCGTCGGCCTTGCAGAACACCGAAACAAAGCGGATGTGTCTGAAAGAGGCCGCAGAACGCACCTACGGAGACCCCAAGCGGGCAAGTTACGACATTAAGAACGAAGCCCGCAAATTGACCAACCTAATGGATTTCGGGGAGTACTGCCGAAAGAACGGATTAAAGGGCGAAAACGTGGCCGAGCACGTGGTATTCGAGGGCAAAACCGTAATGCGCCGAGTGATGGAGTACGGCGTCGAGAGCGTCCTCGGAACGAAAATCCAAATGTTCGCAGAACCGCTGACCGACGGTAAGGAAAAGTCCACCGAGAGTGAAGCAAATGCCGAGTAACGGTAAAAACAGAGGTTGCGTCAGCACAAAAAAAGAATCGCAACCTTTCTCGCTTTACTCACGCAAGCAAGAGAGAAAAGGGGTGCTACGGCGAAGCCGGGCACCTCTTTTCTCGATAACGGCAGTCACAACAAGTTCTGCATCGCCGCGTCGATTTGGCTATTCTCGAAGCTATCCAAATAGATTTGGGTAAAGTTGGCTGTAAAACATTATCCTATATTTCTCTTTGCTGTCTCACTCTTTATCTCTATGCTTTTCGTTGGATAGTAACCAATTTTTAGGGACATCTACACCTAACGGTAAATCATCGTGAATAAATTTGGGGGTTGTTACATCATCTCCGTTCTCATCTTCGGACATTAGAGATTCTAAATATTCTTCCAATGCATCCTCTTTCAATTCGTCGGATAAAAGATATAAGTATAGATTAGGATGATATTTATTGCCAGGGGTACAATCTACATAGCACTCGTATTTATTAGAGTAAATGAAGCTATGGTGTACTGCTAACACAGTCGGTTCTTTATCGCTATCTAAAGCTATTTTGGATATTGCGAGCCCCTCACAGTAGTTGCACCGTTCTCCGTATCGCCTTAATAATCCATTGAAATCACAGATAAAAAGAGCATTGCTAAAACACCCCTCTGGAATTAATCTACGCCATATTATCAAATTTTTTGTTTCTGGAACATCAGCTAACATTTTAGCTTTGTACTCTTCAAGGCTAATTACATTATAGGCCCTGTTGTAAGCGACACAAGTGTCTTTGTAATAATTTGGTATTTCCATAAAGATAAATTTAGAAAGGTTGGTATATTACTTTGTTATTCCTTATGCTTTATAAAGATATAAAAAATAAAGGACAAACATCAATAGAGGCTCAATTTAGCTTCTTTGTCAATGTTTGCCCTTTATCTTATAGCAGATTGGCCATCGCCGCATCTATCTGCGAGTTCTCAAACGAATCCAAATAGATTTGGGTAACCTTTTCCGAACTATGGCCTAATGATTCACAAATTATCGACGTGCTTACACCCTCTCGTTTTAAGACTGTGGCGAAACTATGCCGCGAAACATAGGTCGTTAAGTCGATAGGTATTTCCAACTCTTTCCCTACCTCTTTCAGTCGCTCGTTCACTTTGGAAATGACTTTGTGAACTCGATTGCGTTGTTGTTGCTCGGTTTTATGAAATGCAGAAAGTATAGGAAACAAAAAGAGCGCACCATCTTGTCGGTAACGCTCTATAATCTCCTGCGCTTTGGGCTGTAAAGGTAGCCTAATCAACTTATGTGTTTTGCGTCGGGTGTAGATTAGCCGTCCATCCACGATATTATCCGTTTTAAGGTAGGCGATGTCCACGAAATTAATCCCGCCCATAAAGTAACCGAACGCAAACAAATCGACTGCAAATTGCTTGTAGAAATCATTACTGCGATATTCGATAATCCGCATGATGTCAGCCTTGCTTATTGCTCGCTTTGCCGTCGCTTGGTGCAGTTTGGAAACCTTGTAGGATTTGAACGGGTAATAATCGACTTTCACACACTTTTCCTCAATGGCTACATTATAAACAGCCCGCAGGGTGCGGAATCGGCGGCCTATTGTATTTTCTGAAAAACCTTGTCCCCGCAACCAAGTTTCATAGCGTTTCAACCAAACAGTATCAATTTCTGAAAAGTAGATATTCAGATGCCCGTTGAATTTCAGTAGCGAATTGTAGACCTCTCTGTGCGATAACGCATAGCCCGTTCGCCCCGTTTGCTTCAAATTTTCGATTTGAGATTGGAACACCTCGCCTACCGTGCGTCTTGCTCGTGTGCTCTCTGTCAGCCGTTCAGTCAGCGTTGTAGCCGTAAATTCTTTCTTCTCGGCTTTCAGTTCGATGATGCGCTCGGCAAACTCGCTACTCTTGTCCGCAATAATCTTTTCGATATATGCCTTATTGGGACAATTCTTTTTCGGCTGGTTCTTCGTAAAATCCCAAAATTGAGGTAAAACAGACACGCCAAGACTAACGTATTTCTTCTTTCCGTCTTTACAGACACGAATCATCAACGGATGTGCGCCGTTGGCAAGAGTTTTTGATTTGTAACAGAGAATGTTAACACCTGCATCCATAGTGATTTTTGGTTTAACTCTCGGTTTAACTCAAAGCCTTAAACCACCGTAAAACCGCTACGGAAAAGACAAAAAGAAAACCACCTACATTGCTGTAAGTGGTTGATTTTCTTTGTGGTACCAGCGGGAATCGAACCAGCGACACAAGGATTTTCAGTCCTTTGCTCTACCAACTGAGCTATGGCACCATCCGCGAAAAACGGGGTATTCCCTGTTATCGTGGTGCAAAGATAAGCAAAAAATTTAATACTGCAAATGCCTTATGCAATTTTGTCGGTAAATTTTTCCCGGCCTGGCAAAAAAACTACCGACCCGGAAATCAGAAAAAAGTCCGCTGCCCAAACGGACAGCGGACTTGACAGGCATGATACAGAGACGCTTAATTCGTTTTATTCTGGTTCGCCTCGCCGATTTCCGGGTTGGCAATCACGACGGAACGCGGCAGCTGGAACCGCATACCGGATTCGTTCTGCTCCCACATGGCTTTGTAAATGTGGTTGTTCGCAACGCCTGCCGCCGTCATCGCGGCATCGTCCCGGCGATCAATCGGCATATTCAAACGCCGGCGGTCGAGCCACTCCAGAGCGCCCTCCATCCACATCTCGATACGTTTCTGAAGAATGATCTCCTCGACGACATCGTCGAGCGAAGCGGCCGTGATGTCATAACCCGGATCGCGGTAGGTCGTCACGTAATCCTTGAGCGTCTTCTTGGCCGCGGCGATGTTGCTGTGCGCCTCGGCTTCAGCCTTGATGAAGACGGCCTCTTCGGCGCGCATATAGATCAGATCGGTATTGTTCCAGTCGCCGTTGTAACTGCGGAACTTGACCGAGACGTACTCCGAACGCGCTTTCACGCCCGAAGCAAGCGTATTGGGCAGGTTGGAAGGCAGGAGGCAGGCATAACCGCTCGTCGCAGCGTCCGGGTCCGGATTGTCCGTCTTGTTGAGCCACCAGCCGCGACGCACGTCGGTCGGATTCAGACGCGCATAGAGGTAGGAGTGGATCGGACGCTCGGCCCACATACCCGCATAACCGCTCATGTAAGGGTCCATCTGCGAGCACCAGGTAGCCCATGTCTGGCAGTTGTCGGCCGTCATCTTGAAGCCGAAGATCAGACTCGGAACGTTCTCGATACGGTTGAAGCCGTTGTTGTAGTTCTCCTTGGAGACGAGCGTGTATTTGGCCAGAATATCGTCGGCCAACGAGACGGCTTTCCCCCAGTCCTCCATGACCAATGCGACACGGGCGCGCAGAATGGCGGCCACGCTGGCGTCGAAATCGGTCCGGGAACCGGTGTCGTCGTATCCGATCTCCTCGAAAATACGCAGCGCTTCGTCCAGGTCGTCGGTAATGCGTTTGTAGACCTGCTCCATCGTGGCGCGCGGCAGATTCTGGCCAAGGGTCTCCTCGGTGGCCAGAGGCACGCCCGGAAGGTCCTTGTTCGCCGCCGAGTAGGGATACTGGTACACGTTGATCAGGTGGTAGTAGCCGAACGCGCGGGAGGTCAGCGCACGGGCGCGGTAGGCCTTCATCGTCTCCGACTCGGCGGAAGCGTCGAGGGTCGCCGTCGCGAGAATCTCATTGGCCGTGGCGATCGGAATGTAGAACATGTTCCACACGTTGAAAGTCGGCGTATACTCCTCCTGCCAGTAGTCGTTGATGTACATGTAAAGGTTCATGCTGTGTTGCAGCAGCAGGGTCATGTCCTGCCCGGCCATGCCGAACGCAAGTTCGAATCCTTTGAAACCGGTCAGCCACTGAAGGTCGTTCTTGTAATAGGTGGCATAGTGGGTGTAAATGGACGCCTCGATACCCTGAAGCACCTTGTCCGGGTCCTCCTTGGCCACCTCGTCACGGGTCTCCGAAGAGACTTTTCCCGAAGGGTCCACGTCGAAGATATCGTCGCTGCAGGATACCGCAACTGCCGCGCTCATTAAAAATATCAGTATTTTTTTCATATCAATGTCGCTGCTTAGAAGTTAATATTGAGACCTACCGAAGTGGTGCGGATCGGCGAATAATACGTACCGTCCACGCTGTTCAAAGCGACCGTCGCGCCCTGACCGCCCATGCTCGTACGGGGATCGTAGCCCTTGCGCTTCGATGCGAAGAAGACGTTGTCGCAGGCGAAGTACACGCGAACGCTCTTGATGCCGATCTTGCTCATCCAGTTCGCCGGGAAGGTGTAGCCCAGCGTGATGTTGCGCAAGTTGAAGTAGGTTTTGCTGATCAGGAAACGATCCGACGAAGCGTTGATGTTCGAGTCGTTCGTGTTCCAGATCGGCGCCGAACCTTTCCCGGTCTCCGGATTCCAGGCGTCGGCATAGTTCTTCAGACGGTTCATCGGGAAATTCGCACTGCTGAACGCCGAGAAGTCGTAATCGTAGCCGTAGCCGCCGAACTGGAAGTTGGTCATAATCGTCAGGTCGAGGCTCTTCCAACGCAGCGTGGTGTTCAGGCCGCCCGTGAAATCGGGAAGCGCGCTCTTCTCCAGCAGGTACTGCGTGGCCTCGGTAGCATCGCCGGTCGTGACTTTCTCCACGCCCACAACGTTGCCCTCACCGTCCGTGAGATCCCGGTCCATATACCAGAGCGAGTTGCCCTTCTCATCCAGACCTGCGAACTGCCGCATCTCCCAGCGGTAGATGTCCTTGCCTTCGTAAATGCGCTGGTTGCCGTTGGGCATGCCCGAGACTTTGTACTCGTCGGGCAGGTTGAGCATCTTGTTGGCATAGGTGTAACCGTTGACCGACATGTCCCAGTACCAGTCCTTTTTCTGGATGAGCTTGACGTTCAAGTCGAATTCGAAGCCCGAGTTGCGCAGTTTGCCGACGTTGTACCAGTCGTAGGCGCGGCCCGTCGAAATATCCTTCGTACGCTTGAAGAGCAGACCGTCCGACACGCGGATGAAGTAGTCCATCGTCAGGTTGATGCGGTCGTTCAGCAGACCCACGTCCAGACCCAGATCGAACGTCTTCTGCTTCTCCCACGTCAGATCGGGATTGCCGTAGTAATAGATCTCCGTACCCAGCTTGCCTTCGGAAATGGTAACCGTATACTGGTCGGTATAGGGATAGTAGTTGGCCAGGTCCTCGTTACCCTGCGTACCGTACGTGGCGCGGAGTTTCAGCTCCGAAAGCCAGCTGTGCGTACTCTCCATGAACTTCTCGGCTCCGATGCGCCACGAAGCGCCGACGGACCAGAACGTGCCCCAGGGATTGTATTTGAAACGCGAGGTTCCGTCGCGGCGGATACCGCCCGAGAAATAATAACGGTTGTCGTAGTTGTACTCCAGTTTGCCGAAGAAACCCTGAATGCGCAGCACGTCCTGATAGCCGTTGATCGCCCCCATCTCGCCGGCGTTGTTCAGCTGCGGATTCTTGGGATCGTAAATGTTCGTCTTCTCGACCTCGGCGTAATCGCGCACCCAGCTGTTGTACTCATGTCCGATCAGCGCATTGATATTGTGGCGTCCGACGGATTTTTTGTAATTGAGCATCTGGATCAGGTTCAGATCGTAAACGTCCGTAGACTTTTTGTTGATCCGGCCCTTGGAACCGCGTCCGTCGCCGATCGTGGGGTTATAGAACAGCAGTTCGTCGGAGGCGCGATAGCCCAGCGACATGCTCGAGGTGAAGGTGAAGTCGCGCAGGAAATAGATCTCCCCGTAAGCGCGGCCCTGCAAGTTGTTGCGTTTGATGTCGCGCGTGTCCATCTTCAGCGTGGCGATGATGTTCTGGCCCGAGGTTCCGGGACGGGTCGTCGTGCCGTCGGTCTGCCCCGTACCCAGGTCGTAGACCTTGTCGCCGTTTTCGTCATACTTGATTTTCCCCTCGGCATCGCGGGCGTAGACCGGAAAAACCGGCTCCCACGAACGCGCCGTGGCGAACGCCGACGAAGCGAGGCTGCTGCCCTCCAGAATGTTGTTCTGCACCGTGTGGGCATAGGAGAGGTTGGCGCCCACCTTGATCCACGTGCGGAGCTTGGTGTTGACGTTCACACGAGCGCTGTAACGCTCGAAATCCGATTCGATCACATAGGATTCGTCCTTGAGGTAACCCAGCGAGATGAAATAGTCGGACTTCTCGTTCCCGCCGCTGACCGAAACGTTCGTCTCGTTGCGGAATCCGGTCTTGAAGAGTTCGTCCTGCAGGCGCTCGCTGTACATGCGCCGGGCCGACGGGTCGAGTTTGCCGGTCGCAGGGTCGATCAGGTAGGTCGACAAATATTTGTAGGGGTTGTAATTTCCGTGTGCACCCAGCACCTCCTGCGAGGCATAGAGCGCCGCGGCAGCCAGATCGCCGCCGCCCTCTTCGGGGCTTGACGCCCACTTCGTGTCGCGCATCGTGCGCCACTGCGCCTCGAGGTATTCACCCGGATCGGTGATGATGTCATACTCGGGGACAGCGCGGGTGTTGATACCGAATCGCGTGTCGACGCTGATCGTGGGATTGTCCAGGCTGCCGCGCTTGGTCGTGATGAAAACCACGCCGTTCGCGGCGCGCGAACCGTAGAGCGAGTTGGCCGTGGCGTCCTTCGACACGGAGATCGACTCGATGTCGGCCGGGTTGATGTCGGACAGGCTGCCCTGATAGGGCGAGCCGTCGAGCACGATCAGCGCGCCGGTGCCCGCATTGAGCGAACCGACGCCGCGGACGTAGATCGCAGCGTCCGTACCGGGCTGGTTGGTGGCCGTAGTCAGCTGCACGCCGGGAACCGCTCCTTCGAGCATTTTCGAAACGGTCGAAACCTGACGCTTCGCAAGCTCCTCGCCGCGGATGGTGGCGATTGATCCCGTAAGATCTTTTTTCGTCGTCGTGCCGAAAGCGGTCACCACGACATTCTCGATGGCCTGCGCATCTTCGTGCATCACGACTTCGACATGCGTCTTTCCGGCGACAGCCACTTTCCGGGTCTCGTAACCGATGAACGAAACCGCCAGCGTAGCGTCGGCGGGTGCGGCGATGGTGAATTTACCGTCCGTGCCCGTGGTCGTACCGGTCGACGTGCCGTCGACCATAACGGTTGCGCCCGCGACAGGCTTACCCTCCGCATCGGCAACTTTACCGGAAACCTGCCGGTTTTGGGCGAATCCATATACACAAAGCCCCAAAACGGCAATTAACGATAGTAGAATTTTTCTTACCATAAGCGTTAATTTTAATAAAATTTTTAAATAAATCTTACTATGAAAAAATTATTTTTATTTGTGCTTACTGCAATGATGATTTGCGGATGCTCCAAGAACGAAAACGAAAACCCTGCACCTCCTGAAGAGGATATATTTTCCGTCGATATAACATCGCTGGAATTTAGTGGGCGGGGAGGCACACGATACATTTCCTTTGAAAGCACCCAAGATTGGACACTTTCGGGGGGCGCTTCTTGGTGTGAACCGTCGCAGAAAAGCGGAAGCGGAACAGAGCGCTATTTCTCTGTCGATTTTTCTGCAACAAGCAATACAACAACTGATAACCGCTCAACTGCATTCACGCTCAAAAGCGGAGAACAATCGGTAGAAATACAAATAACACAGGAATTTGTTCCGACCGTCATTGTGTCCGAAGCGGGAACATTACAACAAATCTTAACGGAACAAAATCTATTGGAAACGACGGAATTGAAAATCAACGGCATACCCGATGAAACGGATTTCAAATTTCTCAAATCCGTGTTGACATTGAACTATTTGGATATTTCGGATGTAAATTTGGAAGAGTTGCCTGAAAGAGCCTTTGCAAATTCCCTTATTTCCCATGTTATATTACCGCGTTCTTTGAAAGTAATCGGCAATGAAATGTTCTATATGGCAAAAACAAGAACCGTACAAATGTTTGACGAAGTAGTTACCATAGGCGACAAGGCATTTTATATGAGCGAAATTCATTCGGATTTTCATTTTTCATCCAAATTACAAACTATCGGTAAAGAGGCGTTTTATCATTGTTCGGGCTTATATTCTCTAAAATTTCCTGCATCACTTGAAACTATTGGGGAAAGTGCATTTGCGAATTTGACATATTCCGTCACGAGTTACCCATCTCTTGATTACATATTTTTTGAAAAAGGGTCGAAATTGAAAACGGTCGGACGAGAAGCATTTTATCATGCTTTAGACCATGATGGGATTATTTATATGCAACACTGTACCCAAGTTGAGATACTTGGAACAGATACATTCAAAGAAGATATTGCTTCTGCATTCTATTTTGGGACAAAAACACCGCCCCAAGGAGGATTCCCCTTTGCAAAAGGCAATTACGTCAATGCTTGGACGGTTAAAATATATGTTCCTAAATTATATGTAAGTGCATATCAGAAACTTTGGAGCAGGGATTGGGACGTGCAAGGTAGCTTTATGGCGTTAGAGGATAATATGCCCGAAGACAAATAATACCGCTATGGAGCAAAATAGGATAAATAAAGCCCAATGGCGAGAATTGATTGCAAATTACATTTCTTACTGCAACAATAGAGGAAAATTAGGATTGTTGGTCAAGACGGATAATCTACGGCATATTTCAAATGTAATTTGGGATGAGTGGAGCCGCATTATATCAACAAATTGCAATCGCCTTTCCCAATCGGCCGATTTTAACGAATTGTACGAACGCATAGAGGATTTGAAAATTCGGGGAATAGGAGCACAATCCATGATTGAAACAGCCCGACAAGTCGCTTATAAATACGATATTCCATTGGATGATTCCTGCTGGAGAGTGGTAGTGCGAAAATCCCCTATTATCAAATTACTTGGTGTTCCTGCAAGAGATATTAAAAGTTACTTTGCCCGATTATCTTCCGATTTTGGACAATTAACCTCACAGCAGAAAATAGATTTTATTATTGCCTACCAAAATAAAATTAGGCGTCTGCTAAAGAAATAAGATACACCACCTATCGAGTGACAGACTTTGTGAAAAGGTTAATTTATAAGACCCTTTTGCAGAGTTTGTCACTTTTTCGTTTTGTTTATTTCACTAATAATCTTATCTTTATAAAGATAAACAACAATTAAATTTTAGCTAAAATGAACAGATACAAACAACCGAAAACAGAATGAATGACCAAAGCATGAGAGGATAAACAAGCTATTTGCAAGTTGGTCGAATGGAGCAAGACAGAGGGAATAGGCTTAATTGTCATAAAGCCCCAAAATGAGATTTATCCCGAAATGTTTTACTTTGTTTTCTCTCCCGAAACAGCGGACATAAATAAACCCGTTGAAATCGCACTTGTAAAGAACAAACAATGAATAATCGGGTGAAAAAGCGACCTTGAAGAGATAAACGATATAATAGGAATAATAATCGCCAACGAGATGAAGATGGAGGGCATGAGCGAAACGGTAAATTTATTCGACTGCCTTGTCAAAGCGAACGCTATAATATTTCATTACACTACACCCGACGGACGGGACGAGATGGTGAAATTCCCGTTAGCTGGATTCTGTGAAAACTATCTGATGCAATTTGCAAAGTAGCGGCAGAAACCGTACGGTAGTAACGGAACAGACGCACGTATTAGAGGTAAAGAATATTACTCCACAAAAAATGGAGTTATATATACTATATATCTTAAAAGGTTAAGGGCAGGCCGAAAAAAATGCGGTTTTCCTTTGACTACAATAATACTAATTCACTCAATTACTAATAATCTCGATTAAATCAAGAGTTAAACCGTCAGTTAAACCGCAACGAAAAGACAGAAACAAGGGGCGAACGGGCTATGCGTAAATCACTGAATAGCATCTATATTCAGACGGGATGGTGCCATAGCTCAGTTGGTAGAGCAAAGGACTGAAAATCCTTGTGTCCGTGGTTCGACTCCACGTGGTACCACTTAAAAATCAGATAGTTGCAGAAATGCGACTCTCTGATTTTTGGTGTAAAACGGGCGAAAAACAGGGTTTGTTTTACCCGGTGTTTTACCCATGAGCACAACTATCGAGGTGGTATGCTTCAAATACAAGCCTCTCAAAAACAATGAATTTCCTTTAAGAATACGCATTACAAAAGACCGCAAGACCAAGTATATCAGCCTTGGAGTGTCTGTTGCACCTCAGTATTGGGATTTCGACAGAAATCAGCCCACATTGGATTGCCCTGATAGGGAATATCTGGAGAAACTGATTGCCAATAAATTATGTGAGTGTAAAGGCAAGGTTGTGGAATTGAAATCCGAGAATAGGGAATTTACCGCAACAACCCTTAAAGAACAAATCTCCAAACCTGTGAAGGCTGTGACCGTCGGAGAGCTCTTTGAACAGATCATCCGGGAGTTGCAGGATGAACGCAGGACAGGTTATGCTACCTCTGTGGAGCAAGTTTATCGGTCGTTGCTCAAATTCAATAAGCACCTGAGTGTCTATTTTTCTGACATCGACCATTTGTGGCTGAAACGCTATGAATTGTGGCTCCGCAGGCAGGGTAGAGCTGAGAATACCATAGGTGTCCGGTTCAGAACCCTGAGAATGGTCTTTAATCAGGCCATAGAGCGTGGATATGCCAAGATGGAGCAGTACCCATTCAAGAGTTACAAAGTGGGTAAATTGCACGCAGAAACTCCAAAACGTGCCATATCCAAGACAGAGGTGAAAGCCGTTATGGATTTCCCATGTGAGGGGCGGGATTTTTATACCCGGTTTGCCATTGACCTTTTCAGTTTCTCCTATTTGATGGGCGGTATTAATTTCGCAGACATGGCTAATCTCACTCGGCAGAACATTGTGGATGGCAGATTGGTTTACAGGCGGCAGAAAACCGGGAAATTGTTGAATCTGCCTATTCACAGCCGGGCTATGGAGATTATTGAAAGTTATGCTTCCGGGAACATCTACCTGTTCCCTATCTATTCAAAGGAACATAAAACGATCCAACAAAAATTAAACAGGCATCACAAGGTCATTACCAAGGTAAACCGGGCTTTGGCCGAGATAGGCAGGGAGTTGAAAATACCGATTAAACTCACAACCTATGTAGCTCGGCATAGCTATGCCACGGTGCTGAAAAGGGCTGGAGTTCCTACCTCTATTATTTCTGAATCTCTCGGACATAGTTCTGAGCGAGTGACCCAAATTTATCTGGACAGTTTCGAAAATGAACGGATGAATGAAGCGATGCAACATCTTATATAAAGTTAAGGGGAATAGTAAGTTTTCCCCTTGGCTTTTATTATATTTACTGATGATCATTTAATTTTTTATATCAAATGGAGGATGAAATGTATACAGGGCCATGGGGGCGGGTTAGGAAAATATGGATGGAGGATGGGGAGACACGAGTTTCAGTTCCTAAATGGATTGTTCATGTTCTTTTGGACAGTTTGGATAAAGAATTCATATTGAATACCCTGCTCGATGAGAAAAAGATAGAAATTATCGCTTCTACGATGAATGAGTGCTTGGAACAAATTATTGAGCGATTGGAAGCCTTTGGGAAATATAACTCTGCATCAAAACACAAAGTGGCCTTATCTCTGCTTCGGCAATATAAATGTCGAGTAGGTCAGCCCCCTTACGGGAGCTTTCCCCTCTAAGAACCGTACGTG
>ERZ839767.4717-NODE-4717-length-13395-cov-2.358921_pt1 | contig 13395 bp, 9 predicted proteins | sample MGYA00519879_ERZ839767 | MGnify/ENA primary metagenome ERZ839767 (study PRJEB31850, sample SAMEA3708852) | human gut metagenome | biome: human gut; feature: human-associated habitat; material: faeces | place: China | collected 2014 ...
ATACCATTGCCATTCTGCGTGGTTTGAAGGAGCGGTATGAGGTGTTCCACGGCGTGAAAATTCAGGACGCCGCCCTCATCGCCGCCGCCACCCTTTCCAACCGCTACATCACCGACCGTTTCCTCCCCGATAAGGCTATTGACCTGGTGGATGAGGCCTGTGCCCTGATCAAGACAGAGCTGGACTCCATGCCTTCAGAGCTGGATGAACAGCGCCGTAAGATCATGCAGCTGGAGATTGAGGAATCTGCACTGAAGAAAGAGACAGATAACCTGAGTAAGGAACGTCTGGAAACACTTCAGAAGGAGCTGGCAGAGCTTCGTGATACCTTTAATACACAGAAAGCACAGTGGGATAATGAGAAGCATTCTGTAGAGAAATTACAGAAGCTTCGTGAGCAGATCGAGGATGTGAATAAGCAGATTCAGAAAGCAAAACAGAATTATGATCTGGAGAAGGCTGCACAGTTACAGTACGGTGAACTTCCGAAATTACAGCAGCAGCTGGAGATCGAAGAAAAGAGTGTTAAGGAAAGTGACAGAAGTCTGGTACATGAGGCAGTTACTGATGATGAGATCGCAAGGATCATTTCCAGATGGACCGGTATTCCTGTAACAAGACTGACAGAAGGCGAGAGAGCGAAACTCCTTACTCTGGAAGATCAGCTTCACAAGAGAGTTGTAGGTCAGGATGAAGGTGTGAAGAGGGTTACAGATGCAATCCTTCGTTCCAAAGCCGGCATCAAGGATCCGACCAAACCTATCGGTTCCTTCCTGTTCCTTGGTCCTACAGGTGTAGGTAAGACAGAACTTGCCAAAACTCTGGCAGAGAATCTGTTTGATGATGAACAGAATATGGTCAGAATTGATATGAGTGAGTACATGGAGAAGTATTCTGTATCCAGACTGATCGGAGCGCCTCCGGGATATGTAGGATATGAGGAGGGCGGCCAGCTTACTGAGGCAGTCCGCCGTAAACCGTACAGTGTTGTACTTTTCGATGAGATTGAGAAAGCACATCCGGATGTGTTTAATGTACTGTTACAGGTACTGGATGATGGCCGTATCACAGATTCTCAGGGACGTACAGTTGACTTTAAGAATACAATTCTTATCATGACTTCCAACATCGGTTCTCCGTATCTGCTGGATGGTATTGATGAGAATGGTGAGATCAAACCTGAGGCTCAGAGTCAGGTTATGGATGACCTGAGAGGCCATTTCCGTCCGGAATTCCTGAACCGTCTTGATGAAATAATTATGTTCAAGCCCTTGACAAAATCCAATATTGGTAAGATAGTAGACTTGATGGTCAGCGAGCTTGACAAACGTCTTGCAGACCAGGAGCTTTCCCTGGAACTGACAGATGCAGCCAAGGATCAGGTTATCGAGAATGGCTATGACCCGGTATATGGTGCACGTCCGCTGAAACGTTATCTGCAGAAATATGTAGAGACTCTTGCGGCGAGAAAGATTCTGTCCGGAGATGTTCACGCAGGTGATACTCTGGTGCTGGATGTTCAGAATGGGGAATTCATTGTTACGGTAAAGGACGGAAACTAAATGATACCCAAAGATCCAATGATTCTGCTGAGTTATGTGAATACTCAGCTCAGGGATTACTATGATTCCCTGGAAGCACTCTGCACATGCAGAGGATTGAAGAAAGACGAACTGGTGGCGAAGATGCATTCCATCGACTATGAGTATGATGCGGCAACCAATCAGTTCATATAAGAAATATGCGAAATGCTCTCTGACAGCGGGAATTGCTGTTGGGGAGCATTTTTCGTATTGCATATAAGAAAGATCTCTGCTTTAATTGCTCAAAAGTGATAAACTGCGGAGCAGTTATTGGGTCATGTGTTTCAAAATCAGTACAATCTTAAAAAATAGATAAGGCAGTACAAAAAAATGTCAGTAATAAAGATTAAATCGTTAAAATATAAACGAAAATAATCAGGGAATATGTAAAAAATGTATAAAAAAACAGGAAATAAAGTATAAATATTCACTATCCACACAATTGATTTTTGTATGCTGTATGATATAATTGCATCTGTAAAAAACAAGCGCATATTAAATAGGAAGAAACACGTATATGAAAAAAATCTCCTGAATGATAATCGCGCTGTACGAAAATACAATATGGAGGTGGCAGTTTTGAAAAAGTTGGTGACCGTACTGGGTGCTTTTTTTGCAGTTCTTCTGGCTTGTCCGTTGAGTGTATTTGCGGCAGAAGGCAGTAAAGCACCATCTACAGTACCTGTATGGCTTTGCATTCCCTTTGCAGGGCTTTTGTTATGTATTGCGGTGATGCCTCTGGTAAAAGCGGAGTGGTGGGAGTCTCATCAGCCACTGGTTGTTGCCTTATGGATCATTCTGATGGTGGTTCCATTTGCTTTCGTTTATGGAGCCGGAAAGACTGCAGAGACAGTTCTGGACTGTATTGTGAATGATTATCTTACATTCATCATTCTGTTATTCGGCCTGTTCTGCGTATCAGGTAACATTACCATGGAGGGTGATTTCGCAGGTTCCCCGCGTGTCAATGTGGGTTTGCTTGCACTGGGAACTCTTCTGGCAAGCTGTATCGGTACCACCGGTGCCAGTATGCTGATGGTACGTCCGGTAATTAAAATGAATTCATGGAGAAAGAGAAAAGGACATATTATGATCTTCTTTATCTTCATGGTTTCCAATATGGGCGGATGCCTTACACCGATTGGAGATCCGCCGCTGTTAATGGGATTTATGCGAGGTGTTCCATTCTTCTGGAGCCTGCATCTGTTCCCTGTACTGATCTTTAATATGATCATTCTGCTGTTTGTATTCTATCAGATCGATAAACGCTCTTACAGACGAGACATTGCAAACGGCCGTAAACCAGATATCCGTAAACCGGGTACTCAGTTTCGTCTGGATGGACTGCACAATATCATTTTCCTTGTGATGATCGTTGGCGCGGTAATCTTAAGCGGTGTACTTCCGGGAATGTCCGCATTCCAGGATGCTGCAGGCAATGTAAGAGGCATTCATCTCTTTGGAGAAGTAACCCTGACATTCCCGGCACTGATTGAAATTGTGATCATTCTGCTTGCTGCATTTCTTTCCTTTAAGACAACAGATAAGCAGATCCGTATCAGAAACCATTTTACCTGGGGTGCAATTCAGGAGGTTGCAGTTTTATTCATCGGTATTTTTATCACCATGCAGCCTGCACTGATGCTTCTGAAAGCAGTAGGACCGAATCTGGGAGTTACTGAACCGGCAGAGATGTTCTGGGCAACCGGTGCACTTTCCAGTTTTCTGGATAACACACCTACTTATCTGGTATTCCTTACAACAGCAGGAACGCTGGCATTTACAAATGGAATCACAACTACACTGGGAACAGTACCTACCAAGATTCTGTCTGCCATTTCCTGTGGTGCGGTATTCATGGGTGCCAACACTTATATCGGAAATGCCCCGAACTTTATGGTAAAGGCAATCTCTGATGAGAATGGTGTGAAGATGCCGTCATTCTTCGGATATATGCTGTGGTCTGTTGCATTTCTGGTTCCGGTGTTTATTATCGATATGTTTGTATTCTTTTTATAAGGAGGGAGGATCATTATGCAGGATAATCAGGAAAAATGTAAAGAACTTGCAACACGCATTTATAACCTGGATGAAGAAGTTTATAAATGTGTCGGTTCCTCTCTGGGACGTACATTTACAGGACAGAAAGAAACAACCATCCGTCATCTGGCAGCGTTGATGTACACCAAGCCGGACGGACATCTGCTTAGAAGTGAGATGGCGTTGATCAGTAACATGGCCCGTACTATCAGAGACAAGGATGAAAGAAAACGTCTGATGATCGAGTACGACAGCATTCTGAAGGAAATCGAGCTTCTGCCGGATACATTCGGAAAGACGGATATCGTGGATAAGGAACGTATCCAGCTTAACAATCTGATCGCCAGACGTAAGAATGAGATTTCTGAGAATGACCATCTGATCATCTGTATCAGCCGTACACAGGGAAGCGGTGGTAATGATATCGGATTTGAACTGGCAGATCAGCTTCAGATCAACTATTATGATGCGGAGATTTTTGATCAGGTTATGAAGCGTCTGCAGGCAGATAAGAATGAAGTCAGCGATACCGGAAACTTTGAGGGATTTGACAAATATAAGAAACATCATACAGATCTGAAAACATGGTTTAAGGAGTTCAACCGTTATCACGGACTTCCGAAGCAGGATGCCGTATTTTTCAATATGAGTGATCTGATCTGTGAACTGGCAAAGAGTGAAGACTGTGTGATCATGGGACGCTGCGCAGACACGATTCTTAAGAATAATCACATTCCGCATATCAGCCTGTTTATCAGTGCTCCCTTCCAGGTTCGTGTACAGCATGTTATGGATATCCGTAATATGAATCTGAAACAGGCAGTACGTTTTCTGAAGCAGATGGATAAGCAGCATAAGAAATATTATGAATTTTATACCGGTGAGAAATGGGGAAAACCGGAGAATTATGATTTGTGTATCAACAGTGCAAACTATGGACTGAAGGATACAATTGAATTGATCCAAAGAATGCTGGATCAGAAGGTTCACTGATCAGAAGGAGATTTATCTGTCTGATTTAACCGAATCAAGTAAATAGCGAAGCGGATTGCGAATATCCGCCTGACAAAGAAAATAAGCTCTGTGGATAAAAGAAAAATCCACAGAGCTTATTTTTTGCCAAGTCCAGGCAGATATTTGTAAGCAGCAAAGCAATCTGGGAATGCCCGGCGCTTGCTGTAAACGACTTTGATTTTAACGCCAGTTGAATGTGAACATTCCATAAATATAGATAAAGGCAATCATAATCGGAAGTACAAACCGGAAGAGCGGTTTCATCCAGCTCTGTACCTTTAAACCCTTACCGGTATTGCTCTCTTTGATAAAGTTATCCCATCCCCAGCCGAACTTATTACAGCAGAAGAGTGCAAGGATGAGAGAGCCAAGGGGTAAAATATTGTTGGAAACAATAAAATCCCAGAAATCAAGCCAGGTAGTTCCTTCGGCAAATGGCTGGAAGTGGAAAACGCTGAAACCAAGGGCTGTGGTAAGTGCCAGAAGAAAGACACCTGTGCCGCAGACCACGCTGCCTTTTGGACGGGACCAGCCGGTAAGCTCACGTATCATTGCCAGGATGTTTTCGCACACTCCCAGAACTGTTGACATAGCTGCAAATACCATGAACAGGAAGAATAAGGAACCCCAGATGCGACCTCCGGACATGTTGTTAAAAACTGCTGCCATTGTATCAAACAGAAGGCTTGGTCCTGCATTAACTTCAAGTCCATAAGTAAAGCATGCGCAGAACATGATAACACCAGCGATAACTGCTACAAATGTATCAAGTACAATTACATGAACAGACTCGCCCATCAAAGAACGATCCTTTCCGATATAGCTTCCAAATATTGCCATACCGCCCATTCCTGTTGACAGCGTGAAAAACGCCTGATTCATCGCACTAACGACTACTGAACCATTAATTTTTGAAAAATCAGGAACCAAATAAAACTTTAAGCCTTCCTTTGCTCCTGAAAGTGTCAAACCATGAATAGCAAGTACCATCATTAAAATTAATAGTGATACCATCATGTACTTTGTTACACGCTCCAAACCGCCCTGCAGATTAAAGCTTAAAATTGCAAATGCAGCAACTACTGTAACCAGTAAGAATGTAACATTTACACCTGGATTAGTTATCATAGCCTCAAAACCAAAACTATCATTTTGTCCGGTTAAGAACTTAACGAAATAATAGATAATCCATCCAGTAACAACAGTATAAAATGCCATCAGTGCAATATTTCCAATCAGACATACAATGCCAAAGATTCCCCATTTGTGGCCTGGTTTTTCCAGCTTTCGATACATAAAAACTGGACTTGCCTGCGATGCTCGTCCGACTGCAAACTCCATAACAATTGCCGGAAGACCTAATAAAATAAGGCACGCCAGATATACCAGCATAAAGCCTCCGCCTCCATTTTGTCCGCACATCCATGGAAACTTCCACACATTGCCACAGCCAATTGCACAGCCAGCCGACAGCATGATAAAGCCAAGTCGGCTTCCAAGCCGTTCTCGATTTTTCATAACATTTCCCTTTCTTATAATAGATTCCCTCTATGACGACAATCGAGGGCAAAAGCCTTGCCCTCGACCTCAACATATAGATTTATTATAAGCCATACTGCACGTTACGTCAACTGCTGATTTAAACTTTTACAGTTTAAAGTAAAGAATATTTATATATTTTAATCTTTAACTATTATCAACTCGAAATTTCCGTATGAATCTCCATCTAGCACAATTCTCTGTAGGTCGTGAACGTAGTCATATTCATCGCTTACATTTGCGCAATGTCATATTTTTATATTCCCCCATGTTTTTATCGCCAATATATGTCAAACACAACAAAAACTACAAAATATATGATTGACAATTTAAAAAAACATGATATTTTAATAGTAAGAAATATGGAATTGCTATTAAAAGGATAACATTTAACTACAAAAAAGGAGTTTGATTAATGAAAGTATTAAAATGGTATGCACCAACAGATCAACAGGAAATTACGGATATTGCACTTCATTATGTGTTTGAAGCAGAACCAGGAGCAAAAGAATATACAATATTTGCATCCGAAAATCCTGATTTTGTAAATGGAATGGAACTAACCGTATAAAGGCAGTAATGAGCACAGATGTGGATCAATAGAAATACTATTTAGAATAAAAATTCAATTTTAAGGAGAAATAAACAATGCTCAGTAAACATATCGATTTTAAAGGCATGACTAATTTACGTGATCTTGGTGGCATGACTAATGTTTTTGAAAAAAAAATAAAAAGCAACCTGCTTTTCCGCAGTGACCATCTGCACAATGCAACTCAAGCGGATATGGAAAAACTTAAAAAGCTTGGAGTACGTTATATTCTTGATCTTCGAAATCTAGAAGAACGTACTGAACAGCCAGATCAAAAGATTGAAGGTATTACATATATTCCAATGTCTCTAAGTCCTGAGCGTAATGCTGGAATTGCTAAAGATAAAAAATCTCGTGAAGAACTTCAAAAAGATGCAATTAAAAAAGCTTCAGCAGATCCAAAATTCTTTTTTTATGAAATGTCTGGTTACTATGCTGATTATGCAACTGTCCCATATACCCTTCACCAGATGCATAATTTTTTTCAAACACTACTTCAAACTAATGGTGGTGTTTTGTGGCACTGCGCAGGCGGAAAAGATCGTACCGGAATCCTCACAGTTCTTTTATGTGAAGTTCTGCAAATTCCTAAAAAGGATATTGAAGCTGACTATCTTGCCACTAATCTTTACAAACAGAAAGAAGCCGATGCAGAAATTATCAATATTCAGAAAATACTGCCACCAGATTGTCCACCAGATGTAGCTGTTTACATGACAAAATACACCTGGCTTGCACACATTGAATATCTTCAACATTTTTATAATCTAATTGAAGAAAATCATGGCTCAATTCAAAATTTTCTTCGTAATGCTGTTGGATTAACAGAAGATGAAGAAAATGCACTTCGTAATAAATATCTGATCTAAAACTAACAAGACGGGGAATACCATTTCCCCGTCTTATTAGTTATTTCCTCTCTTATACATTTCTGACAAAAATCGGTGAACTGTATGCCCACTGTCCATTTTTCTGAGAAACTTCTACGCGATAAATATCCTCGTCTTTTTCTGGAAGCTGATCTTCCATATCAATGTTAAATATATATCTGCTTTCTGGTAATGCCTTGTGAATCTTAAATGCCTGAGAATAATAATACTTCATGTGACTTATGTATTTGATATCACATGATGAATTTGCAGCTCATAAAGCTTTTTGTAGATTCCGTTCTGTGCCAAAAGTTCCTGATGTGTTCCGCGCTCTCTGATCTTTCCCTTATGCATAACCATTATGCAGTCAGCATGCTGAATTGTTGAAAGACGATGCGCTACCATAATAGTAGTTCGTCCCTTCATCAGCTTTTCAAGCGCTTCCTGAATTAAAATTTCAGTCTCAGTATCAATATTGGCTGTTGCCTCATCCATTACAAGAATTGCTGGCTTATGCGCAAGCGTTCTTGCAAATGAAAGAAGCTGTCTCTCTCCTGCCGAAAAAGTTGCACCGCGCTCTGTAACAGGCTCCTTATATTTTTGCGGAAGCTTTTCAATAAAATGTGATGCATTAACATACTCGGCAGCAGCTCTCACATCTTCAAACGGGATATCGTCGTGCAGGCGAATATTTGACTCAATATCTCCCTCAAAGATAAATACATCCTGCTGCATCTGTCCAATCGCACTTCGAAGCTGCTTCTTGGAAAGCTTTCTAATATCCACACCGTCAATATAAATATGACCCTTCTGGATATCATAATAACGTCCGATTAGATTTAAAATAGACGATTTTCCAGCTCCTGTTGCGCCAACAAATGCCACCTTCTCACCAGGCTCAATTACAAAGGAAACATCACGAAGTACATAATGTTCTCCATCATATGCAAACCATACATGGTCAAACTCAATGCGTCCGAGAACCTTTGGCAGAACAATAGGATTTTCATCCTCCTTAACCTGTGGCTCCTCAGCGAGAATTGTAAAGATCTTTTCTGCTGATGCTATTGATGACTGCAGTGTTGAAAACTGCTCGGCAAGCTCCTGAATCGGATCAAAAAACTGCTGAATGTACTGTGAGAAAATATAGAGAGTTCCGATGGAAATTGCTCCATCTAACACCTCGTTGCTTCCGATGCCAAGCACTATCATTAAAGACAACACACTTAAAATATAGATTAGCGGGCGAAAAATCGCAAACACCATCATCTCACGGTAGTGTGCGCGGTACAGCTTGTAATCCTTATCCTTAAACTCCTCGAACTTTCGCTCCTCTCGTCCAAAGATCTGAATTACGCGCATTCCTGAAATATTCTCAGATAAAAATGTATTGATATCTGTAAGCTTTGTGCGTACAATTCGATATGTTTTTCTGGAAATAATACGAAAAACAACTGTAAGCACCATAACAATAGGCAGAAGCACAAATGAAACAAGTGCCAGTCCTCTGTCTAGCGCAATCATAACAACAGCCAGTCCTATTATCTTTACGATATTTCTAAATAAACGCACCAAAATGCCTGAATACATCTCATTTAATGCTTCAACATCATTTGTCACTCTTGTTACAAGCTTTCCAACAGGCGTCAGGTCAAAGAAACGACTGCTTAAGCTTTGAATATGAATATACAGCTCTCGTCTTACAGTCAGAATGATCTTTTGTCCAGTCTTCTGCAAAATCCAGGTCTGTGCCATATTGAAAATAAAGCTTACTACAAGCACAATACCGTATTTCCATGCTGTATTAATAATTACATTGTAATCGCCCTGCGTCTCGAAGTTGTCAATCGCATCTCCAATCAGTGTTGGTCTATACAAATCAAATCCCGTAAGTGCCAGCACAAGCACCAGACAAAGCATAACCCATCCGGCATACGGCTTCATATAAGACAAAAGATGCAGCAGCGCATTTCCTTTATAATTACTTTCCAATTTGTCATCTGTCATTGAATTCATCTTGCTGCACCCCCTTACATCTCATTTAATTCCTGCTCAAGCTGCTGCTTCTCATAAATCTTTGCATAGAAGCCGCCCTCGCGGATTAACTCATCATGTGTACCATACTCAGTCAGCTCACCCTCAGTCAATACTGCGATATGATCAGCCTTTTGAAGCGTAGAAACACGATGTGCAATAATAATAGTTGTTTTTCCCTTGCGCAGACGAATCAGATTCTCTAAAATCTGCTCCTCTGTATCTGTATCGACAGCAGACAGTGAGTCATCCATAATCAATACAGGGGCATTCTTAAGAAGCGCACGTGCAATAGAGCTTCGCTGCTTCTGACCGCCTGAAAGCGTTACACCGCGCTCTCCAACAAGTGTCTGATAGCCTTCTGGGAAATCAATAATATTGCTGTGAATGCAGGCCGCCTCTGCTGCTTCCTTAATATTATCGCGAAGCTTTGGATGATCAAAAATACGATCCTCAAGTCCAAACGCTATATTTTCCTCAAGTGTATCTGAGAACATAAAATTTTCCTGAGGCACATAAGCCACATCACGGTGAAGCACATGAAGCGGAATCTCATCAATAGGTCTTCCATCCATCAAAAGCATTCCTTTTTCGCAGTCATATACACGAAGAAGCAGATCTGCAAGCGTAGACTTTCCGCTTCCAGTTCGTCCAAGTACTGCTAACATCTCGCCTGGTTTAATGTGAACACTCACATTCTTTAAAACAGGTGTATCGCCATCTGGATACTGAAATGTCAGATTCTTCAGCTCTATATCACCAGTTAAATGCTCACCATCCTTCTCTTTTACCTTATCAATAATATCCGGCTTTTCATCGAAGATATCCTTGATACGCTTATAGCCTGCTGATGCCTGACTAAATGTATTTATACAGTCACCACAAGCAATCATCGGCCATACGAGCATACCTATATAAGAGTTGAATGCAACAAACTGACCAACTGATACAGTTCCATTAATTACCATTTTTCCTCCAATGATTAATGTCAAAAGAAGACTGATTCCCGTAATCAAATCAAGCAGTGGTCCAAACAAACTCCTTAGCTTCACAACGGCAAGATTCTTTTCCATGTTATTTTCATTTGCCTTTTGAAATTCCTCAAGATCCTTCTTCTCCTGAACAAAGGCCTTTAAAACACGGATACCAGAAATACTCTCCTGAACCTTATCTGAAAGAAATGAAAAGGCTTCCTGTCTGGCAGTCTGGCGTTTTTTCATCTGAACACCAAAGAAATAACATCCGATTGCAACAAGAATCATTGGAACAAATGCAAGCACAGTCAAACGCAAATCAACATATATGATCATTTTAATGATAACCATAATTGACATGACAGCTGCATCAAAGGTTGTAATGACAGCCATACCTACTGCCACTCGCACAGCTTCCAAATCGTTGGTGAAATGAGCCATCAGATCACCTGTTTTGTGCTCATTAAAATAACGTGCCGACAATGTTTCCAAATGACCAAACATATCATTTCTAAGACGATATTCAATCTTTCTGGATGCACCAAAAATGCAGTAGCGCCATCCAAAACGGCCAAACATCATAATCAGTCCTGCAATCAATATCTTCATGAGCATCATTGGAATTCCGGCTTTTGTCAGCGTTTCATTTGTCAGTCCGTCAATTATATCTCCGATAAACTGCGGAATATATATATTTGCCAGATCGACACAAAGCAAAATTGCTATGCCAAACACATACCACCATTTATACTCATACAGATAGTTTTTCAGTGAAAACTTCTTCTGTTTTTCCATCGTGTTTTCCTTCCATGTTCGTTACTTTTTATCTTATTTTATACATCTATTTTTTTAGATTCACTTGTGTTTTTTCATACAAGTATCATTCAATTGAAGCCTTATTCTCTGTATGTATCAACAGACGAAAAGATTTTCTTAACTGTCTCATAAGCTAGCTTCGGTCTTCTGTACTCATCCACAATTCCCTTATTGTTCATTGTTCTTGGACGGGTGCTCCACCAATCATTTGTTACGCGCACAACTGCCAGATATAAACACCAGAACAATCATTGTAGGATAAGATCGCATTTAACTGCTCCTCAAGTGCCTGTACCTGATACTCCTCAGACCACTTTACCTTTGCCGGCGTGCGGTATCCATAGATTGCACCTGCACCAACCTCAGTGATTAAAAATGGCTTTCCCTCTCCCGATGTTGTCTGAATCCACTTATATAAATCATCCAGATACTCGGCTACCGGTGTGTTGTGATACCACTTTGGATAGATGTTATAGGAAACCACATCGACCAGATCAAAGCAGATATCAGTCTTAAAGCGACAGCTTGAGAATGAACGCGGGCGTGTTTTGTCTAAGCTCTCAATCAGCTCAAACTGAGCCTTGTAACAAGATTTTCCGTATTCGGTATCACTTGCGCACTCATTTAAAATACCCCAGATATAAATAGACGGATGATTATAGTGAGCTGCTATCATCTCGCGAATACAAGTCTCACACTGGCGCTCGAAGTTTGGATTTCTCATCTGCTCTTCACTTAAGCCTCTTGCATGATTCTCCTCCCAGACAAGAATACCAAGCTCATCACACAAATCAAGAAACAGCTCATCATTTGGATAATGAGATGTTCTAATTGAATTTGCTCCCATATCTCGTGCAAGCTGCAAATCCTGCATGATTGCAGAAAGCGGCAGCGCACAGCCAAATTGCGGATGATCCTCATGGCGGCAGAAGCCCTTAATTTGAAGTTTCTTTCCATTTAAAAGGATGTCCTTTCCCTGTGTCTTCACTTCACGAAAGCCCACGCGGTCAATCAAATCATCAATCACACAGCCACTCTCATCCTGAAGCTGTGCAGCTACCTGATAGAGAGTTGGATGCTCCGGTGCCCAAGCACTTACAGCCTTGCAGGCGATCTCATCAGTCTCAATCGTAAGCTCGTCTTCATTTTCTTTCATACTACAAGTCTCGCTGCACAAAAAAGCTTCCGTCTCCCCATTTTTCAGCGTGACATTCACAGTTCCATCCCATGCCTCTTTTGTAAGAGAAGCAATCACAAGCTTGATCTTCGCATACCAACTACCTTCCCTATAAATAGGGGTGAAATGCATCTGTCTAATATAATGCTTCGGAAGCTTTTCCAATACCACACCTCTTGAAATGCCGCCATAGCTTTGGTAATCATTTTCCACATGAAGGGCAGACGCCTCAGAAAATGAGTTATCCACTAAGACACTTAACTTATGAACACCTGACGGCAAATTTTTGACCACTGCCTCAAACTGAGTAAATGCATTGTAATGCTCTGCAACTTGATTTCCGTCCACAAAAACCTTTGCCGTATGGCTGACACCCTTAAAGACAAAGCGCATATCACCGTCTGCCTCAAAGTTACGCTCATACAAGCCCTGTCCTCTGTAAGCTTCAAAGCCAGGATAGCTTTCCCAACAGGAAGGCACCATTACTTTTCCAACCAGCGTATTTTTTCCATCAGTCACCTTACTAAAATCCCACAAAGATGAAGAAAGCTCAGTTGTCCTTCGAACCTGATGTTCTTCAAATAAACGTATCATTTTCAAACTCCTCCTTTTTCATTTTGCATCTGACCTAATATGCATATTTTCTATTGTAAACCATGTCGAATCGAATAACAATGGAGATTTCACTTCTTTTGAAAAAACATTTAGGCACAGAAAAAGCCACGGGGACAGATTCGTCCCCATGGCTTTCCGTCAT
>ERZ839767.4723-NODE-4723-length-13382-cov-25.072259_pt1 | contig 13382 bp, 10 predicted proteins | sample MGYA00519879_ERZ839767 | MGnify/ENA primary metagenome ERZ839767 (study PRJEB31850, sample SAMEA3708852) | human gut metagenome | biome: human gut; feature: human-associated habitat; material: faeces | place: China | collected 2014 ...
ACACATGACATCGGGCATTTCTGCCGTGATGACGCTGCCATGCAGCACCCCGCAGGCCCTGCGGAATGCCCTTTACTCCCTTTTATCGATTCTAATTAAATCAGAATGCAGTCCCCTCTGTCAAGGGGTTCCTGCATTTCTTTGCCAAACTTTGCTTCAGCGCTCAAACGTTGTGCTGAGGGTGGTCTCCCAGGTCTGGCCGGGGGCAAGGCAGGCGGCAGCGGCGCGCCGGCTCCACTCCTGGGTATCGGTCTGGGCACCGGGCAGGGAGTGCCACGGCTCAATGCAGACAAAGCGCACAGGCTTTGCCGGAGCCGACCAGATGAGGGTGTAGGGGTAGCCCTCCACATTGCAGACGATCCCCTTGCCGGTGTCCTTTTCGTAGATGCCCAGTGTGCGGCTGCGCAGACCGGCCATGCAGAAGCTGTCGCTTTCAAACAGATCGTCTGTCAGGGGGATGTTCTGCTCGTTCTTCCACCGGTAACCGCACTTGCCGGTCAGCAGACCGTTGGGATAAGCGTCCAGGATCATCGGGCTCTCCGGCTGGTCGAAGCGGAACTCGTAATCGGTGGTGGTGTGCTTGTCATCAAAGGGGATGCGGAACGCCGGGTGGTAGCCGATGCCGAACCGCAGCTCCTCGGCGGCATCGGCGGGGTTGGTGACGGTCAGGGTGTGGTGCACCGTCCTGCCCTCCAGCCGGAAGGTGCTGGTCAGAACAAAATCGAACGGGAAGCGCTCTGCCTTGCTCTTTTCACCCGAGCGCAGCTCCAGCCGGATGGTGTCACCCTCGGCGCAGAGCAGGGTGTGCTCCACGTCCCGGGCAAAGCCGTGCTGACCGCCGGGGTAGGTCTTGCCCTTGTGGGTAAAGGCCCCGCCGGTCAGCTTGCCCGTCCAGGGGAAAAGGATGGGGGCATGGCGCTTCCAGACAGCCGGGTCGGCCTGCCAGAGCATCTCCTGCCCGGCGGCATTTTTCAGGCTGACTGCTTCGGCACCATGGGTATCCACGGTCAGGGTCAGGAATTCGTTGTGAATGGTTGCCTGCATGATTCATCTCTCCTTTTTATCTGTTGACGATGTGCTCGCCATTTCCTTCCAGCCAGGTGCGCAGGTTCCGGGTGGTAATGTCCATCAGGTTCTGCAAAGCCTCCCGGGTCGTCCACGCAATGTGCGGTGTGAGGATAGCGTGGGGTTCTGCCCGCAGGGGGCTTTCCTGAGGCAGAGGCTCGGTGACAAAGGCATCGGCCCCGTAAAAGCCCAGCTGACCGTTGTGGAGGGCCGCTGCCACGGCCTCCTCATCCACCAGCGCGCCCCGGGCCGTGTTGAGCAGAATGGCCCCGGGCTTCATCCTGGCCAGCGCCTCCGCGTTGACAAGGCCCCGGGTCTGAGGCGTGGCCGGGCAGTGCAGGCTGAGGATGTCGCACCGCCTCAGCAGAGTATCATAATCCACGAACTCCACACCGTCGGCGGCGTATTCGGGCCGGACGGTGCGGGTGCAGACCAGCACCTCCATGCCAAAGGCTCTGGCAATGCGGGCCGACTGCCGCCCAATGCTGCCATAGCCGTAAACGCCAAAGGTCTTGCCGTAGAGCTCCATCTGGGGCAGCAGGCCGATGCTCTCCGGGATATCCAGCTGCCAGCATCCCTGCTTGACGGCACGGTTGTAGCGCTCCGCGCACTGGCAGATGGCCAGCAGCAGGCTGAAGGTCATCTGGGCCACGCTGTAGGTAGAATAGCCCGGCACATTGGCCACTGCAACGCCGTGGCGGCGGCAGGCTTCCAGATCCAGGTTGTCGGTGCCCGTGGCAATGATGCCCACCCATTTCAGGTTCGGGCACTGCTGTAAGATCTCCTCATCCATGCGGCACTTGTTCAGCAGAACAATGTCCGCATCTCCAATGCGGGGGGCGATCTCCTCGTAGGCCGTGCGGACATAGCTGGTGGTATCGGGCACCAATGCCTTTACCCCCGACCAGTCGAGGTCGCCTTCCTCCATGACATAGCTTTCCAGAATGACAGCTTTCATCTCAGTCCTCCAACAATACGTCCTCGCTCAGCACCTGACCGATGGGCTTGGCAATGCACAGGTCGGCCTGCGCATCGGCCCCGGTGGGCTGCATGTTGATGACCACCAGATGGCTGCCCCGGAAGTACCGGATGAGCCCCGCCGCCGGGTAGACCACCAGACTGGTGCCGCCGATGATGAGAGTATCCGCCTTGCGGATGGCAGACACGGCCCCGGAGAGCACTTCCTCGTCCAGCCCTTCCTCGTACAGGACGACATCCGGCTTGACGATGCCGCCGCACTTGGGGCAGCGGGGCACGCCGGTGCTATTGGCAATGAAGTCCACATCGTAGAACGCGCCGCACTTCACGCAGTAGTTGCGCAGGGTGCTGCCGTGGAGCTCGTAAACGGTCTTGGCCCCCGCAGCCTGATGCAGGCCGTCGATGTTTTGGGTGACGATGGCCTTCAGCCTGCCCTCCCGCTCCAGCTTTGCCAGCCGCAGGTGGGCAGCGTTGGGCTTTGCCCCCTTCACAATGAGCTTATCCCGGTAGAACCGGTAGAACTCCTCGGGGTTCTCCTCCCAGAAGGTGTGGCTCAGGATGGTCTCGGGCGGGTAATCGTACTTCTGGTGGTACAGGCCGTCCACGCTGCGGAAATCGGGGATGCCGCTTTCGGTGGAGACCCCCGCGCCGCCAAAAAAGACGATGCGGTCGCTCTCGGCAATGATTTTTTCCAGTGCAGGAACCATAAAAAGAAACGCTTCCTTTCCGGCAGATCGTTGTGTTTTGGATAGCTCCAGTATAACACAAATCCAGAGGAAGGGAAGCGTTTCTTTTTTGATGGGATTTTCCCTTGCTCAGCGCCCGTTTTCGGCAAACAGGGTCCCCAGCGCATCCAGCAGATCATGCGGGAGCATCCCGGTTTCCCCGTGCAGGGCAGCGGCACGGTCGGCAGCTGCACCATGGAGATAAACGGCACAGGCAGCGGCCTCAAAGGCAGGCAGACCGCAGGCCAGCAGGGCGCTGGTCATGCCCGCCAGCACATCCCCGCTGCCGCCCCGGGAAAGCCCCGGGTTGCCGGTGGGATTGACCGCGCAGCGGCCATCCGGCCCTGCAATGACAGTGTGCGCCCCCTTCAGCACCACCACAGCATTCCATGCTTTCGCATAGCGCAGCGCCGTGCCTTCCCGGTCCGCATTGATCTCTGCCGCAGAGTGTCCGGTCAGCCGGGCCATCTCGCCGGGGTGGGGCGTTAAAATCAGTTCTCCTTGAGGGTGAGGCATTTTTTCCGTTTGGAGCAGGTCAGCAGCGGCGTTCAGGCCGTCCGCATCCAGCACCGCACTGCCGGAAAAGCCGGGCAGGAGCGTTTTCACCAGCGCCCGGGTCTCGGCGGCACGGGCCGCGCTCTGGGCCGTATAACCCAGCCCGGGGCCAACCAGCAGGACAGAGGCCTTCTGCCGCCGGATGCGGTCGATATTCTGGGGCGAGATGCCGCCCTCTGCCCCCGCTTCGCAGGGGCAGAGGCAGCACTCGGGCAGGCGTGCGGCCACTGCCGCCAGCACCGGCTCCACACTTGCCAGCGTAACGATACCGGCTCCGGTGCGCAGGGCACCTTCCACGGCCAGCGCCGCCGCGCCCCGGTAGGACGCACTGCCCGCCACCGCCAGCACGGAGCCAAAGGTTCCTTTATGCGCGTCCCGGGGACGGGGCTGGATCTTTTGCCAAACAAAATCAAAAGTTGTTTCGAACATAGGCGGCTCCTTTCGGGTGAGATTTCGCCCTCTCAGTCAAAGCCTTACGGCTTTGCCAGCTCCCCCAAAGGGGGAGCCTATTGCGGGTCTTGGATAAAGGCAGCATTGCCTCTCCCTTTGGGAGAGGTGGCAGCGCGTAAGCGCTGACGGAGAGGGCGAGGATGTTACCCTTCCCCCTGCAAATACCTCCGGATCTCCTTCTCCGCTTCCTGCACCTCTTCATGGAACATGCGGGCAGAGACCCGGAGGGCACCATGGCCCAGGATAATGACCTGCTCCATACCATCAGAGGTAGCCACACGGACGCGGCGGCCCTTGCCGATCTCATGGGTGACACGCTCGATGAACATATCGGCGGTCTCGGCTTCCCGGGTGTAGACCACATGGATATTGTGGTACTGCTCTATGCTGCCGGGGCTGCCCGGCACACGGTAGGCATCAAACACAAGGATGAGCACGCACTTCTTGAAGCCCTGATAGTTGCAGAGGATGTCCATCAGCCTGTGGCGGGCCGCTTCCAGGCTCTCTTTGGAGAGTGCGTTCAGCTCGTCCCATGCAAAGATGATGTTGTAGCCATCCACCAGCAGGTATTCGGGCTGGATCTCCCACTGCTCGGCGTTGAAATCGGGGCGTTCCTGCTTCTGGGTGGGGCGGAACGCCGCCAGCGGGTCCCGCTTGATGGGCCCATAGGTCTGTTCAAAGATCTTCAGCAGCTCAGCATCCTCTTCCAAAGTAGCACGATAGGCGGCCATCCGGCGGGGACGGGCCTGCACCGTTTCCTCGGTCTTTGCAGTCTTGCCCCAGCCGCTGTCTACATGCATGTGGCTGCGCACCTGTTCCCAGGGCACCACAAATCCGGCCCCGTGGGCGCAGAACACCGAATCCGCCGGGTTGTCGAGGTCGTGTTCCGGCTCATAGCCCGCAGCCTCGATGACCTCCGCTGCATTGTGGCAGGGGCGGTAACCGTCCAGCGTCAGGGTCAGATGCCCCCTGCCCCGGGTGTAGCCCACCACCTCCATGGGGTAGCTGCGCATGGTGGAGGCCGGTGCCGTGCCGGTGAGCAGGGTGGTATCCCCGTCGGCTCCGGTCTCGGGCGGGTCAAAGCTGCCGCCCATGTTCTGGATATCGTTCATGGCGCGGCCCACGTTGTCAGAGGGCAGCTCCAGCCGGAAGGCATACCACGGCTCCAGCAGCTGGGTCTTGTGGATCTGGTCTGCCATCATCAGGCCCTGCCGGACGGCGCGGTAGGTCGCCTGCCGGAAGTCGCCGCCCTCGGTGTGCTTGAGGTGGGCGCGGCCCGCAATGAGGGTGATCTTTACATCGGTCAGGGGTGCCCCGATGAGCACGCCCAGATGCTGCTTTTCCTCAAGATGCGTCAGCACCAGCCGCTGCCAGTTCTTGTCCAGCACCTCTTCCCGGCAGTCGGTGGCAAACTGCATTCCGCTGCCCCGGGGCAGCGGCTCCAGCTTGAGGTGGACTTCCGCATAGTGGCGCAGGGGCTCGTAGTGGCCCACGCCCTCCATGGCTTCGGTGATGGTCTCCTTATACAGGATGCCGCCGGGGCCGAAGCTGACCTCCAGCCCGTACCGCTCGGCCAGCAGGCTTTTCAGCACCTCCAGCTGGATCTCACCCATCAGCTGGACATGGATCTCGCCCAGGGTCTCGTTCCAGACCACATGGAGCTGGGGCTCCTCCTCTTCCAGCCGATGGAGCTTTCCCAGCGCGGCGTGCACATCCGCGCCCTCGGGCAGCAGCACCTGATAGCTCAGCACCGGCTCCAGCACCGGCAGGTCGCTGTCCCGTTCCGCCCCCAGACCCTCGCCCGGGCGGGCTTTGGTCAGGCCGGTAACGGCGCACACCTGGCCGGGGCCGATGCACTCCGCCAGCGTAAACTTTGCGCCGGAGTAGAGCCGCAGCTGGTTGGCCTTTTCGGCCCACGGCTCCCCGTCGACCTCTCCGGTGAGCGGGGCTTTCACTTTGAGCGCGCCGCCGGTCACCCGCAGCCAGGTCAGGCGGTTTCCCTGCTCATCCTGGCTCACCTTGAACACCTTGGCCCCGAAGGCCTCCAGCGCGGGGGCCGGGCGGGTATAGCGGTCCAGGCCCTCCACCAGCGCATCCACACCCTGCAGCTTCAGGGCTGAGCCAAACCAGCAGGGAAACACATGCCGCCGGGCAATGGCGGGGATGAGGTCGGTATCGGTCAGGATTCCCCGGTCCAGCATTGTCTCCATCAGCCGCTCATCGCAGAGAGCCAGCGCCTCGTCCCGGTCGGCCTGCTCTGCCCCAAAATCCACAAAGCCATCTCCCAGCCGACGGTTCAGCTGGGTCAGAAGCGCTTCCCTGCCCGGGCCGGGCAGGTCCATCTTGTTCACGAACACAAAGGTGGGGATGCGGTACCGCCGCAGCAGCCGCCAGAGCGTCTCGGTATGGCTCTGCACGCCGTCGGTGCCGCTGATGACCAGCACCGCATAATCCAGCACCTGCAGTGTCCGCTCGGTCTCCGTGGAAAAATCCACATGGCCCGGGGTGTCCAGCAGGGTAAAATCGGTATTGCCCGCCGTGAAGAGGGCCTGCTTGGAGAAAATGGTAATGCCGCGCGCCTTTTCCAGCGCGTCGGTGTCCAGAAAGGCATCCTTATGGTCCACCCGGCCCAGCTTGCGGATGGTGCCGGTGCCGTAGAGCAGGGCCTCGGAAAGGGTGGTCTTGCCGCTGTCCACATGGGCCAGAATGCCGATGACCAGCTGCTTGTGCTCTTGTTCCATGCCGCGGCCCCCTTACAGTGCGCTGGCGATCAGCGCAGCAGCGACCAGCGGCAGGCCCAGCACCAGATTGGAGAGCAGGCTGCAATAGGTGCGCTCCTCGGGTTCCAGCTCCTCAAAGGAGACGATCTTCTCATCCGCATAGTCGATGATGGAGCGGGTGGAATGGATCTTTTTCTGCCGCTTGCCCATCCCCTTGAATTCCTCCAGCAGATGGTGGATGGTCACGCCATCCAGCCGCAGGTAGTCCACCCAGGCCCAGATGAGCAGCACCACGCCGCACAGAAAGCCCGGGGCCTCCCAGATGGTAAACGTGCCATCGCTGACATAGCGCTGCCACAGCAGCATCAGCACGGCCACAATGGAGGTGCGGGTCACGGTCTTATATAAAATGGGGTGGAACATGTAGCGTTTGTACATCGAGGTCTGTTTCTTCATGGTGCGCTCCTTATTGATACAGATACACTTTATTGTATCATGTTTTTGTGAAAAAAGATAGCTGTTTTGTGCGCACAGCGTGAACAGTTTCTCTCTTTTGCCTGTTCTTCATAGATATACAGTTCTTTCCATTTTATAGTAATTTTTTCCATATTCTTTTCCCACGAAAGTGTTTGTCACCGTTTTGTTTCCAATTCAGTGCTGCGGCGGATTGACTTCTTTCCAGTAAAGTGCTAAAATATACAGCGGTGCGACTTTTGTCTTTCCTGTGCACTTTTTGGAAAGGCAGACAGCCTCACTGCATTTAGGAAAAGGAAAAACGCGCGGCTCTGTCCGCGCAAGATCTGGGAGGATCATCCAATGAGCTTCAATTTTGATCGCCGCACCTTCCTGAAGGGTGCAGGTGCTGTGGGTGCCGCCAGCCTGCTGGCAGCCTGCGGCGAAAAGTCCAACAACACCGGCAATGGCGCTGCCGCCAGCGGTGCTGCTGCCCCCAACTCCACCGGCGCTCCCCCCCTGAAGGAGTTCATCTCCTTTGAGAGCGGCAACCGTGAGCTGGAAAGCTGGAACATGCTGTACAGCCAGAGGGCTGAGGATGCCAACGTGGTCACCAACCTGTGGGACGGCCTGCTGAGCTTTGACTGCTACGGCAAGGTGGTGCCCGCTATCGCTTCCAGCTGGGAGCACAATGAGGATGCCACCGTCTGGACCTTCCACCTGCGGGACGACGTGGACTGGGTGGATTGCAACGGTGAGGTGAAGGCTCACCTGACCAGCAAGGACTTCCTGGTTGGCTTTGAATGGGTGATGAACGCCATCAAGAACGAGGCCAACAACACCTCCATGCCCAACGACACCATTGTGGGTGCTTACGAGTACTACCAGCTGACCAAGGAAGCCGGTGACGCTGCCGCTGACATGACCTATGAGGACATGCTGGCTGCCGGTGTGGGCATCGAAGCTCCGGATGATTACACTCTGGTGTTCACCTGCCCCAACGCCTGCCCCTACTTTGATACCGTTGCTGCCTACACCAGCTTCTACCCCGTGGCTCCCGCTCTGATCGAGGAGCTGGGTGTCGATGGCTTCCGGAGCTGCGACAACACCACCATGTGGTACAACGGACCCTATGTGGTGGAGGAGTACATCCAGGGCAACACCAAGAGCTACATCCCCAACCCCAACTACTACGATGCTGCCAACGTCAGCCGCTTTGAGCGCTTCACTGTCACCATGATCAGCGACGGTTCCATCAGCCTGCAGCTGTATCAGAACCGCGAACTGGACGAGGTGGACCTGGGCGAGAGCAGCATCACCACCATTCAGTCCGATCCTTCCAACGAGTACAATCAGCAGCTGTGCGAGAAGCGTGCCAAGAAGTTCAGCTACTGCTTCATCTTCAACTACGACAAGAAGAACACCGATGGCACCCCCGATGAGAACTGGAACAAGGCCATTGCCAACAAGGCCTTCCGTCAGTGCTTCTCCAAGGGCATGGTGCTGAACAAGTTCTTCGCCCGTTACAACCCCATCAATCCCCTGAAGTGCGAGAACGACTTCTTCACCATGAAGGGCCTGTGCTACACCTCTGACGGCACCGACTACACCAACCTGGTGGCCAAGGAGATGGGTCTGGACGGCGAGGCTTACGATGGCAAGACTATGAAGCGCCTGCGCGCCAACAACGGCGACATCACCGAGCTGAAGAAGCAGGCCATGGAAGAGCTGAGCGCCATTGGTGTCACCTTCCCTGTCCACTGCTCCTACTACGTTCTGGCCGGCTCCACCTCCGCTCTGGACCACGCCACCGTCCTGAAGCAGTGCTTCACTGACAGCTTCGGCGATGACTTCATCGTGCTGGATGTCAACACCTTCGTGTCCTCCACCATGAAGGAAGTCGTGGCTCCCAAGCTGCAGAGCTTCACCCACATGGGCTGGGGCGCTGACTTCGGCGATCCCGTCAACTTCCTGACCCAGATCATCATTCACGATGACAACGCTTACTACAGCTGCAACATGACCAACATCGCAGGCATTGTGAACAATGGTCCCGCCAGCTACCAGACCGAGCTGGTGGCTGCCTATGAGAAGTTCACCGATCTGGTGAACGAGGGCCGTGCCATCGTTGACGACACCGATGCACGCTACGCTGCATTTGCCAAGGCCGAGGCTTACTTCCTGGACGAGAACCTGATTTTCCCCACCGTCTACGATATCACCTGGTGCCTGACTCACGTCAACGAGTACAGCAAGATCAACGCAATGTATGGTCCCTGCAACTACAAGGCTGTGAACTGGGAGACCAGTGAGGAAGCCTACACCACCGAACAGTACGATGCGTTTGCCGCCGCATTTGACGCAGCCGCTCAGGCCTGATCGAGTTAACCCATAGCAAAAAGCAGAACCGGACGTTTTTGAAGCGTCCGGTTCTGTTTTTTGCTCCCTGACAGCACAAAACCCCGCCGCGCGGGAAAGCTCCCAGCGCGGCGGGGTCATTGTGTTAAAATACAGGAAAGCGGTTCAGCTTACAGCTGGCTTTCATACTCCTTGCGGTAGCCTTCCAGCTCACGCTGGTTGCCATACACAAAGTGACCGTTTGCGATCTCTTCCCAGACCGGCTTGTCCACGCTGTAATCGTGGATCGAGGGGTCATAGACCAGCAGCTTCTTGTGCTTTTCCAGGCTGGGGTCAGGGATGGGAACCGCGCTCAACAGGGCTTTGGTGTAGGGATGCAGCGGATGGAGGAACAGCTCCTCCGCCTCAGCCAGCTCCACGATGCGGCCCTTGCTGATAACAGCGATACGATCCGAGATGAACCGGACCACCGACAGGTCATGTGCAATGAACAGGTAGGTCAGGCCGCGGCTCTTCTTCATCTCGTTCAGCAGGTTCAGCACCTGTGCACGGATGGAGACATCCAGTGCGGAGATGGGCTCATCGGCCACGATGAACTCCGGCTCCATGACCAGAGCACGGGCAATGCCGATGCGCTGGCGCTGGCCGCCCGAGAACTCGTGGGGGAAGCGGGAGGCAAACTCCGGCAGCAGGCCGACCTCATGCAGGGCGTTCATCACCTTTTCATGCAGATCTTCCTGATCCTTGTAGAGATGATGGTTCAGCAGGCCCTCGGCAATGATATACTCGACCTTGGCGCGCTCGTTCAGCGAAGCCATGGGGTCCTGGAAGATCATCTGGATCTTACGGATGACCTCCTTGTCCAGTTCCTTGGAGATCTTGCCGTTGATCTTCTGGCCCTTGAAGAAGATGTCGCCGCCGGAGGTCGGGTTGATGCGGCAGATGGCACGGCCAATGGTGGTCTTGCCGGAGCCGGACTCGCCGACCAGCGAGAAGGTCTCGCCCTTATAGATGTCAAAGTTGACATGATCGACAGCAACAAATTTCTTCTTACCGGAGCCAAAGGTGATCTGAAGGTCTTTCAGCTCAATCAGCTTTTCGCGTTCAGCCATTTAAGTTGGCGCCTCCCATCTTTCCCATTTTCTCACGCAGGTTCTGGATGGAGTGCGGCCGCTCGATCTTGGGAGCGCGCGGGTCCAGATACCAGGTCTTTGCGGCGTGGGTCTCGGACACCTGGAAGAACGGAGGCTCTTGCACAAAGTCGATTGCCAGCGCATGCTTGTTGCGGGGCGCAAATGCGTCACCCTTGATCTCATTGAACAGGTTCGGGGGAGTACCATCCACGCTGGGCAGGGCCTCACCCTTGGTGCCCAGCTGCGGCAGAGCCTGCAGCAGAGCCCAAGTGTAGGGGTGCCATGCGTCGTAGAAGATCTCCTCCACGGTGCCGTATTCCACGATCTGGCCGGCATACATCACGGCCACACGGTCTGCCACGTTTGCCACAACGCCCAGGTCATGGGTGATGTAGATAACGGACATGCCCAGCTCCTTCTGCAGGTCGCGGATCAGCTGCAGGATCTGTGCCTGAATGGTCACGTCCAGTGCAGTGGTGGGCTCGTCGCAGATCAGGATCTGCGGGCGGCAGGCCGCTGCAATGGCAATGACGACACGCTGACGCATACCGCCGGAGAACTCGTGGGGGTACTGCTCGTACCGACGCTCGGGGTCGGGGATACCCACCTTGCCCAGCATCTCGATGGCAGCCTTTTTGGCTTCCTCGCCCTTCAGACCCTGGTGATGCTCAATGCTCTCCTGGATCTGCTTGCCGATCTTCTTCAGCGGGTTCAGGCTGGTCATGGGGTCCTGCATGACCATGGCGATCTTCTTGCCGCGGACACCCAGCCAATCCTTCTCGGTGAACTTGGTCATATCGCGGCCTTCAAACATGATGGAGCCGCCGGTGATCTTACCGTTGGCATCCAGCATACCCACAAAGGTCTTGGTGAATACGGACTTGCCCGAGCCGGACTCGCCCACAATGGCAAGGGTCTCGCCTTCGTACAGGTCCAGCGAGCACTTGCGGATGGCGTTCAGCTTGCGGCCGCGCAGGCTGAAAGTGATCTCCACGTCTTTGGCAGAGATAATCGGTTGTCTATCCATTTACGTCTCTCTCTCCAATCTATCAAACGTGGTTGCGCGGATCAGCCGCATCCGACAAAGCGTTGCCCATGATATAGAAAGAAATGGAAATGATGGACACGATGGATGCAGGGAAAACCAGCAGGTACGGATAATCCAGGAAGAAGCCGCGCACCTTGCTCAGGATCAGGCCCAGAGAAGGCGTATCGATGCCCAGGCCCAGGCCCAGGTAGGACAGCGTGGATTCCAGATTGATGGTGCCCGGGATGGACAGTGCCATACGCAGGATGATAACGGAGACCAGATAGGGCAGGATGTTCTTGGTCAGCACGCGCCACAGCGGGGTGCCCAGGCAGCGGGACGCGAGGTTGTACTCGCGGTCACGGAACATGAACACCATGTTGCGGACACGGCGTGCCATGGAAAGCCAGTTGATGGCGATCATGGAGATGGCCATGATCCAGAAGCTCTGGCCCACCATCAGGGCGATCAGGGTCATATAGATGATATAGGGCACGTTGTCGATCAGGTTGTACAGCTCCGTGAAGAAGCGGTCCAGACTGCGCACATAGCCCCAGATCAGGCCGAAGATCACGCCCACGATGCTCTCGCCCACGGCGACCACCAGAGCCAGACGGATGGAAACCTGGGTGGCATACCACACCTGGCACCAGTAGTCACGGCCCAGGTTGTCGGTACCGAACCAGTACTCACTGTTGGGCTTGATGAAAGCCTTGCTGGAATCAGAGATCAGGGTAGTGTAGTGATACTTGCCAATGCTCAGCGCAATGAAGGAGAACACCGTCAGCGCCAGGAACAGGATCAGGCAGAAGACAGCGACCTTCTGCTTGAGGAAGTTCTGGATGACAGAACCCCAGTAGGAATAGTTGGAGTAGCCGATGCGTTCAGCTTCTTCCGGGGAATAATCCACAAAGTAGAACAGTTCTTCGGGCTTCTTGCCCTCAAAATCCGATGCCTTAGCCATCAGCGAGCCTCCTCCTTTCCGGTCAGAGTAATACGGGGGTCAACCACCATCATCAGCACATCGCCCAGGAACACGCCCACGATGCCCAGCACAGCGTAGAGGATGACCAGGGTCTGAACGACATTCAGGTCATAGCGCTGGATGGCATCCGTCAGCAGGGGGCCCATGCCGGGAACGGAGAAGAACCGTTCCATCAGCAGGGAGCCGCCCACCGTCACCAGGATGGACTGGGGGATATACTGCACCATGGGGACCATGGCGTTGCGCAGAACATGCTTGAACATGATCTCGCGGGAGCTCAGGCCCTTGACACGGGCCAGCTTGATATAGTCACGGGTCAGCTCATCCACCATGTAGCGGCGGGTCCACAGGGCATAGCCTGCAATGGATGCCAGCGAAAGGCAGGTGATGGGCAGCACGCTGGAAGCACTCACATTGCGGGTGGAATACAGCGTGGGGAATCCCAGGTACTTGGAACCAAAGACCAGCACCAGAGAATACGACACCAGCGACGGGACCGCGTTGACGAACACGGTGTAGGCCGTGCCGATCCAGTCGAATACCTTGTCCTTGAATGCCGCCTGCAGGATGCCCATCAGCACACCGATCACCAGAGAGATGCCGGTGGCGGTGAGACCCAGACGCATGGAGATACCAAACTTTTTACCAATGACCTTGACCACCGAGGCACCGTTCTGGATGCGGCGGGAAGTGCCGAAGTCCAGATGCAGCAGGTTGTTATAGAACTTGACCAGCTGGGTGGGGATGGGGTCGGTCAGGCCAGCTGCTTCCAGAGCGGCGGTCTTCTGCTGATCGGTAAACTTCATGAGCTGTTCCTCAGTGAAGTAGTAGTCCGTCGGCAGGCAGCGCATCATCAGGAAAACTGCTGTTGCGATCAGAAAGATTGTGACAAGCGACTGGAGCAGCCGCTTAACCGTGTATTTTAACATGTTA
>ERZ839767.4725-NODE-4725-length-13379-cov-3.237992_pt1 | contig 13379 bp, 15 predicted proteins | sample MGYA00519879_ERZ839767 | MGnify/ENA primary metagenome ERZ839767 (study PRJEB31850, sample SAMEA3708852) | human gut metagenome | biome: human gut; feature: human-associated habitat; material: faeces | place: China | collected 2014 ...
TCGGGAATTTCAAAAATCACATCCCGCAGCTGATCTTACAGCCACCGGCAGCAATTCACCCAACAGTCAATTGATGGAATTTTTGTTATCTCAGCTTGCGCCGGAGCAAAAATCCACCTTTGAACAATTTCAACAAATCATGTATAATGGACGGTGCCAGTCACCAGAAAGGAACGCCTATGACACAACAACTTCACCCATGGCAGAACAATGAAAAATTCCGTTCTCTGGATCCTAAAAAGCAGGAAATGATCTTACAGTTGACTGGTCATCTGCAGGGACACACGATCACAGAAGCACTTCCGGCACTGATGGAATGGAAAACGCAGATAGATCGTGAAAACATCCGTTTCACCGCAGAGGAGAATGAGTTACTTACGGAGCTGTTCACAGAGAATTTATCTGCTTCCGGTCAAAAGCAATATGAATTTATCAAACCCTTTCTCCAATCCGGTCTGAGCCGTTAATGTCCCCGTTTACGAATCACAAATATAGTACAATGCAAACGCATTCCTACTGGAAATGAGGATAATCTATGGTACAAGATACACCCGTCACAGATCGTGATTTTGCTGCGCTGTTTCGCGAAGAAGCAGATTCTATTTTGACGGAGCAGCAAATAAACGACGAAATAGAACGCGAACAAACGCGCAGTGCACAGGCAGCAAGAGCAGGGATTGCGCCAAACCGATTCCGAGGGTTCAATCTGCAGCGTTACTGCAAAGACATCGTACGCAGTCACCAACCGCTCTCCTGTCTGTATCTCCTTTTAAGCGATCTGACAGGAGCTGTCAGTGTACTGCTTCCTATCTGTTGTCTTTTGTGGGTGGTACGCAGACTGATCGCCTTTCCTCTGGCAGTGGCTTACTGTGTCTGCGCTATTGTCTGTGTCTGTTTTTACGGCATTCCGTCTATTTGCCGCCGCAGACTTCGCACATTGCTTAGCGGTTCCGTTTCAGATACGACCACACTGCGTCAAAAAGCAGGACGTCTGCAGCTCATCTCCACCGTAACCGCTGCAATACTCTCCTTCCTCCTGTTCTTTGTATATCAATCGTATTTCCAACAGATCACAAAATTTGCATCATTACAAAATATCTTTCTGTGGTTTGTAAGTATGATGTTTTTATCCGGTGTACACAATGTATTGTACGAAAGCCACTGCATCTCATTTTTTGCGGTCGGCTGGTATACCGTTGCCCATCAAAAAAGCCGAACTGCATCTGCAATTCGACATTATACGGAAAGCAGGGGCAATACACCGCTTCGCCCCCATTTAGTAACGATCCGCATTTATCTGCTGATCGCACTGTTTATTATATGTATTTTGGATTTTCTGTGCATCCGACAATGTCTGATGCATTTTGACTATGCAGTTCTCACGCTCGGCACGGTTTCGACATTGTGCACTTTGATCGGTGTGATCTCTCTGATAAGCTGCATAGTATTATTTCGACACTGTTCCAAAAAATGATCCGGTCATTCCGTTATTTCTCCGGCTGTGACAATAACATCGATCAGCGGCAGCACCTGTAATAAAAGCATTCTCGGCAATAACTTTGCCAATACCTGTTCTCCCGGATATTTTAGATCCGGCACACAGATCGTCGCGATCCCGGCTCTTGACGCACTGCGAATACCATTTTCAGAATCTTCCAGAACCACCGCCTCCTCTGGCGTTACCCCGGTCTTTTCACAGCCCAAAAGAAAAATATCCGGCTCCGGCTTGGATCTTTCCACCATATCTCCACCGATCACTTCCTTAAAATAAGAATCTATCCCCGCATATTCTAAGTATTTTCGTACATATTTTGCGTGCGTGGAAGAAACGACCGCACAGTTCTTATGATGCTCACACAGCCACCCGAGCAATTGCCGGATTCCAGGCTTTACCCTCAGTCCCACTGTCTCAGCAACGATACTGACCCTTCTGCGGCTCTCTGTGCTAAGTTCTGCAAAAGGATACTCTTCCCCATACGCACCACACATCAGGCTTTTCAGGGTTTCTCCCGTCAACCCAAGACTTTGTATATAAAACTCTTTTGTCAAAGTATATCCATGTTCTTTCATGACGATTGCAAGCTGCTCCATGAATAATTGTTCTGTGTCAAATATCAGTCCATCCATGTCGAACAAGAACGCTTTCTTCTCTTCAAAATGCTTTGCTGCCTCTAAAATCGTTTTATAATAAACCATCCTCATTCCTCCATCAATACATACTATTCGCACGATACTCTTTTGGAGTACACCCGATCGTATTCAAAAATACTTTGTTAAAATAACTGATATTATTAAAACCTGACAAATTGGCAATCTCCCCAACTTTTTTATCCGTGTCTTGCAGCATCCTGCAGCTTTGTAAAATACGATATCGCATTAAATACTGCATTGGCGAAAGCTTCATCACCTGCTTAAAAACACGACAGAATTGACCTTCGCTCATAGGCAAAAGTGCCGCCAGCTCTGCTAACGTGATCTCATAAGCATAATTCTGATGCATATACTCTACGACCGGTGCAAGACGCTCCGAAGAGTGTTTCCCGGATTTTTCCCGCATTGTATATGCTGCATGATGTGTCATCTGATCCCATACTGCATAGATCCGACTGCGAACCAAGAGTTCATAATCGGTTAGATCATGCTCCGGACACACTCCGATATCCTGCAGCAAGCTGATCACTTCCTGCTGCCACTGTTCTCCATCTCCTGCCAGATAAACTGCAAACTCCGTCTCACCATTCAGTACCGGTCGGATATATTTTTGAGCAAAACGACTATGAATATCCTCTGCTAATATCTGATAGGAAAAATCCACCGCAAAAAAAGCACATGCATGACCATCTATTGTTTTGGCAGAATGCAGCTGATTCGAATTGATAAAGATACCATCTCCCTTGCGGAGCATATATTCTCTCTCATCGACCCTAAACAGCATACTGCCCTTTGTCACGACAAAAAACTCAAACTCCTGATGCCAATGTAAATAAAAAATAGCGTCTGTTCCCTCCGGATATTCCATCTTGTGTAATCCCAGCGGCAGTTCTACCGTACCATGACGCTGCTTCTCTTCATATTCCTTTTTATGTCCCATTATCTGTCACCTCAAAAATAATTGTGTCCATGTAGAAAATAGTATACTCCTGTCGGAATGTCAACTACTTTTTCTTTCTCTGAGCTGCAGCCAACATTCCTCCGATCCTGCCACTCTCCCGTGCCGTCAAAGCCTCCCAGCCCTGTTCTATGATTTTATCAAACAATCCAAGTTCTGCAGCGATCTCCCACTTATGCTGTTCCTGCTGCGGCAGCTTAGCAATGTCCTCCGGCGTTAAAATTTCCACCGGATTCTTTTTGGGTCCTACTAACATCCCAGACCACGCTCCTTTCTCTGTGCAAACTCTTCTTTTCACTTTATAGAAAACTGCTCACAATGTGGTGTTATGCAAAGCACTGGCTTTGCTTTTTATTCAGAATCCCCACTTTTATTTTTTTTAATCCGTAGTTGAAACAAACGCTCAGACCATGTATAATGAGCATATAATTATGATTATGCAAAATGTGTGATAGATTTAACGGGAGGTACTGATTATGAATACCATACAAAGCCAAAGTTATTCCTTACTCAGTCAAGAGGAAATTGATGTATTGGTTGATTTTTTGAATGCTAAGAAAGGCTCTGTTAACAGTGATGTCATGAGCCAGAAGAGCATCGACAAATTAATATATCTTATTACAAGCGATAAGCAACAGATCATTAAGGATTTATGCAATCCATTAAATGATGTGAATTCTTCTTTATTGGAGACAGTGCATTTCCGAGAGAATATCGAAGAAATCTGTACTTTAAGCTGCACGACGGATCCTCAGACCGGATTTTTGAAATTGACAGCCACAAATACTAAAAATGGCAAGACATTAGCCATCACACCAAAGCTATTTGACGAAAATGATTCGGAAGAATGGGGCGTATGCATCTCTCCATTGATGTTTAATCATTTAGCAAGAGTACTGTCTCTGGTTTATACTACAGAGACACACGAGCAGATCTGTTCTATTTTTGCCAAAGGAAATTACAATGATGAGAATTATCCGATTCCTGCATTTTATATGCCAACGAATGTAAATTTATTAGAAATGCTGATAGATTAGGTATTATTACCTAACTATTTACAAAGAAAGAAATCCCGGTAAACTTCAATTCAGTTACCGGGATTTTTTCCACATAATGATAACTTTCCATATCAAAAGTTATTGTTCAGACCACATTCTGCGCTCTCACCTATTTCAGCATATCGCGAACCTGACTTAGAATCGCACACTCTAAACGCTTGCGCATGATCTTACAGGATAATTCATAAGCATCATGAATATCCCCATTATAAATATAATTGTTCGCATTGCATCCACCGCTGCAATAGAATTTTGCCCAGCAGTCTCGGCAAGTCGGTTTGGAATATACATGTGCACCGGCAAATTCTTTTTTAATGTCGGTGTTAAACGTTCCCTGCTCCAAATTACCCATACAATACTCTTCATGACCTACAAACTGATGACATGGATAAATATCGCCATCCGGCGTGATCGCAACATACTCGTTGCCACTACCACAGCCACGCAGTCTCTTGATCACACATGGTCCCTGATCCAGATCAATCATGAAATGAAAGAAATTGATACTTCCACCGTTATCCTTGATCTCCGCAATCTGATCCACCAATTTGTCATACTCCGCATAGATCTGATCTAAATCTTTCTCTGTGATTGCGTATTCTACACTTTCATCTTCCATAACCGGTTCCACAGAAACCTGATCAAATCCTGCATTGTACAAATGCATTACGTCTTCTGAAAAGTCCAAATTGTATTTCGTATACGTTCCACGCACATAATATTCCTTATCACCGCGCTTCTCAACTAACTTCTTATAGTTATCTACAATGCGGTCATAACACCCGCTGCCATCCACTTTTACACGCATACGGTCATTGACTTCTTTACGGCCGTCGATAGACAATACGACATTAGACATTTCTTCATTGATATAATCAATCTTGTCATCGGTCAACAACATGCCATTCGTTGTGATCGTAAAACGGAAATTTTTATGATATTCTTCTTCTTTGCTGCGAGCATACTTCACGATCTCTTTGACTACCTCAAAATTCATCAAAGGCTCTCCACCAAAGAAATCAACCTCCAAATTCTCACGTCCGATCGAGTGCTCTAACAAAAAGTCAATTGCCGCAATGCCTACTTCTAACGGCATCAACTTACGTCCTGTACCGAAATCTCCCGTAGAAGCAAAGCAATACTTACAGCGCAGATTACAGTCGTGTGCAATATGCAGGCACATTGCCTTGATCGGAGACTCTACTGCTGTATTTGCAAAATCTCCGTAAATATCCTCACTAAACAACAGCTTGTCGTGATACAGAGCAACAATATCTGCATAAGACTCTTTAATCTCTTCCTCGGAATAATCTGTCTTCAACGCATCAATATATTTTGTCGGACATTCTTCCTCAAAAGGCGGCTGTGCATGGTCTAACAGATCATATGTCACATCATCGATCAAATGTACTCCACCACTGTTGACATCGAGCAAAATATTCAAGCCTTTCGCTTTAAATTTGTGTATCATATATTTATCCTCATTTCTATACTTCTTTTCGTTTGTGTCAACAAAATGGCTGTTACAGTATTTGTAACAGCCATTTATCATTCTTGATCTGAAGAAAATTATTTATTTTCCTCATTTGCACACTTCTGATTTCCTACTGTACAAGAAGTCTTGCATGCTGACTGACAAGATGTCTGGCATTCTCCGCATCCGCCCTTCTTTACTGTATTGTTCAGAGTCTGTGTATTCAATGTTTTAATGTGTTTCATTGTAAGATCCTCCTTCTTTGCTCATTATACGATATAGTATAGCACATTTTCCAGCTTACCGTCAACGCAAAAATCCAATCTGAAACAAATGTGTGAAACAAATGGGCAAAATCCAGTTTTTCTTTACAATCCTTACATTCATGCAAGTGCCCGGAGTCATTACTGCTCCTTCCGAAGCAACTGCTTCCTCCGGATTAAAAAATAAAAGTATCGCCCATATCCCTTGATACCGTCAACGCAAAAATTACATCTCCGCCCCTTCAGGACACCATACCACCGAGCATTCCGCCTGCCCCACAGAGGATCCAGGCGATCATCATCTGTATTCCACCCTGCACGCTCCGGTAGATCCCTGCTGAAATTGCAAGCAGTAGCAGAAAATAGAGCATTCCAAGCATAAATCCCCTCAGGAATTTCCTTGTCTTCCCCATTTTTCCCATGGCAAATCCACCGGCAAATGTGGAAATTATGTAAACCGCAAGGATCCCGATCCGGACTGTTTTCTCGCTTAAGTCAAACTTATACAGCCCAAAGGACAGCCCGAGCAGCATCAGCATCGTAAGAAAGTAAGAAAGCATCAGTGCTTTCACAAGTCTTGTAAAACAGATATTTCCAAACAGCTTTTTTTCCATAAGAACCCCTCCTGTCCTTTTATACTATGAGAGATTCTTATGAAATATTCCTTTACTATTCCATCTGTCGTCCCAGAAATCCTGCTGCGCAGAGTATCATCTTCTGTTCCAACTCACCGGGTTTTTTCCTGCCATCCTTTGCCAGGATCACGACAGAACCAATCGCATCTCCGGCGCAGATGATCGGACTTACCACCTGCCATTTCAGTTCTGCATTCTGTCCCGACACGATGACCGTGAACTTCCGATCCATAGAGGATGCCAGAAACTGCTCCCTTCTTGCGATCACTTCCGCAAGCTGTCTTGTGATCAGCTGTTCCTGAAATTCTTTCTTCCCCGGTCCTGCTGCTGCAATCACCTGATCTGTATCTGTGATACACACCAGATATCCAAGCGTCTGCGCCAGACTTTCCGCATATTGGTCTGCAAAATTTCCCATTTCCCCAAGCGGTGAGTATTTTTTGAGAATGATTTCTCCTTCCCGGTCGGTGAAAATTTCAAGTGCATCACCCTCACGGATACGTAGCGTGCGCCTGATTTCCTTCGGAACGACAATTCTGCCAAGATCATCGATCCGGCGGACAATTCCTGTAGCTTTCATATTGATTCTATTCCTCCTGTGTTCCACTTGTTTTCCATATTTTATTCGATATGGGTAGTATGTGGAAATACGCAGAATTTTATTACTCCGTATCCCTGAAATCTTTATTTATAATATCTTTCTTCGATCATATCCAGAAAATCCCTGTTTAAATAGTCTTCCATCTTTTTAAATGTTTCTTCGTTGCGGATCAGTCTTCCCGGCTCCTGATATTCTACCCACGCCATTGCACACCATGTAATTCCCCTGAGACACGTGATCGGAATAAAAATGTTCAGACGTTCTTCGATTCCACTCACATCAAATCTGCCATTTACCGCCTGGATATATTTTCTTGTAAAATCAGCCATCTCTTCTTCTGTCAGAATCACATCTGTTTTCCAGAAAGTTGTCGTTGGTGCAAGGAAATGCCCCAGATCCTGAACCGGATCACCATAAAGCGGCTTTTCCCAGTCAACCAGATAATTGTCTTTTCCTGCGCCATTCATCAGGAAATTTCCCGAATTCAGCTCTGTGTTAATACAGCATCTGTATCCACTATAATCCCGGATCTCATTGATCTTCTCCTGTCCCAGCTCCAGAAGACGCCGGATCTGTACTTTTTTCTTTTCTTCTCCCAGATCAGACTCGTAGTATGTCTGCACCATCTGATTACATTCATCCAGAATCGCCTGCAGTGGATTCGATGGCGATATCAGTCCATCCGTTTCTTTTACCGGAACACTGTGGATATCCGCAAGACATTCTGCCGCTTCCATCAGATTCTTCCGATAATCCAGTGCACTCCCTTCCAGAAACTCCATAACCATCACACCATACGGCAGTTCCTTCTTACTTCCATCTACAAAAACCGGCACTGGCGTCCGTCCTGAATCCGCCAGGAGCTCCAATGCATGATATTCGTATTCAATCTGATTTTCCAGATGCATCTGGCTTCCTGTATTGACACGAAGCACCAGTTTCTTTCCGGTCAGTGGGTGTACGAACCAGTAGTTGATATTATATTCGCCCTGTGCCAGTGGCTGATAGGCAATCTGAATTTCCTTCTGCTCTTCTTTCCCGATCCCGATTCCTTCCAGATAATGTTCTGTCTGTACATATTCTTTTAATCCCTGAATTCTTTCCATCTTATTCTCCCAGCCTTCCCCACTTTTTATCTTTTTCACTCATTCTGTATGGCACATCAAGCTCTGGCCATGCAACGTTGATCGTCGGATCGTTCCAGGCAATCCCGCCCTCATCATCCGGATGATAAAAATCCGTACATTTGTAGCAGAATTCTGCCTGGTCGCTCAGCACCAGAAATCCATGCGCAAATCCTTCCGGAATGTAAAACTGCTTTTTATTCTCTTCCGACAGTTCAATTCCATACCATTTTCCATAGGTGGCACTTCCTTTCCGGATATCCACCGCCACATCAAATACGGTTCCCCGGATCACCCGGACTAGCTTTCCCTGCGGATATCTCTTCTGAAAATGAAGTCCTCTCAGCACTGCTTTTCCAGAACCGGACTGATTATCCTGTACGAACTTCATCGTAAGTCCGGCTTCCTCCATATCCTTCTGATTATAAGTTTCCATAAAATATCCACGCTGATCACCATGCACCGACGGTTCGATCACGCAGAGTCCTTCGATTCCACCTGCATTTTTTTCTACCTTTATCTGTCCCATTTTCCTTTTATCCTTTTCTCTCTGCAAGAACTTCCTGCAAATATCTCTCCAGCGCATTCTTCCAGACCGGCAGTGGCTGAAATCCTTCTTCACAGATCCTTTTTCTGTCAAGTCTGCTGTTAAACGGTCTTGCTGCTTTTGAAATTCCGTATTCTGCTGTCGTAACCGGAATCACTTTTACATCTGCATATTCTTTTTCACCAAGCTTCACAGCCTGTGCGAAGATTTCTTTTGCAAAATCATACCAGCTGACATATTCTCCTTCATTAGTCACATGATAGATCCCATATCGCTTTGTCATCGACAGATTTGCAAGAAATTTTGCAAGATCTGCTGTGTAAGTCGGCGTTCCAATCTGATCACATACCACTCGAAGTTCTTTCCGTCTTTTCCCCTGCTCCAGCATGGTCTTCACGAAATTATTCCCGTTTTTCCCGAATACCCAAGCAATCCGCACAATAAAATACTCTTTCAGTTCTGCTTTCACTGCCTGTTCACCCTGTAATTTCGTTTCACCGTATCGGTTCAGCGGCGAAAACTCCTCACAATCCGATTCCCACGGTCTGCTCCCCTGTCCACCAAACACATAGTCTGTACTGATATAAACCATTTTAGCATGAATTTTCTGGCAGGCGGATGCAAGATTTGCTGTGCCCTTTCCATTAACTTCCCTTACTTTTTCATAGTTTTCCGGCTCTTCTGCCGCATCCACCGCCGTCCACGCCGCACAGTGGATCACAATATCTGGTCTAAGCTTTTTCATTACTGCCTCGACTTCGTTTCTGTCTGTGATATCCATCTTCACATAACGACCTGCTGTTTTTCTCTTTTTGCTGCCGCTTCCCGTCACTTCATATCCCCGGTTTTCCAGTTCACGTACAACATCCTTTCCAAGCTGCCCGGCAGCACCCGTCACCAAAAACTTTAGCATTTTATTTTCATTTCCTTTTCTACGATCGGTCTCCACCACTCCTGATGATTCAGATACCAGTTGATTGTTTTCTTAATTCCTTCTGCAAAAGAAGTTTCCGGAAGCCAGCCAAGCTCTCTGTGGATTTTTGACGGATCGATTGCATATCTTCTGTCATGCCCTTTCCGATCCTCCACATAAGTAATCAGCTCTTCCGGCTTTCCAAGCTCCCTGCAGATCAGCTTCACAATATCAATATTCTTCATCTCGTTATGCCCGCCGACATTGTAAATTTCCCCTTCTTTTCCGTGACGCAGGATCAGATCGATCGCCCGGCAGTGATCCTTTACATAAAGCCAGTCACGGACATTTTTCCCATCACCATAGACCGGAAGCGGCCGGTCATGAAGCGCTTCGACGATCATCAGCGGAATCAGCTTTTCCGGCAGATGATATGGTCCATAGTTGTTGGAACAACGGCTGATTGTAACCGGAAGTCCATACGTTCTGTGATAGGACTGTACCAGAAGATCTGCCGCTGCCTTGGATGCACTGTACGGACTGCTCGTATGGATCGGTGTCTCTTCTGTAAAAAACAGATCCGGCCGTTCAAGCGGAAGATCCCCATACACCTCATCCGTAGAAACCTGATGATAACGCCAGATTCCATATTTCCGGCACGCATCCATCAACACTGCCGTTCCCTTTATATTGGTATCCAGAAAGACTTCCGGATTTTCAATCGACCGGTCCACATGACTTTCCGCTGCAAAGTTAACTACTATATCCGGGTGTTCTTCCTCAAACAGCCGGTATACAGTCACCCGATCCGTCACAGATGCTTTCACAAAACGGAACGCTGGATTTTTCATTGCTACTTCCAGGGTCGACATATGCCCTGCATAAGTCAGTGCATCCAGACAGATGATTTGATCCTCCGAATGCTTTTCCATCATATAATAAATAAAGTTGCTGCCAATAAATCCGGCGCCGCCGGTAACAATGATTTTCATAAACTCTCTCCCCTGTCTAAAACAGATTCTCTCTGAACTTTCCTTCTGCTACGTCATGCAAATATTGTCCATACTGATTCTGTCTGTATTTTTCACAGACTTCCAGTAGTGCGTTTCTGGAAATCCAGCCATTCAGATAGGCAATTTCTTCCAGACATCCAATTTTCCGGTGCTGATGAGTCTCTACCGTCTTCACAAAATTGGTCGCATCTGTCAGACTCTCATGGGTGCCCGCATCCAGCCAGGTAAAGCCCTGACCCAGAAGCTCTACCCGAAGTCTTCCCTGTTCCAGATAGATCCGGTTAAGATCCGTGATCTCCAGCTCCCCGCGTCTGCTTGGTTTTAACTGTCCTGCATAATCGCTCACCCGGTTATCATAAAAATACAGACCTGTCACACAGTAATTACTTTTCGGATGTTCGGGTTTTTCCTCAATGGAAACCGCCTTGCCCTTTTCATCAAATTCCACGATACCAAACCGTTCCGGATCATCCACATAATATCCAAATATGGTTGCACCGTCTCCTCTCTCCGCTGCTTTTACCGCTTCTAAAAGACGTTTCTTAAGCCCATGCCCGGCAAACAGATTATCCCCCAGGATCATTGCCGCCGCATCATTGCCAATAAATTCTTTTCCTATTATAAACGCCTGCGCAAGACCTTCCGGTCTTTCCTGCACCGCATAGGTTAATTCGATGCCGAACTGATGCCCGTCCCCGAAAAGTTCTTCAAATCTCGGTGTATCCTGTGGTGTACTGATGATCAGGATCTCTCGAATTCCTGCACTCATAAGAACTGACAACGGATAGTAGATCATCGGCTTGTCATACACAGGTAAAAGCTGCTTGGATGTCACCATCGTAAGTGGATAGAGCCGGGTTCCTGATCCGCCTGCCAAAATAATTCCTTTCATTTTCATATCCCCGTTTTTCATTTTTATCTTTTTATTCTACCACGAAACAGCAGTTAGTTTAATAAAATCTCTCAATTATACCTATAGATTTTATCTATTTCATTTTTATATATAGATTAAAACAATTATGAAATTTTTGTGAAAACTGTTACAATGTAATCGTAACCTAATTTTGAGAGTAAGGAGGAAAAATGAAAAGAAAATTATTACCAGTATTTCTGTCTTTCGCATTACTTGCGAACGGCTCTCTGACAGCTTTTGCAACTGATTCAAGTATTGATACCGTTACAGAAAGCGATGCACAGACTACTGTTTCTGAAGATCAAGGGAATCCAGAAGAAACTACTCAGGAAGAAGTTTCTGAAGACGAAGCAGTTCCATCTGATGAATCTGATGCTATCACAGATTTCGAAACTGCATATAAAGCATATACTTTTGGTGCAAATGTAAGCAGCCCAGATGCTATTTCAGCCGATAAAAATACCGTTGCTGTTTTAGACGTTCGTTCTTCTGTAAACTATAATTTTTCTCACTTAGAGGGTTCTTTCTCAACACCTGTATTTAATGAGGGTGGCAGTATCATCCAAACTTCTGAAGATGCTACTGCAAAAGCTTTCACAGTAACTGTAACTAATAACGCAAATTTCCAGAACAAAGAGCTTTACCTTCTTTGCAACAGTGGTGCAAGAGGGGCTCGTGCTGCTGCTGTTTTATTACAACGTGCTGGATATGATACCAGTCGTATTCATACCATTACAGGCGGAGCAACAGGTCTTGAAGTTCGTTACGCATTCCTTGGAACAAACAACGCTGTAACCGGTGCTGAAGCTGTAGCTGCTGTTGATTCAAATGACGTGGTTATCGTAGATGTACGTACAAAAGAGAACTTTGCAAACGGTCATTTGAAAAACTCTCTTTCTCTTCCTGTTTTCTATCTGAATGAAGAAGGAAAACAGGTTGTAGCAGAAACCAACCAAGATCCATATGCAATAACCTTTGCTAAATATGTGCAGGATAACCCTTCTACCTTCTCAGGCAAAAAAGTATACGTCCTCTGTAACAGCGGCCAAAGAGGTGCAAAAGCCGCCACTGCATTACTTGCAGACAACGGTGTTGACAAGAACACAATCTACACCATTACCGGTGGTGCAGGCGATGAAACAGTAAAAGGTGCTTTTGTAACTGTAGACGGCTACAAATTCGTAAGCGGAACTGATGCTATTGCCGCTGCAAAAGACGGAAGTGCATACATTATTGACGTACGTTCTTCAAAAGCACAGACAAAGACAGGTACTTTGAAGGGATCTATTTCTCAGTCTCTGTTTGATGATAACAACAAACTTGACACTGCCGAAGCGGAAGCGCTTGAAAAAGCTTTCATGGAAGAAATTCCTTCAAAAATAACAGAAGACAAACCAATCTACATTATCTGCAACAGTGGTGCAAGAGGTGCGCAGAAAGCAACTCTGCTTCTTGGCAAACTTGGCTATAACACAAGCACCAAAGAAGATGGTAAAGTATACACCATTGAAAATGGTGCAAAAGGCCTGGAACTTCTGTACGCAATGTCTGGAACAGACGGAAATGCCGTAGACGGAAAAACAGCTGTTGCTCTGCGTGCAGGACCTTAGCTCCTCCACGCTCTTTCTCGAAGCGGTGGAGCGTTCGATGAATCGGCTGGGAAATTTTCTCGAATGCGACCGCGTATATCTGTTCGAGTTCGACGGCGACAGGATGAGCAACACGCACG
>ERZ839767.4728-NODE-4728-length-13375-cov-13.103904_pt1 | contig 13375 bp, 8 predicted proteins | sample MGYA00519879_ERZ839767 | MGnify/ENA primary metagenome ERZ839767 (study PRJEB31850, sample SAMEA3708852) | human gut metagenome | biome: human gut; feature: human-associated habitat; material: faeces | place: China | collected 2014 ...
GAATCCTCAGCCTGGACCATGATATGTATGTGTATTTTGCCCCGGCGTTTTATACAGCGGAACAAGCAGAGACACACCTGGTGGCGTTTCGTGTACCAGCAGGTGTTATGCTCACCATTCGCCCCGGCGTGTGGCATTGTATACGGCTTCAAATTGTTGGCCTTGGCTGTTTCTGCAATGCTGTAGAGAATCGCACTGGATTGTGCTCCTCTGGGGGTGTTGAGCATCATCCAGTTTTTGCGCCCAACTGTAAAGGGGCGGATAGCACGTTCACTTGCAGAGTTGTCAATAGGGATTTCTCCGTCACACAAGAACATTCTCAGCTGCTTTTCTTGGTTCAGGCTGTAAGCCAATCCATCACAGGTTTTCTTGCTGCCAATCTGCAAAGGGTTCTGCTCTTTTACCCATGCGAAATAAGCCTCTACCAAAGGAGCAATCTCCTTTTGGCGGCGGCGCAGACGTTCTTCTGGTGAGAAATCTTTCAGTAAGCCTTCAAGATGGTAGATCTCTGCTATTTTGGCTAGTGCCTGAGCGGCAACGGAACCTTCCTGCGGTATTGCAACTCCGCTCTTAGCACCGACTGCCTTTAAGGCATCGGAAAAGTCTCTGCGAGCATGGGCCCAGCAAAAAGCTGCTGTAATTTGCGTCTGCTCCTTTTCCAGAGCCTTGTAGCCACTGAAAGCATCCGTTTCCAGATATCCGTGAAAGTCCTCCAGAAACTCAGCGGCTACCTTGTGCCCACGCCCCGGGCTGTATTTGTACAGAACGATTTGCCGGCCCTTTTGAAACGCATTCGTTCTGTACACATGCATATAGGACTTTGTGCCGGCCGGGCGGTCATCCCGTACCACATTACAGGTAGTCTCGTCTGCCTGCACCACGTGCTGTTTGCACAATATACTTTTAAGCAGGTCATACATGAGGCTGAAATAATGCTCCGTGGAATAGATCATCCAGTTCGCCATGTTGGCGCGGGAGATGACAAGGTCGTTGCGCGCAAACTCCTGCTCCATGCGGTAGAGTGGAATGGCGTTTACATACTTCATATTCATAATGCAGGCAATAAGCGAGGATGTTGCCAGGCTCTTCTCAATAACTTCAACAGGATGCGGTGTCTGCACGACAGTCTTCTGCCTGTCCTCTTTGCGTATACCCGCATAGATTGCAATATGGTGTTCCACGCACTCCTGTCGAGCCGGCAGATATTCCACTTTCAGATATACTTTGTCCGGCAACCGCTTCCAGCCGTTTTCACCAAAGACAGAAACCAATTCTTCCTCGGGAAGCTCGTGGTTCTGTACGCGCAGGGGCAGTCTGGAGACGTTTTCTTTCTGCTTGCCGGCCTTCTTTTTGCCATGTGCTTTCTTAGCGGTTGCTTCAGGTACAGATGCATCCGCATACATTTCAGCCTCATTAAACAGGCTTACCTGCCCCAGACATTCCATCGTTTCACTTTTTCTGCCAAACCGTTTTGCGTTTGAAACCGCCAGTGCTTCCTGCATCTGCATCACCAAAGCAATCATGTCCTCTTTGGTATAGCCCTTCAATTCTTCTGCTGTAAGCTTAGTCATGGCAGTTCTCTCCATCAAAAAAGTGTTTTCTTTACATACTATTGTACTCTTTTCTGGCTATGCTGTCCAATCGAACCCCAGCCAGCATTTGGCATTTTGCCCATGCACAGCGTGCGCTGAGCTGAGGAGAGAGGCCTGTCAGGCTTCAATCCTGCTTTTCGGTCAAATCGAAAAAAGGGCCTCTACAGCAGAGGCTCTCTCGGGATGCAGACGTTTGTAGTGGGTAGAGTTTCCGCAAGGCAAAATGAATCTGGCAGAGCCGAAAATTTTACGTTTTGCCATATCCTTCAGCACAAATATTTAGGCTGCGCAGTTCGTATTGTACTGACAATACTTAGCCCGTTCATTAAATCCGAGAACTGTTTCTGCGTAAGGTCCATAACTTCCTGCCTGTCACGCGGCCACTGGAACACTCCGTTTTGCAAACGCTTCGAGAGCAGAACAAAACCGTCTCCCTCCCATACTGAGATTTTTTAAGAATTCTCAATAATTATCGAGAATTACTGAGAATTACTGAGAATTCTCAAAAGTTCTCGATAACTATATTATCGCACAGGAGTCGCCTCTTTCACAGGACGGCAATTGTTGAGCGCTTACATCTGATGTATGTGTTGAGTTGCCGAATCCTACGATGCAATATAGCGAACAGACCCCTCTCCTACATTATTTTTACTATTGGTTCGTACTATTGTCACAGACGAAGTATTTTGTTGGGAAAGGGAGTGCAGACGAAAAGTTGGACCACTTTGAGAGCTGAAATGTACGGTAATAATGGCTTACAATACAGAACAGCGTAAAGTGGCAATTGATTTGCCACTTTAATATGATTTGCAATTATCCAATGCTTCGTCTTCTGTTAGGCTGCCCCCATCATAAGTGCCTTGATGGGCATTTCCGTCGGCATCCAGCCACTTGGCGGTGATGACCGGCTGCTCGTAGGGGTAGTCGTCGGTTGCCTTCTGGTCCAGCCAATGGAACCGCACCCAAACCTGCACATGATCTTCGCCCCAGGCTTCGTACTCGCTATCCTGCACGGTGTAGTCCGCGCTCTGGTCAGACAGGCTGAAATGCAGCTTTATGTCGTGTACGCCGGCGTCCACCCAGGCCACAAACTGTTCGCAGTTCGAGTGCCGCATGACGGTCTCGGCCCTGGGGGTGCCCTCGGCGGGGGTCAGGCCCCGCATTTGGTCGGCGGGCACCATATAGTCATCGGGGGCAATGTAGTTCAGCTTGATCGTATACTAGGGGGAATACGTTTCGCTCAGGTGCTCAGCCAGCGGCAGGCCGTCGTCCTCGGCGGAGAGGTGCTCGTTCATGCGCAGCATCACAACGCCGTTGTCGCCCACGATTGCACCGCTGATCTGGCCTTCGGGCAGGTCGTACTCATGGCCGTTGCAGTCCACCAGCTCATACTGGTTCAGTTCAAGATCGGTGGAGGGTGTGCCGTAGGTCAGGGGGTTCTTGATGCGCAGGGTCAGGCCGTCGGCGATCTGTGCTTCTTCCACGTGGTAGTTGCCGTCGCCGCTGGCGAAGAAGTCCGCCTTCTGGCGGTTGGCGTTCATCACGTCAACATAGAACTGCTCGTAACTTCTCCTATCTGTTGATACAATGATATTTAGTAAAATTATGCAAAAAGCCCCCACTTTCAAAACAACATTTTCGTTTACGTTTAAAAGTGGGGGTATTGCTCCAAACTATTGCTTTTTACGTTTACAGAAGGAGATCACCCCAATTGCCACCATAAGTACAGCCAGAACAATGAATATCACTGGCAGAATCAGCGCATTTGAAGAATTCACCGTTTCACGCTGGCCATTCTCTTCGGATTCCATATTGTCCGCCGTGTCTGCCGCATCATAGGTTTCACTTGTCACGCCTGACACGACAAGTGATTGGCTGGTTTCATTTTGTTCAGCAGGTTGTTCCACCGAACTACTGTTGGAATCTCCACTACGGACTCCCGGGGCATCTTGAATCACCTCAGCCGCAGGGCTTGTTGGCTGTTCATCCATCGCAGCATTTTGTGCCGGTGTTTCAGATTGCTGTCCATCCTCCACCAGCACAGGTTCCGGTGTCGGAATCTCAACAGTCGCTCCTGTAACATTGACCTGATCTGCCGTTGCGGATGCATCCATCTGGATATCCGTTGTAGTCGTTCCGCCCACAACATCAGTAGACAAGAACGTTACCGGTTCAGCCGCTGTGGGTGACACTGCAACAAGATCTAGGGTCAATATTTCTGTTCCTTGTCCTGCTGCCGAACCTCCTGCATCGTTGTCCATGTAAACGGCAATTATCTCACCCTCGATGTAGTTATAGGACAGCTCGCTTTGCTCAATGCCACTGCCAGCACTTAGAGAAGAAAACTGAAAGCCATCGGCAATCCGCATGTCAAAACTTGCCCCTAAAATGGGTTGGTCTGTGGCATCAATTGTCAGTGACAGCTGCACGGTTTTTCCTGTTTCCACAGTAGTTTGATTGCTGTGAATCGCTAACTGTGTTGTATTGCCAGAAGCCAACGCAGGGAATGCACAGACCGTTGCAAGAAAGCCTGTAGCCAGTATACCAGCCCTTCCCAGAACCCGGATGCCCTGCTGGGGCACAACACGTTCTATCTGCGTGACGGCGTGCCCTTCGTGCGCGCCCGCATGGATGGAGGCAGCTACACCGAGAAGGAGGATACGATCCTCCCGCTGCCATAAAAAGTGCAAAAATAACCACCGCCCCGGATGTCGAATCTTTCAGCATCCGGGGCGGATTTTTGTATTGGCGCAGGGGCTTTTGGATTTTCTGTTTGCCTTCCAGCAAGGCGGCGTCCGATGTGGCGGCTTGTGTCCGCCTGCCAGGTCAGGTGCTCTATACGTTTGAAATGTTTATCGCAATTTATTTTGCTTACCTACACGCAAAAGCACATTATGGACCCGGGTTAAATTCTTCGATTCCCAGCCAACCAAAGACCATTGCCTTAGACCAAAATTTTGTCCCATTTCTGTCATAAATATTGTTGATTACTACCTTTCCTATATAATCCTTACCATTTGCAAATTGGATTTCTGACCCATCAATATATGCGCCATAAGATCCATCTTCCTCACAGTAGACGCCTACATAATTCTTACTGTCCTTGAAAACCGTAAACTGAATCTTTCCGGCATGGTCAGCGATAATGAAAAAGTCGCCTTTACCATCTGTAAGACTTGGTACTTCCGATAAACTGACGATATTATCATATCTCTTTTTTAGGCCTGTCAGCTCTTGCTTAGAACTGGCATAAGGCTCATCGTTCTTGGAAGCAACAGTAAATATAGCATACTTATTTTGCTCAGCGAATTCGTTTGTTGCGTATAGAGAAGATAGTTCCGTTTGAGCGGCCTGCGTGAGCATTCTTGTTTCGGCAATTACCTGACTTTTGCGGGCTTTGTCAATATAGCCGGTCAAAGCCGGTACAAGCAATGCGGCCAGCACAGCAAGAATTACCAATACTACAATAAGTTCTACAAGGGTAAAGCCATTCTTTTTATGCTTCACAATAGAGCTCCCTTCGCGGTTTGTTTTGGCTTGCCGGATACCAATCTTTGGTATAGCCTGCGGCTTGTGTATTCATTATAGCAGACATATTTCAAATGTCCATAGCATCACTTGTTTTTTGTCAGCTAGTATTAACCCCACACTGCAAGAGCTTGTACATTTTGCACCCGTTCTGTCTGGAACATTTATTACTTCTACCTCAAGTAAACAAGATGTACGAAATTATTCAAGCTTTTATACCAGAATCGACTCTCTTATAAGCATAAAGTGTACATCACGCCAACATGTTTTGCCCGTTCGGGCGGGGTTTGCGCAAATGTCGAATGTATGGTAAAATACAGGTAAAATCAGCTTTTTGGGGGTCATCTTATGGGCATTGTAGTCATCGGTGCGGTTTTTGTGGACATCAAGGGGTATCCGCTGTCCACCTATATTCCGGGCGGGCGCAACGCGGGCCGGGTCGAGCAGGTACACGGCGGCGTCTGCCGCAACGTGGCGGAGGACATTGCCAATGTTGAGCTGCGCCCCACCTTCGTCAGTCTGGTGGATGACACCGGCTCCGGTCAGGACGTCATTGACAAGCTGGCCCGGCACAAGGTCAACACCCGCTACATCCAGCGCATGCCGGACGGCATGGGCACCTGGCTGGCCGTGTTCAACAACGACGGCGATGTCTGCGCCGCCATCTCGAAGCGGCCCGACACGACGCCGCTGACCGCATTATTAAAGGAAAAGGGCGACGAGATCTTTTCCGACTGCGACGGCATCGCCATCGAGTTTGATCTGGAGAAGGAGACCGTCAAGCAGATTTTGCACTTCGCCAAAAAGTACCGCAAAAAGGTCTACGCCGCGGTCTCCAACATGAGCATTGCCATGGAGCGCCGCAGCCTCCTGCAGGAGATCGACTGCTTTGTCTGCAACCAGCAGGAGGCCGGGCTGATGTTCTCCGACGATTACGACCACCTGACGCCGGACGAGATGCGCGCCACGCTGGCCTCCAACGTGCGCAGCGCCAACATTCCCTGCATGGTCGTGACGATGGGTGAGCAGGGCGCCGTCTACGCCCGCGCCGACGGTGAGAGCGGCATGGTGCCCGCCAAGAAGGTCGATGTCATCGACACCACCGGCGCGGGGGATGCTTTCTTCGCCGGGACGGTCATCGGCCTGACCTACGGCAAGACGCTGGCCGAGGCCTGCGAGATCGGCAGCCGCCTGGCCGCGTCGGTCATCTGCATCTCGGAGAATGTCTGCCCGCGGTTCCGCCCGCAGGAGTTCGGGCTGGATGTGCCGGTCACAGACTGATTTTTTCGGTTTTTGGCACACATTTCCCTTATTTTTCCATTTTTCCGATTTCGCACATTTTGCCTTTTTAGCAGTTTTCTATCCGCACATTTTCGGCAAGCATGGCAGTTTCAGTGCATTTCAGTATCGGAATTTTGCGCACAGTTTTTCGAAAATTCAAAATATTTAGTTACTGTATAACCAAACATGAAAACAGACAACCTCATCCCCGCAGCCCCGCTTGACCGGCGGGAGCTTGCACCCGGCGTGCAGCTCTGCTTCACCCGGCTGGACGCACCGCTCTGCCCGCCCCCGCTGGACTGGCCGCGGCTGCTCGTCTTTGATTTCTGCCGCAGCGGACGACGCGCCATCCCGGACGGCGCACAATATGCTATCGTGACGGAGGGTCATGCCGCCGTCAGCTTTGCTGTGCCCGGCGCGGACTTCTACCTGCCCGGCAGCCAGTACGAGGCGCTGCAGCTTTTCATTGACCCCGACGCCGTGCAGGCAGACAGCTTTTTGACGCTGATGGGGCTGGAAATAGGCGGCATCGCGGATTATTTCTGCCGCGGCGGCGTCCACTGCTGCCCGATGAGCGACGCCATCACGGCCATTGTGGACGAGGTCTGGGACGACGCCGCCTACGCCGCTCCCGGCGAGCTGCGCTATGCCGCCGTGCGGCTGCTGTATGAGCTGCTGCGCCTGCCCGACGAGGCCGACACGGCCCGCTGCCCCGCGCGGCAGGTCGAATGTGTGCGCGAGGCCGAGACGCTGGTCCTGCAGGACCTCTCGGTCCGCCGCCCGGCCCGGGAGCTGGCCGACCATTTTGGTTTGAGCGAGAGCGGCTTCAAGCTGTACTGCCAGAACGTGCTGGGCGAGGGGTATCTCGCCTACTTCCGCCGCCGCCGGCTCGAAAGAGCCGCCGAGCTGCTGCGCACGACCCCCCAGCGGGTGCAGGACATCGCCGCCCGGGTCGGCTACGAGAGCCAGGGCCGCTTTGCCCAGGCGTTCTACGACCAGTTCCGCCTGACCCCGCTGGAATACCGGCGCTTGTCGAAGTAGTCCCCTTGGCCGCCTCCCTCGCAGGGGGGAGGCAAGAAAGCCATGACCCGAAAGGAGCGGAAAATTGAACAACATCACGCGCTCGATTTTCCGTGCCATTCATGAGGGGCGGTGGTTGAGCATTGAATACAAAAACCAACAGACCCAGCAGACCAAATACTGGGTCGCTATCCGCGGGCTGAACCCCAGGACCCGCACCCTGAACGTTGACGGGCTGCATCTGGGCAAGTTAAGCGTGCAGGCGCTCGACCATATCAGCATTGACCGCATCCAGACCGCCGAGGTCGTGGACGGCTCGTGGTGCCCCGTCAACCAGACGCTCATCGACGACATCCGCGACAACCCCGGGCGGTACGCGGCGCTGTTTGACAACGCCGCCAACCTGCGGGTGCTGGACTATCTGGCCGCCTGCAACCGGCTGGACGCCACGCCCTACCAGTCCAACTACAGCCTGATCCATCAAATTGACGCCGACTGCTTTGCCGATTATAAGGAGGACACGCTGGAGCTGACCGACGACCAGTTCCGTGAGCTGGTGGGCCGGTTCCAGCGCCGGGTCGAGGACCGCCGCCAGAACGCCGCCCGCCCCAGCCTGCCCACGCTGGGGCTGAACCTTATCAGTATTGACACCCGGCAGGGGCTGTACGTGCTGGCCTACCGCCCGCTGCGGCTCGACGTGAAAAAGCGTGCCCTGCGGGCCGAGCCGGAGCCGGTCATCTGCCGGGAGTTCACCGTCAACGGCAGCAAGCTGAGCATCCATCAATTTCTGGATGCTGACGACTATACGCTGCTGGACGAGTTCACGAAGCACGCCGAGACCATCAAGGACCGCATCACCCGCAGCAACCCGCGGGTGCGGGTCGATGACCTGCCCTACCTCGTCGCCATCAGCCGCGACTGCCCCGTGGACTTGGAGCATGAGTACCGCGGCATCCTTACTATGTTCGAGGATCCCTCCGGCGAGACGGCCACCGCCCCGCTGCGGGCCTTCTTCGGCGAGATGACCGCCAAGCCGCGCCGCCGCAAGTCCTACCCGCTGGCGCTGCTGAACAACAAGGTCAATCTGGACCAGCTGCTGGCCATCAACAACGCCATGCGCTATCCGCTGGCCTACGTGCAGGGCCCGCCGGGCACCGGCAAGACCAACACCATCGTCAACACGCTGACGACGGCGTTTTTCAACGAGCGCACGGTGCTTTTTTCCAGCTACAACAACCATCCCATTGACGGCGTTGTGGAAAAGCTGCAGGCCGTCACCTACCACGGCCAGACCGTGCCGTTCCCGATCCTGCGCCTTGGCAACAACGAGAAAACCGCCGAGGCCCTGCGCACCATCGACCAGCTGTTTGAGCAGTGCAAAAAAATCCCCGTACCGGAGCGGCTGCTGGACAAAAACCACGCGGACCGCACGGCCCGCGCCAAACAGCTGACCGCCCTGCTGGAACGGTATGAGCGCATCCTTGATTTGCGGGAGCGGCGGGAGACCATCCGGCGCCTGCTGGACGCCCGCGGCCAGATGAACTTCCAGTACGAGCTGCAGGCCGGGCAGCTGCCGCAGGTGGACCGTGAGCTGGCCGCCTACGGCAGCATCGACTCTGCCGACGCGCTGGCTCTGCTGGACCGCAACGAGGACGAGCTGCTGCGCTACCTCTACTACACCTCGGCCCGCTGCATCCGCCGGTTGGAGGAGCCGAAATATAACGATTTAATGAGCATCGTCCACAGCCCCGACACCGACAAGGAGCGGGTCACGCAGTTCAACAAGTACATCTCGGAGCCGGAGAACCTGAAAAAGCTGCTGCGCGTCTTTCCCATTGTGGCCACGACCTGCATCTCCGCCCACCGCCTGGGCGACCCGGAGCCGAGCTTTGACATGGTCATCATGGACGAGGCCAGCCAGTGCAGCACAGCCATGTCTCTTGTGCCCATCCTGCGCGGGGCGTCGCTGATGCTTGTGGGCGACCCGCAGCAGCTCTCGCCTGTCATTCTGCTGGACCCCGCCGACAACCGCACGCTGCGCCGCCGCTACGGTGTCACGCAGGAGTACGATTACATCGAAAACTCGATCTACAAATGCTTTCTGGCCTGCGACGCCGTCAGCGACGAGACGCTGTTGAGCTACCACTACCGGTGCAGCCCCAAGATCATCGAGTTCAACAATCGCAAATACTACAACCACAAGCTGCACATTGCCAGCCGCGAGACCGACCCCACGCCGCTCGTCTATGTGGACGTGCCCAACGACACCACCGACGAGAAAAACACCGCCCCGCAGGAGGTGCGCCGCATCGAGGCATACCTGACCGCGCACCCGGACAAGCAGGTGGGCATCATCACGCCGTTTGCGAAGCAGCGCGCCGCCATCGAGGCCATGCTGCGCGCGAAGCACTTTGAGAACGCCGCCTGCGGCACGGTGCACGCCTTTCAGGGCGACGAGAAAGACGTGGTCATCTTCTCCCTGGCGCTGACCGACCAGACCCGCCCGCGCACCTACGACTGGCTGAAAACGAACAAGGAGCTCATCAACGTGGCGACCTCCCGCGCGCGGGAGCAGCTGGTCATCCTCTCGAATCAGGCCGCGCTGGACCGCCTGCACGCCGACAGCACCGACGACGATATTTACGAGCTGGTGCAGTACGTGCGCAAAAACGGCCAGTCCGAGGTGACCGAGAAGCCCGCCGCCAGCCGTGCGCTGGGCATCAAGCCCTACAGCACCAAGACCGAGGATGCCTTTTTGGAAAATCTGAACCACGCGCTGGACAACGCCTTCCTCGACGGCAGCCGCTGCACGGTCCGCAAGGAGGTACCCATCGCCCAGGTGTTTGAGGATAACCCCGGCTGCGCCGACCTGTTCTACACCGGGCGGTTCGACTTCGTCGTCTACCAGCGGGAGGGCCGCCGCCTGATGCCGATTTTAGCCATCGAACTGGATGGCCGCGAGCACCGCGACGACCCCGCCGTCCAACGCCGTGACCGCAAGAAGGACCAGATCTGCCGCGAGCACGGCTTTGAGCTGATCCGCGTCGAGAACAGCTACGCGCGGCGGTATAATTATATCAAGAGTATTTTGATAAATTACTTCCGCAAGGTGTCGTAGCGCCCGCAAGCGGGCTCTGCCCGCTCATCCCGGCGTAAAACCGAAAAGTCCTGCCTCCCTTTCCCGGAGACAGGACTTTTTCCTTTTTACCGCCAGTGAAACGTAACCATGCCGTAAATATAAATAAACAAAATCGCACCCGGCACAAAATACCTAAAAATCAGCTTCATCCAGGGACGGACCTTCAGGCCCCTGCCGGTGTTGGCTTCGGCCACAAAATTGTCCCAGCCCCAGCCAAAGCGGTTGCAGCAGAACAGCGCCAGCACCAGCGACCCCAGCGGCAGCACATTGTTGCTGACGATGAAGTCCCAGAAGTCCAGCCACGCGCTGCCCGGCGCAAACGGCTGGAAGTGCAGCACGCTGTAGCCCAGCGCCGTCGTCAGCGCCAGCAGAAAGATGCCGACGCCGCAGACCACGCAGCCCTTCGGGCGGCTCCACCCGGTCAGCTCACGCACCATGGCAAGGATATTCTCGCAGACGCCCAGCACGGTGGACAGCGCCGCAAACACCATGAACAGGAAGAACAGCGCGCCCCACCAGCGGCCCCCGGCCATATTGCCGAACACCCCCGCCATCGTGTCAAACAGCAGACTGGGGCCTGCCGTGACCTCCAGCCCGTAGGTGAAGCACGCCGGGAAGATGATGATGCCCGCCAGCACGGCCACGAACGTGTCGAGAAAAATGACCCGCAGCGACTCGCCCATGAGCGCGTGATCCTTGCCGATGTAGCTGCCGAAGATCGCCATGCCGCCCATGCCGACGGACAGCGAGAAAAACGCCTGGTTCATGGCCGCCACGATGACCCCGCCGTCAATGGCCGAGAAATCCGGCACAAGGTAGAACCGCAGCCCCTCCGCCGCACCGGCAAACGTCAGGCTGTGCACGGCCAACACCAGCATCAGCACCAGCAGCGCGCTCATCATGTATTTGGTCACGCGCTCCAGCCCGCCCTGCAAATTAAAGCTCAGCAGCACAAACGCCGCTATAAGGACCACAAGCAGGTAGGTCACGTTCAGCCCGGGGTCGGCGATCATCTGCGCAAAGCCGAAATCCGCATTCTGCCCGGTCAGGAACTTGACAAAATAGTACAAGATCCAACCCGTGACCACCGTGTAGAACGCCATGATGGCAATGTTGCCGATGAGGCTGACGACGCCGAATACGCCCCACTTGTGGCCGGGCTTTTCCAGGCGTTGGTACATGGTAACGGGGCTGGCCTGGGCGGCGCGGCCCACGGCAAACTCCATGACCATGACGGGCAGGCCCAGCACCAGCAGGCAGAGGATGTAGAGCAGCATAAAGCTGCCGCCGCCGTTCTGGCCGCACATCCAGGGGAATTTCCAGACGTTGCCGCAGCCGATGGCGCACCCCGCCGACAGCATGATAAAGCCCAGGCGGCTGCTCAGGCGTTCGCGTTCGTTCATAAATCAGTTTTCCCTTTCGGTAGTGATTTCCGCGCAGACAATTTCCGTGCGGCCCTGGGTGCGGAACTTGTAGCCCCAGGTGCCCGTGCCACCGCTGACGATGGCATCGCAATGGTCTGCAATGTTCTTTCTGCCGTAGTTGCGCTCATTTTTGGCAACCATGCCCACCGCACCCGCAGGCCAGACCTGCCCGCCGTGGGTGTGGCCGCTCAAAATCAGGTCCGCCCCCGCCGCGGCGGCGTTCTTAAAGTCCCGCGGCTCATGGTCGAGCCAGACCGTGTAGTGGTCGTCGGGGCCGCCGGGCATAAGCTGCGCCGCCGTAAAGCGGCTGCCGTTCGTGTACAGATAATCCTTGCGGCCCACGACGCGCACACCGCAGGGCAGCAGGACGGACGTGTCCTCCAGGATGCGCACGCCCGCGGCGGCGAACCCGCGCTCCAGATCCGCGCGGCCAAAGCTCGGCTCCCGCCAGTGGTGGAACAGGTCGTGGTTGCCGAGGACGTAATACTTGCCCAGCGGCGCGTCCAGCTCGCCAAACAGCTTGCAGAAGGCGTCCAGCTCCTCCGGCTCGGTGAACTCGTCGAAAATATCGCCGGTCAGCACAAGCAGGTCGGGACGGCACGCCTCGATTTTTGCTTTCAGTTCAGGGATACGGGCGTGATCCATCGCCGCACAGGCGCGCGGGTGGACATCACTGACCTGCACGATGGTCAGCCTGCCGTTCGGCAGATTTTTCCGCGTTGTAAGGCTGTATTTTGTCGTACAGAGCCGCAGCGCACGCCGCCGCCCCCACCACATGATAAGGCCCGTCAACAGCCACGGCGTTATGCCGTCCAGCCAGATAATATGCCAAGCAGTCAGCGGTGTGCCGCCGATGCGCCGCAGCGCCAGCCCGATGGCGGTACCGATGCAGTAGAACGTCACAAGATGTCCGGCAAACACGATGCCCAGCCCGAGCGGGTCGCGGCTGATATACGCCAGCACGCCCATCAGCACAAGCGGCAGTCCGTAATACAGCACCGGCCACCGGGCCACCAGCTGTAAGGGCGGCAGCTGCAAAAAGTTCAGGTACAGCAAAGCATCCAGCGCCACCTGCCCGAGGCGCGGAAGAACGAATTGGAAGAAAGGATGATACATGGTTGACGCCTTTGTTCGGTAAGAGTGCCTCCCCCCTGGGGGAAGGTGTCTGCGGGCGGGGCCGCAGACGGATGAGAGGAAGCCTTTTTAACAAAAACACCCCCGCACCTCGCGGTACGGGGGCTGAAATTTAATTTTTACTGCTCCTTCGCCTTGATGGCCGCGTCAATCGCGCGGGCAGCCTCTTTACCGGCGCCCATCGCCAGAATGACGGTGGCTGCACCGGTAACGGCATCGCCGCCGGCGTAGACCATCGGGCGGCTCGTCAGGCCGTC
>ERZ839767.4737-NODE-4737-length-13357-cov-3.479552_pt1 | contig 13357 bp, 17 predicted proteins | sample MGYA00519879_ERZ839767 | MGnify/ENA primary metagenome ERZ839767 (study PRJEB31850, sample SAMEA3708852) | human gut metagenome | biome: human gut; feature: human-associated habitat; material: faeces | place: China | collected 2014 ...
TCTGTCTCATCATGCGGGATGAACCGCGTCAGCACGCCGAGCGTGAGGCTCGCGAGGGTGAGCGACACAAAAATTATGACTCCCGCCCGAACGCTTCCGAGCATACCCGCGCCGACTCCGCCGATAACAAACGCCGGACCCGCGTTGACGCAGAACAGGGTCATTCTCTGCGCGTCGCTCTGCGAGATGCGCCCGTCGGAAAAGAGCGCGGCGGTCATTCCCGCACCGACGGGGTAGCCCGCGACAAAGCTCATGCACGCCGCCGCGCCCGCGCTCCCGGGCAGGGCGAAAAGAACCCGCACGGGCTTTTGGAGAAATTTTCCGAGATAGCCGCATAGCCCCGAGCGCACGAAAAAAGCGGAGAGCACGCAGAACGGATAGAGCGACGGCACGGCGCTCGAAGCGCAGATAAGAAGCCCTTTTTTTACTCCCGCCGCGCTGACCGACGGCATGGCGACAATGAGCGCGGCTGCCGATAAAGTCGCCGCCAAAAGCGGCAGACGGCGCAGAGCCTTTTTAAAATACTCTCTCATGTCATCACCCCTCAGTCATATTGATATTCACCCTGCGTTCTTTTTATTGCCGGGGGAGCATACATTATTTGGGAAAAGAGGGATGCACATGCCAAAACGCAGAGAGAGCGGGAAGATGCGCTCGGCGGCGGACATGATAAAAAAGATAAACGCGCTCGACTCGTCGAGAAAATATTCGCAGGTGCATGTCGAATTTTTCGGCAGGCGGGAGGCGAGCATAGACGGACTCTACGGCGTGCTCGAATATGACGGCGAGCGGATACGCCTGAGCGCCGGCAAAGAAGAGATAATTTTCTGCGGCAAAGGGCTCAGCATAGATGTTTTCGACCTCGGTCAGGCGGTCATACACGGGGAAATAATGAGCATGGAATTCTGCAAATAGGGGGCGGGAATATTTCTGATGTATTTAATTTTCTGCGCGGCTATGTCTGCATGAGGGCAAGCGGGGGATTCCCGGAACGCTTTCTGAATCTATGCTCGCGCGGAAATATTCCGTATTGGGATGTCTGCTGCACAAACGGCGTCGTTTTCGCGCGCACGACGCCCGAGGGCTACCGCATGATGCGCCCCTGCGCCAAAAAAGCGGGCATGCGCATGAAAATAGTCAAGAAGAGCGGTCTGCCTTTTCTGCTGTCAAAGAACCGCGTCCATGCAGGGCTTGCAGTCGGCGCGGTGTTCTTTATATTGATAACGGCGGCGCTCTCCGGGCGGATATGGACTGTCAATGTGACGGGCTGCGAGACAGTGCCGGAAGAGAATATAAGAGAGACGGTCGAGCGCTTCGGCGTCTATCCGGGAATGAGAAAAAAGCAGCTCGACACGCACACGGTCGCCGAGGAGGCGATGTCCGCTCTGCCGGATGTTTCGTGGCTGTCTGTTAATATAGTCGGTTGTTCGGTCAATGTCGATGTGCGCGAGGGAGTCGGCAAGAGTGTCAAAAAAAATGATGCGCCGTGCGATATAGTCGCCGCGGCGGACGGGCAGATACAGACTCTCGAAATTTTCAGCGGCACTGCGATGCAGGAGCGAAACGCCGCCGTTTTAAAGGGCGACACGATAATCAGCGGAATCGTCGAAAACCGCGACGGCGGCATGAGCATGCGCCACGCCGCGGGGTATATCACCGCGCTGACAAAGCATACTTTTTCGACCTCTTCGCACAGCCTGCCGTCAAAGAAAATAAGCGATGTCAAGTCGCGTTACACTCTGCTGTTCTTTTCGCTTAAAATACCCCTCGGCTCGCGTATAGACCCGGATTTTACCGAGGACAGATTCCTGACCCTCGGCGGTGAGAAGCTCCCGATAGGCATAAGAGCCGAGCGGAAATATATATTCGCGCCCGCAGACGCGACGGACGACAGCCTCTCCAATCTTATCACGCTTGAGGAGCACTTCTATAAATCTTCAAATAATCTGCGCGATATGCTCGTGATGAGCCGCACGACGACCGAGCGGCAGTCCGACGGCAGAGCAGTGTTTTTCAGCGAATACGGCTGCCTGCAAAATATCGGCGAGGAGAGAAGAATAGAGGCGGGGGAATGAATATGCATCGCCATTTTATTCGGACGATGCATATGACGAAACTTTTTTTATTCTAATGGGTTTATTGAATTCTTTAGCATATTCTATTAAAGAGGCAGTCCCGCGGCTTTGGTAATCCCAAAAACAGATAACATAATCTGCGGACATTATCATTGTTCGGTTCCTTATTGGACCGGCGGCTTTTCCGTAAAGCTGCCACTTTGCAGGATGACGCTCAACAGCATATCCGTTACTAATGGCGTACCTCTCTCCAAGTGCATCGGCACCGCGACATCCGCCGGAAACGAAAACCAGATTATACTCTTTTCTAATTCGGCATATGCAAAAGTTTATATACGACTCTGCTTCCTGATAATTGTGATAATTTCTGCTTCCAGCAACAATGATTCGCTTAATCATAGCCTCACCAAACATATTCTACTATTAAATAATAGTAAAATCAATACTATTTTTTGATAGTAGATATACTAAAAATGAGGTGAGGCTCTTGTATTATCCGCGATTAAGAGATCTGCGCGAAGATCACGATATGGTTCAAAAAGAGGTTGCCGCTTTTCTCGGAATCGATCAGCGGGTATACAGCAACTATGAGACGGGCAAGCGCGAGATACCGACGCGGTTTGTTGTGTCCCTTGCGCGGCTCTATAACACCTCGACCGACTACATTCTCGGTATGACAAACGAGACAAGACCGTATAAATAACAGGCTCGATGTGCGAACACCGAGCCTGCTTTTATTTTCCCTTGATGTCCGAGGGCTTTATGTTTATCGTCACATAGTCGCCGTATTTCAGCTGGGCGGTCGTGGTATTTGTCGGTATCTCGAAGATGAGATATCCGTCTATCGAGAGTCCCGCCGTCACGGGTGACGAGGATATGCGCTTGTAGCCCGAGAGAAAACGGCTGTCCTGCGCTATGCCGTTGACAACAAAATCGGTCTTTTCATTGAGGCTTTCTTCCTCGCTGAGATTGTTCGTCAGCACGAGATGAACCGCAACATATCTGTAGCCCTTCTGTACCGTCCACGGGTAGCTGTCGACTTCCTTTATATCGTCGCACAGCACGGTGTACATGGGCGTGACCGCCTTTTCGCCGAAGTTCACTTCGACCTTTTCGGGCACTGCTTCCGTCTCTTCGTAGTCGGAGAATTTTTCGGAGACAACTCCCGAAAGCAGATCGTCAACACTGCCGCCCGAAATCTGGCGAATCACCGAAAAGGCGATAGATAGTATTATTATCAGCGCAATTACAACTATCGGGATGAGGCATCCCGCTTTCAGCGCGCGTGAATTTCTGACTGAATGTGCGCGCCCCGTGACATTCGTCACCGCGTCGAGTATCATCTTGCCGCGCTCGGCTTCTATCCGCTCCTGTTCGAGCTTGTGCTGCTTTTCGCGCGCCTCGCGCTCATAGGCTTCTTTTTTCTTCTGAGCCTCGCGCAGCTCTGCCTCCTTTGCCTTTCGGCTGTCCGCCAGCGGCGCGCCGCAGTTGGGGCAGGTGTCGTTCTTTTCGGCGTCGACGACCGATTCGCAGTATTCGCAGGTTACCTTCATCTTTTCTCCTCAATTCTTGCTCTTTGAGTTATCGTAGCATATTGCGCCGCCGTTTTCAAGTCCCGATAAGATTATATAAAAATAACGCGGCGCACACCGTTTGATGTGCGCCGCGAATGTGTGTGGTTTTTATGCGAAGAATTATTTGCCGAAGTATCTCTTGAGAAGTCCTGCAAAAGCCTTGCCGTGTCTCGCCTCGTCGCGAGCCATCTCATGGACTGTGTCGTGGATAGCGTCGAGACCCTTTGCCTTTGCAAGCTTTGCAAGCTCGGTCTTGCCGAGGGTAGCGCCGTTCTCCGCCTCAACTCTCATCTCAAGGTTCTTCTTCGTCGAGTCGGTCACGACCTCGCCGAGGAGCTCGGCGAACTTGGCGGCGTGCTCAGCCTCTTCGTAAGCTGCCTTCTCCCAGTAGAGACCGATCTCGGGATAGCCCTCTCTGTGTGCGACTCTCGCCATTGCAAGATACATGCCGACCTCGCTGCACTCGCCTGCGAAGTTGTCTCTGAGTCCCTGGAGGATCTCGGGATCAACGTCTTTTGCAACGCCGACAACGTGCTCGGAAGCCCAGGTCATGCCTTCGTCCTGCTTGATAAACTTGGAGCCGTCAGCTCCGCAGAGGGGGCACTTGAAGCCCTCCGGAACAGAATCGCCTTCATAAACATAACCGCAAACGGGACATACGAATTTCATAATGATTTCTCCTTTACACTTTAAAAATTATTTTTATTGTAAAACTCCGGCGTCGTCATCCTCCGCCGTGTTTTGCTGACAATCGGGACAGAGTCCGTAATAGATGATCTTCTTGTGCCGCACGAGCAGCCCGAGCTCGGAAATATCTTCGGGCAGTCCGCGTTCAACTCCAAGATCAATTATCTTCGAGCATCGCTCGCAGATGAAGTGGCTGTGAGAGTCGGTGTTGCCGTCATAGTGGATGCTCTTGTCGAGCGTCTCGAGCGTCGTTATCAGCCCCATATCACTGAGCAGGCTCAGATTGCGGTAGACGGTGCCGAGGCTTATCTTCGGCAGCTCGGCGCGCACACGCGAATATATCGTGTCCGCAGTCGGGTGATCGCGAGCCGCTTTTACGACTTTTAGAACAGTATCACGCTGTGACGAATATCTCATATTGCTTCCTCTCAGTTCATAATCAGTAATGATTACTGTTATTAGTATATCATACTTTCTCTGTTTGTCAACACTTTTTTAAAAAATTTTTTAGGGCGTGATCCGATTTGTTGTGAAATATCTGATACCGAGAGAATAGAGGTGCTTCAGAGTGTCGGTGTTGTCTATCGTCCACGCGGCGAGCGGGATGCCTGCGTCAATGGCGGCGTTTATCACGCTGTCGGTGTTCTTCGCGTTGTTGCCGTTGAATGCCGCGCGCATATTGCCGTGATTTTTGCAAAAGTCAACGGCCTCGTCCGAAAGCTCGCTTGTCAGCAGCCAATAGGTCTGCTCGGGGCACTTCTTATATAATGTGTCGATTATATCCTTGTCAAACGAGATAACAATCGTGCTCCTGCCCCTCGCGGCGTAGTCTTTGAAGAACTCAACGAGCGAGTCGAGATTGTCTTTGCCGATGCTCTTTATTTCAATCATGGGCTTTACATCGGGATAGTATTCGTCGAGCAGAGCCATCGTCTCTTCGAATGTGGGGAGCCTTAGGTCGGTGTAGTTCTCTATATTCGCGCCGTTGTCGATTTTCAGCGCGCTGACTTCGTCGAGTGTATATTTGTTTATCTTGCCGTGACCGTTCGTCGTGCGCTTGAGATCGTCGTCGTGCATGACTATCCACTTGCCGTCGGAGGTCGGCTCGATATCGAACTCGACATAGTTATACTTCGCTTCGCACGCCGCCTTGAAAGCGGGGAGGGTGTTCTCCGGCTCGATTGCGCTCAGACCCCTGTGCGCCGTGAGCGTTATTTCATCGAGGTTTATCCCGCTGACGCTCTTTATCGAGACGGTCTCCTTCGGGCGGATCTTCTTCGTGTGGAACTTCGCGAACAGTCCGCCCGCAATGCCCGCTATCGCGACGGCGCAGAGCACGCAGATAAGTATCTTTGTTTTCTTCTTCATCATTTTTCTCCCTGTTTAAGTATTATTATTGTCAGCCCGGAGTTGTCGCCCGGGCGAATTTCCTTTATTCTTTTTGATTCGAGCCCGCTTCGCACGAGGGACTGCAAAACCGTGCCGCCGTTGAAGCCGTGGATTATCTCAAGGCGCGTTATATCCGCCGAGCCGTTTTCGATTAGAGACTCGAGCCGGAATTTTGCTTCACGCTCGCGCATGCCGTGAATGTCAACACAAAGCGTGGAGCTGGTTTTTCTCGTTATCTTCATTTTTGTCTCCGATTTTTTATTTTATTATATATAGTATAAATCACATAAATTTAAAAGTAAAATGAATTTTCTTCTTATTTTGTTATCCGGAGGAATTTTACGGAAAATCAGGGAAATAATATCCTCAAAAAATGGGCGGTGACAAAAAAATGAAGGATTCACAGATAAGAGTGTGCGGAAGGGCGGCGCAGACGGACTCGGGAGCGGGCGGCGCCGTTATGTTCGGCTGCCTCGCGGCGGCGGCTGTCGCCGGGGGATTCATGACCGCCGGGGCGCGGCTCCTGCTCAATGCCTCCGCGGTGACCTCCGCGCTATCTTCCGTGTCGAAGCTGCTCAGCCCTGCCGTCAATGCGGCGGCGTGCATTTTGCTGACCATAGCCGTCTCGGCTCTCATTGCGCCGCTGCGGCAGGGGATGAAGCGGTATTTCCTGCTCGGCGCGCTGGGGCAAAAACGCCGCGCCGCCGAATGTACCGCGGCGTTTCGCGGCAAACGCGCTTTTTCTGCGCTCCGCCTGCATATCGTGCTCGCGGCGCTGAACCTCGTTTTGTGGATATTCTTTCTCCTGCCGGGTGCGGCTCTCGCGGCGGGCGGGATATATATGCTTCTCTCGTCAACTGTCGGCATTCTGACGATAGCTGCCGTGCTCACAGGGAGCATACTCATGCTTATATCGGGCTGCATATTCTGCTCCGGCGCGCGTCAGGCGTGGTCTGCGGCGGAGTATATTCTCGCCGCCGATCCGGATGTTTCAATAAAACAGGCTCTGCGCCAAAGCCGCGATATCATGCGCGGGCACTGCCGCGCTTTCGCCCGATTCAAGGCGGGATTTATTCTCTGGTTTCTCAGCTGCGTATTAATTCTGCCTGCATTTTTTGTCGTCCCGTATTACGGCCAGTCCTGCGCGGTGTGGATGACGGAGACCTTGGATTTCAAAAATAAAGTTCTCCGAAAATAAATCGATTTGACAAAGATATACAAAAATATGTTGATTATCCGCCATGAATTTGGTATTATATTCCGTGAAATAAATCGGGCGCGGTAATCCGCCCCGGAACGGAGGACATACAATTGGAAAAGAAAAAGCTCGGAGGGCGGATTCTCTTCAACATCATCCTGTTCGGCTTCATCGGGCAGGTCGCGTGGGCTGTTGAGAACGTCTACTTCAACACATTCCTGTTCAACTACATCGGAGGCACAGCCGATGATATAGCGAAGATGGTCGCCGCGTCTGCGATAGCCGCAGTTGTGACCACATTCATCATGGGTACTCTCAGCGACAAGCTCGACCGCCGCAAAATCTTCATCAGCGGCGGCTACATAATCTGGGGCTTCACTGTCGCCGTGTTCGCATTCATCTCGCGCGAGAATATCGGAAAGCTCTTCAATATCTCCGATACCTCCAAGGTCGTCGCCGCAACGGTCTGCGTCGTTATCATCATGGACTGCGTCATGACCTTCTTCGGCTCAACCTCGAACGACGCCGCGTTCAACGCGTGGGTCACCGATGTCACCGTCCCCGAAAACCGCGGCACTGCCGAAGCCGTTCTGGCGCTTCTGCCCGTGTTCGCAACCGTTATAGTTACCGTCGCTTTCGGCGTCGGCGTTGAGGCGGCAGGCTCGGCGCGCTCGTCACAATATGCGGAATCATCGGTCTGTTCTCGGTCAAGGATCCGCGCAAGGGCGTAAAACAGAGCACAAACTATTTCAGCGATCTTATCTACGGCTTCCGTCCGTCGGTTATAAAAAACAACGCGGCGCTCTATCTCTGCCTCGCGTCCGCCTGCATCTTCAACACCGCAGTTCAGGTGTTCATGCCCTACATATTCATCTATGTTCAGCACTATCTCAAGTTTGACCTCAACACCTTCCAGATAACCACGCCTATAATCATCGGCGGCGCGGCGGCTGTTGTCGGTCTCGTCGTTGTAACTATCCTGCTCGGCAAGCTTCTCGACAAGGTCGGTAAGAGAATATTCGTCTTCCCCGCAGTTCTTCTCTTCGTCGCGGGACTCGTTGCCGTTTTCTTTGCAAAGACTCTTCTCACTTTCGTGCTCTTTGCGCTCATTATGATCCTCGGCTACGGTCTTCTTATGATAATCCTCAACGCTACAGTGCGCGATTACACTCCCGAGGATAAGGTCGGTCAGTTCCAGGGCGTCAGACTTCTGTTCACCGTCACTCTGCCCATGATAATCGGCCCGAAGGTCGGCAGCTGGACTATTTCCGAGTTCTCCGGCAGATATGAGCTGGGCACCATGCTCAACGAATACGGCGAGAGCACCCTCGTCCCGATCCCGACGATATTCCTCGTCTCCGCTATAATCGCGGTGCTTATAATCGTGCCGCTTATCTTCCTTGCAAAAGTCACCAAGGAGAAGAAGGCATGAAGAGAATAATATCTGCCATTCTCTGCGTTGTTATGTTGCTGTGCATCCTGCCGATGTCGGTCTTCGCACAAGATAAGGCAACGCCGCTGATACTCGTTCAGGGCTATTCCGGTCCCTCGCTGTTCTATGACCTCGGCGGCGAAAACGAGCATCAGGTCTGGGGCATCAATATGGATGACCTCAAAAAGATAGTTATAGCCCGTATCCCCGAGCTCGCAGGCGGTCTTGCCGGAGCGGCGTTCGGCGATTATGAAAGGCTCGTTAAAGTCGTAGGCGAGGCGGGAGTCGAGCTGCTCGAACCCCTGCGCTGCAACCCGGACGGCACTTCTAAATATGATCTTTCAGTCTATCCCGAGGGCGCGGCGAACACCCGCGCATCCGTCCTCAAGGCAAAGGGTGAGGATAAATACATAGCCGAAAAAGAGATCTCCGCCGATCTCATCGAGCGCATCGGCGCGGAGAACCACTTCACCTTCACCGAGGACTGGCGCATGGGTCAGGTCGAAAACGCCGCCAAGCTCGACAAGTTCATCCAGGAAGTGAAGGAGCTCACCGGAAGCCGGAAAGTCAATCTCTACGGACTCAGCCACGGCGGCCAGCTGACCGCGACATATCTCTATTATTACGGCGCAAAGGGCGATGTTGACCGCGCGATAATGGACGCTCCCGCGACCTGCGGCACTCAGCTCGTCGTTGACCTGTTCGAGGGCAACATCCATTTCGATGTCGCGACTCTTATCGAATATGTCGAGATAGGCTTCCGCAAGGAATATGAATACGAGTGGCTCGTCGAGGCATTCGGCTTCGACCGCCTCAATCAGGCATTCAACGATATCATTCATCAGTATCTGCTCGATATAGTCATTAACTTCGGCAGTGTCTGGGATTTCGTTCCCCCCGACAAGTACGAGGAGTTCAAGGCAAAATATCTCGATCCCGTCGAGAATGCCGAATTGATAGCCAAGAGCGACGAGATGCACTACAACGCCATGGCTCACATGAGCGAGGGCTTGAAGCACGCTCAGGACGCAGGTACAAAGATAGCGATAATCGCGAACACCGAGCACGATATCGGCACAAGCACCGGAGTCAATTCCGACTATATTATTGATGTACACTCGGCGTCCGGCGCATACTGCGCCCCGTTCGGCGAGAAGTTCCCTGCGGACTACAAAAAGCAGAACACGGTCTGCGATGACCCGACTCACTGGCACATCTCACCCGAGCGCGATATCGACGCGAGCTGCGCGTATCTGCCCGAAAACACCTGGTTCGTCAACGGTCAGTTCCACGGAATGTGTCCGTGGGACAGATACACGAGAAATTTCTATCTGACGTTCTTCTTCACGGACAGAATAACGGATGTCTATTCCGATCCCGAGTTCCCGCAGTTCAACCTCGGTCAGAATCCCGCGAACGGACTCTATGTCAAATTCGACAAGTCCCCGTCGGGCTTCCACACATCGAAAGACACCGCGCTGACTATAGAGAGCCTCTCGGAGCAGTACGACACCGAGATAATCAGCGTCAAGGCGGACGGCATGGATGTTGATCTCTCGGCGAAGAACGGAACCGTTCTTAAAGTCGGCGAGAGCTGCAAGATAGATTTCAAAAAGCACTCCATGCCGAAGAGCACCGAGCCGTTCACCGTAACGGTCGTCTATTCGCTCAAGAACGGTCAGGTGCCGTTTGTCAAGAGCCGCACATTTACATTTACGGCGATGAGCGACAGCGAGTATGACAACTATGTGTTCCTCTCAGGCAAGAAAAATACGCCCGGCAGCGCGGCAAACGGCGACGGAAAAACTCCGTTGACCCCGCAGACCGGCGCGCCGATAGCGGTTTCCGCAATAACCCTCCTTGCCGGCGCGGCAATGCTGCCGATAGCCGGAAAGAAGAGAAAGAAATAATATCAAAAGCTCAGGCGCGGCATATGATTGCTGTGCCTGAGCTTGGTTTACACTGTATGAGAGGCAAGTTGAGATGAATATCTGCGACAGATAATTGCCGCAATAGTGCAAATCGGCACAGCTGCATAGATTTATTACTTTAAGCAAAATAACCCCTCAGTCTCGGCTTACGCCGAGCCGGCTCCCCTGCAGGGGAGCCTAAATAGATTCTGCGATAAATCTCAATTTATCTGTCTAAGCTGACAAGCAAACATAAAAAACCGACCGCACAAGCTTGCTGCGGTCGGTTACTGTCATACAGACATCTTTTTTATTTATTTCAGCTTTCCGTGTTCATTGAGAAAATCTTCGGTCAGCTGCGCCGCGTATGCGACGAGCTCGGGGCACGGGCGCTTTTTATAGTCCGCGGTGTTTCTCGGCTCGGGATCGGGGCCGGGCTGAGTTTTCACTCCCGCGAGCAGTTCGCGGCAGATTATCGAGCCCTCGCTCTCTTTGAACTTGTCCGCAAGGGCGCGGACATATGAGTAGAGTTCTTTCTTTGCCTGCGCGCCGTCGGGTTCGTCATAGCCGAAGAAGAGACCTATCGCCATGAACATTCCGCTGACTCCGCCGCAGACCTCACGCATTCTGCCCATTCCGCCGCCAAACGGCGCAGAGAGCCTGAGCGCGGTTTTGACATCGAGTCCCGCATCCTCCGCAAACGCGCCGAGCACCGCCTGAGAGCAGTTGTATCCATCGTTGAAAAGCTCGCGCGCCTTGTCCGCGTGACCAGTTTTCATTTTAACGCACTTCCCTTTACTGAGGATTTTTCTCGCCCTTGTAGGTGTCGCTTATTTTCTGCCTCGCGTCCCTGACTTCGTTTATGCTCGCGACAAGAGCCTTGTCCGCGCTGCGCAGGACGCTGTCGGCGAAGTTGCTCGCGGCCTCGCGGATATCCGCAGACCACTTCTTCGCCCTCGCGAGAGTCTCATTCGACTCCGCGTTAGCCTTTTTGACTATATCATCCGCCTGTCGAGTTGCGTTGGAGAGCATCTCTTCCGCTCTAGCTATCGCGGAGTTGACTCGCTCGGTTGCCTCGTTCTGCGAATTGACCTTGAGCTGCGACGCATATGCGCGCGCCTGAGCGGTTATCTCGTTCTCGTCGAGAAGCTTGTTTGCCGTCTGCTGAGCCTTTTCAACTATCGCCGCCGCGTCGGACTTTGCCTTTGCAACGGTCTCTTCGGCAAGCTTATTAGCGCTGTCGATGGTCTTCTGAGCGTTGGCATTGGCGGCTGAGATTATCTGCTCGCTCTTCGCCTCGGTCTTTTCCACAAGAGTCTGCGCCTTCTCCTGAGCGCGGGCAACGGATGCCGCCGCGTCGCTCTTCGCCTTTTCGATTATCTCGCTGCGGTTGGCGGTTATCGACTTTGCCTGGTCGACCTCCTCGGGGATTATCTCGCGCAGCTGCGCGATGCACTCGCGTATCTCCTCGGCGTTGACCGCAGTCTTTTTGGAAAGCGTTATCTTTGTGCCGCTGTCGAGAATGTTCTCTATCTGCTCCAGAAGGGAATCTATGTTCATTTTGAAGCGCTCCTCTCTCTTATTCTTTTGACAATATCATCATGCACCTCGGGCGGGACAAAGTCCGAGATGTCCCCGCCGAACTCGCAGACCTGCTTGACGACGCTCGACGAGAGGTACATGTAATCCGAATTCGCCGTTATGAAAACGGTCTCGATATTCGGATTGAGTTTCTTGTTTGTCAGCGCCTGCTGGAATTCGTAGTCGAAATCCGAGACGGCGCGCAGACCCTTGACTATCGCTACAGCACCCTTTTCCTGGGCATATGCGGCAAGAAGTCCGTCGTGCATATCGACAACAACATTGTCGAGATCCTTGACGCATCTTGTTATGAGCCCAACGCGCTCTATCGCGCTGAAATATGAATTGGGCTTATGATAGTTGTGCATGACGACGACTATGACCCTGTCAAACATGCTCGCGGTGCGCCTGATTATATCAAGATGACCCTTGGTGACGGGGTCGAAGCTGCCGGGGCATATGGCTATTTTCATTCGTCCTCACCCTCCTTGCGGTAAACGGTGATTTTTATCTTTCCGTAGCGGTAGCTGCGATGGAATTTAAGCTCGCCGAAGCTCTCGGGCAGCTCCGAATCGACAGTAGTCTCGCATATTGCGCAGCCGCCGGCGGCAACAACATCGGAGAGCAGCTTCATCGAATCGACTACGAGTGAGCTCGCATATGGCGGATCGAGGAATACTATATCAAACTTGTCCTTCGTCAGCTTCAAGAACGAGAGCGCGTCGGTCTGAACGACCTTTGCGTTGTCGCCGAGCTTCGTGTGTTCGAGATTATATTTGACGGCGCTCAATGAGTCCTTCAACATATCGACAAATGTTGCCGACGCAGCGCCGCGGCTAAGAGCCTCGATGCCGAGCTGACCCGAGCCTGCAAACAGATCGAGCACGCGCCTGCCCTCTATCTCAAACTGTATTATGCTGAAAACGGCCTCTTTGACGCGGTCGGTAGTCGGGCGGACATCCTCGCCCTCGAGCGTTCTGAGAACTCTGCCGCGTGCCGTGCCTGTTATAACTCTCATATCATCAGTTCCTTTATACTGCATTTATCTTTTCAATCTGCGGTTTTGCCGCACTGTTATACATATTATTACATTTATACGCGCCCGTGTCAAGATTCTGAATGCAGAGCGTCGTATATAGTCTGCGCCATGGAGTCGGAGATACCCAACACATTTTTGAGCTCGTCAACACCGGCATTTTTTATGGCGGCCACGGTCTTGAAATGCCGCAGGAGTGCCTTCGCCCGCGACGGTCCGACGCCGGGGATATCCGTCAATGTACTCGAGAGCGCGGAAGCCTTGTGCTTCTGCCTGTGATAGGTCACGGCGAAGCGGTGAACTTCCTCCTGTATTTCCGCAACGAGAGTGAACGCGCGGCGTTTTGAAGTGAACGCTATCTCGCCGCCGGATTTCGCTATCGCGCGCGTGCGATGGCTGCCGTCCTTGACCATTCCGAAAAGTGGGATGTTTTCAAGCCCGTGCTTTTTGAGTATCGGCTCGACTGCCGAAACCT
>ERZ839767.4738-NODE-4738-length-13357-cov-2.615171_pt1 | contig 13357 bp, 13 predicted proteins | sample MGYA00519879_ERZ839767 | MGnify/ENA primary metagenome ERZ839767 (study PRJEB31850, sample SAMEA3708852) | human gut metagenome | biome: human gut; feature: human-associated habitat; material: faeces | place: China | collected 2014 ...
TGTGCAAAGGTATGAATTATTTTTATATCCACAAGACATATATTTTTTTATAAAAATTGATTTTCAAAGTATTAAATATTTTTTAACATGAGGTTAAAAAACACATAATGATGACTAGAAAAAACGATCGTTTTTTCTAGTCATTTTTCGTTAGCACACACATGTGACTGACGAACTTTGTCGTGTCCAATAACTAGTATTAATGTAATGGCTTACCTACTTATTACTTTATCGTTATTCATATCAATAATCCTTTCAAGGCTTATTATTCCGCGTATTCTGGTAGTTGCACACCGAAAAAAACTGTTCGATATACCTGATGAACGAAAAGTCCATAGTGGAGTAATTCCCCGATTGGGTGGTGTTTCATTTGTTCCCACCATCCTGTTTTCGTTAGCTTTTGTCACCGGATTAAGGTATATTGTCGGGCTTGAAATAGCCATTGACAAGCTTAATTTCATAATTCCCGAATTTTACTTCATGGTCTGTGGTCTGATGTTATTGTATTTATCAGGTATAAAAGACGATTTGGTAGGACTACGCTATCGAAGCAAATTCATCATACAGACCATAGTCGCCTGCTTCATTCCTCTGTCAGGCCTGTGGATCAACAACCTGTACGGCCTTTTCGGTATCCACGAACTTACACCCTGGCTAGGCATCCCCTTCACTATCTTCCTAACCGTTTTCATTGTCAATGCCATTAATCTGATAGACGGTATTGACGGTCTGGCATCAGGGCTAAGTAGCATATCGTTGCTCGCACTCGGTAGCCTGTACATCTATTACGAACAATGGGTCTATGCCATGTTTGCTTTTTCCACATTGGGGGTGTTACTTCCTTTCTTCTATTATAATGTATTCGGACAGGCCGACCGTTGCAAAAAAATATTCATGGGCGATACCGGTAGCCTGACATTAGGCTACATACTTGCCTTTTTAGCCATCGCTTATACCAACAACAATTCCGAAAGAGCTCCTTATACCGAAGGAGCCATCGTCGTTGCCTTTTCAACATTGATTGTTCCCATATTCGATGTGTTCCGGGTCATATTGGTACGTGCCCGAAATCATAAAGGGTTATTCAATGCAGACAGAAACCATATACATCATAAATTTTTGGATATGGGCTTCAGTCCGCGCAAAGCAATGATCAGCATATTGGCGATGGCATTAGCTTTCAGTGTCATCAATATGACATTAATATCCTATGTAAATAACAATGTTTTGTTTATAATGGATATTGTTGTTTGGGTTGGGTTGAATTTGTGGTTTGATCGGATTAGGGACAGGAAGCAAAAACTGAAGAAAAGAATTTAAGCCACCAGAAATTAGTTCGGATAGTAGAAAAACCGAAAAGGTTATGTCGAATGAAATTAGGTGGACATTTATGCGCAAGTTTGGTATACATTATTTATCTTTGCGTCAAGTGAAAAAATATAATGCCATAAAATTTATGAGAACGGATGTGTTAAATCGAATAAAAGAGACCTTGCGTAAGGTCGTACCGACTGGAGGCCATGCTTTTTTGTATGGCTCGCAAGCAAGAAACGAAGCACGTCCGGATTCGGATTGGGATATATTGATCTTGTTGGACAAACCGAAAATCGAGGCGGAGGATTATGACAAGGTATCTTATCCTTTGGTGGAGCTAGGCTGGTCGTTAAACGAGTGCGTCAGCCCGGTACTTTACACCTTGAAAGATTGGATGAAATACCACTTCTCCCCCTTTGTTCACAACGTAAAAGATGAGGGAATACGATTGCTATGAGTTTAAGTACAGAAGATATAACAGCAGTTGTCGCTTATCGTAAAGAGAAGGCGCACGCAACCTTGCGAGAAGTAGAAGATATGATTGCTACGGAACATTGGAACTTGGCTGTCCAACGAATGTATTACGCTTGTTTTTATATGGCTTCCGCATTGTTGCTCAGCACTGGACTCAAGGCGCAAACCCATAACGGGGTAGTCGGTCAATTAGGATTGAATTATGTTTCTAAAGGCCTATTGACGAAAGATGAAGGTCGATTATATTCTCGTTTGTTGCAATACCGCATTACCGGAGATTATAACGATTTTTTTGATTTTGAGTGTGAGGATGTGTTGCCCTTGTTGGAACCCACACGCAAATTATTAACCAAACTTGAAAGCCTGATTGTTCACCCATAATAAAAAATAGGCTATTGCTTAAAAGATCGATCTTCGCAGTGAATTAAACGCCTTTCCAACATATTAAAGGTATTCTTTGCTAGAGAACGTAGTTGTGATGATGCCGGATTTACTCCGACTTACCACAGTGTGATTGAGACAGTGAAGCTTCATGGCAGTTCTTTTTGGAACTTCATCGGAACTTTTTTCAAAAATATCTTTAACGGGTGCAGGGATTATGTTAACATGGTTCCTAAAAAAATTACTTTGGCTACAAGCTGATGTTAAATTTAATACTAATTAATCAACAAAATTCAGTTTAGGGCACACTTATGTGCCCCTTCAAAGGGTACATCCTAAATTAAGTACATACGAGAGTGAATAAGTTATTAAACAATAAAGTTAAATTGGACTCATAACGAGTCTGGAATCATTGCTTGCATATGAAAAATCTAATAATAATTGGAGCTGGAGGTTATGCGAAATCTGTGCTTGATTCTGTAGACTACATGAATTTCCGAATGATTGGATTTATAGATGATATAAAACGTATAGGATCGGAACATCTTGGATATCCGATTATAGGGAATACTATAGATTGTGTGAATAAGCCCGAAGATTGTGTGTATTTCGTTGCTATAGGAAATAATCGAAAACGAAAAGTCTGGTTTAACAAATTAAAGGAGCGGCAACTGTCCCTTATTAATGTGATTGATAAATCAGCTATTGTATCTCAGTATTCGACCATAGGTGAAGGCAGTTTCATTGGCAAGTTGGCTATTGTAAATCACGGAGCCTCCGTTGGAGATAATTGCGTTATCAATACACGGGCTCTTTTGGAGCATGGTTGTAGAATTGAGAATCACGTCAATATTTCAACTAATTGTACATTAAATGGTGATGTTGTCTGTGAAGAAGGTAGTTTTATCGGATCTGGCGTTGTCTGCAATGGACAACTCACTATTGGTGAATGGGGACTTGTTGGATCTGGTGCTGTTGTCATTAAGGATGTAAGGCCTCATACGACTGTCGTTGGCTGTCCCGCAAAAGAAATCGAATCTAAAAGTCACAAATATAATTGATCGAAAAATGAAACACATTTATATAATTGCAGAAATAGGATGTAACCATTGTGGTGATCCTGTTTGCGCTAAGGTAATGATAGAGAAAGCTAAAGCATGCGGTGTTGATGCGGTCAAATTCCAAACATTTAAAGCGGCAGAACTTATCTCCAAGTATGCCCCTAAGGCTGATTATCAGAAAAAGACTACTGGTAGTGATGAAAATCAATTGGAAATGACTCGTAAACTAGAACTGCCATATGATGAGTTTATAAAACTTCGTGATTATGCCATAAGTATTGGTCTTGATGTTTTCTCGACTCCTTTTGATATGGATTCTATAGACTTTTTGGAGAAAAGTGGACAGGCTATCTGGAAAATACCTTCAGGAGAAGTAACAAATCTTCCTTTTTTAGAACGTATAGCTAAATACAAGATTCAAGGAAAGAAGATCATTCTTTCTACGGGTATGTGTACTATGAAGGAAGTACATCGAGCTGTTGATGTTATATGTAAGTATGAAGATCCTAAAAACCTTGTGGTGCTTCATTGCAATACGGAGTATCCCACTCCTGATGAAGACGTAAATCTCAGTGGCATTGACACGCTTCATGAAGAATTACCGGGTATAGAGATAGGATTCTCTGATCATTCCGTTGGTTATCTTGCAGCTATTGGCGCTTGTATGAAAAATATTGTTCTTATTGAGAAGCATTTTACTTTAGACAGGAATCTTCCGGGACCTGATCATAAAGCTTCAGCGACACCGGAAGAACTTAAAGCTCTTTGTGAGAATGTTCGTAGGATTGAGATTATGGCAGGAACTGGGGGGAAAAGGGTAACTGAATCAGAAAAACGAAACATAAATATAGCCCGTAAGTCTATTGTTGCTCGTAAAATAATCAAGAGGGGGGAAATTTTCACAGAGCAGAATATAACGTGTAAACGTCCGGGGAATGGTATAAGTCCTATGGAATGGTACAATGTGCTTGGTACAATAGCTGTTCGCGATTTTGAAGAGGATGAACTGATAGAAAGATAAAGTAATAAACGTAAATTAGTTCATTGGAGTTCTATACAATTTGTAAATTTCAATTATAGGATATGAAATGAGATGTGGAACTTTTTCAGTAATAATTATTTAAAGATATAACTATGCATAAAAAACTATTTACTATAGCAAAACAATACTTTTTATCGCAATGATAGTAATACTATCTGCCTTATAGGACACTCCCAAATCGATAATTGGGATATTCAAGAAATAGCGGGATATAATGTTCAGAATTGTGGTATTCGTGGAATATCATCTTTTGAGTATGAGGAGTATATTCTTGCAGAGAATATACTCCAATGTAATGCCGAAGTTTATCTTGTTATGCATGGTACTAACGACATCGTGACCGATCATTCTGACAAGGAGATAATCGAAAGTATTTCTCATACTTTCGATTACATAGAGATGCGCCAACCTCGCGCTAAGATTTATTTTCTTTCATGTGCTCATGTTAATGGACACTTGGATAAAAATAATAAAAGAATAACAGAACTAAATGAAAAACTGTTTGACAGTTTCCGGTCGAGAGTCGTCTTCATTAATGTGTGTGATCTAGATGATGAATTCAGAGATTTAAGATCCGAATACACAAAGGATGGATTGCACTTCTCGGATAAGGGATACGTGAAGTTGAAAGATATTGTAGAAAAAGTAATAACTATAAAAGAATGAAAAGGTATAAAGTCGCTTTTGCGGCAGGTTCTCGTGCTGATTACGGAATTGTTCGTAACTATATTAGCAAACTCAATATTGATCCAGAGATTGAATTTTCGGTATTGGCTACAGGCGCTCTACTTGATGATAATTTTGGGAATGCAATAAGGATTGTTGAACAAGACGGTTTTAATATAGAACATATATGTAGGGTAAGCAACAATATGACCGCATTTTCAGATACGATTAGCACTATGGCAACTGTCCTTGGAGATTTTGGTCTTTATTTTCAGAATAATCGTTATGACCTGCTTATTATACTTGGTGATCGTTACGAAATTTATGCGCTTACTATAGCTGCAGCTATGCAACGTATCCCTATATTACATCTACATGGAGGTGAGATAACTCTTTCCAATTATGATGAGTTTATCCGTCATAGCATTACTAAGATGAGCGCATATCATATTACTAGTACAGAAGAATACCGTCATCGTGTTATTCAATTAGGAGAAAGACCTGAAACCGTATTTTATCTTGGAGCTCTTGGTGCCGAAAATTGCTTGAACATTGATATAAACAATGTTCCGGAGGAACTTCGTGATTTCAACAATGGTTTCACAGTCCTTTTCCATCCAGAGACGCTTAATGTAATCTCTCCAGCTGACCAAATAGAGGAAATATTGAATGCTGTCGAATTTTATACTATTGACTACAATTTTGTGTTTATAGGTAGTAATGCAGATACTTATAGTGATCAGATCACACGCCATATTTATGAATTTTGTGAGAAACATGACACTTGCCGTTTTTATAGCAACCTTCATCCAGATGGGTATCATCATGTTGTAAAGCAATCCATTGCTCTTATTGGTAATAGTAGCTCTGGCATCATAGAGGTACCCTCTCTAGGAAGTTATACCATAAACATAGGAGATCGTCAGACAGGTCGGGTAAAGAGTAAAAGCATACTTGATGTTCGTTGTGATGAAATTGAAATAAGAAGAGCGATTGATTATACGATTAATCACAAGGATGAACCTGTTACTGATACACCTTATTACAAGCCAAATACATCTGATGGCTATTATAACATCACAAAACGGATTCTTTTGGATGTTGATAAACTTTGTTATAAGAAGTTTTACGATATCAAATTTTGAGAAACATGAGACGATTAGCAATTATCCCTGCCAGATGTGGATCCAAGGGATTAAAAGATAAGAATATAACGGACCTTTGTGGTAAACCTCTTATTGTTTATAGTATTGAAGCCGCACTTCTGTCTGGAATTTTCAATAAAATTCTTGTTTCTACAGATTCAGAGTATTATGCTGACATCTCACGTCAATATGGTGCAGACGTAATTATGAGGGGAGAAGCACAAAGTAATGATGAAGCTACCACTTTCGATGTGCTTATGGATCTTTTCAATAGATTGGATGAGGAGTATGATTACTTCACATTACTTCAACCGACTTCGCCTTTACGTAATGCGCAACATGTAAAAGAAGCAGCTTGGCTTTTTGAATCACGTATTAAGGAGTTCGATTTCCTTGTGTCAATGAAAGAGTCGGAGCATACAAAAGTGTTGGTAAACCCAATTGGAGAGGACGGCAGCTTAAGATATTTTGATACAGATTTCTCAACCTATCGTCGTCAAGGGTTCAAGGATTATTCCCCCAATGGAGCCATTTTTATTGGAAAACCCTTGGAATATCTTCAACATAGGCATTTCTTTGGAGCAAGGAGTATTGCATACATAATGTCTGCAGAAGACTCTGTAGACATAGATAGTGCTTTAGACTTAGATTTAGCCAAGGTACTAATTACTCGGAAGTGTATAGATAAATTATAAGACTGTAGATAAAGTGATTTTTCTATTTTCGATTTATTTCCTCTGTCAAACTCTTATCCCTGAAATGAAAATAAATCGTTGTATGAGAAAAATGTTATGGCACAATACCTTTACAGATGCCATAGTAGCAAATATAAGTTTGTTGACCAAGTTCTTAATTTGGTGAGACAGTAAAGTTCTGCAATGAGTACTAGATATAATATATTAGCTCTGTTACGTTCTCCTTCATCTGTATATGTAATCTTTCGATATGGAACGTATATAGTTCAATTCTTGAATTCCATATTATTGGCAAAAGCTCTAGGGGATATCAAATATGGTATATATAGTTTTGTCTTTTTGATTATGCAATATATGTCGTATTCAAATCTAGGAATTAGTGAGTCTTTAAATACAGAATATGCGGTAAGTAAAAACGGTGATAGATGTAAAATATGGAATACGTCATGGACATTGAATTTATTGATAAATACTTTTCTGTTCATTGTGTTTGCTTTGTTAATTTCAGTAGTTTCGCTATTTAGTCACTATGAGTTCGATTCATATAGTATGCTATTGCTAATGACATGTATTGTAATTAATCTGTCTCGAATTTATATAACATATTATAGGCTACTGGGAAAGCTGATTAAATTGAATATCCAACAGTTTCTTCCTCATTTTGCACTACTTATATTAGTGTTAATTTTGTGGGATCAACTTACTGTTAGACATATTGTTATTTCTTATTTGGTAAGTAATGTGATAGCATTGATCATTTTTAGAGTGGATTTGCCCAATCCTCCTTCCTTTCAAATTGATCGATCGATTGCATCTGTTTTGCTACGGAGGGGTATTACTCTATTACTTTATAATTTGAGTTTTTATCTTCTTACGTTAGTTGCATCATCTTTAGTAAGTTTTTATTTTTCTTTAGAAGAATTTGGATGTTACTCATTTGTTAATACCTTGATTCATGGTGTAATTATGGCTTGTGGAGCATTTTTGTTCATATTCTATCCTAAAATTTTGAACAGACTCTATAGTTGTGATGAAGATAAGGTTTATGAGTTGATAAGTAGAATAAGAAGTATTTATATTCTATTTATAGATTTGGTGTCTTTGTTGTCTATATTTGTTGCAATTGTTTTATCTTATTTGTTACCTCAATATAGAAATGATGTCACTATTATATTCCCTATTCTTATTTTGGGGCAGATGATTATGAGTTCTACTACTGGGCATTCAGCTTATCTGCTATCAAAAAAGAAAGAATTCAAGCTAGTTGTTTTTGGGTTCGAATCTGTTGGGGTGACATTTGTTTTAGGAATCTTATGTGGTGAATATTTTAATTCATTATATGCTTTGTCATTGGTTGTTCCTATTAGTTCTTTGTTTTATACATTCATGACAACTCGAGAATCTTTAGCAACCATGAATAAGAGTCATGCGATAACTGATGTATTGAAGGAAATATTTGCACTGAAAAAATGGTTTTCTTGTGTACTTGTTTTGATTTATGCTTTTGTTATTAACCAGTGGCATGTTATTTTGATTGGAGTAGGTATATATCTTTTTATTAATTATAAAAATCTAAGGAACTCAATCAAGGAAGGTGTGAGAATAATTTCTGATAGAAATTCTCTTCTAGTTTAGAAACTAACTCTCTTTGTGAAATATAAGGTAAGCGTTCGATGAAAGCCGTATTCTTGTCTGTTAGTCAGTTCATCCGTTATCAAAGTAAGCCCATATGAAGATAAATAAGGTTGGTGTTTTATCCATCGTCTATTTTTTTGTCCTATTTATTTTTGCCCTTTTACCCAAAGGGTTGTCGGATTATAATGGTTATGTGCTTTTATTCATGGCAAGTGTGTATCTATGGCTGGTTCGAAACGTTGATGTTTATCGAGTTTCTTTTCTATTCAGTTTAGTTGTGTTCACCTTTTCTTTGTTTCAATCCCCCAATTTTTTGTTTGTAGTACTCGATTGTGCATTTATCTTCTATGTGATTGGTTCCGTGTATATTGGTTGCTGTTTTCCGGTAAAGGAAAGAGAAATACGTTTCATACGATTGGCTTGTGTGTTTATCTGTCTTCTTTCCGTTTTGGGAATCTTTAATCCGATAATGTATGCTGGAGACGAAGGAGATGAATTTCGGTATTTAGGGATATTTCATGGTATTACCAGTTCGGCCTGTATTTTTTCCATGGTAAGCATTGTTATTTGGGAGTTGGAAAAGAAAGAAAAAAGGCGATTAGGGATACTTGTGTCGTTGATTGTTAGTTTTTTGATTTATATGTGGGCAGCGGGGACTCGTAGTTTGTTATTTATACTACCCTATTGGCTATATCAACTATACACTCAGCGTAAGACAAGAATAATGGTTTTTGTCGCCTTGGGTATTTCCCTACTTTATTTATCCCTGTTCTCGGAACAGATTCTCGAGAAATTCCGCTTAGATGAGAACGAGGCTTCTTTAAATACACGCTCTAGCTTGTATTTACAAATAGGAATGGGAATATTAGATAATTATGTGGTGATACCCCATGGCTCATACACCGCTACTGCTGTGATCAGGCAATTTACAGGTGATTCGAGTTATTCACCTCATAACGATATATTAAAATTTATATATGAATGGGGAATACTTTTTTTCGTATTTTGTATATTCCTGATGGTGAAAATCAAGAAACATGTGCGGTTGGATTTGGAATTTGTACTGATACTTGTTGCCCTAATTTCATGTTCTTTACACAATATGTTGTCCACCGTATATTTATGGATCCCATTCCTATTTATCTTGATAGCCCGCAGGAGAATTGACAAAAATGTGTATATGAAAACTAAATTATAATGAGAGAAAGAACTTTATTGGTTTTGGCAAGAAAATTCAATGATATTTTCTATTCAATTTCCACTCCTGAATGGAAAATATTTAATCGACATGTTTTAGTTATTTTTGCAAATGATATATTTGAAAAATATATTCCTTTCAGAGAACTATTCGATGATATAATCGTATTTGATTCTCCAAAAAGACGTATAAATGGAATTAATGTTATTCGGGAAATAAGGGCTAGGAAAGATGCACTAGAATGCGAGGCAGTCATCTTATCAAATATCGTACTGGTTGCAAATCAATATTTGATAAATATATCCAGATGTCGGTATATCTTTTTGCTGGAAGATGGTTTGATGAATTATTCTGATTTTCGTCCTTCTGACAGTCGGATGAAGTCTGTGGTCCAGTGGGTGTTGGGTATAAATCAACGCAAACTTATTGAACGCATTTACCGCACTTATTTATTGATTCCAGATATGGCTAGATTTTATGGAGGAGTACGAGCCATATTAAAACCGATGACAATCCAACCCATAGGAGAAAACATACTATCGAAAATCGAAGGTAAAAAAATATTTGTAGGGCAATGCCTATATCGATTTGGGTATATTTCCATAGGGGAATATAATGAACTAGTGAACAGGATCATTAAAAAGTATGACATAGATTGCTATTTACCTCACGCTTTCGCTCTTGACGAAGAACGAATAGACTGTCCAATCCTTGATCTCGGTCAGTTGGGTATCACCTTGGAATTCTTGGCTCCCCAAACCTCTTTTACGTTATATTCATTTTTCTCTTCCGTGCTCTATACCACCCGAGTTATAAATCCGGATATCAGAACGTATCAGATACATATACCAGAACTATCAATGGTATATGGAATACCTATACTTAAAGAATATTGTAGTGGAATTATAGATCCTAATTTATAGCGAATGTTTTTTAATGGTTTATTATTATGCTTGACATTTCAGTAATCATATTGACTTATAACGAGGAAAAACATATTCGTCGTTGCATTGAAAATGTTATCTCTTTTGCGAAAGAGGTATTTATCATAGACAGTTTTTCTACCGATCGCACGCTTGAAATAGCAAGGGAATACCACAATGTGCATATCTTACAAAATAAGTGGGAAAATAACTATGCCAAGCAGTTCAACTGGGGATTGGAGCATTCCGATATAACAACTCAATGGGTATTGCGACTTGACGCGGATGAATATCTCTTACCAGAATTAATACAAGAATTGTATGAGAAGTTACCGTCATTGACTCCAGACATAACAGGAGTTCTGTTTAACCGTCGCTATATTTTCATGGAAAAATGGATAAAAGGAGGTATATATCCTACGAAACTACTCCGCTTGTTTCGTTCCGGCAAAGGAATATGTGAGCAACGGCTGATGGATGAACATATACAATTATTGGAAGGATATGCTGTAGAATTTAAATATGACATGGTGGACAAAAATCTGAATGACCTTTCGTGGACGCTCCACAAACAGGTCAATTATGCTATACGTGAAGCTATTGATCTTTTAGACATTGAGATAAATCTTACTGGTACAAGGAGAATGGACAAAGACAAATATATTGGTAAGCAGGCTTATTTCAAACGCATGAAAAAACACAAATACGTTTGTCTGCCTCTGTTTTGGAGAGCTTTTGCGTTTTTTTGCTACCGTTACATCTTGCACGGTGGATTCAAGGACGGTAAAATCGGCTTTCTGTTCCATTTTATGTATTCATGGTGGTATCGGATGTTGGTAGATGCCAAGATTTTAGAGATACGGAAAGCGTGTGGCAGAGACAAAGAGAAAATTAGGGAGCATATTCTAACAAATTACAATATAGATATAGACTTTATATAGAACCTTTCTGCTTTCTCGAAATATCACTTCGGGTGTCAAAAGATAAAACTATCTATCCTGTGAATGATGAATAAATAGTCAATTATGTGCTCTGTACAAGATGGACAGATGGGTAGGATAAAGTAATTTTAAGTGATCGATTGGCGGAATATAAATAATTATGATATGCATTAGGTGATTACTAATGCGTTAGAATTAGCAGAAATTTTATTAAAATATGATATGGAAAGAGGATTGGTATCAATCATTACCCCTATGTATAAAGGGGCTAAGTTTGTTGGAGATACGATAGAATCAGTCTTGAAGCAAACTTATGCGAATTGGGAGATGATTATCGTGGATGATTGTTCTCCAGATGACGGTGCTGGTATCGCAGAAGTAAGGAAATATGCGGAGAAAGAGAAGCGCATTAAATTAATAGCTTCTCCTGTGAACAAAGGTTCGTCCGGTGCAAGAAATATAGCATTGCATGAAGCGCAGGGGAGATACATCACTTTCTTGGATTCGGATGATATTTGGTCTTCTGATTTTTTAGAATCCCAATTGAATTTCATGAAAGAAAAAAGTGCAGCATTAGTCACCGCTTCTTATCACCGAATTAACGAACAAGGGATACAAGTATTGCAACCTTTTATTGTTCCAGAGAAAGTAAATTATTGGGATATACTGAAATCTAATCCTATTTCTTGCCTCACTACAATATATGATCGTGAGGTAGTAAGTGAACACTATTTTAGGGAAGAACTGAAAAGTCTACGTGATGATTATGCCTTTTGGTTAGAGATATTGAAGGACAAGGTAGACTATGTTTATGGTAATCCGAAAATCTTGGCATCTTATCGTTTGGTTTCCACTAGCGTTACGCGTAATAGAAAAAAACTGATCAAGCCTCAATTTCTGATTTATTATCAAGTGGAGAAGCTGGGACTATTTATTATTTTATAAATTGGGCTATAAGGAGCGTTTTTAAATATAGTTGATGATGGATTTAATTGTAGGTGCAGGTATATCAGGTATCAGTTATGCCAATTTTACAAAGAATGATTTTTTATTGATAGAAAAAGAAAACGAAGCGGGAGGATATTGCCGTACAATTAAACGAAATGGATATGTGTGGGATTATTCGGGACATTTCTTTCATTTCCAACATCCGGATATCGAAGAATATGTTTGCCGAAATCTATCTCCTTCTTCTTTGTTGAAAGTGGAAAAACACACACAGATTTATTATAAAGGTGATTATATAGATTTTCCTTTCCAGAAAAACATTCATCAATTGGATAAAGAAGATTTAATAGATTGTCTTTATGATTTATTTTCTGCAAATCATGAAAATATACAGTCTTTCAAAGAAATGGTTTATGCTAATTTGGGTAAATCAATTGCTGAAAAGTTCTTGATCCCTTATAATGAGAAATTGTATGCTTGTGATTTGGATAGATTAGATATGAATGCAATGGGACGCTTTTTCCCAAAAGCGAATAAAGAAGATATTATCTTGAACTTTCGTTCGCAAGATAATTCCTCTTATAATAGTTCTTTTACTTATCCTAAAGGCGGTGCGGTGGAATATGTTCGGTCTCTGCTGAAAAATGTAGATAGTACAAAAGTTTGCTTGAATGAAGAGCTATTAGAAATAAATATAGAGGAAAAAGTAGCGACAACTAATAAACGGAAGATAAAGTATGATCGACTGATATCTACTCAACCATTACCCTCTTTGTTAGACCAATGCCACTTGGGGTATGAATCCAATATTTTTTCATGTAACAAGGTTTTGGTATTTAACTTAGGTTTTGATTCTAAAGGCGATGATCAGAAGAATAGTTGGGTGTATGTTCCCGAAAAGGATTATATTTTTTATCGTTTGGGTTATTACGAC